>Ga0302319_10010623_pt1 | contig 17533 bp, 13 predicted proteins | sample Bog_T0_2_FD_203319 | JGI IMG/M metagenome (GOLD analysis project Ga0302319, IMG submission 203319) | Peat permafrost microbial communities from Stordalen Mire near Abisko, Sweden - Bog_T0_2 | ecosystem: Environmental > Terrestrial > Soil > Wetlands > Peat | place: Sweden: Abisko, Stordalen Mire...
GTACCCGGCAGCCCCGATCTATGGATCGATGCCATGGCCCAATTTCTGCGCAGCGGCTTCCTGCCGCAGGCCGACCAAGGACGACGCGCCCTCATCATCCGTCCGGAAACCGTTGGCCTGACGCTAATTCCAGACAGCCCGTCTTCGGCCAGCCGCCATATTCAAACCCGCGAGTTCTATCTCCCGGAGATTGGGAAATCCACCGTCGTTGTCACCAACACCGGCGTCGGCACCGCCGAAGCGTTTCTACGCTCCACTTTCGGGTCGGCCGATACCGACACCATTCACAATGCGCTGGTGAAGTATGCGCGTGCCGTCTATAGCTCCGAATCTCTTGCGCGCATCGAACACCCGCGTGGAGACGATTTTTCCCAGCCGTTTCATTTGCGCTTGGAGATCAACGACTCCCAGCGTGGCTTCGTCAGTCAAACCGATTGCCGCTGTCGCCATTACGTTCCCTGAACTTTTCGAAGCACTGCCCGCCTACCTGAAAACCGAAGACGAAAAAGCTTCCTCCGGCGAGAACTCCCCGGCGTCGGCACCCCCACCAAAGAACGGCGTACTCTTAGCCGAGAGCTTTGTTTCTGAGTGCCACTACCGCATCCATTTGCCGCTTGGTTTTCAGGTCATGAAAATGCCCGAGCCGCAAACGCTGCAATGGGGCGCCGCTACCTTCAGCAGCCACTTTCGTGCCGAAAAAGACATCCTAACCGCAGATTTTTTCTTCGATACTGTCAAGCGCCGCCACACCGAGCAGGAAGCCGACGAACTCCGTAAAGCCGTTATCGAGTTCTCAAAAAAGCCACTCCTCATTTCCTTCCAACCAGCCGGGATGGTGTTCCTCGCCTCCGGCAAGATCCGCGAAGCGATTGCGCAATTCAGGTTGATGACGGATAAATTTCCCCAAAACGCGCTCTATCACGTGCGATTATCGACCGCTCTGCTAGCCGCCGGCTGTGGTCATCAGGCCAGGACTGAAGCCCTTCGCGCCACCGAACTCGACCCAAAGTCCGCAGTCGCCTTCCAGCACCTCGGCCTCGTCTTGTCAAACGATCTCATTGGCCGCCACTTCGGCAAGGGCTTCGATGCCGCCGGGGCCGAGGCTGCTTATCGCAAAGCCGTAGAGCTTGACCCCAAAGACAGCAACGCCCAGCGAAACTTAGCGGCTTTCCTTGAATATGGACCCGACGGCTATCACTATTCTCCCGGTGCGCGTTTGGACGAGGCGGTGAAAATCTTACGCGGCATTGACGGCAATAGCTCCACCAAGTGGGAAACCAATCTGCTTTACGACCTGGCCTATGCCGGGCATTTTCGAGAGCTGCGAAGCGAAGCCGAAAAACTCCCCCTGACTGGCTCCAATCTCGCGTTCAAGCTCGTCGCCACCACCAAACTCGAAAGTAGTTCCGCCGCTTTGACTCAAGCCGAAAAGGAAACTGCCGACGAAAGCACTCGCAGCCTCGCCTTGGCGGGGGCCGGTGATCTGCTAATTAAAATCCGTGATTATTCCGCCGGCGCTGACCTCCTCGCAGCCAGTGCGAAGGGGGCCGACAATCCCACCCAGAACATGACGCGTGCCAATCTGTTTCGATCCGTAAAACGGATGGAAAACAAAGAATTCCGCGGCGATACCCCGGAACATTTTATTCAATCCTTCTTCACCTCAATCGTCGGCGGCCATATGGAAGTCGCCTTCTTGCAGCGCAGCATGGCCCGCGAGGCGCTCTATGGCGAGTCGCCCGAAGAGATCGCTGATTCCACCGCTAAGTTTGGTTCTCCGGCCGGTGTGTTTGCGGCTTCCAGCGGACTTTCTACCGCCGTTTACTTCGACATGATAGGCTCGCTGGCCGAGTTTAAGACCGACGCTAATGGCGACGATGGTTATCGCGTCCGCATGACTATTTTCAACAAAACCAGCAGTTACTTCTTGACCAGGCAAGACAAAGATTACCGAATTCTGGGCAGCGATAGCGGTTACACTGGCGTGGCCCGCCGCGTGCTCGCCAATGTGCGCTCCAACAATCTTCCTGCAGCGCGCCACTGGCTGGATTGGCTGCGCGACGAAGTCAAGATCGCCGGCGGCGACGACCCCTTAGATGGTCTGGTCTTTCCGCGCATTTGGTCTAAGGGAGCGCTGGGCGACGCCTCCGCCATCAACTATGCCGCCGCCACTCTGCTCGGCTTTTACACGCACGGCGAAGACTTGATCCCGCTGCTTAGTAAGTCGCTTGAATCGTTCAAAGAAGAGCCCGGCAGAAGTTATGCCCAGCTTGCTTACGTGCATGCCTGTGTGGCCGCGCGTCGTTGGCCAGAAGCTTTGCGCGTCGCCAAACTCCTGGCCGACGCCCATCCCGAATCTCCCTCTGTCTCTATTCTGCTCATGCGAATTTATCTGGAACTTAAGAAATGGGATGACCTCCAGCGTATCGCCGACCAACGTCTCACGCGCGATCCGGATGAGGCGCAAACCAGCCGCATGCTGGCTGTCGCTCAGATCGCGCAAGGTAAGTTTTCCGAAAGTGAGGCGCTCTTCCGCAAAATCGCTTCGTCTTCAAAAGGAACCGCGGCCGATTGGAACGAAGTAGGCTGGCTCTCTCTCTTCGCCGGCGATTTGACGCCAGAAACCACCAGCCGCCTTCAGCGCGAATTAGCCAATGCCCCCAACGGAGATTTGCAACATACTCTTGCCGCCATGTATGCCGAGCAAGGCAAGACCACCGAAGCCCGGGAAACCATCTTGGCCGCCATGCGTTCTTGGCAAATCGAGGAGCCGAACTCAAGCTCCTGGTTCATCTTTGGCCGCTTGGCGGAGGAGTTCGGCGTCATCGACGAAGCCCTGCTCGACTACCAGAAAGTGACGCCGGATGATAGAGGCGTCTCATCCACCTTCGCTCTGACACAGAGACGCATGGCGCTCTTGAAAAAATAGAATTTTGCCCTGCTGCAGCGCCCGATTTACAAAACATTACAACCAAAATGCCAATTCGAATCTAAGATAACTTTAAGGCGGCACACGCAAACTAGCACTGTGCGGCAACCGCAGCCCACCAACGACTACGCCGCTAAATTCAGCGCGAGGCCGCCATGAAACTAATGTCGGAAGTCCTCAGTCCGATGGGACTCGAGAAGGTGGAAGAAATCCGCCAAGCCGACGACCATTTCAAGACCAACTGATCCAGGCGCGGTCCCGGAGGAGGACGCGGCGGTCCGGGTGTCGCCGGCATCTTCTCATTCAACCTCGGCATTGAAACTATGCAGGTGTTGGTCGTCGCCCTCATCCTTCCATCGCTTCTGCTTTTGAGCACAACAATCGCGTATCCACTTCTCCGAATCAGCGGCGTACTCTTTGCCGGGGCCGCCTCTCTAGGGTGGATGGCCGAGCGCCTTTTCGAGATCAAAATTCTCGTCGACGTGATAGTGAACGCCTTCGCACAACGTGCGCTTGTAAGTGCCGCTGGACTCTTTTTGGTAAGTCTGGCCGTTAGAGTTCTGTTAACGCCGAGCACTCGCCGCCCAATCAGCACCGAAGTCGGAAGCAAGCTAGACACGACGAAGCCCTTGTTCGAAAATTCTGGCGCGCCGAGGTTCTAATTCTTCTTAGCGCGCCTTGATCAAATCTCCGAGCTTCGACCACACAATACCCGCGTACCGGTCATTATCAAGTGACTCGTGGTGAGTGCTGAACATGCTCTGCACGTACTGGCTTTGCTGCCAACGGGCATACAGTTCGTTCTCCCCCTCTGGATGCGCGGCGCGCTCGCGCCGATTGTAGGCGCTCAACTCTGCAAGGCTTCCCATCCGGACCAGTTCATAAGGCGTCCCAAACGCTTTAGCCGTGAAAGCCACAAGGTCCCTCGCACTCACCTGGAAGCTTGCGATATGCAGGGCCCGCGGCGTATCAGGGTCAAGTGCCGCCGCGGCAGTGAAAGCGGCGGTATCGTTCATCGTTGTGAAATCCATCTTCCAATCTGCGTCTTCCCAGTAGCCCACGGTCTTCTTCTTGAAGTCCAGCAGAGGAATGTTGTAGGTCAGGATCTCGCCAAACGCTCCGCTGAAGATCGCAGTCGATGCAATCGCCGCCACATCCAGTCGCTCATGAAATTCACGCCGAAGGTCGAAGTTCCGGTTTTCACCCGGCGTGAGCTTCGTGAAGTCGGTCGAAAAGTCCGACGGGATAAACCTGGGCACCGATGCTAAGAGCGCCGCTTCGAGCAATACCAATTGCATGTCCACAATCACATCGCGTAGTCCGGCGACCGCTGACACCACGCACGCCGCACCTCGCAATGCGTCGGCCATTTCGGCAGCGCTCGTCAAATCAACCGCCGCCAGCTTCGCTCCCAGCGCTTCAATCTCAGCGGTCTTCTCGCCGACGCTCGCCGGCCGTACCAAAGCCACAACCTGGGCGCCTTCTGCCTTTAGGGCTTTAACAACCCGCTTGCCAAGATTCCCCGTGCCGCCTGCCACCACAATCGTTGCTGCCATTTAATTCACTCGCTTCTGACCAAGTCGGTCGCCCCACGCAATGCTTGCTATTAAAGGATACGCTGAGCGGACTCGCAGCGAAATCTGCGACTCGACATTGAAACTCACCAGATACGCCGTGTTGCTATATTGACCAAATAATGAAGCACCGTTCCGCCCGTTCCCACGTCATCTTCTCTGTTTTCCTTCTTGCTGCTATTGTTCCAGCAAGCCCGCAGTCCCTAAAATCGGAGGCTCCCGCGCCTTTGCACGCGGGCAACAACCAAGCGCTCATCGACAGCTTCGTCGGCGATCACTACTATTTCTTCTTCGCCGAGCCGGGCAAGTTCCACATAACCTGGACTTGGGGCGGTGCCAATGAAGGCTTCAATGTAGGTGGCAAACCCAGCTTCGCCGCAGCGTTCAATCCCAAAACCCCGGGCTCCGCCCTGACACCCAAAAATCTTCCCAACGGCGCAACCTATGACGGTACTGTCACCCAACGCACCCGCGTCGTCGTGGGCGTCTCTCCCGTCAATAGCAAACTCGTCCGCCAGACCACTCCATATTTGCTGGTCGCAACCGGCAATGTGTCCTTCGGATCCGCCGCCGCTGGGCCAGATCCCATTGTCGGCGTCTACGCCCCAAAGATCTCTTTTCAAGGCGAACCCGATCTCGGCGCAGTCAAGTTCGTGGCAAACGGCAACATCGTCACATCCAACGGTGGCTCCGGGACCTGGAAACTTTTCGATGCCGATACCGGCATCTACGCCGTGACCATGGGCAATAGACGCATGACCCTCACTCTTCAACGCGGCCGCGGCCTCGTCGACACCACCAACAAGCTAACCGTATTCGAACTCCAACCTAAGAGCGCGTCCACAGATCGCCTATTTTCGTCCGTTCAAACGGTATAGGCAAACTTTTTGAAATTAGCGCTCTCACAGCGGCTCGCACGCAGACCGATAAGCCACTTATCGAAGGAGCTTCTCTTTGTCTTTTGCCAGCCGCTTTCACCCTATACCGTCCGCACTGCTTTTATCAATGGTCGCCTTGGCCCGACTTGCCACGGCGGCAACTGTCGCTCCTGTCTCGATAAAACTCGACGCCACAGCCGCCACGCTCCACACCGCAGACAAGAAAACGTTCCACGCCACAGTCGTTAACACAACCGTAACCACTGTCACTTGGCGTGTCAATAAAGTTGTAGGAGGAAGCGCTCTCACCGGCATCATCGACCAGAGCGGCAACTACACCGCACCTACTGTCGTCCCTTCCTCCAACGTAGTTACTGTGGATGCCGTAAGCAAAGCCGATCCCACCCAGATCGCCTCGGCCACAGTAACACTGCTGAACCCGGTTCCCTCTATTAGCTCCTTTAGCGTTTCTGAAGTAAACACCGCAACGCCCTTCACATTGACCGTGAGCGGTATCGGTTTCACTTCGTCTGCTTTGCTGACCTTCGATGATAAGACCGCCCTAACCATCACCTCCAAATCAGCTACGCAGATTACGGTGCAGGGTACTTCAGCTTCGGCGGCGGGCACACAAATTCATGTCACCGTAACGAACCCCAACCCAGGCGCCACCGTTTCGACCGCCAAGACAATGGCCGTCACCGCACCCATCGCCGTTGTCATCTCACCAAAGACAAAAACCATGCGCGGCCTGACAACCAATAAATTTACCGCCACTGTCAGTAACACAAATACCAAGACAGTTACCTGGGCAGTTAACGGCACCCTGGGCGGCAATGCAACGCTTGGTACCATCGTGTCCGACGGCACTTACACCGCGCCTGCCATCATACCCGCTACCGTGACGGTAACCGCCACCAGCACCGCAGATCTGAGCAAGTCCGATACCGCGCAGGTCACACTCCAGAACCCTATTCCCGCTATCGCCTCGGCCACGTCTCCCATCACTGCGGGAGCAAATAAATCAATCTCCATCACGGGCACCGGCTTCGCGCAAGGCGCCCAAATACTGCTTGGCAATTCCTCGCTGGCCGTCAAGTGGGTCAGTAGCTCCCAATTAGTAGCAACCGGCACGATTCAAGCGCCGGTTGGCGGCGTTGCGGCCTTACGAGTGCAGAATCCAAATCCCGGCGCAGCCGCATCCAACACCATGCCGGTAACTATCCAAAACAGCGGCACCGTCCTAAGTTACGCCGCAGCCAAGCGCCTTCTCGAGCATGCCACCTGGGGCCCAACTCCCGATAGCATTGCCCATCTGCAGAGCATTGGCATCACCGCTTGGCTCGCCGAGCAGTTCGCGGAACCTGAGTCAACCTACAATCTGCCCATCGATACCACTTCAAATCTCTCCACGCTGCAAGAACAGTTCTTCAAGAACGCCGTCACCGGGCCAGACCAATTACGCCAGCGCGTTGCCTTTGCGTTGAGCCAAATCACCGTCGTCTCTGGCGTCAAACTTCCCAATTACTACCAAATGATGCCGTATCAGCAGATGTTGCTCAACGACGCATTCGGCACTTACGACAGCCTGCTGAAAGATGTCACTTTGAGCCCCGCCATGGGTCACTACTTAGACATGGTCAACAACGACATCCCTACCGCCACGCAATCGCCCGACGAAAACTACGCACGCGAACTGATGCAGCTGTTCACCATTGGTCTCGTTGAGCTGAATGCTGACGGCACTCCCACAACCACTCCAGCAACGCCCACCTACACCGAAAACGATGTACGCGCCATGGCCAGAGTCCTGACGGGTTGGACATATTCTCCATGCTTTGCGGCATCGAAATGGACAAATGCTCCCTGCTTCCAATCGCCGATGATTGCCGTCGAAGCACACCATGACAACACAGCCAAGCTTTTCCTCGGCGCAACCATCCAAACCGGTTCTGCTGAAGGTGACCTTGATTTGGCCTTGCGGACCATCGAAACCAGCAAAGGTACGCAAAGCGCCCTACCCAACATCGCACCGTTCGTAGCTTTGCGCTTGATCCAGCACCTCGTAACCAGCAATCCGACGCCGGCTTACATCAGCCGCGTGGCCACAGTGTTTGCGCAATCTGGCGGAGACCTTAAACAAACCGTAACTGCCGTCCTCACAGATCAAGCTGCCGGTAATGATGGCTCAACCCTCGCCGCCAACCAGGGCCATCTGGCCGAGCCCGTTCTGTTCACCGTGTCACTGCTAAGAGCGCTCAACGCCAACACCGTTTATGCCCCGCCATTGGCCAGTTACACAACCAACATCGGGCAAGACCTCTTCGTCTCACCCAGCGTATTCAACTACTATTCGCCGTTTTACACGCTTCCTGGCTCGTCTACGGTCGCTCCCGAATTTCAGATCCTGAGCCAATCCACCTCGTTCTATCGCGCGAATTACGCATACCGGGCCGTGCAGAACCAGATCAGCAGCGATATTGTCATTGACTTGACTAACTTCGCGCAACTAGCGTCCGATACGAATACAGCAACTCAATCGACAAGCTTAACCGTCATGTTGAATGCCGTCAGCCAAGCTCTGTTGGGGGAACCAATGCCGCCCGCGATGCTCAGCGCCATCATGCCCGCCATGTTGGCTACAAACGATCCCAACACGCGTGCACGCAATGCCGTGTACTTAGTCGCCGTATCGCCTCAATATCAGGTCCAACGTTAATCAGTCCGAGGAATAAGAGATGACATCTATGAAACGTAACGTGTTTTCCCGAAGATTCTTGCTAGAGAAAGGATTCAAACTCGCCACCACCGTGGGCGCCGCCGCCAGCCTCGGTCATCTCGGTAAGATCTCCGCTTTTGCCGAAACCGCGCCTGCCGGCTACAAGGCATTGGTTTGCGTCTTTCTTTTCGGCGGCAACGATTCAAACAATATGGTTGTTCCCATGAGCGGCGCGGCGGCTTCCCAATACAACACGCTGCGCGCCAACTTGGCCATCAAAAACCCGCTGGCATTGGGTAGCACCGGTTATGGCCTGCACCCCAATATGACAGCACTCGCCAATCTGTATAGCCGCGGAAATGTCGCGCTGAACTTCAACGTTGGCACTCTGGTTACTCCGTTGACGCGCAGTCAATATCAAAAGGGATCCGGCAAAGCACCCGCCAATCTGTTCTCCCACGCAGACCAGCAGCAGGAATGGCAAACCGCTGCACCGCTTGAAAATCTAACTACCGGCTGGGGCGGCCGCGTGGCCGATTTATTCCCGCCCGCCACCGCTCAAAGTTGTGCCACCGGCATTTCCGTCAACGGCAACAGCGCGCTTTTGGTTGGGCAAACCTCCCGGCAAGCTTCCGTCAGCGGCGATGGCTTCGGTTTGCTGGGCGAAGATGGCTCCGCGGCCACGATCGCACGCGATGCGGCTCTGCAACAAATTTTCAAACTCGATAGCGGCGTCACCCTGGTTCAGGCGTCGGGCAACGTTCTGCAAGGAGCCATCGAAATGGCCGCACTGGTCAAGAATGCCGTCAGCACCACCCCGCTGCCAGCGACATTCCCAGCCACATCTCTCGGTCAGCAATTGTCGCAAGTGGCCCAACTCATCCGCTCCCGCACCCAACTCGGCGCTAACCGCCAGATCTTCTTTGCCTCCCTCGGCGGCTTCGACACCCACACCGATCAACTCAATTCGCAGACGGCTCTGTACCAACAACTCAGCGATGCCGTTTCCGCATTCTCCACCGCCATGGCCGATTCATCCATTGACGCCTCCACCGACGTGACGCTCTTCACCGAATCGGAGTTCAATCGCACCTTCCAGCCCAACACCAACGGCGGCACCGACCACGCCTGGGGCGGACATCACTTGGTTGTCGGAGGAGCCGTAAAAGGTGGTCTCTATGGCCAGTTCCCCACCCTCGTCCTCGGCGGCGACAGTGATGCCGAAAGTCGCGGCAACTGGATTCCCACCACCTCGCTCGATCAATACTGCGCAACCCTGGCGCAATGGTTTGGAGTAAACAATTTACTCGGAGTTTTTCCGAATTTGAGTAACTTCAGCCCGAACGAGTACAATCTCGGTTTCGTTTAAAAGTCGGACCGATCTCAACGAGTCGTCAGTTTCAGGAACGTTGAAGCATGAGGCGCAAGCTTGACAGCCAGCGTGCGTCCGTCCATAAATCCCGCATACTTCCGTCCGGCGCATGCAGCTCGATAGTGGACCATTCCAACGCCTGCGTAACCGCTTGATCCCCTAAATTGATGATCGCGACATAAACAGCCTTCTCCGCCGGCGCCTCGGTACGTCGCGCCGTCCACACCCGCAGGTCATTCTCCTCATAGACAAGCCGGTTATCAACGCTGCACTGGACTAGCAGGACTTTGCCATCGCCAATAAAACTGCGGGTAAATCGTCCTGATGGCCTCAACGACCCGTCAGTTTCAGGAACGTTGAAGCATGAGGCGCAAGCTTGACAGCCAGCGAGCGTCCAATCGGATAACTGTCACCGGTCCACAAATCCCGCACACTTCCGTCCGGCGCATGCAGCTCGATAGTGGACCATTTCAACTCCTGCGTAACCGCCTGATCTCCCAAATTAACGATCGCAACATAAATAGCCTTCTCTGCCGCCCCCGCTCCGGCACGCGCCGTCCACACACGAAGATCGTTCGCTTTGTAGGCAAGCCGGTTCTCAACGCTGTACTGGTCCACCCGCAACACCTCGCCATTGCCAATCAAACTGCGCGTAAAAGGATCGAGCGTGGCCAAATCACCACCGAACATCAGGGGCGAACGCGCAATGCTCCACAGTGTCATCATCGTTCGTTGCTCATCGTGCGTTAGCGACGAAAGGCGATTGTTGCCCCGCTCAGCGCGCAGCCCGATGTGCCCCAGTGGTAGCATGTCGGCATCCGGCCACCCGCCCGGTTGCGCCAAAGCGTACCACTTTTCGATGCGTCCTTCCATATTTTTGAGCGAGCCCCAGTCATCCCAGAGATCGTCCTCAATCCTCCACATCTGCGCATTCGCTCTGAGATCTGCGAGTTCGTCAATCGGCGCCGGACCAGGCGAAAGACTAAGAACCATGGACCTTCCCGAATGGACGATGGCTTTATGTAAACCTTCGATCTCAGCTTGATGATAGGGACGACTCATGTCATCAGCCTTGATGAAGTCTACCCCCCAACTTGCATACAGCGCCACGGCGGAGTCATAGTACGACTGCGCACCAGGCTTCGACATGTCTACGCCATACATATCCGTGTTCCACGCACAAATGCTGCTCCGGTCCGCAACATCAGCGGCATGAACCTGGGCACCATCAATCACGGTGTTCTCCTCCACTGCTTGTCTGGGAACGCCGCGCAAAATATGGATGCCAAACTTCAGCCCTTTACTATGGACATAATCAGCGAGCGGCTTAAATCCCTTTCCCTCGGCGGCGGAAGGAAAACGATTGACTGCGGGAATCAGTCGCCCATGGTCATCCATCGATAACTTCGCCCCTGCGCGATACCCATGAGCCTGCGCGTTCGGCTCATACCATTGAATATCGATAACCACGTATTCCCAGCCGTACTGCTTCAGTGCAGCCATGGCATCAGCGTTGGCTCTCACTTCCGATTCACGCACCGTGGTGCCAAACGCATCCCAACTGTTCCAGCCCATGGGTGGCGTCGCAGCAAGCTGCTGCCCAGAAAGAAATACCGTTGAACCGAAGACCAAACAAATCTCAACAATGCAGCGAATGGTCACTATCACCTCTGACCGCCGCTATCGGTCGCGGTCTTGGTCATAGTAGCGCAGCATGCCACGGGCAAGAGCTTTGCAGCATCGGTGTATCCTCCAGGCGGCTTTTTTCCTATTCTAAAAGGTGGAGTTACTAATGCAAAAGCGCACCCTCGGAAAGAGCGGCCTCGAAGTCTCGGCAATCGGTTTGGGATGCATGGGAATGAGTTGGTCCTATGGGCCGCCGAAAGACAAGCAGCAGATGACGGCGCTCCTCCGCGGGGCAGTGGAAAGGGGCATCTCATTTTTCGATACCGCTGAAGTGTACGGCCCCTGCACAAACGAAGAGTTAGTCGGCGAAGCTTTGGCGCCATTTCGTGGGCAAGTGACAATCGCCACGAAATTCGGCTGGGAACCTAATCCAAGCGACGGCGGCAAGTGGACGGCGCTCAACAGCCACCCACATCAAACAAGTGGCGGAGTCGTCGCTCAATCGGCTTAAAGTGGAGGCACTCGATCTGTTCTACCAGCACCGAGTCGATTCGAACGTCTCTATCGAAGAGGTAGCCGGCGCCGTCAAAGATCTAATTCAAGAAGACAAGGTCAAGCATTTTGGCCACTCGGAAGCCGGGGCACAGACCATCCGCCGTGCTCATGCCGTGCAGCCGGTAGCAGCCCTGCAGAGCGAATACTCACTCTTTTGGCGGCAACCGGAGAACGAGATCATCCCGGTTCTCGAAGAACTCGGGATTGGCTTCGTCCCGTTCAGTCCGCTTGGCAAGGGGTTCTTGACAGGGAGATTCAACCCGGAAACGAAATTCGATACTACCGATTTTCGTAATCGTGTGCCACGCTTCAACGAAGTGAATCGCAAAGCGAATCAGCCGCTGGTCGATATGCTCACGCAATTTGCAACGCAGAAGAACGTTACGCCTGCCCAAGTAGCGCTGGCCTGGCTGCTGGCGAAGAAGCCCTGGATCATTCCCATTCCCGGCAGCACCAAGCTCGATCGGCTGGATGAGAATCTCGGAGCGCTCAACGTGAACCTGACGCCAGGCGATCTCGAATCTATTGAAAACGCCTCGTCGCAGATCAAGCTGGAAGGGGCACGCTACCCGGCGTTTCACGAAAGTCTGGTGGGGCGATGAAGACCAGCTGTTTTGTAATGTTAGCGTTTGCCGTGGTGTTACTCACGATATTTGCCAATACACAGGCCGCTGACAAGAGTGATAGAGATCGTTTGATCGGCGCCTGGCGCTTGGCCGCCATCACGGGACCTGACGGAAAGCCTGTAACCGACGGTCTGCCCGTTGGCATGTTAATTTACACGCACGACGGTCATTTGTCGGTGCAACTGATGTACCCAAAATCGGCGGCCGCTCTTTCGAATGAATACGTCCACAACGGCTACGAAGCTTCCTTCGGCAGCTACGACATCAACCAAGCAACTCATATCCTCACACATCACGTCATCGGATCGAATACGGGCGACCTTCTTGTCGGCAAAGATCTCCCGCGCTCTTATCAGTTCACCGCGAGCGGCGATCTGCTTATCAAATCCGCCCGTCTGGACGAACACTGGTCAGTACGGTGGCAGCACTACTAATCATGCACGCCAACAATAAAACCCGGAACATCCGTCCCCATCCAGTAGTTACAGTTCACATCCACATCTCTCCAACCGAGTTCCCAACGGTCGAGGTGGACTGCCTATTTTCGGACTGTCAGCCACGTCCCTAATGCCTTAGCCAATTCCGGTCTCACGATCGGCTTGGAAAGAAAGTCGTCCATGCCCGCTTCATAGCAGCGATCTCGCTCCTCCTTCAAAGCTCCCGCCGTCAAAGCGATAATCGGCGTTCTATGCTGCCCGCTCTCCGCCACGCGAATCTGTTGAGTCGCTTCAAAGCCATCCATCACCGGCATCTGGCAATCCATAAAGATGAGGTCGTACGCGCGTTCTTTGGCGGCCGCACACGCCTCACGCCCGTTTTGAGCGATCTGGACACGACAGCCAAGCTTCTCCAACATTTTGCGCGCCACAATTTGGTTCAGCCGGTTGTCTTCCACGAGCAGAATGTCCGCGTCATACACGGCGTCGCTCCGACTCAGGTTAGCTGCATCGAGATTTTCACCTTCTAGGCCATCGATCCTTGCGTGGGCAGCACGAATCAGTGGCCAACAACGAACAGGCTTCGGAAGATGACTCGCTCCTTCGATATGGGCGACGTCAATATCAGCCCCCAAGTTCTGCGCTCCCAAAATGAGAATGGGAGTCGAACCGACTGTGGGCAGTGTCCTCAGTAATCTAAGTTGCGGACGCCTCGCTAAGGTACCCCCGTCAATCACGAAAAGCGAAAGCGCAGCTTTGACGCTACCGATCAGGGCCGCGAGGGTCTTTAAATCCGCCACTTCCTGCCCATATTCAAAAACCTGCGCACCTGCACGTTGCAGATAGCGGCGAACCGCGAACCGTTCGCTCGCTTTGTCGTCAACCAGAAAAACCTTTTGGCCAGACAAGAAATCGGCGCTTGAATGTAGACCCGAATTCAAGCAAATGTTGAACCAGAAGGTCGAACCCTTTCCAAATTGGCTCGAGACACCAATGGTTCCGCCCATCATCTCAACTAACCGTTTGGCAATGCTCAATCCCAAACCCGTTCCGCCAAATCGTCGAGTCGTCGAATGGTCGGCCTGACTGAACGCTTGAAAAAGTCCGGCCTGTTGCTCCGGCGTTAGGCCGATGCCCGTATCGCGAACGGCGAACCGCAGCGTCATCACTTGCCCTTGGGTCGACTCGCGGCTGACGCTCAAAGAAACCGATCCGCTCTCGGTGAATTTTACTGCATTGGATAAAAGGTTGAGCAAAATTTGGCGCAAACGGCCTGGGTCTCCCAGCGCGGTCAAAGGGACTTGGTCGCCCACATCGAGTGCAACGTCTAGCGATTTGGCTTTTGCGGAAATGGCTACCACCTCAACGGATTCTTCCATCACCGTCTGCAAGTCAAAGTCGATATTCTCCAGTTCCATCTTGCCGGCTTCCATCTTTGAGAAGTCGAGAATGTCGTTAATGATTGTCAGAAGCGCCTGCCCGCTGGAGCGGATGCCATCGACATAAATCTGCTGATCGGAACTGAGCGACGTCTCCATCATCAAGCTCGTCATTCCCAGCACGCCGTTCATTGGCGTGCGGATTTCGTGACTCATAGCCGCCAGGAAGGAACTCTTTGCACGCGCCGCACTTTCGGCTCGGTCGCGAGCCTCTCCCAGTGCCAAAGTCCTTTCTGCCACCGCCGCTTCCAATCGCTCCTCGCTGCGCTTCTGATCTTCAATGTCGGTTGATGTACCAAGCCAGTGCGTGATCGGTCCGTCCGCGGCTAGCCTGACCGGTCCACCCCGCGCTTTGAACCAACGGTACGAACCGTTGTTCGCGCGCAGTCGGTATTCGACATCATAGTAGCCCTTCCAGCCAACGCCTGCCAACCATGCTTCGCGTACCCGTCCTAGATCTTCAGGATGTAGCGCCTTCAGCCAGCCCATCCCCAGTTGCTCGGACAAGGGCACCCCGGTGTATTCAATCCATTGATTGCTTAAGTAATCGCATTGGCCCTCTGGAGTTGTCGTCCAAACCAATTGTGGAAGCGCTTCCACCAGCCATCGCCACTTTGCTTCGCTTGTTCGCAGTTCTTCCGTCCGATGCGCAACCAGATCTTCCATGTCTGCATGCGCTCGCTTCAGCTGATTTTCCGCCTTTACTTGCGCGGTGATGTCTAGAGCGACGGTGCCCAGAGCCAAGCGCCCAAACGCGTCATGGAATGGGAATCGTGTCGCCAGAAAGTGGTGCAGCGCCCCGTCCGGTGTGTAAGCCGCCTCGGTCACCTCCATCGGCGCGCCGCTTGACAACACTTCTGTGTCCGCGCTCCGCATGCAATCAGCCAATTCCTTCGGCCAGATTTCGTGATCCAATTTGCCGATCCACTCGCCCGGCTTTAGCTTAAAGCGCCGCTCTGCCGTTCGATTGTTATAGAGCATGCGTCCGTCAGCGTCTTTGATCAACGCCAGAAATGGACCATTTTCGACAAAGGCGCTAAAGCGCACTTCGCTTGCCTTGAGTGCCGCTAGAGACTCCTTCCGTTCCGTAATGTCCGAATGCGTGCCGACCAGCCTGAGGGGCCGCCCGTCCGCATCCCATACAGCCTGTGCACGAACAAGAACCCAACGCCACCCGCCATCGCGGTGTCTCAATCGATATTCAAGCTCCAAGGCGCCTGTCTTTCGCTCAAGATAGCCAGCGAACGATGCCTCCACTGATTTGAGGTCATCGGGGTGAACGCGGGAATGCCAAGTCTCCATCGTGGGCTCTAATTCGTTTGGTTCGTAGCCGAGAATTGCGTTCCAGCGCGGCGAATAGAATACTTTTCCCGTGCGCAAGTCCGAGTCAAACAGGCCGTCTTGCCCTGCACTCATGACCAATCGCCAGCGCTCGTGTTCAGCATCCAACATCTCTCGCTGCGCGGAGAAACTGCGGTCCGCTAGAGAACTGATCAAGCTAAGGCCAAGCACTGCAAAAGTAATGGCCACAATTCCAAAAACGCCCAGGTCCGAAACGCTAATTGCGTTCCTATTCGCGGCTCCCTGCGAAGCGTAGTGAAAACAGACGGCAGTCATTCCCAGGTAATGCATGCTGGCCACTGCCAATCCCATCACCCCGGCAGACGCCATCCGAATCCGCACCGAATTTTTCGCCTGATCGCGCATCCGAAACGTCAAGCGCAACGCAATGTAAGAAACAATGACAGCCACGCAAACCGAAGTCGCCACGCGCGTCTGATCATACGCCATATGGGCTTCCAGACGCATGGCCGCCATACCTATGTAGTGCATCGCAGCAATGCCGCCGCCCATAGCTACACTGCCGCCCATAAAATATCCCGATCGTCGGCTCTTACGGCTCACCACGAACAGCGCTACCGCTGAGGCGCCTACAGCTGCAAAGAGAGATAACAGAACGGTCGGAATGTCATAGGAAATGAGGATAGGCAAATGAAATGCCAGCATTCCGATGTAATGCATCGCCCAAATCCCAAGGCCCATACTGAACGAACCGCCCACCCACCAGTAGATCCGGCTCCGCCCTAGCGACGCGGCCGTCCGGGCCGTCATATCCAGGGCCGTGTAAGACGCGCAAACAGCAATGACTATCGACAGTGCGACCAGTTGCCAGTCATACTGTCCGACAAGAATTTGGTTCATGTACTACATCAATCGGCGCTCGAAACGCGCGCTTCCATCATTCATCCCTTCGGTCTAAGAGTCTTGCAACTTTAATCATCCAATCTGCCAGGGCGCTAGCTGCACCTACAAAGCCCGAAACATCCGTTCCCACCTGATCTTCGCCATCCTGGTATTCCCGTACCAACCAAATCCTCATTACTTGCCACCTCCAACTCATAAGTCAGAATCGGCTTACAAATCACGCCTCATCCACAAATCCCCAATACCGCCATCCAGCGAGTTATCCCGGTGAGAGTGGGCGATTTGGCGCTCATCTACTTATTCGCGGGGCCCCATGCGCGAATGGAGGCCGACCAGCCGTTATTCGTCAATCGCAAAAGCCAAAATTCCGCTATACAATAATCGCGATGAGCCGAATCTTCGCCTACCCCCTGCTTGCAATGTTCATTTCCACCTCGGTATCGGCTGAGTCGTTCAAACCTCGGCAACTCTCACCTGAATTTTTTCAGTGCTGCGCACCAATCAGGAGGCCGGACAGGGATTCCTTTAGATGTTGTGAAAGGCGCTTGCCAATTACTATATTTCGCTTCCGGCCTTTCAGAAGATGATACGGTGATCAAACGCCCATGGCTCGTAGTCCTAGATAAGACCGTGAGGTGTCCGAGTCCACCTCCCGAGATGGATCCTAAGATTGCACATCCTAAAATTGCAGGAAAGAATGTCAGAGTAGATGCCGTAGCGGTCGCTCTGATGATTGGGTCCGACCTATTTGATAAACGTTCACTTCGAACTTATAAGCTACGAGGATTACGTTACGTCCCGCTAAATCCGAGTGCCTTTGACACCCTCGACAATTACTACAGCCACTGCGTAAACCCCACTCCCGAACAATTGCAAAAGACTATCGGGTATTGTCAGATAACGCTTGATGATCTCAACCAGAAATTCCAGAAACTTTCGTCGATTTTAGAAGTACCGCTCAAAGGATCGACTCAAGTCCAATTCTTGGGGGCTGAGTGGTCCGATCCAATGAAAGGGTGCCTAGTTCGGCTGCACCTAACACGCCCGACGGCCGCGATCTTTCAAACCCTTGTCGTGAGATTTGATCTCTCTAACGATTTCGTTATCTCGCGCTTCTTGGCCCAAAAGGTTTTTAAGGCTAGTGATGCGGCCGACTCACTATTGAAAAATGAG
>Ga0302319_10010625_pt1 | contig 17532 bp, 14 predicted proteins | sample Bog_T0_2_FD_203319 | JGI IMG/M metagenome (GOLD analysis project Ga0302319, IMG submission 203319) | Peat permafrost microbial communities from Stordalen Mire near Abisko, Sweden - Bog_T0_2 | ecosystem: Environmental > Terrestrial > Soil > Wetlands > Peat | place: Sweden: Abisko, Stordalen Mire...
CGTCGATGTATGGTGATGCGGGTCTTTCCCTTCGTTGGTACCGCTTGCCCACGCCGCCCTTTGGAAAAATCGTACTCAGCCTTCATAGTCTTTCCGCCCCTTCATAGTAGCTCGTCGCACTGAGATTAAGCGCTCGCCGTCGTCTGCGCTCGGTCCACACAACCACCAATATTTGGCCGCCGGCATTCATCCCGACCGTGATCCAGCGAGACTCACCTGCAGAGGACTCATCCTCCATTATCAGACCCAGCCGATCGTTCAACACACCTTCTCCCTCAACCAGGGATGGGCCGTGTGCCAAGATCCGACGTTGCGACGGTTGAAACGTCGAAACTAGGAACCGGCGAGAGCGTTATGGAAGCTCTTCGTATTGCGGCAAGTCGTCCGTGATCGTGTACCACGGTGCTTTGGATCCTACGAAGATGTGGGCGGTGGGCCGAATCGACGGAGAATCAACCAACGTACCTAGCGTAACGTGTATGAACGTGGCGTCCCGCACGAGCGAATAGAGCAATGATCCACACTTGCCGCAGTGCGCGTCATGTCCAGACTCATCACCAAAGATGAGAAGGCTGTCCGCTCCATCAGAAATTTTAAGCTTCCCGCGCTCAATCCCCGCGAACGGCTTGAACGCGCCACCGGTCGCACGCTTTGATGCGTGAGTCTTGTCCTCGTGTCTCGCTAAGCCGTGCGGTAGGCGCAAAGCTTATTGCCGTCGAGATCGCGAAAGTAAGACATGTAAAAGTTTGGTACACGTTCGCCGGGGACTCCCTCGTCACTGCCACCGAGTACCAGGTCTATCGCGTGAAAGGCGTCTACTTCCTCCCGCGTATCGAATCTGAAACCGAACATCGAGCCGTTGCCGACCGTGGCAGAGCAAGGTCTCGATCTGGTCTCGCACCTGCACGGGACTGAGTTCCTCAAAGAAGCCGGCGCCCGTCCACCTTTCGTCAGCATTTCCGCGACATTACTGGCGTAAGTCCGTTGCAATACCAGAAACAGTTGCGCCTCCAGGAGGCACGGCAACTGATGCTCAACGAGGATCTCGACGCGAGCAACGCCAGCGGGCGGGTAGGTTACGAAAGTGCCTCACAGTTCAGCCGGGAATACTCCTGCTTGTTTGGCGCGCCGCCACAGCGCGACATACGGAGAATGCGCCTTAATCACATAAGGTCCTCATCGTGAGGCGATACAGATTGTGCGCTGGGGCGGGGCTTGATGTCGGCGACATGAGGGCGCGCGCCGTCTCCATCCTTTAGTCAAGGATTGACGGCTATCCCGATGCTCGCTGCCACCGCATTGAGTCGCTTGTCCAAGGTCCAAAACTGGCATTGGTCAATAGCCGCGCCAGCGAGCAGTTGAACGTCTACATACCCAACGCCTCGGCCGTAGAGTTTTTGCGAGCGGATGAAGGTCATGACTTCGTCGTGTTCAGCGACGGTTACCGAACGCAGTTGTTGCAGAAGTTCAAGCGTTGCTTCACGGTTCGAGAAGTTGCCGCAGGCGAGTTCGCCCACCACGAACGGATGCATGACAACTTCATGGCGGCGGAGACGCTCGCCGAGTTCCGGCAGGTCGTCTCGAAAGTAGTCAATCCAGACTGAAGTGTCCGCAAGAATCATGTTGCCGCGGAAGCACGCCTTCTCGGGACTGGTTGAAGCTGACGTTGAGTGCCGCCCAGCTTGGCGAGCCGTATGGCGCTTTCTCGCTCGATGAGCGCCTTAAGCCCCTCACGTAACACGGTAGAGCGATCAAGACCGCCCATCATTTTGGTCGCTTTGGCGAGCAAGTCATCATCCAGGGTTACCGTCGTGCGCATCGTCGTACTCCAATCCAGAGAACCTATATTAGCATCACTTGATGCCGTATCTCGTGCCTAAAATGCGCGTAAATGCTTAGATTTGAGGATCCGCCTTCAGCGCCCTTATCAAACTACTGACCCTGGTCAACAAAGCCGGCGCTGGCTGGCGTTGGCTCGTGTAGCACTGTTTTTCACACAAAAATCGCACGCAGCGCTCGGGCGATCTCATAACACCTTGAGTTCAAATGAGTTTTGGGTCCAGGGCGGTATTTTCGATTCCCATCGCCCGCTCCTCTCCGGCCAATGCTGGCCATCGTCAGCCAATCTCGCATGAAGCGCAGGCCGTTGCTCGGCCGCGAAGCCGAGGACGGTCGCCGGGAGCTGATACTCTCGCGGGGCAGGTTCGGCCACGTGGCCAAATATCGCTGGGTACCAGACGAGGACACTGTTCTTATTCTCGCCATTCGACATCAGCTGGAAGCAGGTTACAAAGGCGATTAGGTAGGTTGGTGATCGGGCGGGAGGAGGGCTTGTTCGTATATTTCCCGCGGCGTTCAGCGCTTGCGCTTGCGCCGCAGTTGCGCGCCTTCATTGACGCGTCACTTTCAATGACTGATCGAGCCAACGCGATTCCATTCAGGGAAAGTCACTTTGGCCAGCGTTGGCTGGCCTCGGTCGGTATGGCGGTCATTATCGCTTGCAAATCGCACGCACGACGGTGGCGCACGCGCAACCAACCGATTGCATTGATGCCGCCGGCGAAATCGCGTCGATTCGATGGGTTCGATTGCCATCGCAGATTCACGGGATGAACTGGACAGTCGCACGATTGGAGTTTGCTTTCAGTCTGCCGGGTTACATGGACGAGGTCACCGTAAGCGCCGAACACCCGCTTGAGGCTCTTCGCCCAGCGCTAGCGCCGCAACTGTGAGGTACGTCGCGGTTCGCGGCACGCGCCGTGTCTGCCGCAACGTATTGGTGTTCAGGTTTCGCACGACGCGACGACATCAACTACAACACGCAGCGGCCTCCACTCGGTTCAGGGGAGGTTGCGTGCCGCCCTTAATATAGATCAATCGGGGGGAGCTGCGTGCTCGCAATCATCGGTACTGTGGTCGTCTTGGCATGCGTAATGGGCGGCTATCTGGCAACCGGCAGCAGTCTGCTTCTGCTGTGGCATCCGCTTGAAGTTGTCATCATTCTTGGCGCTGCGATCGGCGCATTCTTGATTAGCAGTCCCCTCAAGGTCGTGAAGGCCGCATTCAGTGGCGCCATCGGGCTCGTCAAGGGCGCACGATATGGACGTCCGCAATACATCGAGCTGCTGAAACTCCTCTATGACATCCTGGTCGTAGTGCGCAAGGATGGCTTGCTGGCCATCGAGCAGCACGTCGAGGAACCCCTCAAGAGCGAACTCTTCAAGAAGTACCCGGTGGTGATGGCCGATCACCACATGATGGAATTCCTCACGGACTGCCTGCGACTGATGTCGGGCGCAGCCCTGGATCCACACGAATTGGAGAGCCTGCTCGAATACGAGCTGGAGGCGCATCATCATGAAGCTGTCGAACCGGCACACGCGGTGCAGAAGGTGGCTGATGCGCTTCCCGGGTTCGGCATCGTCGCGGCGGTGCTGGGTATCGTCACCACCATGGCGAGCATCGACGGCGCAAGCACCGCAGAGATCGGCGAACACGTCGGTGCGGCACTGGTGGGAACCTTCCTCGGCATCCTTGTAGCTTATGGATTCGTCGGGCCGATCGCCGCTGCGATGGAGGGCAAGGCGCACGAGGAGGGTAAGGCGTTTGAAGTGGTGAAGATGGCCCTGGTGGCGAGTGTTCGCGGCTATCCTCCTACGATCGCCATTGAGTTCGCGCGCAAACTCTTGTTCAGCTCCGTGCGTCCGAATTTCAAGGATCTCGAAAAGGCGCTTCGGGGCAAGTAAGGCGGCTGAAGGAACCTTTGACCATGACTGAGGATACAGCGCGCCCGATTATCATCGTAAAGAAAAAGATAAATGCCGCCGGGCACCATGGTGGTGCCTGGAAGGTCGCATACGCGGATTTCGTCACCGCAATGATGGCGTTCTTCATGGTCATGTGGTTGGTTGCGTCACTTAACAAGGAGCAACGCTCCGCCATGTTCCAGTACTTCAATAACCCGAGCATGGAGCAGGGGCACAGCACGAAAGCCGCACCGGGACAGGCAGGGCCCGGCGGTGCCAGCACCAGCGTGATCAAGCTGGGTGGCGGACTCGAGGCTCCAAAAGTTGTGGTCGACACGCGCCAGAAGCCGCCGGTCGCCGACCGCCCGAAAACAGCCGAGGACAAGGAGAAGGAGCGGAAGGAGAAGGAGCAGCTCGAATCGTTGTTGGAGGAGCTGAAAAAGGCCATTGCCATGGGCCAGGCCCTGGAGCCCTTCAAGGACCAGCTGTTACTCGACATCACGCCGGAGGGCCTGCGAATCCAGATCGTCGACAAGCAAAACCGTCCGATGTTCGACACTGGCAGCTCCGCCCTCAAAGATTACACGACGCAGATTCTCCTGGAAGTGGCCAAGTATCTGAACGGCGTCCCCAACCGCATCAGTCTGTCAGGACACACGGATGCCAAACCATATCCCGGGACCACCAAGCTTTACTCGAACTGGGAGCTTTCGGCGGATCGCGCAAACGCGGCACGCCGCGCACTCATCGCCGGCGGCCTGGACGAGAACAAGATTGCACGCGTTGTGGGTCTTGCCTCCTCGGTACTGTTCGACAAAAATGAGCCGCTCAATCCCATCAATCGTCGCATCAGCATCATCGTCATGACTCGACGTGCCGAAGATGCGGCGCTCTCGACCGATGCCCCGGCCTCCGGAGCCACGGCTCCCGGCGAACCAGCGTTTACCGCCCCATTGCCTGCGACTAGTGCGGCGACGACGACCGCCGTCAGCGCCGCGCCGGAAGCGCCCCCGGCCGGACCAGACGCGGATCACTCGAACCCGGGGGATCCTACGTCCGGCGGAACGGCACCCGCCGTCAAGCCGCTCGCGCCGCGGACATAGACCCGATCTGGCAGCCGCCCTGATATACGAACGCGCGGTTCCACTGACGCCAAGTTACTGCGCCAATTGCGGCATGACGGTCAGTGTCCCCGAGGCGCCCTGTGTCGCGGCAGAGTTGAATGAAAGCAGATTGTTTTCGGTCAGGCCGTAACTAATGGTATCGGTCTCCACGAGCGCCTGGTTCGTGTTGTAGACCTTGTAAGTGAACTGCACCACTTCCGGGCTGGTCGGATCAACGGGGACAAACGTGACTGCGACGCTCACCTGCACGGTGCCCAGCGCGACACCCAGGGTGCTGTCAGAGTAACGACTCAGTCCGCCCAGCATCGTGACATTTGTTCCAATCATCGTGGGAATCATGATGGGCTGCTGGGCAACATCGAACTCAGCACTCCGAGATTCGCCCAGGATCGCAGCTGTTGCGGGTTCATAGGCGTTCACGACAGAGGAGCTGTACGGCGATGTCTGCCCTGCAACGGTGATCGTTCCAGAAATGCTCTGCGTTTGCTGTTGCGCCATCGCTCCGTCGAACATTCCACTGACGCCTGGACTCAGTGTCAAGGTTCCCGTGCCGGTGAACGGGCTCGAAGTGCCATTGACGATCGCTGTACCGGATAAATCTACATTAGTGGTGAGGCCGCTCTCGACCAGCGCTGCCATCGCCGCCTGGAGATCGTAGGAGCCCCGAGGCAGAGGTCTCGGATATCCGCTGCCGTCTCCGCCGCCGCCGCAAGCGCTCAGGAGCAGGGCGGCCAGCATTCCAACAGCCGAAATCTCCGTATCCGGCGGAATCACATCGGTATGAATACCAATCGGAGATTTTAGTCGCAATTGAACACCTCCTTTGTGTATGTCCGCATCGGAAACCAGCAATGCAACAACTGAGCCCAACCTTGACGCTGGCGGTGAATTCCGCCGTCCATTGATGGGAAGTGACGATAACGATCGCGCTGACCCCTCAGGTGAACCGTAGCATCGGGATTTGGCGTGACCATCTCACGCATCACCATAGCATTCGATGCATCGCAGCACCTTCAAATTTCGCCGAAGCCCTGGCCGGTGGCGCTGTCGGCCGAATGTCGCAACATGGAATCCGCCAGATCAAACTCGCGCTCAATCCGTCGACGCGCGTCATCGTTGAGTTTTCCGGCCGCGAATTGCCGGGCTATGCTGGCGCGTTCCGCCGCCACCAACTGACGCAGAATTGCCGCCGAGTCGGCCGCCGGTGCGCCGTCGTATGCCGCGTCGGCGGTCTCGATGAAATCGAGCCGGCGATTCTCATGCAGTCTGCGCAAGTTGGCGACGGAACGGCCCACCGCGCCGTTGGCCTCGAGTCCACTCAAACATTCGAGGACGGCATCGATGGCCTCGATCCGTGCGCTCACCTCGTCGCGCTTGGCGACCTGCGACTCGATGCGACCCGCGACATCAAGCTTCAGTAATTTGATGAGCTTGGGCAGAGCCGCTCCCTGACCGATGAGCGATGCCAGGATGACGCCGAACGTTACGAACAGGATGAGATCCCGGTCTGGGAATGGTGCAGCGCCTGCCATTTCGGGCACCGACAGCGCGGCCACCAGCGACACGACCCCGCGAATTCCCGTGAAGCCCACGAGGAACGTCTCCTGCCACGTGGGCCGTACACGCGATTCCGGGCGCCGGCGCCAAATCGAAGGAAGATATGATGCCGGAAACACCCACACGAAGCGCACGACGACGACCACCACCACCGTCATGGCCGCGGCGCCGATCATGCGCGACCATTCGCCCGCATCGGGGCCTGCCATCACGACGCGGAACTGTAGTCCCGTGAGGAAGAAGACGATTCCCTCCACCAAATACACCGCCAGCCCCCAGACGAAGAACCCCTGCAGACGGGTGGCGGGGGAAATCAGCCGCGGGCCGTTCCAACTGGTATAGAGCCCGGCGGTGACGGCGGCCAGCACACCCGAACCGCCGAGAAAATGCGGTGGCCAGAACGCCGCGAAGGGCGTGAGCAGCGCCAAGATCATCTCGACTTCCGGATCTCGGGCCCAAGCGCGCACGTGGAGGCCTCCAATGGCGACGGCCAGACCCCAGGCAATCTCACCGACGACGACCGCGGCAAAGGTGTCTGCCGCATGGACGATCGACACGCCGCCGGTGAGCACGGCCCCCACGGCGAAGCTGAACAAGATGAGCGCCGTTGCGTCGTTGACCAGACCCTCTCCCTCGAGCACCGTCAGGATGCGCTTGGGAACCTCGAGCCGTCGCGCGATGGCCATCGGTGCAACCGCGTCCGGCGGCGAGACCACCGCGCCCAATACGAATCCGACGGCCCAGGGCAGGTGCAGCAGCCAATGAGTGGCCGCCGCCACAGCCAATGCGGTGAACAGCACGCAGCCGATCGCCAGCAGCATGATCGGGCGCAGATTGCGCTTGAAGCCGCGCCAGCTCATGCCTACCCCCGAGGTGTAGAGCAGCGGCGGCAGCAAGACGAGCAGCACGAGATCAGGAGCGAGACGGACGCGTGCCAAACCGGGAGCGAAAGCCACCGCCGCACCCACGAGGACGAGCAGGATTGACTGCGGTACGCGCAGGCGGCGCGCCGCCAAACTGGTGAGTGCGGTCAGCGCCACCATAACGAAACCGATCAGCAGGATGCGGCCTTGAACCATGATCGGCGAACCGTATCAACGCGACAGGCAAGACGGGCACGCGGCCCCAGCCAGACCCGCCGCGGCCGCGCCGCAACCTTTATACGCCGGCGCCGATCCCGGAAATAATTTCGCGCAACGGGACTGGTCCATCTTGAAAGCTTACCGTAACACGAGCTTTGGCGGACGGACGAGCACGAATAGATTCATTGCCCAATTCGCGGAACCGCTCAATGGCCCCTCATCGGAAACGGCAGTCGACGAAAGATTAATCGTAAACCATACAACCCGCTACTCGATTGCCTGCGAATTCCTTGCGAGGACCTGACCGATTCGCATTGCTTGCTGACCCCAGCCTCGGGAGGTTGCAGACGATCCTCGGCACATCGTGTTTCAAGTCAAACGTCAATCACTCACCGTCAACGTTTAGCCTTTGACGCCCCCGGCGATCCTCGCTCCGGCGCAAATCGCCCGGCGGCGAACAAGGCGCGCCGCCGCGCACAGCGCGCGGTTCCAGCCGGTTCACACCTGTCGCATGGCTTCGGTTTCGATGGCCCGCGCGATCCGCACGGCAATCACCGCGATATCAACGATTCTGGAGTCTTCCATCCCGCCGAATTTGCCGTACCGGCTGGCCGCCATTGCACTGGCGATGCTGGCCGCCGCTTGGATGAGTTGAGATGTTTCCATGATGAGTTCCCTGCTGTGGTTTCAACATCGAGATTCTCCGCGACCCCGCGGCCGCCCGTGCCATAGTCTACCTGTGGTTGCCCACCTACGTTGAGCAACGGACCTTGAAGCTGTCCATCATTCGACACGGTTGGGCTTCCAGTGGCAAAATTGCCGCATGAATCTCAACGAGGCGCGGCGCATCGCGATGGCGTTGCCGGAGGTGACGGAAGAGCCCCACTTCGAGTACACGTCATTTCGCGTCAAGGGCAAGATTTTTGCTACCGCACCGCCCGGGGGCGAGTACTTGCATATTTTTGTGGCGGACGAAGACCGCGAGCCGGCTCTGTTTTTGCATCCCGGTTCCGTCGAAAAATTACTGTGGGGCGGCAAGGTCCGCGGGCTGCGCGTCACGCTGCGGAAGGCCAAGAAGCCCGTCGTCGCAGGGCTGTTGCAAAAGGCCTGGTTGCGCAAGGCGCCCAAGGCGCTGGCTGCGAAGGTGCGTCACTCTTCGGGCACGATGAACCGCGGCCTTTCACCCCGAGTGTAGGTGCGGCCGACGGCCTTCGGTCGCATCAATTCCATACCAGCTGAGAGGTGGCAGTGCTGCCGCTATGCCGCGGAGGGAATGGCGGCGTCAGCGGCACCGTCGCTCAGCCGCTTCAGTTCATTGGTCAGCTGGGGCGCCAGATGCCTGATCGACTCCAGTTCTCCGGCTTCGCAGGCGCCTTCGATTGTCGCCGCGAGTTGTTGGACCACGTTGAGGCCGAGGATCCCCGCGCTCCCTTTGAGCTTATGCATACAGGCGGCGTGGGCGATGATTTCACCTCGCTCGGCCCCATTCATGGGGAGCGTGACACCTGCAAAATCACGGATCAGTCTTCCGAGCAGTGATCGGAACAGTCCGGCATCATCGCCGAGCATTGCACGCACTACCGGGTAGTCGACACCGTCCATCACCGGCCACACGCTCATCGCAGTCGATCGAGCCGGGGGTGCGAGCGGAACGGCGAGACCGCTGCTCGATGCCGGATTGGAGCGTCGGGCTTGATCCCGGACGCTGCGCACCAACCCGAGAGGATCGAAGGGCTTGGTGATGAAATCGTTCATCCCCGCCGCGATGGCCTTCGGCCGTTCGCTGCTGAACGCGCCCGCCGTCAGCGCGATGATGGGTAGTCCCGCGAGACCAAGTTCGCCCCGAATGAGCCGGGTGGCCGTCAGGCCGTCCAGCAGCGGCATCTGCACATCCATCAGCACCACGTCGAAGCCGTCAGGCTCCGCCTTCAGGCGATCGAAGGCCTCCTGGCCGTTGGCGGCGAGCCAAACGCGGGCGCCATGGAGTTCCAGGATGCGCTTGGCGACTTCGAGATTGATGTCGCTGTCGTCGACCGCCAGGATCCGCACACCCTCGAGGGTGCAGTCATCGGACACCACCGGTATGGACTGAACCGTGGCCAATGATGCCTCCGTGACCACATCGAATTCCAGCATCACCGTGAACTGGCTGCCGACACCGACCGTGCTGGTCACGACGACCTCGCCACCGAGGAGCTGCGCGAGGTGCTTGACGATCGACAAGCCGAGACCGGTGCCTCCATAGCGTCGGGTGATCGAGACATCCGCCTGCGAAAATGGGATAAAGAGGCGTGCGCGTGCTTCCGGCGAAATACCGATCCCCGTGTCGCTCACGATGAAGCATAGGGCCACTTTGGTCGCATTGGCCGCCATGCGGCGGACGCTCAATTCGACGCCGCCGCAATCCGTAAATTTGATCGCGTTGGACACCAGATTGGTCAGAATTTGCTTGAGACGCGTCGCGTCCCCACCGAGCGCCGCCGGCAGGTTGCCTGGAATGTTCAACTTGAAACCGATGCCCTTCGTTTCCGCATGTATCTTCATCACATCCGCCACGCCGGTGAGAAGATTGCGGGGGCTGAACACGGCGTTTTCGACGACCGACTCGCCCGCCTCGATTTTCGAAAGATCCAGCACGTCATTGATGACCGAAAGCAGCGCGTTGCTTGCGATGTTGATTTTCCCGAGATAGGACGCCTGGGCGGGGTCGAGCTTCGTTTGTCCCAGCAGGTATGCCAGTCCGATGACCGCACTCATCGGCGTGCGGAGTTCGTGGCTCATATTGGCGAGAAATTCCGTCTTCGCGCTATTCGCCTTCTCCGCCGCATGGGTCGCTTCGCGCAGGGATTTCTCATTTTCCTTGCGCTCCGTGATGTCCCTGGCGGAGGCAAAAACCCCCTGCAGCTTGCGGTCCCTGTCGTAGAACGTGGTCGCATTGTACGACACCACCGTCTGCTTGCCGTCGCGATCCTGTGCGATCAACTCGTAGTCCGTCACCTTTCGCTTCCTCAGCGCCAGACGGATGCCGGCGGCCGCGCGCTCCGGGTCGGAAAAGAAGTTCTTGAAGGGAGCGCCGATGAGTTCGTCGCGCGTGCATCCCGTCAGCGATTCCATCTGCTTGTTGACGTCGGTGATGATGCCGGGCGCGTCGGTCGTCATGAGGGCGTCGACGTTGGATTCGAACAGCGAGCGGGTATAGAACTGGTGGTCACGGAGACGCTGTGCCAATTCGGTCTGCTCCGACTCGATGCGCTTGCGGGCCGTATTGTCGGTGCCGATGAGCAAAAACCCGATAATCGCGCCCTCCGCGTCGCGCAGCGCCGTGACGGACACGATGGCGGGGAAGCGGCTTCCGTCCTTTCTGATGTACGTCAGCTCGTAGATGTCCTCGATGCGGCGGGACGCCTTGAACACGAGCGCCTCGAAGCCCGGCGCGATCGCGGTTGCGAGCTCGCTGCTCAGCGCCTCCGCCCGATCGATGACTTCCTGTGGATCGGAGATATCGGCGGGCGTGATCCTGTTCACCACCTCGGCGGCGGCGTAGCCCAACATCCTTTCCGCACCGACGTTGAAGATCTGTATCACGCCTTTGGCATCGGTCGCGATGCTCGAGAAATTGGCGCTGTTGAAGATCGCGCTCTGCAGTGCGCCGGCCTTCTGCAGCGCCTCTTCCGCCCGCTTTCGGGCCGTATTGTCGGTCCCGATCAGGAGATAACCAATGATGGTTCCCTCCGCGTCGCGCAGGGCGGTGACAGATACGATGGCTGGAAATCGGCTGCCGTCCTTTCGAATGTAGGTCAGCTCATAAATATCCTCGATGCCGCGGGATGCCTTGAACACGAGCGCTTCGAATCCCGGTGCGATGGAGGTCCCCAGCTCGCTGCTCAAGGTGTGTGCCCGGGTGATCACCTCCTGGGGATCGGAAATGTCCGCCGGGGTGACACTGTTCACGACGTCGGCGGCCGCATACCCCAGCATGCGCTCGGCGCCGACGTTGAAGATCTGGATCACGCCCTTGGCGTCGGTGGCTATGCTCGAAAAGTTCGCGCTGTTGAAGATCGCACTCTGCAATGCGGCGGCCTTGAGAAGCGCTTCCTCTGCGTGCTTGCGTGCGGTGTTGTCGGTGCCGATGAGCAGATAACCGATGATCGCGCCGTCCGCGTCGCGCAACGCGGTGATGGACACGATCGCGGGGAAGCGGCTGCCGTCTTTGCGGATGTACGTCAGTTCGTAGATGTCTTCGATCCCACGCGAAGCCTTGAAGACCAGTGCTTCAAACCCCGGCGCGATGGACGTATTGAGTTCCTCGCTCAGAACCTTTGCCCGCGCGACGACCTCGAGAGGATCGGATATATCGGCTGGCGTTATCATATTCACGACGTCCGCGGCCGCATACCCGAGCATGCGCTCGGCACCCACGTTGAAAATCTGGATAACGCCCTTGGCGTCGGTGGCGATGCTCGAGAAGTTCGCGCTGTTGAAGATGGCGCTCTGTAGCGCGCCCGCCTGAAGCACGGTTCGACGGCTGCGGACTTTTTGTGCCTTGGGTTCCAAGCTGTTACTCAAGTGGCGGCGGCCGGGCTGGAAAGGCCGCAGACCGCCGCTGATGCGTATCTGTGACCTGCGATGACGGCTTGCACCGCATCGAGGAGATCGATGCCGGCAGATGGCTTGAACACATAGGCAGCGGCGCCCGAATCGAATGCCTGCTGAACCAGCTCGGGCGATTGCTTTGCGGACAGCACGACGATTCGGACTCGAGGATGCGCCTCGATGATGGATCGCATGGTGTCCATTCCGCTCAAGGACGGCAAGCCGAGATCCAAGATGATCAGATCGGGATTCAGGCGATGGGCGGCGAGTATGGCCTCTTCACCGGTCGCCACCGAACCAACGGTCTGCAGTCCGTCCTCGCGCGCCAGGCGCATTTCGATCGCCTCGCGAACGATGTCGTCGTCATCAACCAACAATATTCGAAGCAACGGCATCGGCATGGTTCCCGCACGAAATGCATCAAGATTCGGGCATTGCAGCAAGGGGGATCGGCATCCGCTGGTGAACCGGTCTTGCAGTGCGGCGCTTGTCTCACGTTGCACCGTTGCGACGATTCTAAGTGTGACCGGGAAAGCGATTACCGTTGAAACAAAGCCTGCAAACGACACGCGGGTAAACCACTAACGTTGCATCGACCGGGCCACCCGACATCGACGGCCGCAAGCTCGCCATGATGCCGGCCATGGCGCTGTGCGAGCACCGGGTCAGCCAAGGTAACTCAGCAACTTCTCGGCGGCGGCAGGCGCGCGCTCCTTGGCGCCGTTGATGAAGTAGATGAATACGTCGCGTGCCCGCATCGGTGCCGCGCCGTTGGGCACGATTTTTCGCAAGTCCGCCGGCTCCTTGCCCCGCGCCCAGGCCTTTGCCCGCTGCGCCCAACGCTTCAACGCGGCCGGGGTGTATCCGGTCTCGACCGCGGCGGCGCTCCGGCGGAGGCGCGCGTAGACAAAGTTCGATGTCAGGTCCGCACAGGCTTGATAGGTATCGTCATCCTCGAAGACGACGGCAACTCCCCGTTTGAATGCAATGCCGAGAAACTCCGCGTTGAAGAAGCTCGGATGGCGAACTTCAAGGGCATGCCGCAGTGGCAGTCGGTCCGCGAATGGGGGCAAGAGGTCAAGGAATGCGCCGGTTTCGCCCGCATCGAATTGCTTCGTCGGAGACAATTGCCACAAAATCGGTCCGAGCTTCGACTTCAGTTCGGTGATTCCGCTCGACATGAATCGTTCCACCGACGTACCCGCGCTCGACAGGTCCTTGCGATGGACGATGAAACGCGGCGCCTTGACCGAAAACACGAACCCGTCCGGTGTCGCTTCGCGCCATTTGGCAAAAACGGCAGGTTTTTGCAGCCTGTAGAATGTGCCGTTGATTTCGATCGACGTGACATGACGGCTCGCGTAGTCGAGTTCGCGGCTCTGAGGCGTTCCCGGGGGATAAAACGTGCCGCGCCAGGGTTCGTAAGTCCAGCCGCCGATGCCGACCCGGACTCGGCCGTGCGGCACGGCGGTCGGCGCCGTCGTTCGCGACGCGCTACCCATTCGGTGGCGGCTTCAACCCCGAAACTTGGACGCACGTCTCGCTTATCCGTATTGCGCCGCCGCCGCGGCTCAAGGATTGAGGGTTTGGGCCGACCAGACCGTTGCCGGCCCTCACTGTGCCGGTGAACCATGAGTGATCAAACTTGCTCGGAGACGCTTCAATGAAAATGGGTGCATTCCTCCTCGGATGCTCGATGCTTGCCGCGAACCTTGCTCATGCCGATGACGCCAAGAGTGTCATCGCGGTGCTGACGGACCGTCTGACGAAGATCGGCGCTCCGCGGATTGACGGCAGCGACAAGGCGGGCGGCGAGAAGATGGCACCGGCATTGTACTTCGGCACCCGCAAGATCAACAACAACTACGACGCCGTCGATGACATCAAGAAGGCCTACAGCGCAACCGCCACGGTGTTCGTGCGCGACGGCGACGACTTCGTTCGCGTGAGCACGAACGTGCTGACCACGGAAGGAAAGCGTGGAATCGGCACGGCCCTCGCGCGGGCCAAGGCCTACGACTCGGTGAGCAAGGGCGAGCAGTTCTGCGGCGATGTCGACGTGCTCGGTACGCCATACAATGCATGTTACAACCCGTTGAAAGACGCCGGCGGCAAGGTCATCGGCGCCACTTACGTGGGATTCAAGAAATAGTCTTCGGATGGATGTCTGCGGCCAGCCGGATGAAACCACACCCGGCGGCCGCCTAGCACCACGCCTTCTCGAGGCTCGTCAGCATGCTTTCCCTTCGCCATCAGTTGTTCCGTAGCTTCGGCAACGCGCGGATCGTCACCAAGCTGCTGGTGGCGTTCGGTTTGCTGCTGGCGCTGACCGCCGTCGTCGGCTCGATGTCCTACGTGGCGTTGACCCGCGTGAACCAGGCCGCCGGCACGCTCGCCGATGTCTGGCTGCCGGGCGTCGGAGAGCTGACCGCGGCCCGCGCCGACATGCTCGTCGTGCGTGAGTTCGAGATCAAACACACGCATGCGACGGATGACGGCTACCGGTCCGAATACGAGGAGAAGATGAACGCGGCCATGGCCAGCGTCAAGCGGCATATCGACGCATTCAAAGCGCTCGCCGCGGCTTCCATGGAGCGCGGTCTGATCGCCGACTTCGACAAGCATTGGGCCGAGTACGTGGCGGTCAACGCCAAGGTGATCGCCCTCAGCCGCGCCGGCAAACAGGAAGACGCGCAGGAGATCGGCGACGGGGCGGGAGCATCGGCGACCGATGACGCGGTGACGGCGCTCGAGCGCATGACCGCATACAGTTTCGCCCAGGGCAAAGCGGCCGGTGCCCACAGCCGGGACGTGTACCGGGCAACATTGGTGGCCAGCTCGGCGACCATCGGACTGATCCTGGTCCTCTGGGGGCTCCTGACGTGGGCTATCACGCGCTCCATTACTTGGCCGATCGGCGAAGCAGTCCGGGTGGCGCGGTCCGTTGCCGCCGGAAATCTGATGACGCCGATCGAGGCGAACGGCAAGAACGAGACCGGTCAACTCCTCAATGCCCTGCACGCCATGCAAGGCGTCCTCAGATCCAACGAGACCGAGGCGTTGAATGCCAAGGGCCAGCTCACCGCGATCCACAAGGCCCAGGTCGTCGTCGAGATGAGCATGGACGGCACGATCCGCTCGGCGAACGACAATTTCCTGCGGGCAGCGGGGTACCGTGCCGAGGAGGTGCAGGGTCGCCACTACGACCTGTTCGTGGAGCCAGCGCAACATGCCAGCCCCGAGTACCGGGCGTTGTGGGAGAAGCTCGGTCGCGGCGAGCATGAGGCCGGGCGGTTCCGGCGGATTGCGCGGGATGGCCGCGCCATATGGCTGCAGGCGAGCTACAACCCCATCCTCGGCCAGGACGGCAAGCCTTACAAGATCGTCGAGTACGCGAGCGATATCACGGCCCAGGTGATGATGGAGGAGGCACTCGACGCGGCCGTCAAGGAGACGCAGGCAATCGTACAGTCTGCGATCAATGGTGAGCTGACGGCACGAATCACCACGGCGGGGAAGACGGGGAAGATCGAGGCACTCGCCGCGAGCGTCAACTCACTCATCGAAAGCATGATGCACGTGGTGGCCGAGATCAAGCGTGCGGCGACCGAAGTGCTGGCGAGCGCCAGGGAAATTTCCGGGGGCAACGTCAACCTGAGCGGGCGCACCGAAGAGCAGGCCTCGAGCCTGCGCGAAACCGCCGCGAGCATGCAAGAAATGACGAGCACGGTGAAAGCGACGGCCGACAACGCGGCGCGTGCGCGCGAACTCGCCCTCGCGGCCCGAGAGGAAGCTGAGCGGGGCGGTAAAGTGGTGGAGTCCGCCGTCGCGGCCATGAGCGGCATCAACGCCGCGAGCAAGAAAATCGGCGACATCATTGGCGTCATCGACGAGATTGCCTTCCAAACCAATTTGCTTGCACTGAACGCCGCGGTCGAGGCGGCGCGGGCGGGCGACCAAGGGCGTGGATTCGCGGTGGTGGCGACGGAAGTGCGGACTCTGGCCGGTCGCAGCGCGACGGCCGCCAAAGAGATCAAGGCTCTGATCAACGACAGCGTTGCCAGGGTCGAACAGGGCGGCAAGCTGGTCGATCAGTCCGGCCAGTCCCTCGGCGACATCAGCAAAGCCGTCAGACGGGTGACCGAAGTCGTGGCCGAAATCGCCCAGGCGAGCAATGAACAGGCATCCGGCATCGAGCAGGTCAACAAAGCCGTGATGCACATGGATGAGACGACGGAGCGAAATTCGGCATTGGTCGGGGAGGCCGCGGCGGCCAGCGAGGCGATCGTCGGGCAGGCGACACGGTTGTCGAGTCTCGTGGTCCGGTACCAGGTTGCGGAGGAATTCACCCGTGCGGCGCGGTCGCCCTGGTCCGAAGGCGCGGCGCCGCGGGCGGCGCCGATCGAGCGTCGCAGCGGCAAACGGCCCTGGTCAGCCAATGCCGATGCGAGCGCAGACCAGGCGCCGGAGGTCGAAGGCGCGCGTGCTGCTCAGTGAGGCTGGCGATACCCTGATTTTGCATCACGTCGGCTTTTTCAGCACGGCGTCGAAGAAGGCGACGAGTGTTCGCCAATGCCGTTCCGCCGCCGCGGCGTCATAGACCGGGGTGTCGCGAAACACCCAACCGTGTTTGGCCGGGTAGGTTTCGATGGTGTAATCGACGCCCGCGTGGCTCAGCGCATCGGCCAGCCTTTGTTTCATGTCGTCCGGAAAAGAAGCATCCTCGATGGCGCCTGCCACATAGACTCGCGCCTCGATGCGCGGGGCGAGAAGGTGCGGACTGTCCGGCGCCTCGGTCGCGAGACGTCCGCCGTGGAAGGAGGCGGCGGCTGCGATGCGGTCCGGATAGGTTCCGGCGGCCGTGAGGGACATGAGGCCTCCCATGCAATATCCCGTGGTGCCGATCCCTCCCGGACGAACGTCGGGCTGCGCCGCCAGATAATCCAGGAATGCCCCCGTGTCGGACATGATGTTGGCCGGCGTGGCGAGCGCGAAAAATTTCTCGAAGAGAATCTTGCGCTTTTCCGGATCGCTGAATACAGAGTGCGGATCCATGGGTTCATACGGGCCCGACCGGTAGAACAGATCCGGCAGCAGCACAAAATACCCGTGAGTTGCGAGCCGCTCGCCCAGCTCCAGCATGGCTGGCCGGATGGCGAGTCCATCCATGAAGACGAGCACGGCAGGCCACGGCGCGCCGTTCTGCGGACGAAAGACATAGCTTGGGCAGGTGCCGTCGCGGGTCGGGATGTCGACTTTCATGTTTGGACTTTTACCACGGTTGCGATGAAACAGACGAATCGAACCGCACGACGGACGGTGCGCTGGTGTCGAATCCGGCCAAGGCGCGCCGAGTGCGTCGGAGAATCAGAACACCGCATGATCGCCGCGCTCCGGCGCGGCGGCGCCGCGGATGAGGCTCGCGTAGAA
>Ga0302319_10010626_pt1 | contig 17530 bp, 20 predicted proteins | sample Bog_T0_2_FD_203319 | JGI IMG/M metagenome (GOLD analysis project Ga0302319, IMG submission 203319) | Peat permafrost microbial communities from Stordalen Mire near Abisko, Sweden - Bog_T0_2 | ecosystem: Environmental > Terrestrial > Soil > Wetlands > Peat | place: Sweden: Abisko, Stordalen Mire...
TCCGGGGCCTTACCGACAAGACGGCGCCAACGGTGCTGGATCGGATGCTGGCGATGCCTGTGCCACCGCACGCGGTATGATCATACCGCATTTTCGTGATGACTTTTGCGGCCTCGCGATGGTGGTCGATGTGGCGATCGGCGGCTTGGTCAGCACTCCGGCCAGAATTCTTCGTCCATGATCTGGTCGAATGACCATGGGCACGTCGCGGGGAAGGTCGATTCCGGCAACCCGGTTTCGGCGGCGGCTTCGATCACCGCATCCCGGTAAGCATAGATAACAGTATCATCTAGCTTTGACTTTAGACTAGGATTGTCTTCGAGGTGACGCTCAAGACGATGACGCTGAACGCGAATGGTTGCCTGCCAAGACGCTCCACAACGCTCGGATTGGAATTGCCATTTTAGTAGGTGCAGGAAAAGTACAGCCAAGCGGCTCTCTAGTTCCCGCTTTTCCGACTTGCCCATGCTCTCGATTTCCTCGGCAATGTTCTCGATGTCGGCCGCTTCAAGCTTCCCGGCACGCAACAGCGCAGCCTGTGTGTTAGCCCATGCGTAAAAGTCCTGATCGTAAAGGCTCTCGCTCATGGCTCGCCCCTAATCGGGATCACGTTGCCGGCCTTCGCCATCGTTTTCTTGAAGGCGTCAACCGTCTGCGCATGATTATCAATCTTACCTCGGTAGGCACCTTCCGGGTTCACATAGATCAGCTTCGTCCGACCACGGGCAACGCGATGGATGGCGCCAACTTCCTCAAGAGTCTTTATGGCTCGGGAAACGTCAGCAACTTGCATCCGAAGTAAGTTAGCAATTTCGGCAGCCGTCTTTGAGCAAGCTGCATCTTGCCAGGGCAACCAACGAACGATCTCGGCCATAACGGTAACTGCCATTGCGCGCCGCGCCGTTGACATTGGCAGCGCATGAATCCGGTCTCGGATGGTGTCGTGATATTCGTCAGACACGGACCAGTTCCCCTTAAAGAAGTCGTATTCCAGCGGTGCCGGGATATTCGCCAATTCCTTCGCACTAAAGGCAAGCGAGCGAAGTTGGGTCTTCCGAATGAAGTCGGGATCGGCCAATGCCTCCTGATCAAGTAGGAGCGCGGCCTGTCCGATACGACCACGCTTGCGTAGCTGGCGCTGGGTCAGGTCGGCAGGCTCGGAGGCTGGCGGCTTCTTGCCGCTAAAGATTCGCCCAAGCGAGTGAACCGGAACCCCGCATCGCCGCTGTGTTTCCTGAAAGCGGAGGGCATTGCGAATATCCTCCTCGGACTCACCGCGCCGCCGGAGTTCCTTGACCGAGATTGCCATTGCCGCACCGCTGAACTGTTGTCCATAGGACAACGATTGTTGTCTACAGGACAACTGTTGTCAACACCCATCCCCATGGCCGGGAACGGAAACCGGCCAAACCTTCTCACGGCCTCTTCTCCATTTTTTACAGGAAGAAAGAAAGAAGGGGCCGAGTCCACGGACAATCCGTCTCTCGCTGATAGGTTGTTGGCTTAGCAGGTGGTTTGCAACCAAGTGCAAGGTACCCGGAATGGCGTGGCATCGTCTCCATGTTCGTGCCATCCCTGACAGGCGGTGCCGCACCCCGCTCCAGGATGCCCCGTAAACCGCGTAGGATGGCCGTAGTAGGGCCTTTGCCGGCTCGGGGCACTCGGGGCAGTGCAGTTGGAAAAAAGACGGTTTCGCGCGCGCGTTTTTATGGCGGGACGATCAGGGCCGCGCATGGCGAGCCGGGCAAACCTCAGGGGCATGGTCAGACCTCCTCTGGGACGATGTGCCAAGCACGGCGCGCGCGACCGGGCGGTTCGGATCAGGTGTCCAGACGAAGTTGTCCATGGCGTCCATCGCGTCGGTCCCAGCGGGGGCCGGGTCAACGCGTGCAGCAAGTCGTTGATTTTCGTGGGGAACATGGGGAACAGGATTGCATTTTATCTTGTTCCCCTGTTCCCCGCCGGCCCCCACCGTGGGGAACGCCAAATTAAGGCATGATTTCAGGGCTGTACCCCCCTGTTCCCCGTGTTCCCCACGAAATCGAACGTGTTGCTTCACGCAGCGAGCCGAAGACTGCGAAAAAGTCAGGTTCAGGCATCGTCGCCCCCCAGGACCGAAGGCAAAATGTGGTAGCAGCGTACCGGGGTTGCGGTCCCCGGCAGCCTGTTCTTGGTTTGGGGCTTGCCGTCGGTGCCAACCCTCAGCATTCCAGCGCCAGCCAGGGACTTGGCAACGGCGCCAGCATCGTGCCCTGCACAAACTTCCGTCTTCCAGGCTTCGGGCAGGATGAAATACTCGGTGCCACCATCGGAAGCCGCCCGCCGGAATCCGGCCCGATTTACTGTCGCCCGCAGTGGATTGTCATCGGTATCTTGCTGTCCGTCACCCCAGCGGGTAAAGCGGCTTTCCCCATGCAACTGGGGTCCGAGTAGCAACGGAACAGAAAACCTAGGTAAGGGCTAAAGCCCAGTAAATCCGCCATTTTCCTGCAGCGTCTTTCTGGGGTCTACCCAAATGATACGACCGTATGAGACGGCGCCCCTCCCGGAAATCCGTTGTTTCTGCTGTCTTGTTTGGATGGACAATTGGTATATGAGACGCCACAAGGGACGGTTTAGACCCAAATGAGACATCGGCGGTCGCAATGACCAAGATTGGCTATGCCCGCGTCAGCACCACGGACCAGCAGACCGCGTTGCAGGTGGCCGCGCTGCGGGCGGCAGGGTGCGGCGTCATCCTTGAAGAAAAGGCCAGCGGTACGACCACAGCCGGCCGTACCGAACTTGCCCGGGCATTGGAATTCTTGCGTCCCGGTGACTCCCTGGTAGTGACCAGAATTGACCGGTTGGCCCGCAGCATCGCGGACCTTCAAACCATCGTTGGGACAATCCGTGACAAGGGAGCGGCGCTCGCCTGCACGGAACAGCCGGTCGACACCGGCACCGCCGCCGGCAAGGCGTTCATCGACATGCTCGGGGTCTTTGCCGAGTTCGAAACCAACCTTCGGCGCGAGCGACAGCTTGAGGGCATCGCCAAGGCCAAGGCCGCAGGTGTTTACAAGGGGCGCAGGCCGTCAATCGACCCGGCCACAGTTCGACGGCTGCGTGTGGAGGAGAAGCTGGGACCGACCGCTATCGCTCAACGGCTTGGAATTGGGCGAGCCTCGGTCTATCGGGTGCTCGCCAACATCGACCGAACCTAATGCCGGTCAGTTTCCTCACACCGGAGCAGGAAAGACAGTACGGCCGGTTCCCGGCCGATGTGTCGGCCGAACAGCTTGCCCGGTTTTTCTATCTTGATGATGTGGATCGCGCATTCGTGCTGAGGCACCGCGGCGACCACATGCGGCTTGGTTGTGCGGTTCAACTTGGTACGGTGCGGTTTCTCGGGACATTCCTCGAAGACCCGTGCGAGGTGCCGCCGCGCGTGGTGCGATTTCTTGGCGACCAAATTGGCACGCCGATCGACAGCACTCTCGATGCCTATCGGGCCAGTCAATGGCGTTGGCGGCACCCGGTCGAAATCCGCAGCCGCTACGGCTACCGTGATTTCTCGGATTCAGCCGCGCAATGGCGGCTCTTGCGTTGGCTCTATGCGCTGTGCTGGACGGGGACGGATCGGCCGAGTGCCCTGTTCGACTAGGCGACGGCATGGCTGGTGACGCACAAGGTGCTGCTACCGGGAGCAAGCGTGCTCGAACGCACCGTCGCGCGGGTGCGTACCCGGGCCAACAGCCGGCTGTGGCGCCTGTTGGCGGCCAGGATTACGTCCGACCAAAAAGCGCGGCTTGACGCCCTTCTGGTGGTGCCGGCGGGTGGACGGCAGAGCCCGATGGACCGGCTCCGATCGGGACCGACCCTTCAAAGCACGGCGGAATTGGCCCGCGCGATCAAGCGTCTTGATGAAGTCCGGCAACTGGCGACCGGCTTGCCACGCACCGATCGCTTGCCGAAGACCCGCGTTCTGGCACTGGCGCGTTTCGCCGGCGCCGCCAAGGCGCAAGCGGTTGCCCGCTTACCGGACGAACGCCGCCTCGCCACCCTGTTGGCGTTCATTCGGGTGCTGGAAGCAAGCGCGCAGGATGACGCGCTTGATCTGTTCGACCTGCTCGTCACCCGGATGTTCGTCGACGCGATCCGCAAAGGCCGGGAAGCGCGGCTGCGCAGTCTGCGCGATCTTGACGCCGCGGCGCTCACCTTGAGCAAGGTTTGCGCCCTGGTACTCGACGGCGCTGTCACCGACGGCGGTCTCCGGGCAGCGGTTTTCACGGCCGTGCCCAAAGCTGCCCTCGAAGCCGCCGTGTCCCAGGTCGACAGCCTGATCCGGCCGGCCGATGATCCCTACTTCGACGAGTTGCTGGCGCAGCACCGCCGCATCCGGCGTTTCCTGCCGCACTTCGTGCGCGTCATCAGCTTGGGCGCCGTGTCGGCCGGTCAGCCGGTGCTGAAGGCCCTGCATCATCTTCGGAAGGTTGAAGACAGCGGCGCGCGCGGCACGGCATGGCCAACGGAGTTCGTGCCGAAGTCCTGGGAACACCGCGTGACCACGAACGGCGTTGTCGATCGGCGTGCCTGGACCCTGTGTTTGGTCGATCGGCTGCGCGGGGCGCTCCGGCGCCGAGACGTTTTCGCGGTGCCGAGCCTGCGCTTCGCCGATCCCCGCATCGGCTTGTTCGATGGAGCCGCCTGGGAAGCCGCACGCCCGACCGTGTGCCGCACGCTGGGAAAATCCCAGAACGCGGCCGAGGAGATCGGCCGCCTCTCCGAACGCCTTGACCAGACGTTCCGGTCGGTCGCGGCCAACCTGCCCAAAAACGCCAGCGTCCGCCTCGAACAAAATGGCGCCGATGAAGACCTAGTGCTCACCGGGCTTCGACCGCCTTCGAGGAACCGGCCAGCCTCGTTGCCCTGCGAAACGCCGTCATGGTGCGCCTGCCGCGCGTCGATTTGCCGGAGTTGTTGCTGGAGATCGATGCCCGAACCGGGTTCGCCGGCGCGTTCACGCATGCCAGCGAAGCGGAGGCCCGGGCGCGGGACCTGGCGACGACGCTGCGCGCCGTCCTGCTGGCCAAGGCGTGCAACACCGGCCTGGAGCCGCTGGTGCGCCCGGACATGCCGGCGCTCCGACGGTCGCGCCTAAGTTGGGTCCGACAGAACTATCTCCGCGCGGAAACCCTGACCTGGGCGAACGCCCGGCTCGTCGCGGTTCAGAATGGCATCGACCTGGCGCGGCGATGGGGCGGTGGCGATGTCGCCTCGGCGGACGGGCTGCGTTTCGTCGTGCCGGTACGGACCATCCACGCCGGCCCGAACCCGAAATACTTCGGCCCCGAGCGCGGCGTCACCTACTACAACCTCGTCTCCGACCAGTTCACCGGTATCAACACGCCATCACCGTGCCGGGCACCCTGCGCGACAGCCTGGTGCTGCTGAGTGTCGTGCTGGAACAGGAAACCGAGTTCGAACCGACCGAGATCATGACCGACACCGGCGCCTATACCGACGTGATCTTCGGCATCTTCTGGTTGCTCGGCTACCAGTTCAGCCCGCGGATCGCCGATGTCGGTGGCGCCCGGTTCTGGCGCGTCGATCCCACGGCCGACTACGGCACCCTCGACAAGCTCGCCGCACACAAGGCGAAGACGGGCATCATCGCCGAGCATTGGGACGACTTGCTGCGCCTAGCCGGCTCGCTCAAGCTCGGATTCGTGCAGGCCGGCGGCCTGATGCGGACGCTCCAGACCAACGATCGGCCGACCCGGCTGGCCCGGGCGCTCGAAGAACTCGGCCGGATCGTCAAGACGCTCTACCTGTTGGCCTACATCGACGACGATGCCTATCGCCGCCGCATCCTCACCCAGCTCAACCGTGGCGAAGGCCGTCACCAGCTCGCCCGTGTCGTCTTTCACGGCAAGCGTGGCGAGCTGCGCCAGCGTTACCGCGAAGGCCAGGAGGACCAACTCGGCGCCCTCGGCCTGGTCGTCAACGCCATCATCCTGTGGAACACGATCTACATGGATGCCGCGCTCGACCAACTGCGGGGGGAGGGGTTCGACGTTCGTGACGAGGACGTGGCGCGTCTGTCGCCGCTGATCCACGAGCACATCAACATGCTCGGCCGCTACGCCTTCACTCTGCCCGAGCCGGTGGCCCGTGGCGAACTCCGACCGCTACGCAGTCCGGCAGTCCTATCCGATGACGATGCCTGAATCGGACATTTAATCCCAGCAGAGATATTACCTAGGTTTTCTGTTCCGTTGCTACTCAGACCCCTTGACCGGCAGGCGGCGGGGTGTCAACGGTGGTTGCCAGCAACCGCAATGGGTGCCTGTGCAGGGATGCGGCAAGATGGCAGTCGACAATGATGACGGCTTTTGGGTCTCGTCCTCGGAAGCGGCGCGACGGCTTGGGTGTTCGAGGCAAGCCATCCAGAAGCGGATTGCCCGGGGCACCATCCCGACTATGGTGAACAACCGCGGCGAACGGATGGTCAAGGCAGTTGCAGGTGCTGCACCGGTGTCGGCCGCACCCGTACCCGTAACCACGGTGCAACCGACCGCACCGGTGCCCTTCCAGGGACCGCGCCAGCCCCTCCAGGGTGTTCTCGAGTCTGTGCCAATGTCGGTGCCTATCCAGGTCATCGAAGCCCTCCAGGCGAGCCATAACGCGGCCCTAGCGGCCCTCCGAGGCCAGGTCGAGCGGTCGGAGTCACAGCACCGGGAGACAGTGGCGTTATTGGTCGAACGCATTGACGCGGCCGAGTGTCGAGCCGAGCGCCTCGAACAGCAGCTCGGGCAGGTTCTCGACGCGCTACTGTCGGAGCGGCGGCAGCCGGCAGGCCAGGTCGAGCGGGTGCCCTGGTGGCGTGGCTGGTTCAAGGTGCGGTGATGTTCACGGTGTCGAACGAGGACGTGGTGGCTGTCCGGCGGGCATTCATGCGGGGCGGCCGTGATGGTGCGATGTCCGAACTCAGAAGGCGGTTTCGGGGCCTCACCGAAAAGACGGCGCCAACGGTGCTGGACCGGGTGTTGGCGATGCCTGGCACGATGGAGCATAACGGAAACAGATAAAACACTCGCGGCGCGGTGTTGCGGCGTGCCAACCAATTGCGAATCGTTCGCAGAAGGGAAAACTTCGGTTTCGGTTCCGCCATGGTCGTCGTGCCGACCGGCGGCTTGGTCAGGCTGCTGCCTCGCCATCAGGCGGTGCTGGTTTCGGCTTCAGTTTCCGCTTGCCAGGGGCGCGGGTCTTTTTGGGTTTCGGCGGCGGCGGTGGGGGTGGTGGCGGCCTACTGGCGTATTCGCGGGCACGGTCGAGTAAGTTATTCAACCAGTCGATTTGCTTCTCGGTGGGGTGCCGGAACCGGGGCAGGTCAGTGAGAAACCGCCGCTCATAGAACGTCAATCGAACCCCGGATTGCAGAATCTCGATGCACGCTCTGGCGACGGCAAAAAGGTCAGTGTCGGGCGATGCGTTGGCCGTGCCGATCACATTCGCCCACGTCAGACCGGCTTCACGCACCAGCTTGTCAGCCAGCCGGGCAGCATTTAACGCCTCCCCGTCATGGGCTGACCCGATCATGCCCAACAGCTTGGTCAGCCGGGCGGCAAAGGCTGGCGGAAGGGACATTCCAGACTGCTGTTCTCAACTTTCCGGGGTCCGCCGAATGAGCGTTTTGACCTGCTTTAGTAATTCGGTCGGATCTGGGTGCTCAGTCGTAAGTGCGACACCTGCCAGCATTTCCGCCGCTTTATCTCCAGTGGTGACATGGAGCATCTCTACCCGATCAAGCAAGGTCGCGAGCTTAATCTTCCGGCCGGCATCGGTCATGGAACGGCCTCCGTCACAGGTCGGCGCTAATCAGGCCATCGTGCACCATTTCAAGGGCAACCCAGCGTGTCCACTCTGCCAAGTTTTCTTTCGAGATCATCGCCGTGATCTGGTCGGCACCAAGCGCCACGGCGCGTTTTGCCCATTTGTCGCGAGTCTGCCAGTCGCACCCGCGCAGATATTCGATTGCTTTATCAACAATATAATCGGATACCGGATCGAGCTTGCCACCATTGATCAAATTAAGCCTTGGTGCCGTGCGGGCAGCAGCAAGACGAGCGCCTTCGCCACCGTTCCACGCTACATGTGGATTAACCTTGTAGACAACATTACGACCGCGCCTTTCTTTTAGAATAGCTCCAATTTTAGAAAGCTCGCCCATGGCACGGGATACTTCATCGGCATCTGTTCCGGCGTCGTCAGCTAGTTGTCCACGAGTTGCGAGTATCTCTCCGGTATCTTGACGAGCGTATGTAACAGCAGCAGAAAATACTTTCCATGTAAGGTCTGGTCGAGCCAATGACTTTGTAGCTCTCATAACATACCTAAACTGTTCATTGTTAATCATAGTAAATACCGCCCGAGCGCCCGGAGTATCGGTGATCAAATATAGTGCATTATCCAGGACAGCACGAGCCTCGTCCGGCATCGGGATATCGCGGATGGCCTGCCGTGCCATTTCGGCGTTCTGACGGGTCGCACGGGAATGCTTCGGGAGCTTAACGATTTTCGCCATGGCATTGGCTCGGCTGTGGATAAGTTTTGATAGCTGGCATTAATGCCAGGAAAAGCTGGCATTAATGCCAGCTATGGTCAAGCTAAACCCGCATCCGGCTTCATCTTTTTGCCGGTGATCGCGCAACAAAGGAAAGAAACGCTATATTCCATATAGCTTGGGGCCGTCTCGCGGTGGATAACTGACATCCTCCTCGTCCTTCAGGTCGAGGCTTGGCGGAGAGCCTGAGTCAATGACAAGCCCAAAATGAGCGGGAAAAGTTACCTATGAACAGAGAGTCCGGAAACAGTTCGAGCCCCAGCCTCACGGCTCGCCTTCTGGAAGCAGTCGCGACCGCGTTCCGCTTGCCTCCCGAGATGCGACGACCAAAACTGGGATGAAGGCTTCCGGCCTGAGTGCTTACCACCGCTGGTCTGGAGGTAGTCCTGAAGTAAGCAATGCGCTATCACGATCGCTATAAATGGCACAAATACGATGAGTTATCAAGGATATAATCCATTATGATGATCGAAATTAGTGCCATTAGCCGCCACTATAGGGTTGGTGACATCGTTATAGAAGCATTGAGAGGAATTAATATATCTATTGATAATGGTGAATTAGTTGCAATTATTGGACAATCTGGTTCAGGAAAATCGACATTGATGAATATATTAGGACTTCTTGACAGACCTAGTTCCGGAACTTATCGGCTTGGTGGCAATGAAACAGATAAACTTTTACCAGATCAAGCAGCAGAATTGCGAAACCGTAGTTTTGGCTTCGTATTTCAGGCATTTAATTTGCTGCCTAGGTTAACTGCCCTCGATAATGTCGCCCTTCCGTTATTGTATAGACGGCAGCGTCGGACTGATCGGCGAAACGTCGCGCAAACTTGGTTGAATCGGGTTGGGCTGAGTGAACGTGCTCAACATAAGCCCCACCAACTCTCTGGAGGTGAACGTCAGAGAGTCGCCATCGCGCGCGCGTTAGTCGGGACTCCGGCGATCGTGCTAGCCGACGAACCCACGGGAGCCTTAGATACGAGAGTGGGCCAGGAAATTATGAACTTATTCCAGGAAATAAACCGTACGCTGGGCGTAACTGTCGTAATCATAACTCACAATCACGATATCGCTGCTCAGTGCCAGAGACAATTAGAATTGAGCGATGGATACTTGATCAAGGACACTAGGGTGGGTCAGTTATGATAACTCAACTATTTTATGAAGCTTACATAAATTTAGTGGCATCTGGCCATCGTGCTATACTTGCTATAATAGGAATTACTATTGGCACCGCTTCTGTAATAGCAATGGTTAATATTGGAGAAATGGTAGAATACAAATCATTAAAAAAGATGAATGAATTAGGACCTGATTTATTATCTATCTCTCTATTACGACAACTTGGAAGTGGTAATGCTTCTAATGAAGGGCTTGATAACGATAAAATTAAATCAATTAGTGATAATATAAATGGGCATCGCGGCCTTGTTCCAATTATCAATATTGCTAATACGGTTGAATGGCACGGATGTCTTCATCCTCATCAGATCGTCGGAACAACCCGTGCGATGATGGAAATAGCTAAATTAGAATTATATAATGGAAGATTTATTTCAAAACTCGATGGTTATGAGCCTTTTGTTGTGGTCGGTAGCGCCGTTTTCTCAAAAACAAGTTCAGATTGCCTACGCTCTCCTATAAAGATTGATGATACCATTCAAATTGGATCATCACTTTTCACTGTAATTGGCATTCTTCAGCCAAAGCCTGAAAATTATATGCTATCTGTCAATACTAACGAATCTCTATTTATATCGGTAGACGCCGCAAAAAGAATCTCCTCAAACCCATCAATTTATAAAGTTGTTACTAGAGTAAATAACATTGAACAACTAAATATTATTGGAGATATGGTGGCTAGCGCCATCAGAAAAATACTTCCAAGCTTTACCGTTCAAGTAATGACACCAAATCAAATTATAGAAGCAATTCATCAACAATCACACTCATTTACAATTTTACTTGGTGCAATTGGAGGCATATCGCTGATCGTTGGGGGCATTGGGATTATGAATATCATGATGGTTTCGGTGGTGGAGCGCCGGCGTGAAATCGGATTGCGTTTAGCAATTGGTGCCAGGCGCCGGGATATCGCATGGCTATTTCTGATGGAGGCAATAATTCTTTCGATGGCAGGTGGCGTCGCTGGGTTCGGATTAGGGATGGTGGTTTCCTTTATCTTTGGTCGAATATCTGATATAGAATTTATTGTGTCTGGAATATCAATACCTCTTGGACTCTTCGTATCACTGGTCGTAGGTATTTTCTTTGGCTATTACCCCGCAAGCCGGGCAGCCCGGCTTGATCCGGTTCAGGCACTTCACAATGAATAATACCTTTTTAGGGCAAAATCCGGTCTCCAATATCGAGTCCTGATGTAACCACGACTCCTTCGGGCAGGCGATCTCCAAGTGTGATCGGCACATCTTCCACGCTTCCTGTCTCCTGATTAATTCGACGGACTAAGTAGCCTTTATCACTTTCTATCACAATATCTGGAGGAATAATAATTGCAGATGGATTGTCATATACAAAAATTTCTAGTTTAGCGGTCATTCCTAGTCGTATTAGTTTTCTTGCCTCTTCACTAACATTGTCAATAGATATCACGGTCGAAAAAGCTGGAAAGGCACTTTGAGTGCTTTTTACCGCTTCGTTTGCAATTGACGTAACACGGCCATTAAGAGAAATCTTACCAAAAGCTTCATTATATACTTTAACAGGCAGTCCAATATTAATTGTATTCACGTCAATCTCGGAAAGTTGAGCCGTTACCTTAAGTGTTGAAAGTTCTCCAATGTTAAACATTGCCTGACCTTCTGCAATCTTAGAGCCAGGAGATAAGTTTTGTGAACCGATTGATGTATCAGAAGATGAATCATTATGAGGAGGGTGAAGGATGACACCAGTAGCTTTTGCAAAAATCCTAGCTCCCTGCAACTTCCGCTCAATATCAGATTCTTTAGATTGAGCATTATCAAGATCAAGCGTAGCGAGGTATACAGCCTCTGAATTACCTTTCTCAAGCGTTGCAGTTACTTGAGATTTTGCATCCTGAAGCGCATCCTTAGATGATTCTAGTTGATCTGTAATAGATCTAAACTCATCATGCGAAATCAATCCTTTATCGAATAAAGTTTTTCCTTCAGACATTTTTTCTATGTTTTCTTTGTATTGTTGCTCAGCCCGACGGTCTTCTCGATAGGCTCTCAATACATCCATTCCAGTACGCCATTCATGTATTTCCTTCATATGCTGTTTTGCTTTTATCAAGGCCGATAAGGCATCTCGGTGTTCTGTTTCTATGATACTTGTATCAAGAATAGCCAACAGGTCCCCGGTAGTGACCTGAGCGCCATATTCGACATGCATATCCTGTAGCGTACCGGCATAAGGGGCCAGCACAGGAACTGTAGCACCAGCCTCAATTACTCCGACCATTTTCAAAGTTTTATGTATTGGCCTTGGTTCAATGGTGATGATTTCAGGTGCTTTACCAGATATCGGCGGCAGTCGTCCGGACTGCGCGGATGTCCGTCCTATTGGCATCAAGGGAAGAACCGATCCCGACGGTTGGGCTGTTGAGTTGAACTGAGGAGGTAGGTCAGGGAGCAAGCTCTGCCCTCGCAACCCGCCGAGGGGGCAGGTGGCAAGAACAATCGTGATGAAAGCATATTGTACGAACCCGCCACGCACCAGTCCTGGCTGCTTGGGCACCCCGTGTGCTGGTCGATCGGTCATTGACAGAGTCCTCCGGCCTGCATCAAAGCAATCCTATCGGTCATGGGAGTCATCGTGTATTTGAATTTTCCATGTATCCAGTGTCGTTCCCAGTTGCTGGTCTAGAGTAACTAATGCCTGGAGATACGTAATATCGGCAGTAAGTTCGTTACCTTCAGCAGACACCAGATCCCGCTGAAACGATACGATTTGAAAATTACTAGACCGTCCGCTCTGCATCTTGAGTTGCTCCATCTCAAGTGTTTTACGAGCCAGATCGGCGCTCAGGTGCGAGAGCTTGGCTTGCCGCCAGTTAACATCAACAGAACGGACGGCATCACGTACCTGCTGATCAATTTGTGTCCGCAATTGATCAAGTTGTAGCTCGTTCTTGCGTAGTGCTATGATAGACTGAACTTCAGTTTGTTCTGAGGTCAGATCGTTGAGCGGAATCGTCAACTGAAGGCCAGCGGACACTTCCGGCTTCGTCGCAATCACTGCAGCGAGCGCCTGGCGAGTATTATTTCCTTGCGCCGGTATCGAGGCGCCAGCAGAGGCCGACAAATCCCACAGCCGTCCATTTTTTGCGCTGGCGACCGAAAGCCGCGAAGTCTCAATCGTCAATAACTGTTCAAGGTAGTCTGGTCGATTTTCAAAAGCAATCGAAAGTACTTGTTCTAAATCTATAGTAACATATTTAACATTTAGTTTATCATATGGACTTAAATTAGTATGTGGATCGATGGCAAGAAGTACAAGTAAAGACAATCTAGCGGAATCAAAAGCATTTTCTGCCGTTATAACTTGTAACTCTTGACTCGCTACATCAGCTTCAGCCTGAACATATTCACTCTCGGCCATGCGTCCAGCATTTATCATATCACGATTAAGTATCTGAAGGTCCTTGGCCCGTTGTAGTGATTCATGGGCGATCCGTATTTGCTCACGAGCCTGCAATAATTGGTAATAACTGCCGATGATCTGGTTGATTGTCTCCGAAATTGTTGTCTTAAGAGTGAGTTGGTTTATCTTTTCGGTTAGCCTTGCCTGGCGCAGGGTCATCATATTGGCGTCCTCGCCAGCCCCTTTGAGCAAGGGCTGAAGGACGGTAAAATTCAGTGTCGATGTGCCCGTCAAACTGCCCTGGCCAGGACTGCGGACGGCGTTCTGTTGGGTAGTCCAGCCGAAGTTTAGTTGGGTCCCAATCGGGGTGACGGCAACGACGCTCGGGTTGATAGTAGCCACCGTTTGTGAAACGTTCCGGTTCCGGTTAAACGAGAGTGAACTATTGATTTGGGCATGGGGTGTGAATTGATCCTCAGCGACCCTTAGATTAAATTTATCAACAATTCGTTGGAGATAGGCGGAACGGATTGTTTGGTTTTCACGCAGTCCCAATGCAACAGCGTCTGCTAGCGTGAGATGAACAGCTTCCCCCGTTGCGGCCGGCGGTGCACCACTAGCGGCCGGGGCGCCAGCCCACCCTGTGTTGCCCGCAGCAAACAAGAGTGACAAAAACAGCATTAGTATGGTTACCCATCTACCGCACCGCCACCAACAGACTTCGGATTTGGCGGTCGTCATTATACTTCCATAGCTAATGATGCGCATGCGACGGCATGATTTAACATTAATATCCAGTGAATAGATTAAGATGTCCAGAGTCGTGTCGCAAATTGGTGGGCGCTCCTCATCAGATGCTACGCTGCCAGACGGATGCCATCAAGAGCAGTGTCGGTTTGTTGGCCGCTGGTGCGGATCGCCTTTCCGAGACGACGCCATGAACTTGCGCGAGACCGCCGACTTCGAGATTCCGTCGCCGTTTTCAGACTCGATATCGGCGCCTGGAAGCCGGACAGAACTCGGGAATTTCCGAGTCGAGATGTTGATCAGTGTACCAAATCGAGAATTACAAGCCTTGGTTGGCTGTCTTTAGCCACAGGGTTGGTGACAGCTTTCCGTGGATGGATACGACTGGTGTACAGGTCTGGGCATTATGTCGCATGGATGCGACATTTTGTCGCATGTCGGTTCCTAGCATGGCTCTTTACTCAAAAACGAATCACTGAGATAAACCGTGTCGTCAAAAGTATACAAAGTGGGTAACTGCTGCATATTGTGTAAGACATGTTGCTGAACGACAGCACCTTTGGTTTTTCACAACCTTACTTACGTAAAAGTTTCGCCAACTGTGATCTTGGTCACTGGCCATCCGGTGGCTTAGTCGTAAATCACCCCAGTCAGCAGCTATGACGCTTATAACTGGGAGCAAACCCACACTCAGAGGGGAAGGAAGTCATGAATCGGTATATCTCTAAGGCCATCGCTGTTGTTGTACTGGTAATCTTTGCGGTGACAGCGCAGAACGCTTCCGCTCAGCAAGTTAATGATGTTAGCTCTTGTGTTCCAATATCAGAAAAGGCTTATGGTGGAGGTCCTAGTTCCGTGAACGGCGGTAACTGGGGCGGTGTTGGATCAATGCAAAGTTACTATTTTCAGGCGGCATGTGCTGAATTTTGCGCCTATGCCCGTAATCCGAGTGTATCTGGGATGGGGGAATATAGAACTGATGCTATTCAAAATTTTCAGAATGGTATCCAATTTTGCAGCGATGGAAACGCATGCGCCGCGGCTGCCAATCAGGCAAATAGTATTTGTCGTTAGTATTGGCTTATGCTTGTTCATTGATCCTGTTTGATCACCCCGTAACGGGGTGATCATGTCTGCGGGATATGATCAAAAATCACCATGGCGAGGACGGTGTGAATAAAACTAGCGTTCGTCATGGTGTTATGACCGAGATGTTGAGCAATCGCGCAAAGGGCAAGTATCATGGATATATTTCTTATTATAACTGCATCGTCAAGCATGTTTGTGTTGGCGGCGTTTGTGATATTTTTGTGTCGCTATTTTAAGGTGAAGTAATCGCATTGGTTGCACGAGGGCTCCCTCGTGCTTCCTACGACACCATGGTTGTATGCTCCTCGCAATGCGGCCCGTCGTTGAGGGGATAGGTTTGGGCTGGGCAGTTCACAAAGAACAAGGATCATCAGGTACTTAGCCCAATCATTGAGATGGTCTCAACGATAAGGCGTCCCCAGGTGTCCCAGGTGTGATTAGTGTGGTAGAAGAATTCTCTATCATTATCAACCAAGGGTTGCGGCGTTTCAGTCAGGGAGTGATCGATGCCGGATCGGTCGGTGCCTGCACTGGCGATTCTCCCATTTGAATGCGCTGCCTCTCATCCTATTTGCTCTCTAAAGGCGATGACTAGCTCGGTTTAGACAATCAGGATTTCGTCACCTGGGACACCTGGGGAAGCCTTTCAACGATTGCCGAAGATGGCAAGGCCCGGGAGATGACTCAAGGCTCCCCGCCAAGTCTCGTCCTTCAGGTCGAGGTCTCTCTGGGGAGCTTCGCTCATATCCCGCCATTGGCAGTGAATGAACGAAAGCCTTCTCCTTGAGAGGGAGCTCTGGGTCTTCAGCCCAGAGAATGTCAACACCCCTTGCAAAGGGGTTTCCTCGCTAAAGCTGCCAGTGTTAAGAAATTTACCAAAACCGGTAAAGAAATCAGTATGGTCTTATCCGACCGTGAGTGCTGCATCGAACAGGAGACTATTAATAATGGATATATAACATATTATCTAAGCAGCGTTCACTAACACAATCAATGATATCTAACAATATGGGGAACACTATGAACTCTTTGTTACAGAAAATTTCCGGCGGCTTTGTTGCTGTGCTGCTCGTGATAACGACCTCGGTTTGCCTCGCGGACGAATTTGGCACCCGTCAACAGGCGCAGGCGATGGTCGAGCGCGCCGCTGCTTTCTTGAAAGAGAACGGCCGGGCAAAGGCGCTGGCCGAATTTGGCAACCCAAAGGGCCAGTTCATCGACCGTGATCTCTATGTCGTAGCCTATGCCGCCTCCGACGGCGTTCGCCTGTCGCACCCCTATAACCACAAGCTGGTCGGCAGAAGCGTTGCTGCGACAACGGACATCAACGGCAAACTTTATGGTCAGGAAATTCTCACCGTGGGCAATAGTAAGGGCAGAGGTTGGGTAGAATACAAATATTCAGACCCTATTACCAAGAAACTCGGAGAAAAAGCACTTTATATTCTAAAGGTAGATGATATCATTATTGGATGCGGTGCATATACTCATCGATATTTTACAACTAAATAGAAATACAGTTCAAATTAATATGGATACAATTTATAATAGTGCGGGATATGCTTATGTGCATGGCCCTATAAGGAGTAGCTGTTTAATTAATTTTAGTATTTTTATTAAAAACTATCTTCTCATTGATTATGTACAAGAAGCATTTATTTCCTCTTGACTTGCTCTCGCAATTATCCACGGCAAGTTTGCTAGCGGTAGCTTCATCGTTTTCCCCATATGACGCCCCATATCCTCCAAGACTGTCTAAAGCGAGGGCTTTATCCGGATTCAAACCTGGATACGCTTTCTTTATCTGTTGCCTTAGTTTGCTGGTGATGAAAGGGATTTGTATGGGGTCAAATTCAGTTGGATATCTCATTACAGTTGGACGAGGAGTTCGCTCGTTGGTCATCTTTCCATTTTCATATACCATGAAGCACCTATTTTTAGTTATTTGTTCGCACCTTTCAAGAACATTTCTGGCCCTGTCTTCGGCAGGGATTGTATCCCAGTAAAATGACTGCCAAGCGCCTTGCGGCGAAACCGCTAATGTATATTGCGCCTTTTTTATACCAGCAGCATCATAGTCCTTAGTCAGTAGGTTTCTCTGGAGAGGCGATAGGAAAGGAACCATCTTAATGTCTAGAGTATCTGCAAATGCCTGAATGACGCTAATAGTATATGTCATAAGCAAGATTAATAATATTAAGAGACGCATAGAACGGTATCCTATGATAATTTGCAATGGCGTGAGATGGGACGATTTTTGCCGCAATCGCCCGGATGGGCTGCGTATGTGCATAGTTATGCCACATTATGATCCATAATGGAAAGCATTCTTTGGTGGTTCGCTGACCAACGACGGACGGCCGCTTTTCCCACGTCAAATAGCGAGGAATCAATTAGGGGGTGAAGGCCCAACCGTGCGAAAATGTACGTTAGCGTATTTCCCGCAATGTTATGGTGTCGGATAACGGCTGGTCGCCCGCGCTCACGACACGAGTTCTGGGCTGGCTACGGCTTGGCG
>Ga0302319_10010627_pt1 | contig 17530 bp, 18 predicted proteins | sample Bog_T0_2_FD_203319 | JGI IMG/M metagenome (GOLD analysis project Ga0302319, IMG submission 203319) | Peat permafrost microbial communities from Stordalen Mire near Abisko, Sweden - Bog_T0_2 | ecosystem: Environmental > Terrestrial > Soil > Wetlands > Peat | place: Sweden: Abisko, Stordalen Mire...
TCGAGCGCCCAGCCCGGCCCGTCGAAATCGCACACAACCAGGCGGCAGGTGTCGTCACCGAGCAGCGGAAAGAGTCCCGCGTGAACCTTGCCCGCCAAGTGATCAGCGACCACACGCGGCGTCAAGGGCGCATACTCCTTGTCCGTCGATCGAGCGTTGGCAAAACCTCCCTCAACCGCGGGCGACCATCCGTGCTTTCCTGTCCTTCCGCTTTCCCACCGGAGCGCGTAAACATCGCCACGACCGACAAAAAGCGACTGAAAGAACGCAACCTTCGACTCTGGTGACGAAGAACGATCGACAGGAGAGAGTGGAACCTCATGTTCGGTCGACTTGCTCTGGCTGAGTGCGGGGTGTTCGAGTCCGTTCGAGAGCTTCAATCCCAGAATCTCCGTCAACCGATTATTCTCACGCTTCAACTCTTCGAGTTGGCGGCGAAGGTCGGAGATAATTTCAGGTTCTTCATCGTTCATGACAGACCTAAGGCTCCTCTCCAGCGCGATGTTCGACATTACCCACGAGATAGCCAGTGCCGTGCGCACCTTCAACGCCATTCGGCGCCGCCTGGACCGATAGCGATCGGCAATGCCAGCCTCCTATTATGGAGACGTGATCAGACAGCGCGCGAAGACCGTTGCCGAATGGGCGGAGCGGATGCATTCGGCAGAGCCTCCAACGGAGGACGACGTCACCGTACTGCTCGACGGACGCCGCCTGGACTCAAAAGAGTCAGTTGAGGCATGGCTCAAAGAGGTGGAGGCCCTTCGGGTACTGGAAGCAGCAACCCATGATGCTTCCCGGTAGCGGACCACCGCTTGACCTCAATCGATTACTTGAGGTACTCACTCGAAATGACGTCGACTTTGTGGTCGTCGGCGGATCGGCTGCAGGGTTCCTCGGGGCGTCGCGTCTAACCGAGGATGCCGATTGCGTGGTGCGTCGCGAACGCGCCAATCTAGAGAGACTTGCCTCGGCCCTGCGTGAAGTTCACGCTCGACTGCGTGTCGCTCGAATGAGCGACGAGGACGCCAAAGCGCTCCAAGTAAGAGTTGACGGCATGATGCTCGAAACAGTCGGCAACTCGACCTGGACGACCGACGCGGGACCATTTGACGTTTTGGCCGATTTGAAGGATTTCGAAGGGCGATCCGTTTCGTATGAAGAGTTATTGACGCGTTCGATAGCCGTTCGCGGTGACGGCTTCGCAGTCCACGTCGCATCAATCGACGACATCATCGCAGCAAAGACCTTCGCCAATCGCGATAAGGACCGCGAAGCCTTGCCCGAGCTCCTTGACATTCAGGAGCGAGAGCATTCGCAGCGATACGAGCAGCATGACGCCGATGTCGCATTCGAGGTTCAAGATGATCTCAATCGCGGAATCGAGCCGTAAGTTCAGACGACCCAGAACGGAATCACGACACAATCCATCATGGTTCTCGACAATGACAACTTCCTACTGGCCGCATGTCCAGTCAAGAATGCGTGACCGAAATTGCCTTCCAGAGCACTAAGTTTTGCGCAAGGCGGCGCGATTTCGCCAACTCGTCGAGAGTGACCCCCACGTCATTTGGAGTCTCTGTTTCGACCCAAATAGCGTCAGCGAGAATCGAGAGGCGAAACTCGAAGAAGGCGCAACTTCAACAGATCCTTAAACAGACGTAACGAGTGTTCGTCCGTCCTGAGTGTTGACCCCTTGCACGGTTTGGCGAAGGGATCACTCCGTGGATTCCTTTGCCTACGCTAATGACGACTTCGACAACTGCGCAGTTCGCGCACATATCGATGATGCGAATCATCAGCGCGCTCGAGTTTGCGAACTCCTCAACTGGGCGATGTCGCACGCTTTCCAACCTCGGCAAGGAATTTCTGAGCTGGAAAAGGCAAATTTTCTCCGAGAGGCATCGAAAATCGTCTTCACATAGGACAATATTTCGCTAACCTCAACGATCTTCAGACGGACGAGTTGCTGACGGCATTGCCGACAAATGACACCTTCATACGGACCAGTTGCTGACGGCGTTGCTGACAACTGTCACACGTTGCAGGTTTCCACGGAGCCTAGTTAGCAATAGTACGCTTGACCAGGGACTTCAGTGGGCCGTGCAGGACTTGAACCTGCGACCCCTTGCGTGTCATGCAAGTGCGCTACCAGACTGCGCCAACGGCCCCTCAGGGTGACAACCCTACCATTCGGAGAAGTTCATATTCGCCGACGTTCGTCAGCGTCTACTGCGAATCGAACGATTCGACGTAGACAGTGGGGTCCGACATGAGATCCAGCGATGCCTGTCCGGCGTTGTTGTGGACCACTTGTTCGAGAAACACTTCAACCGCCGCCCGAGCGTCACTCAAGGCGTCGTGTCCGCCGGGCGTCACCCCGTAATGACGACACAAATACTCTTGACCACGTCGAGGTCGGAACTCTCGACTGGGATCGATGGCCAGGTCGTGATCGACCACGTCGATGATCCGCAGTAACGAGATGTCGAAGTAGTCGTCGTTGAGTTCGATGCCCAGCACCGAGATACAACTACGACGCAGCATCTCTAAGTCGAAACGAACGACGTTCGAGCCAACCACGTAGGCGCCGAGTTCGTGATAGTCACGAAGGATCTGCACCGCGCGTCGCAGTCCCGTCTCGACGCTGTAAACCAATTCACTCCCCCGCTTCGCTTCGATGTCCTCGAGAGAAAGTCCGTGCACCCTTTTCGCTCCGGGCGAAATTGGTCGGTCGGGTATGACGAAAAACTGTTCGGACCACACGGGAACCCCGAAGCGGTACGCGCAAAAGCCATAGGAGACAGCGCGTTCACTGGAGACACTGAGCCCCGTGGTCTCGGTATCGAAGCCCAAGACGAGCTCTGGCACTCGCTGATATCTCTTTGCCACGGCCCCATCCTTGCATTTTCCTGTCACACGACTGTCCCCGCAACCCACGCAGGACTGATCGGCGAACAGCGGAGTCGACCACCGCCATATTTGACGGGTGGCTTTTCGCCCGTACGGGTATTGGTCTCATTTTCGGTCATCAATAAAATTTCTGCCTCGGGATGGAGCTTGCCGACCGTTGTGTTCGGACATGGCAGAGGGCGCACGCTATCGGACCTACCGTTATCGACAGCATCCTACGAAACTGCGAGTCATTGCGTTACTCCGCCTGCAAAGGCTCCAATGTGAGCTATAGAACGCAGCTCTTGAAGAGCGAATCGGTGTCTGGAATTGGGAGCACCGTTCGGTCACCTATTTCGACCAATGTCGCACTCTGACGAGCCTCAAAGAGGTTCGACCGGAAGCTGTCGCTTCGGGAATCACCCTGTGTCGTGGCACACTCAAGCGTCTCGATCATGCCTACGGAGCGTTCTATCGCCGCGTAAGACTGGGAGAGACGCCGGGATTTCCGCGATTCAAATCGGCCGGTCGTTTTGAATCACTTCAGTGGTTCAACGCGAGCGGCTGGAAGGTGAAGGCAGAGAACCAGCGACTGTATTTGAAAGGAATCGGTGAGATCAAAACCAACTATCACCGACCACGCTTGGGCGAACCAAAGGCGATCACCGTCAGGCGCGAAGGCGCGAAGTGGTGATTGAACGTGCAGTGCGTCACCGTGCCAGCGATCCCGCTTGAGCCGACAGGCCGTACGGTTGGCATCGACCTCGGGGTCACGAATATGGTCGCGACTAGTGACAGTGTGTTCGAGGAGGGAGAACACTTCGGTTCCAAGGCGCAACACGGTCTCGCGAGAGCCCAAAGGAGTCTGGCGACCAAGCAACTTGAATCAAAACGACGGCGACGTCAGGTCGAAGAAGTCGCCCGGCTGCACCGCAAGATCAAGAATCAGCGATGCAATTTTGCACATCAGCTCAGTCGACAGCTGGTTAATGAGTATGACTTCATTGCATACGAAGACCTGAAGATCGCCAAGATGGTGAGCACGCCGACTGCAAGACCCGACCCGGAGCAATCGGGGGCGTATTTGCCCAATGGCGCAAGGCGGAAAGCCGGACTCAATCGATCAATCCACGACGCGGCGTGGGGGCAGTTCCTCTCCTTTCTGATCTACAAGGCTGAGAGTGCCGGTAGGACAGTCGTGAAAGTGAACCCTCGCTTTACCAGCCAGACGTGTGCCGAGTGCAACTACGTCGACGCTGGTAACCGAGTCAGACAAGAGGAGTTTCGATGTCTGGCGTGCGGCCACTGCGCTCACGCTGACAACAATGCCGCTCGCAACATCCTTCGGGCCGGTAGAGCCCTGTAGGCTTCGGCCTGCACTGGTTGAAGTTAGGCCACTACCCAAGAGTGTCCCATGAACAAGTCAAACATCCTCGTCACCGGCGCGTCAGCGGGCATCGGCCTCGAATGTGCGAATCGACTCGCGAGCGCTGGATGGACCGTCGTGGGCGCGAGTCGTCGAGGCACGTCGGGCGCATCCTGGCAGGGCCTGGAGATGGACGTCGACAGCGATGACTCAGTTGAAAGTGCGTTCGATCACGTCCTCAGCCAACACGGGCAACTAAACGCAGTGCTCGCCTGTGCCGGATGGGGGTTGGCCGGTGCCGCCGAGAATACGCCGATAGAGAACGCCAAGGGTCAGTTCGAAACGAATTTCTGGGGCGCGGTGCGAGTCGTCAACGCGTCGTTGCCACGACTTCGCGAGCGAGGCGGCGGTCACCTCATTCTGATGAGTTCAATCGGCGGGATCCTGGGTATCCCCTACCAAGCTTTTTACAGCGCGAGCAAGTTCGCCCTCGAGGGGTACGCCGAATCGCTCGCCTACGAAGTCGCGCCCTTCAACATCCACGTGACGCTTGTCGAACCGGGCAACTTCAAGACCAATTTCACCGCGGCTCGCAAGAAGGTGGACGTCACCGGCGACGACCCGTATCGTGCGGCGTGCGAGAAGGCGATCGCGGTGATGGAGCGCGATGAGGTGCACGGCGCCGATCCCGCCGACGTCGCGAAGGTCGTCGAGAAGATACTGAAGACAAAGAACCCGCCACGGCGGGTCTCGGTCGGCAAGTTCGACGAGCGCATGGGCATCATGGGCAAGCGACTCCTCCCCTATCGAATCTTCGAAAAAGCCGCCAAGAGCAGCCTCGGGGTCTGAGGAGTCGTCCATTCTCTCGGCCGTCGCGCCGGTTCGCGACAACACATATGGTGAAGAATATGGAACTACGCACCCTTGGCCGCACCGGCCTCAAAGTAAGCCCCCTCTGTCTCGGCGCCATGATGTTCGGCGGCTGGGGCAACACCGACCACGATGATTCGATCAAGATCATCCACAAGGCACTCGACGCTGGTATCAACTTCATCGACACCGCCGACGTGTACTCCCAGGGCGAATCCGAAGAGATCGTCGGCAAGGCCCTCTCGTCGATCGAGCGCTCCAGCGTCGTACTCGCGACGAAGGTCCACGGGCAGATGGGCAAAGACCCGCTCTCCGAGGGCAACTCGCGGCGCTGGATCATGGCCGAGGTCGAGCACAGTCTGAAGCGACTGAAGACCGACTACATCGACCTCTACCAAATCCACCGACCGGACGAGAGCACTGACATCGAAGAGACGCTCGGCGCCTTGAGCGACCTCGTCCACCTGGGCAAGATCCGCTACTTCGGATCCTCGACCTTCCCGGCCGAACAGATCGTCGCCGCCCAGTGGGCGGCCGAGCGACGCGGCTACGAGCACTTCCGCACCGAGCAGCCTCCCTATTCGATCCTCGTGCGAGGCATCGAGCGCGACGTCTTGCCGACCGCTCAATCCTTCGGCATGGGCGTCATTCCCTGGAGCCCACTGGCCGGTGGTTGGCTCGCGGGCAAGTTTGGTGAGGGCAAGAAGAACACCAGTCGACGCTCGGCGCGTCTCCCCGATCGCTACGACCTCGACTCACCGGGCAACCAGCGCAAGCTCGAAGCGGTCAATCAGTTGACGGCCCTCGCCGAGGAGGCCGGCGTCACGTTGATCGAGCTCGCCATCGCCTTCGTGCTCGAGCACCCGGCCGTCACCGCGCCGATTATCGGACCCCGGACCATGAAGCACCTGGAGTCCCAACTCAGCGCGACCGAAGTCCGACTGACCAGCGACGTGCTGGACCGCATCGACGAGATCAACCCTCCGGGCACGAACGTGAACCCGATCGACGCCGGCTGGGCTCCGTCGGTCCTCACCAACATGAGACAGCGCCGACGACACCACTGATTGGTTTCGAACTGCGCAGCTCCAACATAAGAAGAACTTTTATTAAATGGCTGATCTCGCGGCTCTTCTGACGGCTGGTGAGTACGACGGCCCAGTAAACTCGCCCAAATGCAGTTCATCAAACGCCCCCTCCTGACTACTACTGTCGCCGCCGCGATTCTTGCTGGATCCCTCGTCATAGCGCCTTTTTCGGTGTCGGCGAATGGGGCACAGGTAAACAAGTCCGTGGCGCGGCGAGCGAGCACGAGCACGGTTCGTTACGCTCATGTGGCCTTTTCCGTTCGACTCGAGGATCAGCTCCTCGCCACCCTGCGCTATCTTCCCGTGAAGTTCGTTGCGGCGTCGTCATCGACCACCACGACGACGACGATCCCCACGACCACTACCACGACGACAGTGACGTCCACCTCAACGACGACACCGGGATCGACGACGACCGTGCCCGTTACCACGACGACCAAGCCCGTTACCACGACGACCAAACCCCGACCCAAGCCGAAGCCAAAGAAAACCAGCCCCACGTCTTTGCAGAAGGGCTCCTTCGAGTGGCGCTTCCCGAAAATCGTCGGACCGCTGCGCTCGTTGTGGTCCGTGGGTACCAACAACGTCGTTCTTCAAGGGGCCCTGATGAACTTCCAGGCGGTCCACGGACTCTCGTGGAACACCGGCATGACCTCGCAAACCTGGCAGCTCATCCTCCAAGCGGCCACCAAGAAACAGTACGACCCGAACAGTTATAACTACGTCGTCGTCAATCAGGGGCAACCCGAACTACTGATGCTCTACGTGAACGGGCACCACGTCTACAACTCGTTCGTGAACACCGGCGTCAGCAGTGCGCCGACCACGAGTGGAACCTACCCGGTTTACCTGCGCTACACCGTCACGACGATGTCCGGCACTTATCCCGGTGGCGGACACTACAGCGACCCCGGTATCCCGTGGGTCTCGTACTTCCACGGCGGCGACGCGCTTCACGGCTTCTTGCGTTCGCAGTACGGCTTTCCCCAGAGCCTGGGTTGCGTCGAGATGCCCTTCGCCAACGCCCAGCACCTCTGGCCCTACACCCCGATCGGTACCCCCGTCAGCGTTCTATCGGCGAAGTAGTCGTGAGGCCGGTCTAGGCGACCGATACGACGACGCGCTGGTGCGTCATCTTCGAACGAATGCGCAGTGACGAACCGTTCAGGTCGCGCTCGCTGGGGCCTTCGGTGTTCGACGCCAGCACCGACGTCGCGGCACTGGGCGAACACCCTGCCGCATTGAAATCTCAGTCGTCAGTTCAAAGCCGGTCACCGCACGCCAACAGATCGGCGAGAGGGCCATTTACAAGGTCGCATAGAATTATGATTGATCGGCAATTGGCCATGACAAATCAGTGCAGTTGCCTGGTGACACTAGCCATTTGTGCATATGTTCACTGAAATTCCACCGATAAGGGCTTAACCTCGTGATACCAACCTTCGTTATCTTTCTTCGCGAGGGTATCGAAGCGTCCATGATTGTCGCGATACTCCTCGCGTACTTGCAGCGGATCGGTCAGCGACAGCATTTTCGCGATGTTTTCAGTGGTGTTGCCGCCGCCCTCGTGCTGGTCCTTGGCGGAGGTATCGCCGCGTACTTCCTCATCAAACATTACGAAGGCTCGAACGTCCAGACGTATTTCGAAACCGCGACGTACCTTCTGGCGGCGGTGATACTCACCTACATGACGTTCTGGATGCAATCACACGCAAAGAGCTTGGCGAAGGAACTGCGACATCGGAGCGATCTTGCGATGTCCAAAGGTACGCGATGGGGACTGGGACTGCTTTCCTTCCAGGCCGTTGGGCGCGAGGGCTTGGAGACGATGGTATTCACACTGGCGATCATCTTTGCCAGCGATCGACAAGCGGCATCGCCGGTACATGGGAAACTCCTGTTAATTGGGGCCGCCCTCGGATTGGCCGTGGCGCTGGGCGTGGCGTTTGCCATCTACAAATTGGGTGCGAAACTCAACTTGCGAAGATTCTTTCAAGTGCTCGGAATACTGTTGATGGTCTTCGCTGCGGGTCTTTTGGCTGATGCCATTGAAAATATGCAGCAACTGCACTGGCTGGACTTTGGTCGTCATGTGCTTTGGAATACCTCGGGCGCGATTTCAGAGGCGTCGAGTTTCGGCGACGTCCTTCATTCCTTACTCGGCTACGCAGATCAACCGACAGAATTGCAGGCGTGCGTGTGGCTCGTCTATTTGGTCCTCAGCACAATTCTTTTCATTCGCGTGGGTAAGAGCAGTGGACGTCGCGGACGAACGAGTGACAGTTCCCACCTGGTGAACGATCAGTCAGTCGGGCGTGAGACATCCACCCTTAATGGCGAGACCTGATTCACATATTGACCGCTTGAATTCGAATCGTGGCCCCCGGTCCCAACGTCTATTCGCTCCTAGCAGGTATCAAGATGTCACGGACGGTTCCGCGAAGCATTTCACCGAGTTCCATGTCCGGGACGTCGGCGAATGCATCACCGGTCATCACGAGTCCGACGATCACCGATCCAAAGGCGCACGCCACACGAACCCGGTCCTTCAACGGCAGGTTCTCATTGGCCAGGGCCGCGCGAAAAAGCGATTCGATGTCGTCGTGCTCGGACTCGTGGCGTTCGTCGTGGTGGAGAGCTTCGAAGGCCGTGCGATTTCGTTCGTGAAGGATGAACAGCGCCCGGTGCGAGAGCATTTGATCGATCAAATGATCCAACAAGGTCGACCAGACTTCGAGCGTCATCGTCTCTCGATCGATGTTGCGCAACGCGTCGAGGCCGAGGGCGTGCAAGCGCAGGTGCAGCGCCATCAAGATCGCTTCCTTGCTTTCGAAGTGGTAGTAGATCGCCGCTTTGGAGAACCCCAACTGTTCGGCGATCTCACGCAGTGATGTCTTCTCGTAGCCCTGTGTGGTGAAGAGTTCGAGGGAGATATCGAGGATGCGCTCACGAGTGCCGGCACCGTCGGACGGTGACGGTTCCGTGACCGTTCCGTCATTTCGCGCGTGCCCCTGTAGTTTGGCCATACGTACATCCTACTTGACAACCGGTAAGTTTTCACTTACCATGTGACAAGTAAGACAAAGGAGAACCCAGTCATGGCCTCAGAATCAATGATTCACGCCGAGGGTCTCACCAAGCGATACGGCGACACGGTCGCCTTGGACGGTGTCGATCTCGACGTGCCGGCCGGTTCGATCCTGGGCATGCTCGGTCCCAACGGCGCCGGAAAGACGACCGCGGTGCGGATTCTGACGACGCTCGCGTTGCCCAACGAGGGCCACGCCCGCGTCGCCGGCTACGACGTCGTCAACCAGGCCGCGCTCGTGCGCCGCAACATCGGCGTGACCGCTCAAGACGCGACGGTCGACGAACTCCTCACCGGGCGCCAGAACCTCATCATGATCGGCCGACTGAGCGGACTCGGTCGTCTCGACGCCAAGCGACGCGCCGACGAATTACTCGAGGAGTTCGAGTTGGCCGACGCCGGCGGGAGGGTCCTCAAGGGTTACTCCGGCGGCATGCGCCGTCGCCTCGACCTCGCCGCCGGGCTCGTCACCCGCCCGCCCGTGCTGTTCCTCGACGAGCCGACGACGGGACTCGATCCCACGAGTCGGGTTCGAATGTGGGACATCATCCGCCAACTCGTCACGAGCGGTGTCACGTTGCTCCTCACGACGCAGTACCTGGACGAGGCCGACGAACTCGCGGACCAAATCGTCGTGGTCGACCACGGCCGAGTGATCGCCGACGGCACTCCCGCGGACCTCAAGGCCAAGGTCGGCGGCGCCCGACTCGAGGTGACGCTGAATGCACCGAACGACGAGGCCGCGATCGCCCTTCGGCCCCTCACCGACGGTGACGTGCACGTCAGTCACGACGGTCGCCGACTGCGCGCGCCGGTGCGCAGTGGCGTCGGACTGGCGACCTCGGTCGTTCGCACCTTGGACCAGGCGGGCATCACCGTCGACGACGTCGAGGTCCACCAGCCGTCACTCGATGACGTCTTCTTCGCCCTCACCGGCCACCCGTCGTCCGAAACCGACGAGATCGAGGATGTTTCATCCGACCACGTGCAGGAGGTCGCACGATGACCACGATTCAACTGCCCACGAGTGCGAAAATCGTCACCTCGGTTCGACCGCCGGGACTGTGGCGCCGCGTCAGCGACGTCGCTTCGCTCACCTATCGCAATCTCGTGCACATCGCGCGCGAGCCACTGCAACTCTCGGACGTCACCATCCAACCGATACTCTTCACGGCGCTCTTCGTCTACGTCTTCGGCGCCGGTATCACCATGCCCCACGGTGGCAGTTACGCCCAGTACGCCATCGCCGGAATGCTCGCCTTGAACCTAACGACCTCGGCGATGGGAACGGCGGTCGGACTCAGCAACGACCTCAACGGCGGGATCATCGATCGATTCCGCTCCTTGCCGATGTGGCGCCCCGCGGTACTCGTCGGACGTTCGATGACGGACCTCTTGACGGCCCTCATCTGCACGGCGTTCGTCGCGGGCACCGGGCTCCTAGTTGGCTGGCGGCCCGAACGAGGCATCCTCTACACCCTCGCCGGCTTCGCCGTCTTCTGGCTGTTCAGTTACGCCCTCTCGTGGGGCTGCGCCTGCCTCGGGATCATCTCCAAGGGCCCCGAGTCGGCCCAGGGCGTGGGACTCGTCATCCTCTTCCCGTTGGCCATTGTCTCGAACGCCCTCGTGCCCACGGCGCACATGCCGGCAGCGCTTCGTTCATTCGCCAACTGGAATCCCGTCAGCGCCGTCACGGCCGCGGCCCGACAGCTCTTCGGCAACCCGAACCCGTCAATGCTGGTGCGCGCGTGGCCGATGCAGCACCCTATCGAGGCGTCGCTGCTGTGGTCGCTCGTCCTGCTCGTGATCTTCGCGCCACTGGCCAGCTTCCTCTACCGGCGCCGCACGACGGGCTGAGTTCAGAGCGCGATGCCGTCGAGCTCGCGCAGATCCTCTTCAGAGAGCACGAGCGAGGCACCGTCAATGTTGTCTCGAAGATGCGCGCGCGACGACGTGCCAGGAATCAGAAGGATATTCGAAGAGCGCTGCATCAACCACGCCAGGGCGACGGCCAGTGACGTCGTGTCGAGGCGCGTGGCGACCGAGGCGAGCTCGGCCGATTGGAGCGGTGTAAAGCCCCCGAGTGGGAAGTACGGCACGTAGGCAATACCTTCGTCGGCGAGAGAATCCACCAAATCATCGTCAACGCGGTGGGCCACGTTGTAGTGGTTCTGGACGCACACGATCGGCGCGATCGACTGCGCCTCCTTGATCTGTTCGGCGCTCACGGTGCTCAGGCCAAGGTGACGAATGAGTCCCTGCTCTTGCAGCTCAACGAGGGCGCCGAAGGGTTCGGCGAGCGACCCGGTCTCGGGACCGGCGAATCCACCGAGACGAAGATTGACCACGTCCAGCGCCTCGAGACCCAACCGGTCCAGGTTCTCGCGCACGGCTTGACGCAGGTCGTCCGCCGTGCGGGCGTGGGGCCAGCCACCCTCGGCGTCACGACGCGCGCCCACCTTGGTCACGATGTGCAACGACTCCGGGTACGGATGAAGCGCCTCTTTGATGATCTCGTTGGTGACGAACGGTCCGTAGTAGTCACTCGTGTCGATGTGCGTGATACCGAGATCGACGACGTCTCGCAACACCGCGACCGCTTCGTCGCGATCCTTCGGGGGCCCGAAGACCCCCGGACCGGCGAGTTGCATCGCGCCGTAACCCATTCGAGTGACGTCAAATCCCGACGCCAGATTGAACGTGCCGCCGGGTAGTTTCGATTCGCTCATTTCGGCCTCTCCGTGTTGCTCGTGACTCGTCGACCTTATGAGGACGCGATGAGTCACGACACGTTGACGTCAAAGGCGCGGCGAAGGCTGACGGATCGACACGCGGAAAAAACTGTCAGCTGGCTCAGTTGGTCATATCCGACCTCGAGAGGCGGCGTTCGGATTCGCACCGCAATACGGGCCTATCCGGGCCCGTACCCGCGTGACTACAAGGCCTCGAATCCCTCGAGGTCATCGATGCTTCGGCGATTCTTCTCGGCCCAGTAGTCGCGTATCCCCTGCAGCCCCTTGCGCTTCGCCCACTGGTCCATTGTCGGACGGTGCGCTTCAAAGTTCATGAAGGGGACGCCGTAGCCACACGAGTCCGAGATCCGCGCAACTTCAACGACTATCACCGATCGAACGCCCTCCCCTGACGCGCCCGCGAACTGTTCCACGAGTGAATCGAACTCAGGCGAATCCTTCAAGACGGTCCGGCCGGTGCCGTGGAGTCGAACGATGCGCGGCGGTCCCGCGAAGGCGCAGAACATGACCACGATGCGACCGTTTTCCTTGAGGTGCGCAATCGTCTCGACACCGCTGCCAGTCTGGTCGAGAAAGGCAACGGTGCGTGGTCCCGTGACGAGGAACTCTTGCCGGTTGCCCTTGGGCGAGCAGTTGAGCAGCCCGTCACCGGAGAGTGGCGCGGTGGCGACGAAGAACACCGGTTGGTCGCAGAGCCAGGACGCTAACAGGTCGTCGATGTGTTCGAAAGTCTTTGCCACGGAACCATTATTACGGCCCCGCGGGTAGTCAACTTGGTTACTAACTCTCCGAGCGTGCCGCACGTTCCACTTTCACGAGACGACCGGGACAATCGGAGATACGCCGTCGCCGGTTCTGGCCGGACACCAGTCTTGCCGTGGCCACAAAGGGCCTTGTTCCTCGCGATGAGTGATCAAATGACCAAGGGCCCTGGCGAGCTCTTCGTTCTCGAGTGAGAGTCGGGTGATGTGGTCTCGACCATTGGGCAATGAGTCCGCGAGGACACTCAACCAACTCGCTCGACCCGTCACGGGGGCCGTCGAGGACTACGACGAACTACTGGGGCACGTTGGTGGACGTCGACTCGTACTCATCGGCGAAGCCTCGCACGGAACGCACGAATTCGACCGAGAACGCGCTCGAATTACACGACGACTCATTGACGGACCCGTAGCGACATGAGTTCGCCCACCAAGTTTCAAAACCGCAGCGAAGCGGGCCAACTCCTCGGTGAACGTTTGGGGTATCTCATCTCCGAAGGACCGGTCGTGCTCGCACTGCCAAGAGGCGGAGTGCCCGTCGCGTTCGAAGTCGCCCAAGCGCTCGCCAGTCCGCTCGACGTCCTGGTGGTGCGCAAACTGGGAGTGCCTTTTCATCCCGAATTGGCGTTCGGAGCAATCGGTGAGGGTGACACGCAGGTACTCAATGCGCAGCTCGTCCAGCAACTAGGGCTCTCGAAAGACACGATGGCCGAGGTCACGCGCCACGAGCGCGCCGAACTCCTTCGCCGCGTAGATCTCTACCGCGGTGACCGGGCTGGCCTCGCTCTGATCGGACGAACGGTCGTGATCGTTGACGATGGTATGGCCACCGGAGCCACCGCTCGAGTCGCGGTTGAGGTTGCTCGAGCCCGCGGGGCCGAGAGAATCATCGTCGCGGTCCCAGTGTCGCCGTGGGAAACCATCGCCGAATTGAGGACACTGGCCGATGAGGTGATCAGCCTGAACGTTCCCAGCCAATTCGAGGCGGTCGGCCAATGGTACGAGGACTTCAGCCAGACGACCGACGATGAAGTCACTTCGCTGCTGGCAAGATCTTCGAACACGGACCAGCACTGACACTGAGCGACGACCCGATCTAGATCAACTCTCGGTTCTGCTCGAACCAGTCGCGAACGACGGCGAGCACCTGATCCTGGGTGAGTGACTCGAGGTCACTATCGATCGCTCCGACGACTTTGTGAGCGATGTCGGGGCGCTTGCGCTCCCAATACTGCGTGAGATTGAGCATCTCATTGGCCCGGCCCTTACCATGACCAACCAAGAGGATCGTCTGGGCCGTACCCACCGACTCCGAGATTGACTCGTAGAAGACCGAACTGCGATGGTCGGTATCGTGGCCATGGTGATGCTGGGCTTCGCGCACGTGATGGTGACGGGCCTTTTCACTGGGCGCATGAAGACTTTCGGGCTTCGTACCCGGCTCCACTCCGGAGGTCCATATCCGCGCCTCATCGCGCATGATCGCCACTACCGCCAGACCATCGATCGATTCACTCATGGCTCACCTTCCCATCCTTCTCACCCTCGCGTATGGTCAGAAATCTTGCGCGCGATTCGATGATTCGCGAGCACCTGTCTACGCCGTGTCGCTCTAAGAGTCCCATTAGATTCCAGGTCCGCCAATCAATTCATTTTCTCATAAGAGTGGACCGACCAATGGGGTCATGCTCAATTGGAGGCGGCGTCCGGATTCGAACCGGAGTACGGGGCTTTGCAGGCCCCTGCCTAACCACTCGGCCACGCCGCCAGAACTAGAGAGCCTACTGCCCGGTTCCGTGAGCCTTCTGGTGTTTGAAGTAGTGGTACACCACCGCCACGACCGCGGCGATGATGAGGAACTCGAAGATGGTCCAGATCGTGGCCGCCAGGAAGCCGATCACCGTGACGATGATCCAGAGCGCCAGTCCGATCAGAAGCAGGACTCCTACTGTCTTTGCGAGGACCATTGCCCCTCCTTCGTTCCTCTCTATCGTAGGCGCCGATAGATCCGGGCTGGCAGTGAGTAATGTGTATCGGTGACCACACGATTCGCCAAGGCGATTACCCTCGGAATCGTGGTCTTGAGCGCCACGCTGGTCCCTTCATTGGGGGCGTCCGCGGCGGCGCCCGTCAGTTCGTATTTCATCACCAGCAACCTCCCCACGTCGCTCTCGACGCAGCTGCCACTTCTTCGATTGCACTTCAGCGCCGCCACGAAAGTGAAGGACCTGCCCCAGCTCCGGACCCGTCCCTTCCTCGCCACCAAATGGCAACAGATCAGTGCCCACGACGTACAGGCCATCGTGACCGGCGCACTGGAACCAGCCGCCATCTACACGATCGATCTGCCTACGCGCATGACGTGTGCGTCGACCTGCCGCTTCAGCGCGGTACGGCCACGACTCGCGTCGGTGGCCTCGAGCACGGTCTGGGAAGAACAGCTGCTCGCCGAACTCAACTACCTACCCGTCGGCTTCACGCCGAACACCGCGCAAAGTGACCCGTCGCTACCGGCGGGCGGCACTTTCAACTGGAAGTACCCGAACCTACCGACAGCCCTTCAGTCGCAGTGGCAGGTCGGCGTCGCGGGCGTCATCCTGCGCGGGGCGCTGATGAACTTCCAGAGCGTGAGCAACCTCCCGACGACCGGTATCGCTGACTCGGCCACCTGGAGCGATTTGATTACCGCCGTGCAAAATCACAAGATCGATCCCACGACCTATGACTTCGTCAACGTCTCTCAGGGTTCGCCCGAGAGCCTCACCCTCTACGTCGGGAACAAGGTGAAGTTCACCACGCCGGTCAATACCGGCATCTCCTCCGCGCCCACCGCCGCCGGCACGTACCCCGTCTACGAGCGATTCCTGTCGACGACGATGTCGGGTACGAACCCCGACGGGTCGCACTACAGCGACCCGGACATCCAGTGGGTCTCGTACTTCAACGGCGGCGACGCGCTGCACGAGTTCCCGCGCTACTCCTACGGATTCCCCCAGAGCCTCGGTTGTGTCGAGATGCCCTTCGCGAGCGCGGAGACAGTCTTCCCCTACACGCCGATCGGTACACTCGTCACGGTCAATCCGTAGCGAAGAACTTCACAATCCGTCATCATCGATTGTTGTTGTAATTTCTGGGCTCGCTGTTACATTCGACTTAGATGCCAAATCAGTCGACTCGAGCGGGTGCTGGTTCCAGCTGGCCCCTACGGGTCGGACTGGGACTCTGCGTCACGGCGCTCGTGATCGTTGGTTTCCAACTGAAAAATGACCACCGCTCCCCCGCCGCGTCGACCACGACGCTGCACGCGACGCCGACCACCACGGCGTCGGGGCCGACGACCAGCAACGGCCCGTCGTCGTCAACGACACCGACCACACCGACCACACAACCCTCGACACCGTCGACGAATTTGCCACCGCCCTACGTCAACATGACGGCATTCAAGCCACCCGGCGCCGGGTGCCGATTCTCGACGGGCGCGCCGATTCCCGCTACGCCGTCCAATGACACGACGACGACCAGCGCGACCACGACCACGACGCCCGCGCTGTCAGCGATCGGACACTGCACCGTGCTCGAGATCGGCGACTCACTCGGTAACGACATCGGCTGGGGTCTCGCACGTCAACTCGGTCACGATCACGAACTGCGACTCGTGCAGGCCGACAAGTCTTCGACCGGACTCCTCACACCGTGGTTCTACGACTGGCCGAAAAAAGAGAAGGTACTGCTCGCTCAGTACAAACCGCAACTCGTGATCATCACCTTCGGTGCGAACGACGAACAGAACCTGAGAGTGAACGGTCAAGTGTTGGCGTTTGGATCGGCGCCGTGGGTGAAGGCCTACACCGCCATCGTCACGAAGATGGCTTCCGCGGCGACCAAGTCCGGCGCGTACGTGATGTGGGTCGGAATGCCGATCATGCAACCCAACGGGTATCGCCAGGGAATGGTGCTCATCAACTCGGTCTTCGCCCAGGTCGCCACGACCGTGCCCGGGATGACCTTCGTGCCCACGTGGGACCTCTTCGCGAACTCCAAGGGTCAGTTCGAAGTGGCCGCGCGAGTGAACAACGTTCCGTCACTGCTACGTGAGCCTGACGGAATCCACTTCAGTTACGTCGGCGAGAACGTCATCTCCACCTACGTCACGCGCGCCATCGGCAACGTCTATCACGTGCTGATAACCCCCGAGTCGGGGATGTACATCGATCACTGAACGCGTCAGGACACGTGCGCCAAGTGCCCGACCAGCAGCGTCGCGTCCCACGAACAGCCGACGCAGATCAACAACATCAGCGCGACCGCGACGCCGTCGCGGTCGAGTCGCTTCGAATGACGAATCGGATTCTCGAGGAAGTGGTACGAGACCACGGCGCAGGCGAACGCTCCGGCGATCTCGATCACTCGGGCCCACGACGAGGTCGGCGGATGGACCATCTGAAGAGGGAGCATGAGCCACACGTAGTGCCACAGGTAGAGGGAATACGAGACGTCCCCGATATAGCGCAACGGTCGCCACGAGAGCCACGTCGCCACTCCGCCCGGGACGCTCGCCTGACCGGTCCACAACAGGATCGCCGTTGTGCCACAGGGCCACCAGGCCAGCACACCAGGGTAAACACTCATCGTATTGAGTCGCCACACGGCCGCGCCGAGTCCGATCGCGCCCACCACACCGAGCAGCGCGTTCACGCGCGGCGTCCGACGGG
>Ga0302319_10010628_pt1 | contig 17530 bp, 9 predicted proteins | sample Bog_T0_2_FD_203319 | JGI IMG/M metagenome (GOLD analysis project Ga0302319, IMG submission 203319) | Peat permafrost microbial communities from Stordalen Mire near Abisko, Sweden - Bog_T0_2 | ecosystem: Environmental > Terrestrial > Soil > Wetlands > Peat | place: Sweden: Abisko, Stordalen Mire...
GGCGGCGTCCACTTCACCCGCGAAATGTTTTCCAGTCCGGCGGACCAGGTCATCATCGTGCGGCTCTCGGCCGACAAGCCGGGGCAGGTTTCCTTCAGCGCTGAACTCAAAACCCCGCAGAAAGCATCAGTAAAAGCGGACGGCGCGGACAACCTGATCATGAGCGGCGTCAACGGTCAGGCGAACGGCATCAGGGGCGCGTTGAAATTTCAGGCGCGATTGCATGTACTCGCCCAAGGCGGCAGCATTTCAACCGACAGATCAAACCTTTCCATCAAGGATGCCGATTCGGCAACCGTGTTCATTGCCGCCGCGACGAGCTACAAAAATTATCATGATGTCAGCGGCAATCCCGAGGCCATTACCAGAAGGCAGATTGCCGCCGCCAACAAAAAAAACTACGGGGAACTGCTTGCCGCGCACATCGCCGAACATCAAAAACTATTCCGTCGCGTCGCATTGAATTTGGGTGAGACTGACGCAATCAAGCTGCCGACCGACCAACGCATTGAACATTTCAACGACGGCAACGACCCGCAACTGGCCGCGCTGTATTTTCAGTTTGCCCGCTACCTTTTGATTTCCAGCTCGCGTCCCGGCGGCCAGCCCGCAAATCTGCAGGGCATCTGGAACGATTCGATGACGCCGCCGTGGGACAGCAAATACACCATCAACATCAACACGGAGATGAATTACTGGCCCGCCGATCCGGGCAACCTCGGTGAGTGCGTCGAACCGCTCACGGCGATGGTGCTGGATCTGACGCAGACCGGCGCACGCACGGCCAGGGTCATGTATGGCGCGCACGGCTGGGTCGTTCATCACAACACGGATTTATGGCGCGCGACGGCCCCGATTGACGGCCCGACCTGGGGCCTGTGGCCGATGGGCGGCGCGTGGCTCTGCCAGAATCTCTGGGAACACTACCAGTTCACCGGTGACAAAGCGTACTTGAAGAAAATTTACCCGGCGATGAAAGGCGCGGCGCAGTTTTTCCTCGACACGCTCGTGGAAGACCCGGCGAACCACTGGCTCGTCACCTGCCCGTCGCTCTCGCCGGAGAACGGCAATCCGCTGGCGCAAAATGCCAGCCTCTGCGCCGGGCCGACAATGGACCTGGAAATCCTGCGTGACCTGCTTGCCAACTGCATCCGCGCCTCGGAAATTCTTGGCACGGACAAACCATTTGCCACGCGGCTGGCCGGCGCGCGCTCGCGGCTGGCCCCCCTGCAAATCGGTTCGGCGGGCCAGCTGCAGGAGTGGCTGCAGGATTTGGACCTGCAATCGCACGACCTGCATCACCGCCACGTCTCGCATCTTTACGGATTGTTTCCCAGCGCGCAGATTGACGTGAACACCACGCCGGAACTCGCCGCCGCCGTGAAAAAATCCCTGGAGATTCGCGGCGACGAGGCCACCGGCTGGGGCACGGCCTGGCGCATGAACCTCTGGGCGCGACTGCATGATGGCGACCACGCCTTCAAGATTTTACAATTTCTCCTGAGTCCGCAATGCACCTATCCCGACCTGTTTGATTCGTGCCCGCCGTTCCAGATTGACGGCAATTTCGGCGGAGCTTCCGGAATCACGGAAATGCTGTTGCAAAGCCAGAATGATGAAATCCAGCTGCTCCCGGCCCTGCCCAAAGCCTGGCCCACCGGCAGCGTGTGCGGTCTGCGCGCCCGCGGCGGCTTCGAGGTGGACATCGAATGGAAAGACGGAAAACTGGTTTCCGCGAGCATCCGCTCGCTCGACGGCAATCCGATTCGCCTGCGTTACGGAGCAGTGACGCGCATTGTCCAGATTAAAAAGGGCGACTTGTTGAAACTGAACGGCGACTTGAATTAAAAATCCAACAACATGACAATTAACATCCGGATGGCCGTGGTTTTCATGGCAGCGGGCGCGGTGTTGCTCGCGGGCGGGTTCAGGACATATGCATCCCAGGATTCGAGCGTGTCCCTGAACAGGCGGCAGTGCCTCAATTTCAACCGCGACTGGAAATTCCACCTGGCCGACCAGCCCGGCGCGGAGGCGGCGGGATACGACGATTCACAATGGGATGAGGTTGGTCTGCCACATTCGTTCAGCGAACCCTATTTTCTTGCGGCGCAATTTTATACGGGCTACGGCTGGTATCGGAAACATTTTGCCGTGCCGGTGGCATGGCGGAACAAACGCTTAAGCCTGGAATTCGACGGTGCGTTTCAAGTCGCGGAAGTTTTCGTGAATGGCCGGCGCATTGGCGAACACCGGGGCGGCTACACCGGTTTCACTTTCGACATCACCGACGCCGTGAAAACCGGGGACAACGTGGTGGCCGTGTGCGTGAACAATCTCTGGGACGCCCAGCTCGCACCGCGGGCGGGCGAGCATACTTTTTCCGGCGGCATTTACCGTGACGTGCGGCTTGTCGTCACCGCGCCGCTGCATGTGGCATGGTACGGCACGTTCGTGACCACGCCCCAAGTCTCCCGTGCCTCCGGCACGGTGAACGTGAAGACGGAAATCGTGAATGATTCGGACACGACCAAATCCGCCACGGTGAAAACCATGGTGTTTGATGCCGATGATATTCTTGTCACCGAAATGGAATCCAGCCAGTCCGTCGCCGCAAATTCAACTTCGATTTTTGACCAGACGAGCCAGCCAATCCCGCTGCCCAAGCTCTGGCATCCCGACCATCCGTATCTTTACACCGTGAAGACCGTCGTGCTGGACAACCACCGGCCGGTGGATGACTTCAAGTCGCCGCTTGGCTTCCGCTGGTTCAAGTTCACGGCCGACCAGGGATTTTTCCTGAACGGCGAACATTATTATTTCAAAGGCGTCAACGCGCATCAAGATCACGCCGGCTGGGGCGACGCCGTGGCGGACAGCGGATTTTATCGCGATGTGAAAATGGTCAAGGACGCGGGCTTTGATTTCATCCGCGGTTCGCATTATCCGCACGCGCCCGCATTCGCGGCGGCGTGCGATGCGCTGGGCGTTTTATTCTGGTCGGAAAATTGTTTCTGGGGCACCGCCGGCTTCAAGAACCCCTGGGGCAGCAGCGCCTATCCGCCCCAGCCGGAGGATCAACCGGCCTTTGATCAGAGCGTCATGAACAGCCTGCGCGAGATGATCCGCATCAACCGCAACCATCCCAGCATCATCGTTTGGAGCATGGACAATGAGGTTTTCTTCACCGACCCCACCACGATGCCCCAAGTGCGCGAGCTTCTCAAGAAAACTGTCGCGCTGGCGCACCAGCTGGATCCCACACGCCCGGCGGCGGTTGGCGGCTGCCAGCGTGGCGAGATTGACCAACTGGGGGATGTGGCCGGCTACAACGGCGACGGCGCGCGCCTTTTCCTGAACCCCGGCATTCCCAGTGTCGTCACGGAATACGGTTCCACGATCGCCGACCGGCCGGGCAAATATGAACCGGGTTGGGGCGATCTTCAACAGGAGCCATTCGCGTGGCGCAGCGGCCAGGCGCTCTGGTGCGCATTCGACCACGGCAGCATCGCCGGCCGGAAATTCGGCGCGATGGGCATGATTGATTATTTTCGCCTCCCGAAGCGCCAATACTTCTGGTATCGCAACGAATACCGGCACATCCCGCCACCCGAGTGGCCGGCCCAGGGCGTTCCCGCCGGACTGAAATTAGCCGCCGACAAAACGATTTTGAAAAGCGCGGACGGCACGGATGATGCGCAGCTCATCGTCACCGTGGTGGACAAGAACGGCCGGCCGGTCAGCAATTGTCCGCCGGTGACGCTGACGGTCGAATCCGGTCCGGGCGAATTCCCGACCGGCCCGGCGATCACATTCGCGCCGGATTCGGACATCGCCATCCGCGACGGCCGGGCGGCAATCGAATTCCGTTCCTACTACGCCGGAAAAACAGTCATCCGCGCCACGTCGCCCGGACTACGAGATGCGAAGATTAAAATCACTTCGCGTGGCGAAGCCAGATTCATCGCCGGAAAAACGCCGCCGGTGAAGCCGCGGCCATATGTGCGTTTCACCGGCCAGCCAGCGACCGACTCCTACACCCATTTTGGCTTGGAAAATCCGACCCGCGCCAGCAGCGAAGACCCCGGCCACAGCGGGCGCCTTGCCAATGATGGAAACGCGGCGACATTCTGGCAGGCCGCCGCGAACGACACGAATGCCTGGTGGAGCGTAGATTTGGAACGGATCGTTGCCGTCAGCCAGACCCGGCTCACGTTTCCGGCGGAAACCGGCTGGCGGTATATGATTGAGATTTCAGAAGACGGTAACAGCCATTGGAACCTCATCGCCGATCAGACGCACGCCACGGGCACCGGGCAGGTGCGCACCGACACGGCGCCCAATACCGTGACGGGCCGTTTCCTGCGTGTGACGTTCACCACAACACCCGGTGGGAAACAGCCGGCGCTGGGGGAGGTGGAAGTTCTCGGCCGACTGGCAAAGCCCTAAAGCAGCTGACAATTTTCCAGCGCGTCACATTCGCACGCGGCATATTTCTCGACCAGCTGGTCGTAGATTTTTGCGGCTTTTTTGTCCGGGCGGATTTCGCTGTTGGGAACCGGGTCAGAAAACCCGGCGACTAGCTTTTCCCATTTCGGATTTTTGTCCGCCGCCGCCAGCCAGCCATGCGCGGCCTGGAGCGCGGCGCCGAGCGCGGCGCTCTTGGCGACTTCAATCCGCAGCACCCGGCAGTTCATCACATCGGCGAGGATTTGCAGCAGCGCACGATCATTGGACGCGCCACCAGTGGCGAAGATTTTTTCCGGCGCGACCTGCATCCATTGCGAATGCAGCCGCATCGAAAGCATCTGCGCCTCGAAAATGGCGCGGCAGTTGGCGGCCGCGTTTTTTTCGTCGAGATCAAACCGGTGGATGCCTGGCCGGTTTACGCGCGGGACGATTTCGGCCTCGAACCATGGCAGCAGAATGCCGCCGGCATTTCCCGGCGAGGTGGCGGCGACGATTTCGCCAAATTTTTTCCAGTCGGAAATTTTGTAGTGTTCGCGGATTTTTTCGCGGGCAAGCGAGCCGTTCTTGAAACAGATGAGCGTCATGTAGCCGCCGGCGGGCGAGCCGAAGACATGGCCTTCACCGTTTTCGTCGGTCTGGCATTTCTCCATGGTGCCGAAGAAGGTGTCGCTGGTGCCGAGGCTGATGGCGACCTGGCCGGGTTTGATGAGGCCGAGGCCGAGGACGCTCGCGGGATTGTCGCCGGTCCAGACGGTGGCGAGCGCTTCGGGATTGAGGCCGAACTTCTGGACAAAGTAGGGGCTGACCGGGCCGATGACAAAACCAGACGCAGCGAGCGGCGGCAGTTTTTTCACCAGGCTGGGCGCAGTTGCCTTGAGCGCCTCGTGGTTCCAGTTTTTCCGGCGGATGTCCATGAGGTTCATGCCCGCGCCGTCGCCGAAATCAATCGGCGCGATCTTGCCGGCCAGCAGCGACGCCATGAACGAGCTGACCAGGGCGATGCTGGTGGTTTTGTCGTAGGCTTTTGGCTCGGTCTTGTAAAACTTGCGGATTTGCGGGCCGGTGAACCGCTCGAATGTGTCCGAGCCGGTGCGCGAGGCGGTGAACTTGATGCCGCCGAGTTTTTTGCGGATCTCGGCACATTCCTTCGCCGTCGAGGAATCCATCCAGATGGGCGAGGTCTTGCGCGCGAAAATGCCGTCCAGATTTTCGACGAGCGATTTTTGCGGATTCAGATTCGCCAGCGCTTCGGCGGCCTTGTCATTGAAATAAACCGAGCCGTGCTGTTGGCCGCTGCCGCTCACGGCAAGGATTTTACCGAGCGCGACACGGTCTTTTTTCATCTGCGCGAACATCAAATCGAGCGCGGCGGCCCAGAGCAGCGGCGGGCTGTGTTTCACGAGCGGATCGCGGTGGGGCAGCACGCCGTTCCGCGTTTTGAATTGCGGCAGCGCCTGGTCGAAGTTCAGCGACTTTTCGTAGATGACCTTGCGCGCATCGAGGTCAATGACAACGGCGCTCAAGCTTTGCGTGCTGGAATCGAGTCCGAGAAAAAGTTTGGCCATGTGATTAAGGAGGTTTTATTTCTGACCTGAAGATCGTAGCGACACTTCATCCAAATGGAAAGCCCGCTTTCGCCTTGATTGGCGCACCCGGAAAACCGTTCGCGTTTTCCGCGCGGGGAGTCCAAACTGAAACCGGCCAAAGCCATGAAATTTACGGAACCGTTGAATTCAATTTTCCGACCGCCCAAACTAACGCGGACGCGTATCGGGTTCGCGCTGGCGGCGGCCGTGTTCGCCGACGGCTTCCAATTTTTCCTCGGCCCGGCGGGCTGGGTTTTCTTTGACCAGGCCGTTGATGTGGTGGCGATGCTGTTGACAGCGTGGGCCATCGGTTTTCACCTGCTGCTGTTGCCCACGTTCATCGCGGACCTCTTTCCGGTGGTGGACATGCTGCCGACCTGGACGGCGTGCGTCATCGCGGTGATCGCCTTGCGCAAGCGGAGACCGGCCACACCGCCAGCGACGAACCCGCCGGACTGTCATTGACCCGCCGCCGTGAGCTTATAGAGCAACACGCCATGCCCCGGAATGGTCATCGGCAAAACCCCGTTCGCCGCCGCCAAGTCGGCCAAATTCGTCTGACGCCACAGGTCGCGGACACGCTGTTTGCCGGTGAAACCAATCTGAGCCAGCTGGTTGAATTCAAGCTTTGCCGGCGTGGTGCCCAGGTTGAAAAAGCCCAGCGCCCGGCCGCCGTCGGCCAGTTCCTTTTCATAAACGCGCACTTCGCCCAGCGTCAGCACGCACGTCGCGGATTTGCCGAGCGCGTCCTGGTCAACCGCCAGCACCTCGTCGTTGCTCAAAAGGTTCAGGGTGAAGTCATCCAGCTTCGTCATGTCGCAGCCGATGAGCAGTGGTGCGGACAGCAGACACCACAGGCTTATGTGCGTGTATTGTTCATCCGGCGTCAGGCGCGTCGGATGCAGGTTGCCCCATCCGACCTGGCCGACGATGAGCATGTCGGGGTCGTTCCAATTTCCCGGCTTCGCGTAAGGCTCGGCTTTGTCCTGCCGGAAACCAATGCTGCTCATGCTGCGCCAAGTGTCAAGGATGTCACCCGTGGTGCGCCAGCAGTTGCCGTTGACCGAACCGCCCCATTTCCACACGTCCGCCATGCCGTACTGGCAAAGGCTGTAAACGATGTCGCGTTTTTGTTCGCGCAGAAAATTGCCCATGACCTTGTAGGGAAAAATCGCACCCGCAGTATTCGTCGCCGTCCGGCCCCACAGCGGAATGTCCCTGGCGTTCGGGTCGCGGCCCGAGGCGATCTCACCATAGCTGCACCAGTCGTATTTCAAATAGTCAAAGCCCCACTTCGCGTAGGTCTGCGCGTCCTGTTCCTCGTGCTGCCAGCTCGCCGCGCAACCGCCGCATGTCCACGGGCCGGGCGAGGAATAAAGCCCAGCCTTCAAACCCAGGCCGTGAATGTAGTCGGCCATGCCCTTCATGTCGGGAAAACGCGAATTCGGAATAATGAAACCCTGCTTGTCACGGAACGGCCCGCGCAAGGTCGGGTCTTTCGAGTCGCGGTGGTTCTGCCAGTAGTCGTCAACATTGATGTAGGTCCAGCCATGGTTGATCAGGCCGCTCTTCACCATGGCATCCGCCGCGCTCTTGACCCGCTCCTCCGAAACCGCCCCGGCGAAGCAGTTCCAGCTGTTCCAGCCCATCGGCGGCGTCAGTGCAATCTGGTCGCCGCAGACGATGCGGACACCTTTCTCCGCTGCGCCAAGTGAATTTTCTGCGCGCAGCGTGACGATGAAATCGCCCTTCTTTTTCAGCTTGCCGGTGATGTGGCCGGTGGCGGCATCCAGTTTCAACCCGCGCGGCAGGTTTCGGGCGGAAAACTTCATCGGCCGGTCACCCGTCGCCGGGATCGTGAACAGGAAAGGCGAGCCCGGCCGGACGCCGAAGACACTGGCACCGTTGATGCGCGGCGTGGACGGCGCGGCCGGCGTGAGAACGTAGGGCGCGACGACTCCAAGCGCCGGTTCGCCAGGAACCGTCGTCGGCCTGCCCGCGACCGTTTCAAATTTCGCATCCGCCCAGTCCGCGTGGTCGAAATTGCTTCCGTCACCGGCATCGCCAACTTCCAGCACGAGCGCCTTCACCCCGGTGAGGTCGGCTTCGCATTCTTTGGCCGCGTCCCCGGCGCGCATCACGCCGCTTTGCCAAAGCACCTTGCCATCACCGCGCACGATGAATTCCACGCTGGACGCGGAGTTGCCGTTCACTTCGTCGTCCACGCCGACGCTGGCGTAAAACTTCTGTGCGCCGCCGTCCAAGTTGACGTGCAGCATGCTTTCCGCGTGCGTGCCGAAACCGCGCGCAAACTGTTTCCCGTCGATGATCAGCGCGTGGCCCTCCACCGATTGGTTTTTATGCGGGTCGCCCCAGCCCTGGGTGGCGCTGGCCAAATTTAAATCATCCAGCCAGACGGTTTCGGCGGAAACAATTGCGGCGGGGAACAGGGCCAGGCAAAAGCCAAGCGCAAGGGCAAAGCATGGTTTCATGCGCTGATTTTGCCTTCAAATAAACCAGCGTCAAGCTCGCCAGCGAAAAAAAATTCGCTAATCTGGGCGCATGACGAGGCTGCTCATCGCAACGCGCAACGCGCATAAAGTCGAGGAAATCGGCGCCATTCTCGGCGAATCGTTTCAATTTCTCACGCTCAAAGATTTTTCCAACGCGCCCAAGGTCGTCGAGGACGCCGACACCTTCGCGGGCAACGCGACCAAAAAGGCCGCCGAACTGGCCCGGTGGCTGGCAACAGACGATTCAGATTTTAAAAATAAAAATTCAAAGCCGGATTTTGTTCTGGCCGACGATTCCGGCCTGGAAGTGGATGCCCTGAACGGCGCGCCGGGCGTTCTTTCGGCGCGTTTTGCCGCGCTGGACAAAGACGAAAACTCGCCCGACGCCGACAACAACGCAAAGCTGCTGCGCCTGCTCAAGACGGTTCCGGCGGGAAAACGCACGGCGCGGTTCCGCTGTGTCATCGCGCTGGTGGAAATCGATCCTCCGCCATCCCTCCGCCACACTCAAATCTTTGACGGCGTATGCGAAGGGAAAATTATTTTCGAACCGCGCGGCCAGAACGGTTTCGGCTACGACCCATTGTTCGTGCCGGACGGATATGAACAGTCGTTCGCCGAACTGGGCGAAGAGGTGAAAAATCAATTGAGCCACCGGGCGAAGGCCTTGGCGAGGCTCGAGGCCGGTTTGCGCACTTGAACTCATTGTGCGGTTCACGGTAGTATGTTACAAACAAAGCATATTGGGGATTGCACCAGCGCTTGATCCAAGTGACGCGCACAGCAATGTTTCGATGAGCAACACATTTTTTCAAAGGGGAAAATTTCTAGCGGTTTTGGCGGTTACGCTTATGGTTTCCGCTGTCAACGGGTTCGCGCAATACACCAATGGAATTTACGCCGAATTCAACACCAGCATGGGCAGCTATACCTGCGCCTTGGATTACGCCGAATCACCAAAAGCCGTTGCTAATTTCATCGGGCTTGCCTCCGGTCAGCGTGTCTGGCTGGACCTGTCTGCGGGCGTTGCCAGAACCAATCCGTTCTACAATGGCATCACCTTCCACCGGGTCATCACCAACTTTGTGATCCAGGCGGGTTCACCCAATGGATTAGGGACGGACGGCCCGGGTTATGCATTTGTGGATGAGATCACCAATTCTTTGCAGTTCGATGGTTTTGGGGTGCTGGCCATGGCCAATTCCGGGCCGGATTCAAATGGCTCCCAATTTTTTGTCTCCGTCTCGCCTCAACCCGCGCTGAATGGCGGCTATACCATTTTCGGAAGGCTTTACGGCGGCTCCAATGTGGTTTCTGCCATCAATCTGGTGCCCACCGATGCCAACAGCAAACCGCTGACCAATGTTTTCATCAACACGATCAACATCCGCCGTGTCGGCACGGCGGCGAATGCTTTTGACATCAACGCGCAGGGCCTGCCGCTGGTGACCAATCTCAATCTTGCCATCGCGCTGGCCGGCACGAATGCAAGCCTCGCTTTCAGCAACCACCTCTACGCGGATAATCGGCTTTACAGTTCGAGCAATCTGTTGAATTGGACCGCAAACCCGCTTGGGATTGAAACCGCCGTTCCCATCAGCAACACCAACCTGCAGAACCTGCTGGCGCCGGTTCAGTTTTTTCGGGCCGCGCAGATTCAGTATGCCGGCACCACCCGCGCGCCAAAATTATGGTATGGCAAAACACTCACGCTCTTTTACTCCAGCGGCCTGAACGCAACTAACATCCTGGTGTTTAATGCTACAGGCGGCGGAACTTATACCTACACCACTAACGCGCCCGGAATAATCCTGGGCTACAACTGGTTTCAGGCTCCTTACAACGGGCGGATGCTGCCCATTGGATTCAGCGTTCTGGCGGACCAGGCGTTCAACATGCATTTTACCACTACCACAGCGGGCACTTTTAGCGGCGGTGTTTATCCGTTCGGATACCCAAATACATTATTAGCCTTTGGCATTTCCGGTACCTTCACCAACTCGCCATGAAGTTGTAACCCGGCCGGTCGTAACCGGCTATTTTAATAGACTGCCGAGTTGAAGTTTTTTCCGCAGCAAACCATTGTCGGCGACCATGCGCAATTTTCCATTCGGCGCGGGCTGCACCCGGCATTCGCCGCCCGAACATTCAACCATCAACGCACCCGCCGCGATGTCCCACAGGTTGATCGAGCGCTCGACATACAGGTCCAGCCGCCCGGACGCGACGTAGGCGAGTTCGAGCGCCGCCGAGCCCATGAGCCGGATCTTCAACGTGCGGCGTGCGAGTCGCAGGAGGTGCGGTAGGCTCTTTTTCAGATTTTCCTTGCTCTTGGAAAAGCCCATGGCGACGACGGCTTCGCCCACCTTGCCGCGCTGGCTGACGTGGACGACGCGACCGTTCAATCTGGTTTTTCCACCCAACGTCGCCGTCCAAAGCTCGTCGGTGAACGGATCATAAATCACGCCGAGAATCGTCTGGTAATCCTTGCCAAGTCGGCGTTGCAATGCGATCGAAACACACGCGTGCGGCATCCCAAAAAAATAGTTCACCGTGCCGTCGATCGGGTCAATCACCCAGCGATCCGCAGCGTTCGCAGCGCCGGCAACGCCTTCCTCGCCCAGCACGGAAACCTGGGGAAACGATGCGGCGAGGATTTTTTCGATGATCGCCTGGCAGCGCACGTCGAGTTCGAGTTTGATGTCATGGGCCTCGGTGGAATTGACATGCTTGGGGCGGTGCCGGTTGGCGCGCATGACCTTTCCAGCGGCGCGCGCCGCCTTCACGGCGGCGGCCAGGGCAGTTTTGGTGGAGATTTTTTTCATCATGTTATTTTACGGAATGACTTCGTTGCGCGCTTCCAAACGTGTCAGTTGGGCGGCGTATTTTTCCTCGAGCAGATCCTTTTCGGCAGCCTCGATGGCGTGCAGCAAATCGGCGGCTTCGAGCAGGCGCGGCGCGCTGACGTAACTCGCCCCGGCGTCGTAAAGCGCCGGAATGTCAGAAAGCAGCTCGGCGTGGACGATGATGCGGGCGGTTGAATTCAGCTCGCGGATCTGCCGGAGAATTTTCAGGTTGTTCGCCCCCCGGAGAACCGTGTTGGGCAGCGAGCAGATGATGATTTCGGATTCGGCCAGGCCGGCGTGCAGCAAAACGTCGCGTTGTGTGATGTCGCCGTAGATGGCGCGCACGCCGCGCTGACGCAGGCGCGAGTGGACGAGCGGGTTGAAATCCACGACCACGATTTCCTGCAGGAGCGCGGGCTGTTCCCGCTGAATTTCCTCGATCAAGGAGCTGGCCGTCCACGAGAAGCCGAGCAGACAGATGCGCTTGCGTTTTTCATCGGTGGCGGCAATGAACACGGTCTGGTCAAGGTCGTGTAAATCCATCTTGTTGAACCAGGGCGAGGCCTGGCGCAGCAGCCGATCATTCTTGAGGATTGCGTAGGTTGAACCGACGGCCAGGAACGCAAACGCAAACGCCGCGATCCCAATGGTGTAGTCCGAGACATCGCCGCTGGCTTTGCCCAGCGCGAGCAGCACAAGCGACAGTTCGCTCATCTGGCACAGGTTGACGGCCGGCAGCAGGCTGACGCGATAACCCTGCCGCATGGAATACAAGACCGGAAAAACCGTCGCCAGCCGGCCGATGATGATCACCAGACAGACAAACAAAGCCCACAGCAGATAGCCCCAGGTCGGCATCGGGACGAGCATCCCCAGGCCGACGAAAAACAGGGTTACAAAAAAATCGCGGAGGCTCGTGACCTTGGCCACCACATCCAGTGTGTAGGGAAACGTCGAAATCATCACGCCCGCGATCAGCGCGCCCATGGCCGTGGACAGCTTGAGATAATCCGCCAAACCGGCCAGCGCAAAACACCATGCCAGCGCGCCGACCAGCACCAGTTCCGGCAGCCGCGCAACCAGTTTAAAAAGGTGCGGCAGGATGAATCGGCTGGCCAGAAACGCCACGGCCAGCAATAGAATGACGTTGCCAAACGCGTGCGCCAGCGGGCCGAGGGCGGGATTCTTCAGATTTGGCTGGAGGGCGAGAAACAGGATCAGGGCGATGTCCTGCAACACCAGGACGCCGAGCGTGACGCGGCCCGCGAGTGTTTCCAGTTCGCGCTTGTCGTAAAGGATTTTGACGATGATGACCGTGCTGCTCATCGTCGCCGCAACCGCGAGGTAAAGCGCCTCCAGCCGGTTTTGGGTGGGACCGCACAACCCGAAGACCAGCCAGCCCAGCAGAAAACAGCCGAGAATCTGCGCCGCCGCAGTGAAAGTGATGACCCGGCCCGCGCTCAACATTTTCTTCAGGTCAATCTCCAGCCCGATCATGAAGAGCAGCAGCGACAGGCCGATGGTGGAAATGGTCTGGATGTCGCCCGTGTTGGTAATGAACTGGAAGCCGTGCGGCCCGATGGCGAACCCTGCGACGAGATACGCCAGCAGCAGCGGCTGGCGCGCGACCTGCGACACCACCGCCACGATCCACGCGGCAATGATGCAGATGGCGATGTCGGTGACGAGGCCGTGCTCCATGCGGACAAAAACTTAAACGAGCGGACGCGCCGCCGTCGAGCAACGGTTTTGCGGTCACGGTATAATTTTACAGCGCGTCGAGCGCGGACTTCACGGCGGCGCGCTTGGCCTGCCACTCGGCGAGTCGCTGCTGGTGCTCCTGCAAAACCTGCGGTGGAACCTTCTGCGTAAAGTTCGGATTGGCCAGCTTCTGCTCGACCTTGGAAATCTCCGCTTCGATCTTTTCGAGTTCCTTCGTGACGCGCGCCTTCTCGGCGGCCAGTTCCTCCGGACTGCGCAGACCTTCCAGCGGCAGAAACAATTCGCCCAGTTCCGTCCGCGCCGTCAGCGTGCCTTTCGGCGGCTGATAATTTTCGTTCGCCTCCACCGCCTCGGCGTTGAGCAGCAGCCGGATCACCTCGATGTCATGCGGCGGCAGAAAATTCACCGGCTTCAGAACGTAACGGATTTTTTTTGCCGTCGAAATATTCGCCTCGCGCCGCAGGTTACGGCCTTGCGAAACCAGCTCGTATTTCGCGTTGGCAATTTTCAGGTAGCAATCATCGAGGCCGTAATGACCTTTGAAATCGTCGTCGAACGGCATCGGCCACGGCGCGAACATGATGGTTTTGCCGCCCTGATTTTCCGGCATGTCGGTTGCGTAGCCCATGCCATGCCACAGTTCCTCCGTGATGAACGGCAGGAACGGATGAAACATCCGCACCGTGTGCGACAGCACAAAATCAATCACCGCCAGCGTGTTCGCCTTGCGCGCCGCGTCCTCGCCGAAGAACACCGCCTTGCTCGCCTCGACGTACCAGTCGCAATACTCGCTCCAGAAAAAGCGGTAGAGCGCCGCCGTCGCATCGCTGAACTTGTATTCATTCAGCGCGATGGTCACTTCGCGGATGGCCGCGTCCAGCTTGAGCAGAATCCATTTGTCGTCGGACGACAGCAGCGTCGGTTCGATTTCGCCCTGCACTTCGCCGCCCTGCATCTGGCGGAAGCGGCAGGCGTTCCAGAGCTTGTTGCAGAAATTGCGGCCGAGCTCGACGTTCTGTTCATCGAACAAAATATCCTGGCCGAGCGGTGCGGCGCGCATCACGCCGAAGCGCAACGCATCCGCGCCGAACTTCGCGATGAGGTCGAGCGGGTCGGGCGAATTGCCGAGGCTCTTGGACATCTTGCGCCCCTGCTTGTCGCGGATGATGCCGGTGAAATAAACATTCTGGAACGGCATCGCATCTGGGAGCCCGAACTTCGGGTCGCCCATGTATTCGTAGCCGGCCATGATCATGCGCGCGACCCAGAAGAAGATGATGTCCGGCCCGGTGACGAGGTCGGTAGTCGGATAAAATTTCTTCAACGTGTCGGTCTGCTCCGGCCAGCCCATCGTCGCAAACGGCCACAGCCAGGAACTGAACCAGGTATCGAGCACGTCGGGGTCTTGAACGAAGCCAAGTGATTCCAATTCTCGGGAGAGGTTTTCAAGCCCAGGAGCAATGCAAACTTCTATGGTGACAACTTGCAGTTTCGCGGCAGCGATACTTGGTGATGAGGCATCACTTAGAACTGGCGCGAAGTAATCCACTTTGACGAGATTTGGGAATTCCTTTTCCGCCCGCTTGAGAATTACTTCCGCCTTTTCTCTTATTCCATGAATATATTTTGCTGTGGGATGAGTTATCTCACCGCTTGGCAAACGCCACACCGGAATCCGATGTCCCCACCAAAGCTGGCGGCTGACGCACCAGTCCTGCAAGCCACCCATCCAGTGGTCGTAAACTTTCGCCCAGCGGTCGGGATGAAATTTCATCTCGCCCGTCGCCACCACCGCGCGGGATTTTTCCACGCTCGGATATTTCAAAAACCATTGCTCGCTCAAGCGCGGCTCAATCGGCACATCGGCGCGTTCGCTGTAGCCGACGTTGTTGGTATATGGTTCCTCTTTTTCCAGCGCGCCGAGTTCGGTGAGTTTTTCCACGGCCACTTTGCGCGCCTTGAAACGGTCGAGACCGCGCAAGTCCGCGCCCGCCGCGTCGTTCATGTGACCCTTCGCATCAATCACCTCGATCTGCGCGAGTTTGTGGCGCTGGCCGATTTCAAAGTCCGCTTTGTCGTGCGCGGGCGTCACTTTCAAAACGCCGGTGCCGAACGCAAAATCCACATGCTCGTCGCCGATGATGGGAATGAGCTTCTGTTCGCGCGGCAATTCCACCGGCAGCGGACGCAGCACATGCTTGCCGATGAGGTGCGCGTAACGCGGATCTTTCGGATTCACCGCCACGGCGGAGTCGCCGGGAATGGTTTCCGGCCGCGTCGTCGCAATCGTCAAAAAAGTTCCCGGTGCTTCGGCCACTTCAACTTTGAAGTAATACATGAAGCCGCGCTGTTCCTTCATCGTCACTTCTTCGTCGGACAACGCGGTGAGGGACGCCGGACACCAGTTCACCATGCGCTTGCCGCGATAGATGAGACCTTTTTTGTAGAGGTCTACGAACACGCGTTGCACGCAGCGCGAATATTCCGGGTCCATCGTGAAGCGTTCGCGCGTCCAGTCGCACGACGCGCCGAGCTTCTTCAACTGTTGGATGATGATGCCGCCGTGTTTCTCCTTCCATTCCCAGACGCGTTCTAGAAATTTTTCGCGGCCCAGATCGTCGCGATGCTTGATCTCGCCGGATTTTTTCAACGTGCGCTCGACGACCGTCTGCGTGGCGATGCCCGCGTGATCGGTGCCGGGCAGCCAAAGCACTTCCTTGCCGTCCATCCGCGCCTTGCGGCAGAGAATATCCTGAATGGTGTTGTTGAGAACGTGGCCCAGCGTGAGCACGCCGGTGACGTTCGGCGGCGGGATGACGATGGAATACGCGGGTTTCGGCGATTTCGCATCCGCGACGAAATATTTTCCGTCGAGCCAGAATTGATACCATTTGTCCTCGACCGATTGAGGCTCGTAAGCTTTCGAGATTTCACTCATTTTTCAACAAGGCGAATTCCATACTGTCCACGAGCGCCTGCAAGCTGGCTTCGATGATGTTTTCGCTCACGCCAACGGTGCCCCATTCGCGTTTGCCGTCGCTCGATTCGATGAGCACGCGGGTTTTCGCCGCCGTGCCCGCCACGCCGTCGAGAATACGCACCTTGTAATCGGTCAGCGTCACTTTTTTGAGTTTTGGGAATGATTTTGCCAGCGCCGAGCGCAGCGCGGAATCGAGCGCGTTCACCGGGCCGTCGCCTTCGGCCACTTCGTCGTGAACTTTTTTGCCGACGCGCACCCGCACGGTCGCCTCGCAGATGGATTGTTTTGCATCGCGTCGCATCGAGACGTGATATTTTTCCACGTCGAACTTCAGCGCGGGATTATGATCCAGGATGCTGCGGATAATCAGCGCCATTGAAGCTTCGGCGGCCTCGTATTCGTAGCCCTCGTGTTCCAGTTCCTTGACGCGATTCAGGATCGCCTTCAACTCCGGCGTGTCGCTCGTGAGCTTGAAGCCGAGTTCCTGCGCCTTGATGACGATGTTGCTGCGGCCCGCGAGGTCGCTGATGAGGACGTTGCGCGCGTTGCCGACGAGCGACGGGTCAATGTGCTCGTAACTCGACGCGAGCTTCTGCACGGCGTTGACGTGCGCGCCGCCCTTGTGCGCGAACGCCGCCGCGCCGACCCACGGCAGGCGCGGGTTATGGCGCATGTTCGCGACTTCATCCACGAACCCGGAAAGTTCCTTAAGCTTCGACAAAGATTTCACCGGCACGGAAGTTTTTTTCAGCTTCAACGCGACGCACGGAATCACGCTCGTCAGATTGCAATTGCCCGTGCGCTCGCCATAACCGTTGATCGTGCCTTGCACATGCACCGCGCCGGTTTCGAGCGCGGCCAAAGCGTTCGCGACGCCGAGGCCGATGTCGTCGTGCGTGTGGATGCCGATTTTGCAATTCAATTTGCCGAGCGCAGTTTTCGTGATGGCGGCAATTTCGTTCGGCAGGCAGCCGCCGTTCGTGTCGCACAACACGACAAAATCTGCGCCCGCTTTTTCGGCGGCCTGCCAAGTGGCGAGCGCGTAATCGGAATCCAATTTGAAACCGTCGAACGCGTGCTCGGCGTCGTAGATGACGAATTTGCCGTTGTCCTTCAAGAACTTCACCGTGTCGCCGATCATCGCGAGATTTTCTTCCGGCGTGCAGCGCAAAACTTCCTTGACATGCAGCATCGAAGTCTTGCCGTAAATCGTCACAACGGGCGTGCCGGCTTCGATGAGCAGACGCACCTGGTCGTCCTGCTCGACCGGCGTATTTTTTTTGCGTGTCGAGCCGAACGCGGCGAGCTTCGCATTTTTGAATTTGCGTTTTTTGGCCTGCGCGAAAAATTCGATGTCCTTGGGATTGCTGCCCGGCCAGCCGCCTTCAATGTAATGCACCCCGAAAGAATCGA
>Ga0302319_10010629_pt1 | contig 17530 bp, 10 predicted proteins | sample Bog_T0_2_FD_203319 | JGI IMG/M metagenome (GOLD analysis project Ga0302319, IMG submission 203319) | Peat permafrost microbial communities from Stordalen Mire near Abisko, Sweden - Bog_T0_2 | ecosystem: Environmental > Terrestrial > Soil > Wetlands > Peat | place: Sweden: Abisko, Stordalen Mire...
AACTTCAGCTGGGCGACCGCGCCGGCGCAGAATTTCAAGCCGCACGCGCCCGGACTATTCTTGCAGCACATGCGAAGGTCGGTGAACCGTATCGCGTCCAGTTCAACCGCCTCTATGCCGCTTTGCGCCGACGATGACGGAAATCGTTGCGACCATGACTACGGTTTGCGGAAGAGCGGAATCGTAGACCATAGAGTGGAAGCGCAGCGGCCGGGGCTGAACCGCGGGAGTTTGCGAATCCAGTTACTACCGTTCCAGACCCAAAAACTCAGTAAAAATCCGGCATAATTCCAGAGCAATTCCGAGTTAGACTAATTCAGCATGAATAAATGCGTCCTCACGCCCGCTCAGATCGACGCAGACCCTCCAAATCCTCAACCAAATCCGCCAGCATAAAGAATATCTAAATTTGGGAAACCTTGGAGGAACCGCCGGTCCCCTACTTCAACCGATCGTTAATCGCCTTGATTCTCTTCGCATCGAACTTGAGTTTGCGGTCGTAAGTCAGCAGCCCGTTGACTTCCTGCTCCACATCGGTGAGTTGCGTATAGCAAATCCCCGTGATCTGCGGAATATTCTCAAGTCCCTTGTACAGGCTCTCCAGACGCTCCAGCACATCCTCCGCCGTCTTTTCTACCCCCGCATATCCCCACGCTTCCTGCGGAACCTCGTGCCCCGGAGGAATAAACGCAATGCCTCCAAACTCCGAAAGATAAATCGGCGAACCGTTGTACGAATAACCGCCAATCAGCGCGGGCCTGCCATTATCGGGTATGCGAACCGGCTTTCGCCCCAGATCCCGATAGCGATCCCAAAGCAGCGGGCCATTCTTTGTGTAGTCGTGGATGGCAAACAGATCGGTCTGGTCGGTATGCATCCAGCCTTCGTTGTCGATCGCCAGCCTTGACCCATCGAGCGTATGGGTAAGCGCGTAGAGTTCCTTAAGATGCATCTGCTGGCGCTGATCGCGCAGATCCGGCACGCCCCAGCTTTCGTTCAGGGGAGCCCAAATGATAATCGACGGATGGTTAATATCGCGCCGCACCGCTTCAGTCCATTCGGCATTAAACCGCGCCGCGTACTGTTCGTCGAAACCCTGCGCATTCGCCATCTCCCCGGAAACCAGAAAGCCCATGCGGTCGGCCCAATAGAGGTAGCGCGGGTCTTCCACTTTCTGGTGCTTGCGCGCGCCGTTGAAGCCCATTTCTTTCGTCATGCGGATGTCGTACTGAATGGCTTCGTCGGTGGGCGGGGTGAGAATCGATTCCGGCCAATAGCCCTGATCGAGGACGAACTTCAGGTAGATGGGTTTGCCGTTCAGCCACACCCGGCCGTCGTGCGCTTCAATGGTCCGGAAGCCGAAGTAAGACCGCACGCGATCGATCATCTGGTTGTTGCGCCAGAGTTCCATGGTTACGTTGTAGAGCTTCGGGTCTTCCACAGACCACTGTTGCGCCTGAGTCACTCGCAAGGGCAAGTGCGCCCGGTTCTGATCGACCGTGACAGAGCCTCGCGAGACCTCGTTCTCGCCATCAAAGATCGACACACGCATCTGATCGTTCTCGCGGGCGCGCGAGAAAACGCCGTCGAACGTGATATCGCCGAGGGGGTCCGGCGCGATGTGGATGTGATCCAGATAAGCCGCGCCGGTCGATTCAAGCCAGACCGACTGCCAGATGCCTGAAGTCCTCGTGTAGAAGATGCTCTTCGATTTGGGCTCCCAGTATTGTTTGCCTCGCGGAATCAGTTTGTCCCGAGGCGGATCCCAGGCTCGCACGGTGATCACGTTGGCGCCCGGATTCAGGAGCGGGGTGATGTCGAAAACGAACGGGGTGTTGCCGCCTTCGTGAGAGCCGGCCAGTTGGCCGTTGACCCAGACTCGCGCCTGATAATCCACCGCGCCAAAATGCAGCAGCGTGCGCTTTGCGCGCCAGTTCTCCGGCAGCGTGACTTCGCGCCGATACCAGACCCACGGATGAAAGCTGGTATCGCCGATGCCGCTCAGCTTACTTTCGAAGCAGTAGGGCACCGTAATAGTCGAGGCGAGCGCGTGATCCGAGGCAAACCAGTGGGAGTCTATGCCGGCGTCGGAATCGTCGAACGCGAACTGCCATGGTCCGTTGAGAGTCAGCCACTCACCGCGCTCGAACTGCGGTTCGGGAAATTCAGACCGGGGTACGGCGGCGAACGCCGACGCGGCCAGGCACGTTGCGGGAATGAAACAGCGTTTGAACATAGGGCGGCCTCATTCTATCGAAATGACGCCGACCCATGGGCTCGAAGCCTAGAAATCCAGACGGAAAACGAACTGGCCGGTCCGCTCGCCGCTGAAGTTATTGGGATTCACGTACCCAAAACCGCCGCTGAGCTGCCCCAGCGAGTTAAACGTCGTAGTCGCCAGCGGGTTGCCGGACGACGGTCCCGAGGTTGACAGGAGCACCCGGTTGAAGATGTTATAAAACTCGATCCGGAACTGCATGCTGATCCTCTCGCTGGGGCGGAATGTGCGCCCTACGCCCGCTTGTTCGGCGGGCGCACGCGGGCCGCGATAGTCGTTATAGTAAGGCGCCGAGTAGCCCCATTGGCCGTTCGGCACGTCCTGCCATGCATTCTTGTTGAGCACCAGCGTGCTGTAGGGATTGATGCAGGAGTGGCAGTTCGGATTAACCAGGAAAAACGGCTGACCCTGCACGTAGTTCATGCGGGTACCCTGGAAGATCAGCGAGTTGAGGTTCCCCTGTGAGCCGGGCACGGGAATCAGCGAGCCGCTCGCGTACCGCAGAAGAACACTCAACTGCCAGCCGCTCACAATGTGCCTGACCAGATAGTTGCTGGTTCCCGGAAGCTTCTGCAACGGAACCTGGTAAATGGTGGACAGCGTAAACAGGTTCGGCTGGGATGAACTGACCAGCGATTTCTGATTGGGCCGGTTGAACACATCGTTGATCGCCTGCCCTGTGGCCAGTTCTTTCGAGAAGGTGTACGAAGCCTGGGCCGACAGTCCATAGGAATAGCGCCTGGTGACTTTGCCCTGGAACGAGTCGTACCAGTTATTCCCCAGCGGCGCCCACATCGGGTTGAAACTGCTGTTGAACTGCGGGTAAGGCCGAATGCTCTGCGCCACGGTCTGGCTGAGCGGGAATCCCGGATAAGGCGCGGTGAAACCAGCGGCAATTGCGGCCGCCGAACTGAGCGTCGAAGTCAGCAATGAGACATTCGCCGGATTGCTCAGGCTGAGACCGTGGCTGGCGAGATCCTGGGCCGAAATATCGTTAAGAGCGACTAAGCCGCTGGGGCCGTTTTCCCAGACGCCGCGGTTGCCTACGTAAGCTCCTTCCACCATCAGGTTCTTCATCAGCTGAAACTGCAGGTTCGCGCTGTAGGTATTGACCCGGCCCGGGCGATCGGCATTGGGATCGATGAAGTAGGCGGGCGAGTTCACGCCACCGGCGGCGGGAGCGATGCCCGGATTCAGGTAGTTGGTAGTGGTAAGGGCCGCGGGGTTATAAACCAGGCCCTGGCTCAGAGTGGTTGTCGGGACGCCGTACGAGGGCGAATTGAAGCTGATCGTATTGATGCCCACGCCCTGGACCGCCGTGCTCGTGAAGCTGTTGAACGTCGCGATGGACGTATAGATCAAACCCCAGCCGCCGCGAAACACCAGCCTGGGGCTGATCTGATACGCGAAGCCGAGCCGCGGACCCACGGCATACGGGTAAGGTTTGTCGAAGTAACAGTTGCAGCGGCCCGTGCCGTAGCCTTCGTAAATCGTGCCGCCGAGAAGTCCTCCGGCCGACGGGTTCGGAATGGTGGGACCGAACATGCTGGAGCGGTTGTAGATCTCATGCCCCTCGGCCTGCAGATCCCAGCGAATACCGAAGTTCAGTGTCAGCTTGCGATTGACCTTCCAGTCGTCCTGGAGGAACAAGCCCCAGTGCTTATTGCGGTATTCGAGTTGCTGCGGAGGCTTCACCGTGGCATTGTCCACCAGGCCCAGCAGGAAGCTCGCATAACCCATGCCGATTCCCGCGCCGCCCAGACTCACTCCCTGGGCCGAGGGGTCGCCCGTCTCGGTCGCGCTGAAGTTCAGGTTGCCTGTTGTGCCCGAAAGGTTGAGGTCGGCAAACATGTTTTCCTGCCATTCGGCGCCCAGCTTATAGGTGTGTCTGCCGCGGACCCAGGTCGCAGAGGACTGGGCCTGCGTTTTGTCGTAAATCGAAATATCGCCGCTGGTCGGTCCCGAAGTCGGCGCGAAGCCGCCGCCGGTCGACGATGTCGGAATGCTGATCACCGGAAATCCGGTCCCGATCGCGCTGCCGTTGAATCCCAGCATTTGGGAAGCGTTGTAAGAGAACTCGCTCGGAAGCGCAGTGGCCGGGTTGTAGAACCTGATAAAGCCCAGGCCGAGGTGGAAAATCAGCGTCGGAGAGATCGTGTAGTCGTAGTTGACTCTGGGCAGCCAGGTGTTGCCCACCGGCAACTGGATGGTGGTCAGCGGGAAGGGCAATCCGTCCACGTTATTCGGCGCCAGATTTCCGTTTCTGAAGAGATAAATGGAAAGCTTGTGGTTTTCGTTGAAGAGGTAGTCTCCCTTGACTGCGTCGTTTGACGAGCGCGTGGTGTACTTTGGCCCGTTATACCAGTTGTTGAGGAGAGTAGCGCCAGGGACGTCGGGAACCGGAATATACGCCTGAATCTTGAGGGCCACAGGGTTGAGGCGGCTCGTCGGAATCATGTTCCCGGGGAAAGGCTGGCGGTAGGGAACGCCCGCCGACGAGGTCACGGTGGTATTCGGGTCGTAGATAGTGTTCTCGTAGTAAGCGCCGCCCACCGGGTCGGAGCCGCTCAGCTTTCGCCCTGTATATGCGGCGCTGAAATCGCCGTTGCGATAGGCGAGAGTCGGAACGGTCGTCGTTGAGCCTGAGGAAGAGAGAACGTTCTTCGCGGTTTCGGAAACCAGATAGAAGAACGCCTTGTTCCGGCCGTTGAAGATCTTCGGGAAAACCACGGGACCGCTGAGGCTGAAACCGAAATCGTTCTTGCGGTCGTAGGGATTGGTGTTCACGTATGGTTTGTTGGCGTCGAGCAGGTTATTTTGCCAGTACTCGAAGAGGCTTCCATGCAGCTTGTTGTTTCCGCTCTTGGTGGCAAAGATGTAAACACCGCCCTGCGGGGTGCTGTACTCGGCGGAGTATTGAGTGGTTTCAAGCGCATATGCCTCGATCATTTCCTGCGGAGGCGGACCCGTGTTGGTGCCGTTGCCGTTGGCGCTGTAGATATCCTGGCCGTCGATATAAATGTGCTGCGTATTCGCCGTCTGGCCATCGATGCGTCCGCCCGTTCCGGTGCCGTTTCCCGATACGCCGGGAACAAGAATAACGAGGGCGCGAGGATTACGCGAGCCGCCGGTGCCCTGGAGAGGGAGTTGCTTAATCTCCTGCTCGTCGACAACCTGGCTTTGCTCGGGGCTTTCCGATTTGAGCAGCGGAGCGATGGCCTCCACCGTTATCGCCTGGGTGACCTGGCCGACGGTTAGCGTCACGTCGATGCGCAGGTTGTCGCCTACGGCCACATTGGTCCCGGTGCCGACGAACTTCTGGAAGCCCGGGGATTCTACGGTTAACACATAAGTGCCCGGAACCAGTTGAACAATCGTGTAGTCGCCGGCGCCGGTAGTCTTAGTTTCGAAAACCACTCCGGTATCGACGTTTTTGGCCGAAACCGAAGCGTTTGCCACAACGGCATGGGCCGGGTCCGTAACGGTTCCGGTGATGACGCCCCGGTCGTTTTGAGCGAAGGCGGCGACAGAGAGGGCTAATAGGCACAGGGCCGGTGCAGGCACAGACCCAAAAACTCGTTTGAAAAATAGCGTAGTTGTCATCTAACTCCCCAAAATGCTGCTAGCGGAAATCCTATAAGACAGAAGCGACCGCGTGACTACCCTAAAGTACAGGTGACGCAAAACGGCGGCCCATGCCCTCCCGAACTATTGGCCAGATTCAGCATCGGCGGTTTTCTGATAGAATTTCCCCGATCGTGCGGTACGCGCGAAGCATTGTTCTTCAGAAGAGGCATTCGAAAATGAAACGTCAATTACTTACCGCGTCGGTCGCGGCATCGCTGGGGATTTTCCTCCTGTTTGAGCTCCACGGCCAGCAGGCTCCGAAACCGAGCGCCGATCCCTACGCCAACATGGGAGATCCGAGCAAGGCGCAGTTTCCGCTCGCGGCGCCTGCGGGCAAAGACAGCGGAGCCATCGCCAACCCGCTTCCCGGCGGCGTTAATCAGGGGCAATTCAATGCCGAGACCTGGAAGTACGGACACGCGTTCGACGCGCCCGCAGGCGCAAAGATCTGGAATCCCGTGAAGCTCAAGATGATGCGCGGCGAGAAGATAACCGGCGGCACCGTGTTCGCATCGAGCGATCCCTCCACCTACTGCGCCATGGCCAACGCTGGCTATGACTTTATCTGGACCGAAATGCAGCACTCGCCCCGCGATTGGGAAAACGTCGCCAACATGTGGCGCGCCTGCCCCACTGCCAAAGCCGTCCCCGGCGTTCGCGTCGCCTATGCCGATGAGCGCGAAATCCAGCACGCCATGGACTTGGGCGCCCTCGTCGTCGTCATACCCACCGTGCGCAATCTGGCCGAAGGCATCGCGGGGCGCAACTGGACTTTCTTCCCCCCGCTCGGCAAGCGCAGCACCGGCGGCGGCCAGGCATCCGAATTTTACGCCAACGTGCCCGGTGGCTATCGCAACACCATCAATGACAACGTGGTGCTCATCGAAATGATCGAGACCCTCGACGGTGTCAAGGATGCCAAGGAAATCGCCAACATCGAAGGCGTCTCCGCTCTGTTTGCCGCCAGCGGCGATCTGGGCAATTTCTCGGGCTACGGCCGGGGCACGCCCGATTACGAGCGGCTCATCAACGCCGTGCACGACGCGGCGATATCTGCCGGCAAGCGTCTCTGCGGTCCGTTCGTATGGCGCGACCGTCCCGACTTCACCTGCTTCCAGAACAGCAGCGAAACCGCCGCGATTGCTCGTGGGGTGGCCGATGAACTGGGTCCGCTGAAGGACACCCAGGCAGTCCCCGAGGTTGGACCCTGGGCAAAGAAAAAGTAGTTTCTCTGATCGTAGCCGGAGCGGCGGCTTTCTTCGCCGCCGCTCAAAACACCAGCCCGACGCTTCCGCAAGTGGGCCGCGCTCTCGAAGCGCTGGCGCGGATGACGTATGAAGAAAAGCTGAACTTCCGCGGCGCTCTTCCTCGCCTCGGTCTGTATTCGGGACCGGGCGGACGGGGCTCGCAGGCTCCGCCGCCGAAAACATCCGGCATCACCGTTTTCCCCCACGAGCACGTTCTGGCCGCCACATGGGATAAAGCCCTCGCCGCACGCGTCGGCAAAGCCATAGGCGAAGAGTTCGCCGGCCGCGGCACCGCATTCCCCATGATCAACATCAACCGGACATGGCACTGGGGCCGCATGGCCGATACGTTCGGCGAAGATCCTTATCTCACCGCCGAAATGGTGGTGCCTGAAATCTCCGCGATCCAGAACGAGCATGTGCCGGCGATCCTCAAACACTACCTGGCGAACAATCAGGAAATAGATCGCCGGACGGTAGATGAAAGGATCCCCGAGCGCGCCCTGCATGAGATTTATTTCTACGCGTGGAAGCAGGCGGTCGAACGCTCGAAGATCGCCGGAGTCTTTTGCGCCTATAACGGTGTCAACGGAAACTTCTCCTGCGTGAATCCGGAACTGCTTGGCACGCTGCGCTCCTGGGGCTTCGATGGCTTTGTCTTCCCCGAACCGGTGAGCGATTCAGTCGCGGCCGTAAAAGCGGGATCGGATCTGCTGGCGCCCAACGTGATCGATGCCAATGTGAAAAGCGGGAAACTCGACGCATCGGTGGTGGATGTGATCGCATTGCATCTTCTGGTCCCCTATTTCCGTCTGGGAGTTTTCGACGTTCCGCCCGCGCCGGCGGACTCTAAAGCGAGTACACCGGAGCATCGGAAGATCGCCGAAGAAGTCGCCGAACAGGGCGCTGTGCTCTTGAAGAACAGCGGTTCGGTATTGCCATTAAAGGGCGTGCATTCCATCGCTCTGATCGGCGACGACGCCGGTAAGAACGCGTCAATGCAGATGACCACATCGAACGTTCCGAACGATAATCCCAGCCTGCCGGTGGACGCAATCCCGGCGCGTGCCGGCAGCGGAGTGAAAGTGACTTATGTACCCGGACCGACAGCGCTCAGCCCGCTGCCCGAGATGCAGACGGAGTCCACCCTGACGCCTACCGCTACAGGGCGCTATCGTTTCTCGCTGACCAGTTCCGGAACCGCGCGCCTGTTTGTCGCGGGCAACCTCGTCAGCAGCGTCTTCAAATCCGATTCGGCCATAACTGCCATCGGCGGCGCAAACCTGATAGCCAACAAGCCGGTTGAAGTGAAGGTCGAATACACGAATCGGGGCCGCGGCGCCAATCCCCGCGTCGGCATCCAAATGGCGGATTTCGATGTATCGGTTGTTAAAGAGGCCGATGTCGCCATTGTCTTCGCCGGTGAGCGCGCCGGCGAAAGTATGGATCGCACTTCGCTGGCATTGAACGGCGACCTCGATTATGTCATCGAAACCGTTGCGGCAGCGAATCCGCGCACCGTGGTTGTTCTGAATACGGCGGGACCCGTAGCGATGCCCTGGATTGATAAAGTCTCAGCCGTAATTTGGGCCGGCCATCCAGGCGGCTTCGACGGATCTTCCATCGCCGCGCTCCTGTTCGGCGATGCGAATCCGTCGGGAAAACTGCCCATCACATTCCCAGCCAATGAACAGCAGGGCCCAGCGACCAGGCCCGATGAATACCCAGGCGATGGTAAAGTCGTGAACTTCACCGAGAACCTTCTGATTGGTTATCGCTGGTATGACGCGAAGAACCAGACGCCGCTCTTTCCCTTCGGGCACGGCCTTTCCTATACAACTTTCAACTACAGCGATCTGAAAGTCGACCCTTCCGGGGTCCGTCTCAAAGTCGCCAACACCGGAACCCGCGAAGGGGCTGAAGTTGTCCAGCTTTACGTAGGACACCCTGCCGCGGCCGGCGAACCCCCTCAGCAACTAAAGGGCTTTGAAAAGGTCTGGCTGAAACCCGGCGAAAGCAAAACCATAAGCATCACGCTCAACCGCCAAAGCCTTGCCATCTGGGACGACGTCGCGCACGCCGAAAAGATTGTGCCCGGCCCCTACACGGTGAATGTCGGAAGCTCTTCCAGAGATATCCGTCTGAAGGGCTCGTTCACCATTCGCTGACTCAGCTTCGGAATTCTACGATCACCGCTTCAAACGGCTTATCGCTCAAATTCTGAAGCCTCCGCTTTCCGGGTCCGGCCCAGACGAACTCAGCCGCTTTGTGCTCCATGGCTCCCACCTTGCCATTCGGCGACGTGTAGCTCACATTGCCGTCCGTAATGAACACCATCAGATGGTTGAGCGCGCTCTCGCACATCGTCGAACTCTCCCTGGGGCCCAGCTTGACTCGGAGGACGCGCACCTGCGGGTTTTCCAGTTCCAGCGTGAAATGCCTGGGGTCGACCTTCAGCGGATCGAACGCGGTGAGGGCTGCCTTAGCCGGATCGCCTGGTTTTTTGATCCCGATATCGACAATCATCGGCCCGGTAAACGCCGGTGTATCGGGCTTCATCTCGGAGTAATGCGGACCGCTTGCCGGGCTCCAGACAACCTCTCCCGGATGCCATTTCAGATCTTCAGTCCTGCCGTCCAGGTAGTGAAGATATTCGCCACCCAGATGCATGTAGACCATTACCCGGTTGAATTTGTGTTCATGGGCCTTCTTAGGCGCACCAGGAACTTCGATAGTGTTGGGATGCGGTTGATTGATCACCACCTGATCGTTCTCGAAGCTCGGCTGCGTATTTTGAGCTGCCAGAGTCAAGGCGGTAAGGCACAGTGCGAACGCACGTAGTTTGTCTGAGCCGTGAAATTTCATGGGGGAATTATATACGCTTTTTCCCCGCGGACAATTATCTGGCGTTCAGCGGCGCGCTGTGATCTCCTGACAAAGTGCTCAGACCTTTAGTGCCAAAGTGCCTGCCGAGCCGGCCACGCAGTTCGGCGCGCGCGCGAAGAAGCCTGCTCTTGGCCGCGGCCACGGTGATTCCCAGGCGTTCGGCGACTTCAGGCATCGGAAGCTCATCAAGCTCGCGCAGCTCGAACACGTTTCGCAGCAACGGCGGGATCCGGCGGATTTCGCGGCGTAACAATGCCGCCAGCTCGCGAGTGCCCAGCGTCGATTCCGGCGATTGCGCGGGGTCGGTGAGTTCCAGTCGACCGTGTTCCTCGCCCGCTCGTACTTCATCCAGATAGAGCCAGCTGGCGCGGCGTGCGCTGCGCAGGCGCATCAGGCACTGGTTCACTACAATTCGCGTGATCCACGTGGAGAATTTAGCTTCGAAATGAAACTGGCCGATGTGGCGGAAAGCTTTCCAGTAAGCGTTCTGCACCTCATCCTCGGCTTCCTCCCGATCGTGGAGAATCGAGATCGCCAGTCGCAGAGAAACCGAATAGTTGCGGCGAGTCAGTTCGGAGAAGGCATCTGTTCTGCCCGTCTGAGAAAGACGAATCAGGTCTTCATCGGCAAGTTGCTGAAGGTCGGAATTGTTTTGCATCAGGGAAGCTCCGGCGGAGGTCGAATGTCTCAGGTCCGCTTCATGAGAATAACTCAAATCGAAAGCCGTTTTTTACCATGATTGAAATTGATTTCAACGGTGATACAATGGAGCCTGATAATTTAAGTTCAGGTAAACTCGATTTCGATATGAAAGAAACTGCGGAGCAAACAATACAGCGGGTGCTGTCCGGATACGAGATTGGCGCAAAGCTCAGGCAACTTCGTCTGAAGAAGAAGATCGCGCTGGTGGATCTGGGTAAACACACGGGACTCTCGGCATCTATGCTGTCTCAGCTGGAAACCGGCCGAATGATTCCTACGCTCCCGACTCTTGCTCGAATTGCCATGGTGTTCGATGTCGGGCTGGACTTCTTCTTCGACGACTCGCGGCGCGGCAAGATGTTCACGGTGGTTCGCAAGGAAGATCGAATCCGCTTCCCCGAGCGCCCCGATTCACCGGTGCCCGCCTATTTCTTCGAATGCCTGGCATTTTCGGCGCAGGAAAAGGGACTGCAGGCCTATCTCGCCGAATTCCAGCCTCGCTTGCCGGAGGAGTGCCGTCCGCATGTCCATGAGGGCGCGGAGTTCCTCTACGTGACCAGGGGTGAATTATTGATCCAGCGTCAGGGAGAAGCCCACGAATTGTCCGAGGGCGACAGCGCCTGGTTCGATTCGTCGGAACCACACAGCTACCGAAGCGTCAATGGCGAAGGCGCGCAGGCGCTGGTAATTACAACAGGACCGCGGCAGTAAGTAGCACAGCAGCTACCAGAGACGTCCGGGACCGGGTCCCCAGGTGAAGCCGGAAGAAACCCGAAACTGGTGCTGAATTCCCGGCGTGTTCGTGATCGCGTAGGTTCGGTAGTCTACAGAGAAGTTTGCCGATGGGCCACGCTGCAACTGCCGGGAAATATTGATTCCGCCGTATTCGGAGGTGTAGTTTCCAAGGTTACCCGCGCCTGCCGAGGTCAGGGTCGACCGGCCTCCGCTCATCGTAAGCGTGTAGCGCCGGAACATCAGTGCCGAAAAACTTCCGGAGACGACTTCCTGAATGGATGTCAGGATGAGCCCATTGCCAGGAGCGATGCCGTGAGCGTACGAGATATTGGCCGACCGCTTCCGCGAGAAGTCTTTTATGAACTGCCCCGAAAGATCCGTGGTAGTGTGCTTTTGATAAATGTCGGCCACTCCGTACCCCTGGCCCACGAGGGCGGCAAAAACCGGGTCTATGGGAACCAGGGTCAAATTCAGCGTTTCAAGAAACGCTACGCCGGCACGGAGGCGCAACTGAGTAGTGCGGTTAAAGGCATAAGAGTGGATCAGACCGATGGTGTGGCTGTCGCTGACACTCGTGTGTTGAGAGAAGACGAAATTGGTATAGGAATAGTAGGCGCCAACCGTTCCCTTTCTTGTGTACCGGTAGTTGACGTCGGCCTGCGACTGATACCCGATGTTGCCGCTCAATTGCGCGCCCGACCGATCCACCGCGAAAAACGCGGAACTCAAAGTGAAGGAAAGGCGGGCCGATTTTTGCCAGGTCATGCCAACCTGAGTCATGAACTGACGTATTCTCTGGTCGAGCACCTGGGACGAGGGGCTCGCCGAGAGATCAAGATTGGCCACGTTTACCCCGGGCGCTGTGAGAGGATTTTCCAAAGTGTAGCTCTGGGAAAGTATCGAACCGTTTTCCACCAGATTGAGGGACAGGTGACGGGAGAAATAGTGTTGATAGTCGAGGCTCAGCAACTGGTTCGTTCCGCTGTAAGCGTTAGACTCGAAGAGCTTTGAGTAAGAGCCACTGTAATTCAGCCCGATCTGATCTCGTTTCCAGAGATGCCGGCCCCCGATGACGATGCCCGTAGTTGTGCCGAAGGAACTGCCGGTCGCATTAGCCTGGCCGGTGGCGCCATAATTGACCAGGCCGTTCTGCCAGCTCTCGGTGGAACTGACCGTCCACGACCACTTCAATTCTTTCGATTCCATAGGGCGGCTGATCGTATAGCTGCGGCTGAGCACCGCCGGGCCCGCATAAGTCTGCAGGCCCCCGGAGGAATCGCCCGTTACCACCTCGGGGCCCTCAGCCGCGGGATTGGCCCTGGTCGTCATCTGCTGGTTCGAATCGGCCACGGATCCCGGCAGAGGAGTCGCTTCCTGATTATTCGACTTCGGTTGCGATGCCGCACTGCTCGGCGGAGCGCTTGCGGGCTGTTCTCCGGGAACGGGCTGTTTGGCCGGGTTAATGGGGTTCCGCGGGTCGTACTTGTCGATCTCCTGTTGCCGCTTCTCATCCGGGGTGAGCGGGGGCTGCCCATTTTGGGGAACACTGGGGTTCTGAGCTGCCTGGTACGGGTCGGGAACCGTCGTCGGGGCTGGCGGCGGCGGTTGCATTGTCGGATACGGTATCTGGGCGGCGCATCGGCCGATCAGGGTGATTACAAACAACGTGGAGACGGGGATCGCTGCGGAGAATCGAAAAACGCCCATGGTTCATGTTAACGCACGAAGGCTCCGGCGCAAACGTCACTATCGATAACAGTTATGATCTGCGTATGAAGTTCCACACCGAATACCTCACGTTTCGGACTAAGAAGCACCGGGAGTACATTAACGTGACGCCCCACGTGGAATCGGCGCTCCTCAAGAGCGAGATCCGCGAAGGGATGATTCTGGTCTCCGCCATGCACATTACGGCCGGGGTTTACGTCAACGATGCTGAGGACGGTCTGATTGCCGATATCGACGAATGGCTGGAAGGGCTGGCGCCGTTTCGCGAGGATTACCGGCATCATCGGACCGGCGAAACGAACGGCGATTCGCATTTGAAAAGTATGATTGTGCACCATGAGGTGATTATTCCGGTGACGAACGGGAAACTGGATTTCGGGCCCTGGCAACAGGTTTATTATGCCGAGTTCGACGGACAAAGGCCGAAACGCGTCATCATTAAAGTGATGGGAGAGTGAACTGGTGAAGACTCTAAGCTTCGTTGCTGTTGTGGTTTGCGCGGTGCTCTTACCTGCCGCCGAGTTGCCGGTGCGCACCGTCGTCCTCTACAAGCACGGTGTCGGCTATTTCGAACGTGGCGGGACGCTGGGTGCGGGTGAGTCGGCGCGGCTGGATTTCAATGCGAGCGAGATGAACGACGTTCTGAAATCGCTCACTATCAACGATAACGGCGGGAAGGTGACCGGCGTTCGTTACGATTCGAGCATTCCTCTCGATCAGAAGCTCGGGGAGTTTCCGTTTCGCCTGGCGAATGGGCAGCCGTTGAGTGCGGTGCTCGATCAGCTGAAGGGCGCGCGGATTGAGATGGAGTTCGGGCCGCAGAAGACCTCCGGCGAGATTGTTTCCGCGCGCATGATTGCCGGCGATAAGGATCGCGCCGAGCATGAGCAGTTGACTCTGTTAATGGATTCGGGGGAGTTGCGGAATGTGGATTTGTCGGCGGCTTCGGCGATCCGGTTTACGGATACAAAGCTGCAATTGCAGTTCCGGGATTATCTGGCGGCTTTGACCGATTCGCGTTCGAAGGACAAGCGCAGCGTTTATATCGATTCGACGGATACGAAATCGCGTGAGGTGAAGGCTGAGTACATTATGCCGATGCCCGCGTGGAAGTCGAGTTACAGGTTGCTGCTGGGGGAGGGTTCGGCGCCGTCGATGCTGGAGGGTTGGGCGATTGTCGATAACACGACTGGTGAGGACTGGACGAATGTGAGGATGGCGCTGATTTCGGGCAAGCCGATTTCGTTTATCAGCGACCTGTATGCCCCGAAATATATTCAGCGGATGACGGCGGAATTGCCTGAGGATCAGGCGGTGGCGCCTACGGTTTATATGGGCGCCACGACGACCGGGTCGCCCGCACCCGCGCCGATGCTGGCTAAGAAGTCGCCGTTAGCGATGCGGCCGAGCGCGGGTCTGGCCGTTGCTGAGCAAATGCAGATCAACGGTGCGATCGCATCGGATATTGCAGTTGCCGGGGCCGCGACCGAAATCGCCGACCTCTTCCAGTACTCCATCGCCAATCCCGTTACCGTAAAGAAGAACGAGTCCGCCATGCTGCCGTTCCTGCAGCAGAAAATCGCGGCCCGTAAACTAATCGTGTATTCCGATCGCAGCAAGGCGAATCCGCTATCGGCCGCCGAACTCACCAACGATACCGGCAAGACTCTCGATGGCGGTCCCATCACCGTCTATGACGCGGGTGCCTATGCCGGCGAGGCGCTGGTCGAAACCATCAAAAACTCCGACAAGCGCCTCATCAGCTACGGCGTCGATCTCGGCACCCGCATCTCGACGAGCCTCAACTCCAGCCGCGACGATGTGCGCGAAATCCATGTTCATGACGGAGCGCTGGTGACGAAGGCCGCCATTATCCAGAAGTGGACCTATGTGGTCCGCAACGTCGATCCACGCGCCAAGACGTTGATTATCGAATACCCGATTCGCAGCGGATACAAGTTGATCGATACCGCCAAACCGCTCGAAACCACTCGCGATGTCTATCGCTTCGAAGTGAAGGTCCCGGCGAGCGGTTCCATCGATTTCCCCATAACGGAAGAAAACGTCTACGATCAACAGACGGCCGTTTCCTCGATCACACCCGATTCGCTGCTTGTTTACATCCGCAACAAAGTCCTGAGCGATGCCGCCCGCAAACAACTCCAGGCCATCGCAGACCTGAAAACCCAAATCGCCGCTATCGCTGCTGAAAGATCGCGATTCGATTCCGATATCCAGAACGTCACCCGCGATGAAGACCGGAATCGCCAGAACATCTCCAGCCTCTCCAGCGTGAGCGGCCAGCAGCAACTGGTCCAGGATTACGCTCGCAAGCTTGCCGACCAGGAGACGCAAATCGCGAAGCTGCGCGACCAGCAAGCCGCGGACGACAAGCAACGAACGTCCCTTCAAGCACAGTTGAACGCTGCGATAGGCAAGCTTGAGTTCTAGCCTCAGGCTAGACTGAATAAAGTGCCTCTTGACGATGCGATCCGCGCTGCTGCGGAGCGGTGCGGAGTTCAGCAGGAGTTCTGGGACATCTTCGGGAAGCCGCATGTCACCGAGCCCGAAACCAACCGCGACATACTGACTTCTCTTGGGTTCGATTCCTCTTCGGAAACCGCGCTGGCCGCCTCTCTGGCGCGGCGGGAAGCCGAGGAGAAGAGCCGCGTGCTGCCACCGGTTCTGGTGGTGAGCGAGTCGGCCACCGTTCAGATACCGGTTTCGGGGCGCATCGAACTGACTATCGAACTCGAATCGGGCGAGACGCGGCGCGTGTGGTCCGATCAGGCTCTGGAACTGCCGCTGGGTTATCACGAAGTCACGGCGGGCGATTGCTCGATGCGCCTGATCGTTACCCCCGACCACGCGCAGAAACTCGTTCGCGAAAAACAGGCCGGGCTCGGCATCACGATTTGGGGACTGCGTTCGGCGCGGAACTGGGGCTGTGGGGATTTCCGCGATTTGAAGGCGCTGATCGATTGGGCGGTGCCGAATCTGCATGTGGAATTCATCGCGCTGAATCCTCTTCATGCCATTCACAACCGGGCACCGTACAATACCAGCCCCTATCTGCCGCTCTCGATTTTCTATCGAAATTTTCTGTACCTGGATGTCGAGGGTATTGAAGGCTTCGTGTTCGATGATGCCCTGCGAGCCGAGATCGCAACTCTGCGCGCTTCCGAGACAGTGGAATACGAGCGCGTCGCGGCTCTGAAGCGCGGCGCGCTGGAGAAGATTTTTGTATCGCACCCGCCTTCGAACGCGTGCATGAAATGGATCGCAGCCGAGGGCGATTTACTGAAAACCTTCGCTACCTATTGTGCGCTGGACGAATTCCTGCATGCCGCTAATCCCAGCCTTTGGATTTGGCCGGACTGGCCTGAATCATACCGCGACCCGCACAGCGTTGCAGTGCGGGAATTCGCCCAAACGCACGCAAATCGAATCCTGTTTTACGGCTGGGTGCAGTGGCTCATCGACGAGCAGATCGCCGCGGTGCAGAGGCATGCGCTTGAAGCCGGAATGTCGATCGGCCTCTATCACGATCTTGCTCTCGCAACAGACCGCTGCGGCGCCGACCTCTGGGGCTACCGGCCATTCTTCGTAAATGGCGCCCGCGTGGGTTCGCCGCCGGACGGGTTTTCGCCGACCGGCCAGGACTGGTCGTTTCCCCCGCCGGACCACGAACGCCATCGCGAAGACGGTTACCGGCTCTATCGCGAATCAATTCGCAAGACCATGCGCCATGGCGGCGCCCTGCGCATCGATCACGTGATGCGACTGTTCCGGCTCTACTGGATCCCCGAAGGCCACACAGCCGAGCACGGCGCTTATGTGGAGGATCGCGCGTCCGAACTGGTGCGCATACTGGCGCTCGAGAGCGTCCGCAATAACGCCGTGATCATCGGTGAAGATCTGGGAACCGTGGAAGACGACGTTCGCGCGACTCTCGCCGACTTCGGCATTCTCAGTTATCGCCTGCTTATCTTCGAGGCCGATGTGAACGGGTTCAAGGCCCCGGCCCGATACCCCAAAAGCGCCCTGACATCGACCACCACGCACGATCTGCCCACCATGGCCGGCTTCTGGACCGGTCAGGATATCGAAGCGCGCCTGCGCACGGGGATGGTCGATCGGGCGAACTACGAATCGCAATGGCGCGATCGATTGCGCGATAAGCAGCAACTGCTCGACGCGTTGTTTAAAGTGGACTTGCTGCCTTCGCATTACGAGCGCGATGCGTCGCGCATTTCCGAACTTACGCCCGAACTGCACTATGCCATCGCCGGTTATCTCGCCGGCACGCCCTGCGCTCTCTGGCTGA
>Ga0302319_10010633_pt1 | contig 17528 bp, 17 predicted proteins | sample Bog_T0_2_FD_203319 | JGI IMG/M metagenome (GOLD analysis project Ga0302319, IMG submission 203319) | Peat permafrost microbial communities from Stordalen Mire near Abisko, Sweden - Bog_T0_2 | ecosystem: Environmental > Terrestrial > Soil > Wetlands > Peat | place: Sweden: Abisko, Stordalen Mire...
GATGTTAACGGCTAGATCCTTACCCCACACGGTTCGCCCTTCGCGCTTGAATACTCCGGCAATCGCCGAAGCCCAAGACGCGATGGATAGTTTATTCCCTAGCGTTAAAGCCAAACTCGTTTCTGCTTTGGGTTCGAGATCGTTCAGCCAGTTGGATGGTTACACGCTTCATATGCATGACAACGCGCGATCGTTTACGAAACCGTCTGAAGGAGTCACGCCGCAGTGAGATCGATTCTCAGTAAAGCCAAACTCGGTTCTCAGCAAGGCGCGCGCCCTCCGGCGGCGGTGGAGATTTCTCCGCAGGGCGTACTGGCCGCCGCTTCTCCGGGGCCGGGCCATCCGCCTGTCTATGCTTTTGAGCCGTTGCCGCCGGGTGCGATTGTGCCCGGCATCGGCGAGCAGAATCTGCGCGCGCCGGAGGTGGTGGCCAACGCTATCCGCGCCGCGCTCGGCCAGGTTTCGCCGCGCACTCGCGCCGTTACGCTGGTTTTGCCTGACACCGTGGTCCGCGTCTTCTTTCTGGACTTCGATTCACTGCCCGCCAAGGCCGTTGAAGTCCTTCCCATTCTCCGCTTCCGCTTGCGTAAGATGATTCCCTTCGAGGTGGAGCACGCCGGGCTGAGCTACCAGGTACTGGTGGAGAGCAAGACCGAATGTAAGGTGCTGGCAGCGGTTCTTCCCGGTCCCGTTCTGGCGGAGTATGAGGCTGCCGTACGCGAGGCAGGCTACGAGCCCGGAGCCGTGCTGCCTTCGAGTCTGGCGGCGCTGGGGGGCATCGATTCGACGGAGCCGGTTTTGGCCGCCAACCTGAGCCCGCTGGCGCTGACCACCTCCATCACCAACTCTCAAGACCTGCTGCTCTATCGCACTCTGGATCTGCCCGAAGATCCGGTCCTGCGCCTCGAGGAAGTGCAGCGCGGCGTCAGCGTGGCCGCCGCCTACTTTGAAGACAAACTCGGCGTCCGTCCACGGCTCCTGTACTTTGCGGGCATCGGCGCGGGCGGCAACAACGCGGCGGAAGACTTTGCCCGCTGGATTTTCTCACCAAATTCGTCCGACGATCCTGCAATGACCGTCGTCGATATAGCGCCGCGGCCGGAGACCGGAGCGGCAACGCCTCTCGGCAACCTGGTAACTCTGGCGGGCGTAACCGGCGCGCTGGCAGGAGCAAACTGATGAGGATCACTCTCAATCTCGCCACCCGCCCCTACGCCGACATCGGACCGGCGCTCAAGCGTCTGCGCATCGCCATGGCGGTGCTGGTGGTCGTCGGCATTGGCCTCGGCCTGGGTTTGCATGCGCTCCACCAGAAGGCCGAAGATGCGCGCGCTACCGAACAGCTTGTGCAGAGCAAGATCGACGCCATCAACCGGGAACGGCAGGGCTACCAGGATCTGATGCGGCAGCCGGCCAACGACGCGCTGCTCAAGCAGGTCGCGGCGCTCAACCAGCTCTTCGAAGAAAAAACCTTCTCCTGGACGCTGGCCATGGAAGACCTGGAAACCGTTTTGCCCGGCGGCGTCCAGACAAACACCCTGGAGCCGGTGCGCGACCCCAAAACCGGCATCATCACCCTGAAGCTGCGCGTGGTTGGACCGCGCGACCGCGCCGTCGATCTGGTGCAGAATCTGGAGCACTCCAAACACTTTATTCTGCCCACCATCGTGGGAGAAAGCACGGAGTCCACCGGCGGGCCGGGAGAGAGATTGGAGGCGCCCAGCGCCTCCAACCGCGTCAATTTCGAGCTGCTGGCACAGTACAATCCGGCCGTGCCGGTGGATCGCAAGGCGCAACAAAAGGCTGAGAAGCCCACGGCCGACGGAGAGCACGCCAACCCCAGCGCGCCGCCGCCTCACCCGGCCCAGGCCCCGGCCGCTCACGGAAAGAAGCTTATCAAGCAGTCCACAACCGGCTCTGGGCAACACACTCCCAAGCCGAAGTCGGGAGGCCAGCGATGAGCAGCAGCCGCATTCCATCGTTGTGGCGCGAGCGCCTGACCTCCCCGCTTACCTGGCACTACGCGGCTTTTGTCGTGCTGCTGGCCGCGGTCATCGTCCTCTCCATCCGTTTCGGCCTGGACTGGCGCGCCACCAACGGCAGCTCCAGCGACGCGCTGGCCGCCAAACAGGTTCAGTTGAAGGCTCTCGACCTGGAGACCGCCCCCTTGCGCGGCTTGGAAAAGCGCGTCGAGGATTCCCGCGTCCAGATGAGCGCCTTCTACTCCAAACGCATCCCGCCCAACTACTCCTCCATCGCCACCCGCATCGGTGAACTGGCGCTGAAAGGCCCCGTCCGGCTTACCCGCGTGCAGTACACGCAGGGCGCCCCCGGCTCCTATCTCACGGAAATTACCATGGACGCGGGCATCACCGGCGATTATCAGCAGATCATGCGCTTTGTGAACAGCCTGGAGCGCGACCAGACCTTCTTTGTCATTCGCGGAATGGCGCTGAACGGCCAGCAGGGCGGCCTGGTGAACTTGCGGCTGCGCGTCTCCACTTGGCTCAGGCCTGCCGACGTACCCAGCGGGTTGGCGCCCACTCCGCCTGCAGGCGCCGCCGCCGCCACTCCTCAGGGAAAGGAGGGCGAATAGCCATGGCCATCCCCCTGGGAATAGAAAACAAGCGCCAGGTCTACATATTGATCGCCCTCGCCGTGGTGATTGCAGGCGTTGGCGGCTACGAAATCTTTGGAGGTTCAACGCCCGCTCCGCGTCCCGTACCGGCTGTGGCAGCCCGGCCCGCCAACCCTCAGCTCGCCACGGAGATCGGCCGCGCACCGGCGGCAACCCCGACTACGCCCCATGGCCCAGAGGCCATCAAGCTCTCCAACGCCGGCATTGACCCCACCCTGCACCTCGACAAGCTGGCGCTGTGCGAAGGGGTGGAGTACCGGGGCAGCGGCAGAAACATCTTCTCCGCCCAGTCTGCGCCCGCGAAGATCGAAACTCCGGTAGCCGGCGCACGGCCCGGGCAGCCTGGCGTGAAAGCGGGCCCGGTTGTGCCCGAAAAGCCCAAGCCGCCGGCCATCGATCTGAAGTACTTCGGCTACACCCAGACCAAAAACAAATCCATTCAGGCTTTTTTCAGCCGCGGGGACGACATTTTTATCGCCCGATCCGGTGATATTATCGACCATCGCTACAAGGTGGGCGCCATCATGCCGGGCAGCGTCGATGTCACAGACCTGGGTTACAACAATACGCAAGTCCTGCATTTCCAGGCGAACTGAAAAGCAGCTATTAGCCTCTAGCTGCTAGCTGTTTGAATCCGCACGAAAGTTTTGGTATGTCGTGTAATACGGTTCTCGCTCGAGAGAGCTAGGAGCTAGCAGCTAGAAGCTGTATGACAAAGCCCGCCCCAATCCGCCGTCCCCGCCCCTCCAAGTCAGAGGAGGGCTACATCCTGGTTGTGGCCATCTTCATGCTGGCGCTGTTTACTATCGCGCTGGCCGTCGCCCTGCCCAAGATCTCCAAGGAAATTCAGCGTGACCGCGAGATCGAAACCATGCACCGCGGCAAACAGTTCATCCGCGGCATAAGGATGTATCACAAGAAATTCGGGGCCTATCCGACCAGCGTCGATGCCCTGATCAAGCCCACCAACAATATCCGCTACATGCGCAAGAAGTATGCCGACCCGACCACCGGCAAGGAGGATTGGAAGCCGGTTTATCTTGGCCAGAACAAGGCTCCGACGGTCATGGGCTTCTTTGGTGTGCCGATTGGCGGTACCGGCGGCTGCGCGCCCAACCCATTAGGCACAAATACTTCCCAAGGCAGCTTGTCCAGCAGTGGCATCGGAGGCACGCCCAACTCCTCAACCAGCAGCAGTACAAACTGTGCTACAACCGGCCTGAACACAAGCAGCAACGCAACAACCACGACGACCTCCACAGATCCGAATGCCACCAATACAAATACCACCACCGGCTCAACCACCGGCTTGAGCGGCCAGACCTTCGGTGGCGGACCCATCATGGGCTTCTCGCCCAACAGCCCCAAGCAGTCCATCATGGTCTACAAGACGAAAAACCACTACAACGAGTGGGAGTTTGTCTACGACTATAACGCCGAGCAGATGATGCAAATGGGTGGCAACGGCGCCAACAATGCTGGTCTCAACGGCACTGGCAGTGGCTCAGGTTCTGGTAGCGGCTCAGGCAGCGGCTCAGGCTCCGGCAGTGGCTCAGGCTCCGGTAGCGGCTCAGGCAGCGGCTCAGGCTCTGGAACTATGACTGGCGGGAGCAATTCCAGTGGGAATTCCACCACGCCTCCAACCACGCCATAGTAGCGGAACCGGCGAGCCAGCCCGCTTTCACATATCGTCCCAAACGCAACAAGGCCCGCCCCCGCGAAGGGGACGGGCCTTGCTGCATAAGCGAACCAAACCGAGACTCTAGACCGGAAACTCTGATCAAGTCAAAATTTTGAAGGGTACGGGCTTTAGCCCGTACATAAATCCAGCAAAATCTATGTGGGCTTCAGCCCCTGAGGGAATGCAAGCTCAATGGAAGTACTTGATCAGAGGTTCTTTACGTGCTGAACGACGAGCCGCAGCCGCAAGTGGACTTCACATTGGGGTTGTCGAACTTGAAGCCGGCGGCTTCGACGGTCTCGACGAAATCCACCTTGCAGCCGTTCAGGTACATCAGCGAGGTGGCGTCCACAAAGACTTTGAGGTCCTCGAAGCTGAAAACCTTGTCCATCATGCCTGGCTGGTTTTCAAAGGCCATGGAGTACTGGAATCCAGAGCAGCCGCCGCCCTCGACGCCGATGCGCAGCCCGGCGGGAAGGGGGTCCTGGGTGGCCATAATCTCGCGTACCTTGGTAATGGCCTGGGGGGTCAGGGTGAGAGGCGCTTTCTTTTCGGTTTCCTGTGCGGGTACGGAAGTAGCTGTGGCCATGGAATCTCCCAATGCATTGATTTGCTTGCCGTATACGTAACTGTACTGCTTCGCCAGCGGGGATACAAGGCCCCATACCGGTCTTTCATTCTGTTGGATGCATCGGCAGGGGAGAAAGTCGCATTACCAGCGGGTGGCCTGGGCTGAAAAATGTCTTTGATTTTGTCAGACAGTCCTGCCCATTCAGGGGTATGATGGTCAGCGGGCCGGCTCCTCTGCTTGACGGACCTGGAAATTCTCTTTTGGGTCCGCCAGTCTTCGGGGCTGGAAGGTTTTTCGAGGTGGAGCATGACGCAAATTGCTACCGTGATGATGATTTCCTGGGGAGCGTTGGTGGTGATTACCGGTGCTCTCATGTTTTATCGCGCCAGGTTGCAAGGCAACGAAATTGACCAGGTCTCTCTGGACGATACCTTCGCAAGAGAGAGGGACGAGAATGCGGTCCTTGCCGCCAGGGTCAACAAGGTTCAGCCGGCGATCCGCGTCTTTGGCTGGCTGGTTACAGCAGCGACGGTGATCGTGATCGCGTACTGGGCATTGGACTTCATCAAACAGTTCAAATAAGCAGCTTTTCTGGCCTGCACGAGCGGCTTACGGCGCCCCGAGGGGCTCGGTGTGCGTATTCCTGTTTCCCGTCTCGTCTCATCCAGAGCCAAAGCTCCAGCCTGCTAGCCGCTCAATAGCCGCTGGCCACCAGCCAGGCCTCGGTCAACTCCAACTCTGGCTTAGTTTTGGCCAGCAGTTGTGCGTGGGCCAGCTTCACCAGCACATCGGCTTCCACATTGACCGGAGCGCCCATGGCCAGCGTGTGCAGGTTGGTTCGCCAATAGGTCAGCGGCAGAATCGCAATGCTGATCGTCTCGCCGTCGAAATCGGCAATGGTCAGGCTGATGCCCTCCACGGCCACCGAGCCTTTGTGGACCATCCAGGGGCGCACATTTTCCGGGACGCGCACCTTGAGCGTCCAGTCGGTGGTCTGCCGGTCGAAATTCGGACTCGTCTCCGGAATGACCGGTTCCAGCGCGGTCATGGTGCCGCAGCCGTCCACGTGCCCCTGCACAATATGCCCGCCCAGCGGACTTCCCGCAGTCGTGGGCAGTTCCAGGTTGACCTTGGAGCCGCGAGCCAGCGCGCCCAGCGAGGTGCAGTCCAGCGTCTCCTGTGCCAGGTCGGCGTGGAACAGCGTTGGGTTCACGTCTAATGCCGTAAGACAAACGCCGGAAACGCCCAGCGAATCGCCCTCGCGCAGCCGCCCGGCTAGGCCCGGAGCCTCAACCGTAATCCGCCGCACCCCGCCCCGGCTCTCCAACCCAACCAGTGTGCCCGTCTGTTCAATAATGCCGGTAAACATGGTTCTATTCTACAGAGATCAGTTCTGCGTATAAGTGTTGATGGGCCTTCAGTCCACCCAATGGGATGAAAATCCGTTCGCACACCGTTTTTCGAGAGTGCGATGTCGAAAGGACGTCCTTGCACTGCAGGTGTCCAAGGGCGGCCCGCCTGGACAACCGGGCTGATCACTGATCACTGACCACTGACCACTGTTTTGCAGATAATTTCCCTCCCCACGCGCACAATGGAAGCAGTCGCAAATGCGAGGCCCCGATGACCACCGTCCAATTTCCAACGCGTGCAATCGTAATTATTGGCCCCTTATTTATGGTCCGTATTCGCCGTATATTCCCCTAAATTCACCCGACCCCCCACCCCCCCTCCCTGTGGAAATCTTTTTTTGGCCCTTTAAATTCTCATAAAATGCACGTAATCAATAACTTACATTTTCGCCCTGTTGACGAATCAGTAACTGCAAACCCCGTATTTTGCCCCTTTTTTAGCCCAAAAAGGCGCTTTTTTGCCCCTAAATTGCCTCTTTTCACGCTTTTTTGCAAGCCCGCGAACTCTCCCAACTCAGGATTTTCGAAAGAGCGATAGGAGCAGTTACTATCGCTCATCTGAGTGGGACGGCCACGGATCCCTCAACAGCGAACACAACCCCAAATCGTTGCCGTAGCGCTCGACTTCAACCGCGGCCATCTGATTGGCGCTGGCCATGCCTTTGAAGGCGGGGACGGCATCGGAGCCCATGATCTGCGGGGAGACGAAAAGGTGAATGCGGTCTACGTGGCCGCCGGCAAGCAGCGCCGTGTTCAACCGCGTGCCGGCTTCGGCAAGCAGGGTGAGAATTCCTTCTTCGCCCAGTTTGTCCAGCAGTTGCGTCAGCGGAACGCGGCCAGCTTCAGCCGGCAGCACCTCGACGCGCACACCGCGGGTTTGCAATTCATGAATGCGGGCTTCGTCGTTGGAGACGGTAAAAATCACCAGATCGTTCTGCGCCGTGGCCACCATCTTGGAGTCCAGCGGCATGCGCAGCGCCGAATCCAGCACCACGCGCAGCAGCGGCCGCCTGCGGCGAAGGCCGCTGCGGTCGGTGAGCATCGGGTCGTCGGCCAGCACCGTGTCCACGCCGGTTAGCGCCGCGTCGGCCTGCCAGCGCAGCGGCTGCACGGCGGCGCGGGCCTGCTCGCTGGTGATCCAGTACGGCTCGCGCGCTGCTTGCACACCGGGCGGTGGAGCGATGCGCCCATCCAGCGTCATGGCCACCTTCATCAGCACCAGCGGACGATGGTGCTGGCTCCAGCGCGCAAAGCCCTCGTTGAGGCGGCGGGCTTCGGCTTCACAAACTCCGAGAACGGCTTCGATTCCGGCGGCGCGCAGAGCTTCCATTCCGTGTCCGGCAACCTCGGGGTTGGGGTCGATGGTAGCTGCTACCACGCGCTTAATTCCTGCGGAGATCAGCGCTTCCGTGCAGGGCGGAGTGCGTCCGGTGTGGTTGCAGGGCTCCAGCGTGACGTAGGCCGTGCCGCCGCGCAGACGCTCGCCCGCGTGCTGCTGAGCGACCTTGAGAGCGACAACTTCGGCGTGGTCCAGCAGGTCGTATTCGTGCCAGCCCTCGCCGGCCACCTGCCCCGCGCGGTCCAGAATCACGCAGCCCACGGTGGGGTTAGGCGAGCTGACAGCGATGCCGCGCCGGGCCAGTTCGAGGGCGCGTTCCATCCAGTAACGGTCTTGTTCTGAAGTGTTCATATCACGTTCTTTGACTTTCGCAAACGGACCCAAAAGATTACATCGACGAGTAAAAACAGAAAAATGCCTACTCCCACTACTATGAACAAGGGAGTATCACGGAAGTATTCAAAAACGAGTCCGATGAGAATACATCCATTGACTAACATGATTTGGTTTCGAAGTTTCATTTCCATTCCTTGTATTTGCGCGCTGAAATCCACGCTATTCCGTTGATGAGAAGTAGTGCAAAGACAAAAGAGGCAATTGTGACAATGTCCCAACTCAAGCTTCCGGTCACGATCATGTAAATGATTGTTCCGAGATTGAAGAGGAGAAACCACATCCTCTTCGACATTATTTTATGGAGATCGACCATAGCTTGGTCTCCAGTTTATCCCAGCAGCGAATCCACAAACTCCGCCGGAGAAAACTCCAGCAGGTCGGTCATTTGCTCGCCTACGCCGACGAAGCGGACGGGCAGATTGAGTTCCTGGGCGATGGCCACACAGATGCCGCCTTTGGCCGTGCCGTCGAGCTTGGTGAGAATGATGCCGGTGACTCCTGCGGATTGAGTGAATTGGCGCGCCTGCTGCAGGCCGTTCTGACCGGTGGTGGCGTCCATGACCAGTAGCACCTGATGGGGTGCTCCGGGAATCAATTTTGCCGCTGTGCGGCGCATCTTGTCCAGCTCGTCCATGAGGCCGGATTTGGTGTGCAGACGTCCGGCGGTGTCCACAATCAACTCGTCTATTTTGTGAGCTTTGGCGGCGGAGATTGCATCATAGAGTACAGCCGATGGGTCGCCTCCATGGCGGGTTTTGATCATCTCCACGCCGGAGCGGGTAGCCCAGACTTCAAGCTGCTCGATGGCCGCGGCGCGGAAGGTGTCGGCGGCGCAGAGGAGAACTGATTTGTTTTGAGCACGATACCATGCGGCCAGCTTGCCGGCAGAGGTGGTTTTGCCGGTGCCGTTGACGCCGACGAGGAAGATGACGTTGGGACCATCGGAAGGCGGTAAATTATTGGATTGGCTGGAGATGGGTGCTTCCAGGATGGCGCGGATCTGGGCCTTGAGCAGAGCGCGCAGTTCGTCGCCGCCCTCGATGGCCTGACGGCGGGCGCGGTCGCGTAGGGCGATGAGGATCGCGGTAGTGGTCTGCACACCTAGGTCGCTGGTAAGCAGCGCTGTTTCAAGGCTTTCCAGGGTTTGTTCGTCCACCGTGCGGGTATGGGCGACAATCGTCTCGATGCGCGCGGAGAGCGACTCGCGGGTGCGCGCAACTGCCTGCTTCATGCGGCTGAAGATGCCGGATTCGGGCGCGGTTGAGGGTGTATCCGGGCTGTTGTTCTTGCCACCAAATAGCTTCATCGTGGAGGGTTCCAGATTTGAGTTTAGAGCATCGGCGATCACATTATTGCGCCAGCTTGCGGAGTCTTCCTTTGGAGAGCAGTTCGTAGAGGTCGCCGCGATAGCGCAGGCGGCGGGAGCCGAAGTAACTCCGGAGCCAGAAGCAGAAGCCCATGAAGTCGCGCAGGGGATAGAGCCATGCCTTGCGGAAGGCGGCGCGGTCGCGAACCACGCAGCCGGCCACCAGCAGGCAGAGCAGCACGCGGTTGAGGATGGTGATGGCCACGAGAGCCAGGCCGAGCGCGAGGTGTCCGGAGGCGCCGAGGACGGCCAGAGCCAGCAGCCCATAGGGAACGGCATAGGTCAACAATTCGCCCAGGTGGCCCAGGGGCCGTGAAAAGCGCGTACTGGTGGCCCAGCTCTGCTGATGCGCAATACTCTTTTTGAAGTCGGCGCTGCGAACATGGTGCTCGATGATGTAGGTGGAAAGGACCACGGTTTCTCCGGCCTCGGCGGTCCATTTGCCCAGCACAAAGTCGTCGGCGTAGTACTGCGCAACCTGTTCGAAGCCGCCGATTTTTTCGACAGTGCTCTGGCGCATGACCATCGAGGGGCCGAGCGCAAAGCGCATTCCCTCGATCATCTCGGCGACCAGAACGCCGGAGGTCATCTCGAGGCTCATGCCCATGGCCTCCAGTTGCGCCCAGAGTCCGTGGCGGGTGACGCCGCGATAGAGGCAGGTGACCATGCCAACCTTCGGGTCGGCGAGCGGCGCGACTATGGAGGCCAGGTAATCGGGGGCGATGCGCACATCGCTGTCGGAAGTGACGAGGATAGGATGGCGTGCCTCACGGCGCATGATTTCGAGTGAGAAGGTGCGGGCGTTGGGCCAGGGCGGCTCGCCGCAGGTGAGGATGCGCGTGGGGACCAGTGGAAAGCGGGCGGCGACACGGCGGGCAGCGGCCAGGCCGAGGTCGTCGCTGTGGCGCGCGCAAAAGATAATCTCGAACTCGGGATAATCCTGCTGGAAAAAGCTGGCCAGATTTTCTTCCAGGTCCGGCTCGTCGCCATGCAACGGCTTGAGAACGCTGACCTGAGGCTGATAACTGTGCGGCGCGGCGGCGGCGACGCGGTGGCGAAAGCGGCGCACGCCCACGGCGACCATCAGGCTATAGAGGGTCGAGGTGATTACGCCAATGACGGCAACCGCGCCCAGAACGAGAGAAAGGATGGGTCCAAAGGTCATGGTTTTGCGATCTGTCTCAAAGCCCCGTTCAGTGCGCCATCCACTCTTCTTGCATTTTGCGCAGGTTATTGATGAATCCAATCACTAATACGAGACGCCAGAATTCTTCTAGCCCGCTGCCCGAGCGCGTTTTAACCTTTTGGACGCTTTACCAGGTTCGCGATACCCGTCCATCATCGAGCAACTCGAAGCGCCCGTCGCGCCAGGTGATCTTCCGGTTGACGTAGCTGGCGATCCACACGGCAAAGCCGAGCAGATCGCGCGCGGCATACAGCCAGGGACGCCGCAGGCACTCGTGGTCCCTGGTGATTCCCCAGCCGATAGCGAGCGATTCAATGATGCGATTGAGCACCGACCAGCCCAGCACCACCGCGCCCAGCGCGCCATGCCCCAGCAGAACTCCGGCAATGAGCGCCAACAGGCCATACGGGACCGCGTAGACCAATCCAGTTCCCAGGTGCCCAAGCGGGCGCGATCTCCGCGTCCCTGCCGCCCAGCGCACTTGCCGCTGCCACATCCGCTTGAAGGTCATGGGAGGAACGACGTGGGAGATGATGTGCCGCGAGAGGGCAACATCGAAGCCCTTGGCTGCAATGAAGCTCCCAATCACGAAGTCGTTGGAAAAATATTCGCCAATGGCTTGGTATCCGCCGATGGATTCGAGCGCGTCGCGCCGCACCACGATCGTCGGCCCGAGTCCGAATTTCATGCCCTCCATCCAGTTCGCAATCACCACTCCGGCGGTCATTTCCACGCTCATGCCGATGGCGTCCATCAACGACCAGAAGCCGCCCGTGTTCAGGCCACGATAGACGCAAGTCAACATTCCTGTCTTGACGCGCAGAAGCGGCGGAACCACTTGGCGCAGATAGCTGCCATCGACGATGACATCGCTGTCGCTGGTTACCAGAATCTCGCCTCGCGCCTCCTCGGCCATGCGGAAAAACGAATACGCGGGACGATTCGGCCACGGCGGTTCGCCGTTGACCACGATCCGTGATTCTCGTTCCGGATGCCGCTCCATTACGCGCCGTGCCACGACTGCCGCTTCGTCGTCCTCGCGATCCACGGCGAAGAGCACTTCAAATTGCGGATAACCCTGGGTGTAGAAACTCTCCAGGTTCTCTTCGAGCTGCGGTTCCAGCCCGTGTAGCGGCTTAAGCAGGGAGACGAAAGGGAGCTGCGCATCGCCGAAGGTAGCTTCAAATGTGCGCTGTTGATGGGCGTTCCTGTGAAAAAGCCGCGCTCCGATCAGCGCCAAGGCCAGAAACACGGTGGACGAGAGCGTTCCAATCGCCGCCACCGCTGCAAGAAGAATTGCGAAAGTATGCATCATCTCTATCTTTCATTCGCCGCGGCGTTCTGTTGCACAATGAAGCGTGCCGCCGCCAGCAGGTCGTCAAACACATAATCCGGAGCGGCGTCGTAATGCTGGTCGCGTCCGCCAAGTCCGGTGCGCAGCAACACCGCGCGCACGCCGCAGTTGCGCGCCGTCTGGATGTCCATGGTGCTGTCGCCGATCAGCCAGCTTGCGGACAAATCCAGATTCAGCCCGCTCACCGCCTGCCGTATCATGCCGCCGCCGGGCTTGCGGCATTCGCAGTCAATTTTCAGTTCCGCGCGTTCTCCCTCAAATCCTTTGTCCGGATGATGCGGGCAATAATAAATGCGGTCGATGAATGCCCCCTCGCGGCCGAGCGCCATCTCCAGGCAGTCGTGGATGCGCAGCAACTGCTGCGTGGTGCAGTCGCCGCGCGCAATCACCGGCTGATTGGTAACTACCGCAATGCGGTAACCCGCGCTGTGCAACATCCGAATGGCCTCAGCCGCGCCCGGAATGAGCTTGATCTGTTCCGGGCGGATCAAGTAGGAGACCTGCTCGATGATGGTGCCGTCGCGATCCAGAAAGATTGCCGGGCGCTTCACCGCCAGGCTGCTCCGCGCTATGACTCCCGCGCGCAGGTCGTTCTCCACGCGTTCCAGCCGCTCCGGCGTGCCCGCATCCTTAATGTACTCCGGGCTGCGATATCCGTGAAGGTGGAATTTTTCCTCAAGCAAGCGCGGAAACACGTGCTTGGCAAAGTCCAGCGGCGCCTCCGGAACGGCGAATCCGCGCAGTGCGGAGGCTTTCAGAACATACAACGCCGCATTCACTTGATTGGGGAGCAGTGCGCCTTCGGGATGCGGATATCCATGAATAGCGGTGACTCGCCCGTGCTCATCAGTCTCCACCAGGTCGGAATCCTGGGGATGATCATTGGGGTGCAGAAAGAGCGTGGCGTCGGCGCCGCTTGCCATGTGTGCCGCATAAAAACGCGGCAGGTCCACATCCATTATGGTGTCGCCGTAGATCACCAGAAACTCGTCCGGCAGTTGATCCAGTGCCGCGATCACAGCTCCCGCCGTCCCCAGCGGAACGACTTCGTCAATGCATTTCAGGCGCAGCCCCCAACGGGAACCGTCGCCGCAGAAATCGTGGATGGCCGCCGCGCCGTATCCGCACAGCACGACTGCCTGCTCCACTCCGTGCCGTGCCAGCAGTTCGAGCTGATGCTCCAGCAGCGCCTTGCCGTTCACCAGCACCAGCGGCTTGGGCAATCCATGGCTGCGCGCGGCCAGCCTGGAACCTTTCCCCCCCGCCAAAATAACTGCCTTCACCGTTCACGCCTTTCCATCGCCGCGCGTGGCGCTTTGTTCTGAAAGGGGTTTACCCTCGTCATCCTCACGCTCGGGGTCGAGCGTCGTTGGATGATAGAAGATGATCTTGCTTCCCTCGTCCTCGAAACGGAAGGGAATCTGCCGCAATCCGTCCAGCGCCTGTTTGACCGCCTCCTGGTGTTCCAGCGGCACGTAGAGCAACAGAAATCCACCGCCGCCCGCGCCCAAAATCTTTCCGCCCACCGCGCCGGCCCCGCGCGCCGCCTCATACCAGCCGTCAATGGCCTGGTTCGAGATGCCGTCAGTCAGGCTGCGCTTCAGCATCCAACTTTCGTGCAGAATCTCGCCCACACCGCCGGGATTGCCGTTCTCTAGCTCGTGCCGTACCGCGTGCGCGTACTCCACCATGCGATGCATCGTCTCAATCGCCGAACGCTCTGTGCCAAGCGCCTGCGTTTGCTCCTTCAGGATGCCTACCGCGCTGCGCGTAATTCCCGTGTAGAACATCATCAGATTACGGTGCAGCTTCTCCAGCGTCTGAGGACGGCAAATCAAGGGTTCTACGCCTACCGAACCGTCGGGATGGAAGTGGTACATGCGCAAACCGCCATAGGCCGCCGCGAACTGATCCTGCTTGCCGATTGGATCGCCGCACAGATCGATTTCCACGTGGCACGCCTGCTCAGCCAGGTGCTGCGGAGAAACATGACGCCCCTGATACGCATACAGCCCGTTCAGCAGTCCCACCGTAAACGAGCTGGACGAACCCAATCCGCTGCCTCGTGAAGGAATGTCCGCATGAGAGGTAATTTCCACTCCCTGCCGCGGTCCCAGGAGATTGAGGCAATGGCGCACGATAGGATGCTGAATGTCATCGACCCGTTCCACCTCTTCGGTCCGCGAGTAGCCAATCCGGATGTGGTGGTCGAACTTGGTCTGGAGTGTCAGGTAAACGAATTTGTCGATGGTGACGCTGACCACCGCTCCGCCGTACTCGCGATAATAGCTTTCGATATCGCTGCCGCCACCGGCAAAGCTCAGTCGGCAAGGCGTTTTGCTGATAATCATGAGAGCCTATTCCGAAATCCGCGCGCCCGCCATCAGCGAGCTGGCCAGTTTCAGGTCCACCACGGCGTGAATCATGGCGGTATGCGCCACTTCCACCAGACCATAGTCGCTCAATCCTATGTGGAAGTTCACGTCGCCCAGAGCGCGCAGGGGATTGCCAGGCTTGAAGCCGGTCATGGTAATTACCGCGCAACCGCGGTCTCGGGCAACGGCCACCGCGCGCAGAATGTTTTCCGAGGAACCCGAGCTGGAGATAGCAAACAGTACATCCCCCTTGCGCGCATGGGCGCGAAGCTGTCCCGCGAAGACTTCCTCGTAGCCAAAGTCGTTGCCCAGGCAGGTGAGAGCTGCGCCATCGTTGAAGCACAGCGCCGGCATCCCGCCGTTCTTGGTGAAGTCGATAGCCATGTGGCTGGCAATTGCCGCCGAGCCGCCATTGCCGATGAACATCATCTTGCCGTCACGCGCGGTGGCCTCCAGCGCCAGCAGCAGAGTGCGCTCATAGGCTTCGGCGCGATCCAGCCGCTCCCCATCGAGACCGGTGTACTGGACATTCTCCAGCGCGGCGTACAAATCCCGAAAATGCAAATCGATGAGTTCCTTCACAAACGACCTTCCGGCGGGCTCAGATGCCGTATTTCACGAGGGTGCTGGCATCGCGCCCAGCCCTGCTGATGAGCGGCATTATCTTCAGGCTAGCATATTGACGATGCTGTTCTCCAGGGACGAAGTGTCTATATCCCAGTTCGGAGTTCTGGCAGCGCCATGCCAGGCCCATTCTCCGATGGCGTTTGGGCTACTGCAGCGGCCTATCCGTCCACAGCGCCTTGTCGGCGATGGTCTGGACGAGATACAGCCTTCCGGCCAGCAGGCTCTCCGCTTTGAGCTGGTTCAAATCCTGGGCAAAGAGCCATTTGCGCTCGCCCGTGCCCCAGACACTGGACAGTTTATCTGTGCTGAGAAAGATGTCCGGCGCGTCGGGGTAGCAGGAGCCCCACAGTAGCGGCGAGCCCTCGCCGTGCTGGCCGCAACGCGGATAGACAAACATCGCCGGTTTACCGAAAAAGTGGTGCGTGTAAAAGATGATCGACGAGCCTTCCGACTGCTCGCCGTAAATGATGATGGTGTCAGCGGGCGAGGCCTTGGCGAGAATGGTGTCTGCCAGCCGCTTGGAGCCCAGCATGGGATCGAAGCGCGCAAAGGCGATGTGCGCGGCGATCAGGAAGACGGACATGGTGAGGGCCACGCTGATGGTGGCGGCCAGATGTTTTCCCTTCAAGCGCAGCAGCCAGCCCAGCGCAGGTCCGATGAGCAGAATGACGGCGGCCATGATGGCAGGCAATCGCAGCGCGGCAAAGGAGGGTCCGGTGAGGTCGAACAGGTGAGACATGGAAAGCGTGTAGTCGCCTACTCTGCGATGCGCCAGCAGGGTGCCGATGTCGTCCACAAAAGGAAGATGGCGCGCCTGCCACAAGCCCCAGCCAAGCACAACGGCGGAGAGAACGCCGATAACGGCAAAGACTCCCTGCACGCCGGTCAGCCAGGCGGTGGAAAGCAGCGGTTTGCCGCCTTGCGGAGCGCCCTCGGGAGCGCGCTTCTCCTCGATGCCGGCCACCACGGCGGCGATGAGAATCAGCAGCGGAGGCCACACCGGGAAGGTGTAGTACTCCTGATTGGTTGAGATGGAGAAGAACAGCAGCGTCCACGCGGAAAACAGGCTCAGCAGCCAAATGGAGCGCGCGCGGAACCGGAGCAGAAAGACGGAATCGGCCACGTCGTCTTGGGCGGTCTGGTCCATGAAGTTGTTCACTGCAGGTCCGTCGTCGCTGCGAAGGTACTGCATCCAGTGGTGGCGAGTCTTCCAGGCCAGGGCCACCAGAGCCGGCAAAAACAGGCTCCAGGGAAAAATCCACACCAGGTGCAGCAGCCAGTAGGCGAGGCCGGGCAGCTTGTTGTAGTCGTGCGGATAGCGCAGGTTGAAGAAGCGCAGGTAGTGCTCGTTGACGAAGTAGAAGTAAAAGAAGCCATGGACGTTGCCCAGGGTGGGGTGGTTGCCTACGGCGTGTCCCTGGTCGGGATTGGCCAGGCCGCAGAGAATGTGCCAGGGCGCGGAGATGGCCAGAAAGATCAGCGGGCCGATGACCGGCTTCAGCTCCTTCCAGCGCCGCCACAGGCCGGTGACCAGCAAGTAGGGAATGGCCGCGCCGATAAAAAATATCGGGGCGATCAGCCCCTTGGTGAGCAGGGCCAGGCCTATGAATGCCCACATCCAGTAAAAGCGCGCCCCGCGGCCCGGCTCGAAGCCGGTGAGCAGGCAGTAAAGGGCAATCAGCAGAAAGAGGCTCAGTTGCGCCTCGGGAATGATGAAGCGGGTAAAGAGAAACGGCCCGATGGAGGTGAGTACGCCCAGGCCGGCATACAGACCGGCGCGTTCGCCCCAACCCCGGCGCGCCCACAGCCACGCCAACCAGGTCAGGCCCAGCATGGCCAGGGTGTTGGGCAGATGGGAAGAGAAGACATTCTGGCCAAAGACATGGAACAGAACAGCCACCGTCCAGTAGGGCAGCGGCGGCTTCTCGATATAGCGAATGCCGTTGATCTTGGCCGTGACCCAGTCGCTGTGCTCACTGAAGTACTGCGCGGCCTGGGAGTGGGTGGAATCCACGTCATCCATCAGCGGCGGGGTAAAAAGCGAGGCAAAATACACGGCGAAAAAGATTGCCGCAAAAAGCAGCCACACCGTCCGCGTGGAAAGCGCGGATTGCGGGCGAGTGAGAGTGTTTGTCGGGTTTGTCATGGCTGAGTGGACTGTCGAAATCTAGGATAACAGCAGCGAGGATGGGGTGGCTGAGTGGGCGGGCAGTCTCCATTCCCGGTTCATCGTGTGGGCGGAGGCGGTGGAAGCGTGCGAGCCTGGAGTTGCCCGGAGAAATGGATAATAGCTCCCTGCCGGTGAGCCAGAAAAGTGGCAGGGCAAACGTATCTTTTTTCTTTCCCGTTACAGATAATTACCTTCCCATGGCGCACAATCATCTTGGATGCGGAATATGCTTAGCCCAAAGGGGAAGGCCCTGTGTACTCTGATGTCAACATGGCGCAGTCTGTATTGTTACCGGAATCCGCCTGACCCCCCACCCCCCCACCCTGTGGAAATCCTTTTTCGACCTCCAAATTGCTTGTAACTTGCAGAAAATAAACAACATGAGTTTTTGATATGTTAACGAATCAGTAACT
>Ga0302319_10010635_pt1 | contig 17527 bp, 14 predicted proteins | sample Bog_T0_2_FD_203319 | JGI IMG/M metagenome (GOLD analysis project Ga0302319, IMG submission 203319) | Peat permafrost microbial communities from Stordalen Mire near Abisko, Sweden - Bog_T0_2 | ecosystem: Environmental > Terrestrial > Soil > Wetlands > Peat | place: Sweden: Abisko, Stordalen Mire...
CTCCTGGGACAGCGGCATCGCGTCGCTGGGCAAGATGGCGCTGGCAGGCCTCTACCGCCAGACCGGACGCGACGCGCAGGCCATCGACCTGTATAACGAGCTGGCCAAGGGCAAGGTGGCGACTGTGCCTGCCGGGCTGGCGCAGATTCAACTGGCGGAGCTGTATCAGAGCGAAGGCAAGACCGAGGATGCGCGCAAGATCTACTCCGCGCTGAAGGACAACGACAAGGACTCCAAAGGCAAGCCGGGCCCCGCCGCGCAGGTGGCAATCGAAAAGCTGAATCCCAAGGCGGCAGCCGGGCCGGACGCTCCATAAGGCAGCGAGCAGTGAAGTGTGAGCAGCAGAAAACGACAGAGGCCGCCCGGATGGGTGGCCTCTGTCGTATGCGGGAGCGGCGTCTTACTTCGGAGCCATGCCCGCAGGGATGCAGGTGAAGTAGGTCGCCTTGATGGTAGACGACGCGCCGTAGAGCTTCACGAAGGCGTCAAAGTCAGCATCGTGCTTGGGCTCAGGGGCGCCGCCGTAAAAATGGTACGTGATGGCCTCGGTCGTGGAGTAGTCCGACGCTCCGCGCTCAAGCAACTTGCTAACAAAGATCTTGTCAGCGGGGACATGCGCGGCATACCAGGCCTTCTGCGCCGCGACGGCAGCGAGGAACTTGTCCATGCTGCTCTCCGGCTTGATCTCGGAGACGCGGACGATGGCGAGGCTGCCATCGCAGGGCGGTGGCGGCGTTGCGGAGGTTTGGGCGAAGGCGGCGGGGGCTACGAGACTGGCCGCCAGGACGAGAGTCGAGAGAAGGCGCATGGTGGGAGAGTCCTATCAAATCAAGATAGTGTGGCGTCCGAAAACTGTATCAGAAGACAGTGAACAGTTAGAACCGATGCGACGGGTCGTCCTGCAGATGGGTCGCCGTGGACTGCGGACTGATGTGTGTGGTCAGGCGGTCGGTCAGGGCCTGCGGGGTGCGCAGGTCGGCGACGCGGGACCAGCCGTCGGGCCTGCGCGCAGGGTCAGGCACGGGCGGCGTCCACAGCGGCAGGCCCAGGCGCAGGTACTCTGCCATGGCGAGGGCGTGAGGTTCATACAGCGACCGGATGGCGGTCAGGCGAGCGTGCGCGTCGCGGTCGCCGCAGAGCGAGAAGCCGGCAGTTCCGAGCAGGTCGCAGAGGCGCGCGAACTCCTCGTCGGGCAGGCGCGTGGAGGGCGACTGGCGGATGCGCTCCTCGATGCTCTCCCGCCGGAAGACGTGGCCGAGGTCGACCAGCGTGTGACGTCCGACGGCGAAGGTGAGCTGCGCCTGGCGGGTGTTGGGGCCTTCAATGGTGGTGATGAGCAGAGCGCAGGTGTCCAGAATGGCTGTGAGCGCCGCCAGCCAGCTCTGGTTGTCGTGCTGGGAGCGGTAGTAGCAGAGGATGGGGTAGGAGATGTGGGTCTCCAACATGCCGGCGCACCAGCGCTCCCACTCGGCCAGCAACTCAGTCAGCGCGTGGTGGCCGCCGCTGAAGTTGTGGCGCAGCAACAGCTCGCCGGCGGTGGGCGGTGAGCCGGCACGCGCATCCAGCAGCGCCACCGAGATCTCGCGCGTGGAGAAGGCGGTATACAACACCGGCAGATAGCCGATGACCAGAGCGACAAAGCCCAGGCCCGTGCCGGCCTGGATCACCACCAGGAGCCGTGCGACATGCGTTGCCGGAACAACATCGCCCAGCCCCAGGGTGAAGAGCGTGCTGCCGCTGACATAAAGGCAGGTGCGCATCTGCTGCAGCAGGGTCACGGGGTTCTTGGGGTCGACAAACGGCGTGTGCAGGCCGAAGTAGATCAGCGCGTAGGCCAGCGTCAGCAGGGACGCCCACACTCCGAAGAGCAGCAGCAGCGACAGCGGTCCGTAGATGCTGTCCAACTGCTCGCGCAGGCGGCGCGTACACAACCGCCCGGTCAGCCACAGCCACGGTCCCCAGGTGGCCAGAAAGAACAGGCGCGTAAGCCGCAGGCGTCCGACCGGACGGCGCGGCAGGATGATGGTCTGAAAGGCGTCCAGCAGAACGCCCGCCAGGAACGCACAACCGAAGATGGCCGCCGCAATGTGCATAGCTATGACTGTAGGCCACGCGCCCAGCGGCGTAAACTGAAGGCAAGAATGACAGCTTCCAACGAGATTCCGACACTGGCTGAGCTGCGCGGCGCACGCGGACGTCGTGCGAGACAGCCGGCTGCGGGCAGCAGCGCGCCGACGCTCTTCGATGCCCCCATGGACACTGCGCCCGCGCCGCCCACGAAGGAGGCACGCGCACGGAAGGCCGCTGCCGGCGTGGCGGAGACTGCGGTTGCCGAAGAGACAAAAGTGTCGAGCGTCAGCGAGCCACGCGTATGGAGCGTTGGCGAGTTGGTCCGGCAGGTGCGCGGGCTGGTGGAGCGCAGCTACGGGCAGATCTCGGTGAAAGGCGAGATCTCCAACTGGCGGCCTGCGACGAGCGGGCACTGCTACTTCACGCTGAAGGACCGCGATGCACAGCTCTCCATCGTGATCTTCCGCCGCCAGGCTTCGCTGCTGCGCTTCCAGCCGAAGGACGGCGATGCGGTGCGTCTGCGCGGACAGCTCAGTGTGTATGAGAGCCGGGGGCAGATGCAGTTGGTCGCCGAATGGATGGAACAGGTTGGGCTGGGCGCGATGCTGGCTGCGGTGCGCGCGCTGAAGGAGCGCCTGCGGCACGAGGGGCTCTTTGACCGCAAGCGCCCGCTGCCGGAGTTTCCACGCTGCATTGGAATTGTTACGAGCTTACAAGGAGCCGCACTGCGCGACATCGTGAAGGTCTGCCGCCGGCGTCACGCGGCGGTGAAGCTGCTGATCTATCCCGCGGCGGTGCAGGGCGCTCGCTGCGCAACCGAGGTCGCGGCGGGTGTGCGTTGGTTCTCCGCACATCCGAAGCAGGCCGATGTAGTGATTGTGGCGCGCGGCGGCGGAAGCTGGGAGGACCTGCACGGCTTCGACGATGAAGATGTGGCGCGCGCCATTGCGGCGTGCGCGGTGCCGGTGATTTCCGGCATCGGCCACGCGACCGACACCACCATCGCCGACGCGGCCGCAGACGTGTGCGCGCCAACGCCTTCCGCTGCCGCCGAGCTGGTAACCGCGGCGCAGCACCAGGTGGAGGAGCGCGTCGCGCGGCTGCACGCACGCCTGCAGCGCAGCGGGCGATACGAGATGCTGCGCGCGCGACAGCGGCTCTCGCGGCTGAGTGCGGAGGTGGTGCTGCGCGGTGTGCGCGACGGGTTGGGGCAGCGCGAGCAACAGCTCGATGAGTTTGGATATCGCGCCGAGAGCGCCGTGCAGCGCCACCTGCGGGCGCACGGCGAACAGTTGCAGCGGCTGGAGGCAAGGCTGCGCCGCCAGGACATATCCCTGCGCCTGGGCGAAGACCAGCGCCGCTGGCATGGATTGCGGCTGCGTCTGCAGGCAACGAGACTGCTGGCTGCCGGCGGCCGCCGAGGCCGCGTGGAGCGCGCTGAGTCGCGGCTGCACGCGCTGAGTCCACTGCGCGTGCTGGAGCGCGGCTATGCGCTGGTGTATGGCGCGAACGGCAGGCTGCTGCGCTCCGCCGAGGATGTAACCGAGGATGAGGCCATCGTCGCGCAACTGGCCGTGGGCCGGGTGCGCGCGCGCGTGACGGGCAAAGGTTGAGCCGTTAGCATCAGAATACGGTGGAGTGATCGCAAAGGCTGAGGAGCAGGATGCGCAAGCTGTTTGGAACCGATGGAATTCGCGCCGTGGCCGGCGAGCCGCCTCTGGACAAGCGAACAGTGCGCGCGGTGGGCAGAGCGCTCGCCCACACGCTCGGCATGCAGGCGCGCGTTGTGATGGGCATGGACACGCGCGAGAGCGGGCCGTGGATCGCAGCGGCGCTCGCTGCCGGACTGCGCGAAGGTGGCGCGACGGTAGAGAACGCGGGCGTAATCACGACTCCGGCGATTGCGTTCCTCGCGCGCAAGCACGGCTTTCAGGCGGGTGTGGTGATCTCCGCCTCGCACAATCCGTGGCAGGACAATGGCATCAAGGTCTTCGGCGGCGACGGCTACAAGCTGCCCGACGATGTAGAGCTGGGGATTGAGACGGAGATTGAGAAGCAGGTCCTTCTGCTTCAACAAGCTGAGGATCAGGAGGACAATCTTTCAGGCCAGGATATGCCCGAGGTGGATGAGAGCTTTCGCGCGGAGTATGTGCAGTTCCTGCTGGATGCTGTGCCGGGCATCTCGCTGGACAACCGCACCGTGGTGATTGACTGCGCCAATGGCGCGGCCAGCGCGGTGGCGCCGCAGTTGTTTGATTCGTTGCACGGCACAGTGGTGGTAACGCACGCCTCGCCGGATGGACGGAACATCAATCTGCACTGCGGCGCGCTGCATCCGGAGATTGTGGCTGCAGAGGTGAAGGTCCGCGGAGCCTCCATGGGCTTTACCTTTGACGGCGACGCCGACCGCGCTCTGTTTGCCGACGAGCACGGCAACGTGGTGAACGGCGATGCGGTGATGCTGGCCTGCGCGCGTGATCTTCAGCTGCGTGGCGAACTCGCCGGTAACCTGGTGGTGGCGACAACGATGTCCAACATGGGCCTGGAGGCTGCGTTCCGGCGCTCGGGCATCTCCATGCTGCGCGCTCCGGTGGGCGACAAGTATGTGCTGGAAGAGATGCGCCGCAGCGGCGCGTCGCTGGGCGGCGAGCAGAGCGGCCACATCCTCTTCCCGGCCAAGGCGACCACCGGCGACGGCCTGCTGACCGCGCTGCTGGTGCTGGATGTGGTGCACCGCAGCGGCAGGACGCTGGGCGAGTTGATCGCCGACCTGGAGAACTATCCGCAGGTGATCCTCAACGTCAAAGTGCGCGAGAAGCGGCCGCTCGATTCCCTTCCCTCCGTGGTTGAAAAGATCAGCGCGGCCGAAGATGAACTGCGCGACTCCGGCCGCGTGGTGATCCGCTACTCCGGCACCGAGGCGCTGGCGCGGGTGATGATCGAGGCAGAGAGCGAGGAGGCCATGCGCCGCCATGCCGAGGCCATCGCCGGCGCGATCCGCGCCGAACTGGGCGCTTAGCTTTTAAGAGATGTCTGATTCAAGAGACCATATCCAACCGGATCGAATCTGCTCCTGATACACGAGGCCGTCTATCTGGCGGTTGGCCCAGAGATCGAATACCTCATCACCTCATCAACAGGGGACTTGGCAGCGTCGGCAGCCTGTGCCCCACCCAGCCGCGATGAACCGCATATGGATGGGGCACGCAGAGATGCAATCCGACGGAAAGAAATGATCAGGGAAAAATGTCCAGATCCTGCTAGTGATCACAGAATTGCAACTGTTGCAGTTAGGAGCCAGCGCGGTTTCACCTTACTTGTTGGAACCTTCGCCGTAAGGATCGGCCATCCACTCGTTGGAGTTCCTGACGACAAGTCTGGATGTCGCCGAGGACCGGTCGCCAAAGAACTTGCATGACTCCAACAGCTTCTTCTTATCCAGCGACTTTGCCGACAGCGTCTCCACAATTGTCTTATCGCCAAAGGAGATGGTCACATTTCTCAGCGTGCATAGTGAGTCTGAACTACTGGCTACGATTCCGTTCGAATCCCACTTTTCGATTTGCAGGTAGTCGATCGACACATGAAGCTGGCCGTCGGTGTACTCCGCAATCGCTTCAGTACATAGCTTGGTGTTTCGTTCGCAGTCAATCTCCACCTCACGGGGAAAAGCTGCCTTGTCTCGTGAATCGGCTGGCATCCACCTGCCCGTCGCTGAGAAGCCGATGTTGTTGTAGTTGAAATACAGAGGAGGCTTGGCCTGCTCCGCGTGTAACAGCACAGATAGGGAAAAAAGAGTTCCAATAATTACATTTCTCATGGCGAATATACTGCCCATAATCCGGCGTGGTGTCAATAACAAACAGGGTACGTAAGCGCGGAGGGCCGGAAATGTTCGAGTCAATGGCCGGCTCGCTGTAGGTCACGATGTGCGACCGGGCAGCCGGGCGCCGGCGTTATTTTATGTCCCGCCAGTTATCGCCAAGCCCTACCTCCGCGACGATAGGCACGGAGAACTTGGCGACGGATTCCATCTCGTTCTTGACCAGAGCCTGCATCTCTTCGGCCTCAGCGGGGACCACATCGAAGAGAAGCTCGTCGTGGACCTGTAGCGTCATCAGGGAGCGCAGCTTGCGGCGGCGAATCTCGGCGTCAATGCGCAGCATGGCGATCTTGATCAGGTCAGCGGCGGTGCCCTGCAGCGGCGTGTTGATGGCCGTGCGCTCCGCGAAGCCGCGCTGGTTGGGGTTGCGCGACTGGATGTCCGGGATAGGCCGCACGCGGCCGAAGGTCGTGCGCACCGCGCCCTCGCGGCGGACCTGCTCCAGCGTTGCCTCAATGAACTTTGCGACGCCGGCATAGCGCTCAAAGTATTTTTCGATGTAGGCCTTCGCGATTTTTTGGTCGATGGAGAGCTGCGCGGCGAGGCCGAAGGGCGAGATGCCGTAGACGATGCCGAAGTTCACGGCCTTGGCGCGGGCGCGGGTCTCCTTGTCCATCGTCTCCGCGTCGACCTCGAAGACCTCGGCCGCGGTGAGCGTGTGGATGTCTTTGCCGGTGCGATAGGCGTCCAGCAGGAGCGGGTCCTGCGAGAAGTGGGCGAGCAGACGCAGCTCAATCTGCGAGTAGTCCGCGGACATCAGCAGATTGCCCGGCGCGGCGATGAACGTGGCGCGGATCTCGCGGCCCACCGCGGTGCGGATGGGGATGTTCTGCAAGTTGGGGTTGATGCTGGAGAGCCGGCCCGTCGCCGTGCCGACCTGGTTGAAGGTGGTGTGGATGCGGCCCGAGGAGTCGGCCAGCACGGGCAGTGCGTCGAGGTACGTACCCTTGAGCTTCTGTAGCTGGCGGTGTTCCAGCACCCATGCCGGAACTTCATGATGCGCACCGAGGTCTTCCAGCACATCCTGCGCGGTGGAGATCACCTTCCCCTTGCCATACTTCTGCGGCTGCGGCAGGCCCATCTTGTTGAAGAGCACATCGCCGAGTTGCTTGGGGCTGTTGATGTTGAAGCGGTGGCCCGTAGAAATATAGATGCGCTCGGCCAGATCGTCGATAGTGAAGGCGAGACGTGTCGACATCTCGCGCAGCAGGTCGGAGTCCACGCGGACGCCCGCCTGCTCCATGCGCAGGAGGACGGGGACGAGCGGAAGGTCGATCTGCTCGTAGACGTCGGCAAGCGAAGCTGCGGGTCTCTCCGCTGCGTCATTGCTGCGCGATGACTTCGGTCGAGATGACACATCCTGATTCACATCCGCAAACAGCATCTCCACGCTGACTGCGCCGCCAAGGCCGGGTTCGTCGCGCAGCACTGAGCGCGGCCCAGCGGCCTCAGCGAGTTGCTCGCTGAGTGTGATGGCGAGGCGCGCCACGGCGGCAGCAGCCTCCGGCAGGCGTTTCGGGTCCGCTGGATTTTCCTTGCTGGGCTGGTGCGTGAGCGCGAGCGAAGTGGTACGAGCCGCAATGTCCACCAGCGTGTGCGAGGCGTGCGTGGGGTTGAGCAGGTAGCTTTCGAGCATCACGTCCGTGATACTGCCGGCGAGCGTGATGCTGTGAGGCTCGAGCGCGCGCAGGACCGCCTTCAGATCGTGAACCTGTTTGGAGAGTGAAGCGTCGCTGAGGGCCTCGCGCAGGGCGGGGTTGGTGATGTCGACTTCAAGCGCGTGGACAGGCGTAACCGCGAGGCCGATGCGGAGAACATCTGCGGCAGCAGGTGCAGGTTTCTCCGCTCCGTCGCTGCGCTCCTCCGGTCCTGATGACACATCGGGTGCAGAGTTGGGCTCAACCCCGAACAGCGACATGGATTCAGCGGGCGGAGGCTCACGCTCAACCTCTGTGTCCGCAGCCGCTTCATTTGCAACTTCTTCTGCAATCGCCTGCGTGGTGGCAGCGATGGCCAGCGCGAGATGTCCTACGCCGCGGGCTTCGACGAGGAGCGCTGAGAGCTCTTCCATGGTTGGCTTGAGGTTGAAGGTGGTGGTGACAGCGGCCAGGTCCGGTGCGAGGTCGCGGAGCATGGAGGTGAACTCCAGCTCGGTAAAGAGCGCGCGGCAGGCGGCGTTGTCCGGCGGCTGCGTGCGCATCTGTTCGAGCGAGAACTCGATGGGCACGCTGGTATGGATCGTGACCAGCTCCTTCGACAGCAGAATGTTCTCGCGGTTGTTCTGCAGGGACTCGCGATAGGTCTTCTTCTTCACCTCGTCGGCCCGGTCCAGCGCGGCTTCCACGGAGCCGAAGGTCTGGATGAGTTCCACCGAGCCCTTATCCCCGATGCCGGGCGCGCCGGGGATGTTATCAATGGCGTCGCCGCGCAGCGCCATCACATCAATCACGCGCTCCGGCGGCACGCCCAGCACCCGCTCCACCCCGGCGGGGTCGAGGATGAGATTGTCCTTGGTCGGATTGAGGATGCTCACCGAATCATTCACCAGCTGCATCATGTCCTTGTCCGAGGAGACGACATAGACAGGGTGACCGAGCGCGGCAAAGTGCTTGCTGAGCGTGCCGATCACATCGTCGGCCTCATAGCCCTCCGAGTAGACGATGGGGATGCGGAGAGCTTCCAGCGCGCGGCGGATGTAGGGCTGCTGCTGGATGAGGTCAGGCGGCGTCTCGGCGCGGTTGGCCTTGTAGCCGGCGTACTCGGTGGCCTCAAACTGCTGGGTCTTGATGTTGAACTTCTGCACGTCCTTCAGCTGGCCGGCGAGCTCGGTGCGGTGCAGCGGCGCACCCACGTCGTAGACCGCTGCAAGATATTCAGGCTTGAAGTCGGCGCGCAGCTTGTTGACCATGTTCACGAAGACATACGTCGCCGCGGTGGGGATGCCCGTGCGCGTGGTCATGGGGCGCGAGCGCTGCATCGCGTGATACGCGCGGAAGATGAAGGCCATCGAATCGAGCAGGTAGATGGGCGGCTTGGAGGTGGTCGGCATGGTCCCTTGTCAGTTTAGATGGTGCGTCCAAGGCAAACGCAAAGGAGCGCGGAGGTTTCAGGTGATGAGCATACAGTCGCCGTAGCTGAAGAAGCGATAGCGTGCGGCGACGGCGTGGTTGTAGGCTGCCAGCACATGTTCGCGTCCAGCGAAGGCGCTGACCAGCATCAACAGCGTGGACTGCGGCAGATGGAAGTTGGTCAGCAGGCCGGAGACGAGTTTGAAGTCGTCGTCCAGACCGGGCGAGAGAAACAGGCTGGTGCTGCCGGAGTGCGCCGTGATGGGCGCTGTGCCGGCCACGCGCGCGATGTGTTCCAGCGTGCGCGTGGAGGTGGTGCCGGCGGCGATGATTCTTCTTTTCTGACTGCGGGCGCTGTTGAGTGCAGCAGCTGTCGCGGGGCTGATGGTGTAGGGCTCGGCATGCAGGCGGATGTCTTCCGTGCGGTCCACCCGCACCGGCTGAAAGGTGCCAAGCCCAACGTGCAGCGTAAGGCGGGTGATCTCCACGCCGCGCGCGGTGAGCTGCGAGAGAATCTCCGGCGTAAAGTGCAGGCCCGCCGTGGGCGCCGCGGCGGAGCCTCGCTCACCCGCGTAGACCGTCTGATAGCGCGCGCGGTCTTCCAGCGTGTTGGGTTCGTCTTTGGCACGATGGATATAGGGCGGCAGCGGCAGATGTCCAATGCGGTCGAGCACTGCGTGGAAGTCCGCGACAGGTGCGAAGCGCAGCGTGCGCTCACCGAACTCGCCGACGGAAAGAACCGTGGCGGTGAGAACTGGAGAACCTGCGGGTCTCGCCACTTCGGCGCGATGCGCCTCCAGTCGAGAGGACACAGCTGTGGTGGTAAAAAAGCTGAGCACTTCTCCCGGTTGGACTTTCTTCGCGGGCTTTACCAGCGCCGACCAGTCGTTGTGCTCCGACGCAAGCCGCTGCGTCAGCAGCACCTCCACGGCGCCGCTGGGTGCGGGCGAGTTGTGCTGCGTAGCCAGGCCGCCGCGCGTGGCGAAGAGCCGCGCGGGCAGCACGCGCGAGTCGTTCAGCACCAGCAGGTCGCCGGGCTGGAGCAAGGCGGGCAGGTCCGCAAAGAGCCGGTCGGCGAACGCGCCGCTGCGGCGGTCGAGCGTCAGCATGCGGCTGCTGCCGCGCACCGCCGGCGGGCGCTGCGCGATGAGTCCTTCGGGAAGTTCGTAGTGGAAGTCGGAGACCAGCATAAAGACAGAGATCAGGGATGAGGGATGAGGGATTTCGCTACAGCGTCATCCAGCGCCGCTTGCAGCAGTGCGAGGTCCGGTGGAATGTGCGCGGGCCAGCCGAAGGTAATTGTCGCGAAGGGCTTGGGGATGATGAACCGGTCCCAGGAGTTGAGTCGCCAGGCGCGGTCGGGCTCGGCGTGGTACGCGCCGAGCCAGGTTGCGCCGGTGAGCTGGGCCAGGTGCACGGAGCCGGGCTTGGCGATGCGCGCCGGGCCGCGCGGGCCGTCTGCGGTGAACGCGCAGCGGTGGCCCGCGGCATAGGCCTGCTGCATCCCGCGCAGCGCCGTGGATGAACCGCGGCTGCTGGAGCCGCGCACCGCGATGAATCCCAGCCGCTCCACGATGCGCGCGATCAGCTCGCCGTCAAACGACTGCGAGATAAGGATTGCAATCCCCAGGTTGCGGAAGCGGATGGCGCAGGCAAGCATGGCGCAGTGCCAGAAGGCGAAGATCACCGGCGGCGAGATCGTGTGGCCCAGAGGCGTCTCCGGTGCCTGCACGTCGCGATAGCGCCAGGTCGCGCCCAGTGCGCGGATCAGCAGCGCGGCGACGGGCGGGACGACGGCGAGCAGCAGCCTCTGTTTGCGGGAGAACGCAGGCACGAAGATGAGTTTAGCTGGAGCAGAGCTGTGGCGTAGCATGGGGCAGATGCGAACGTTCGATTGGGACGCAAAGCCCACACCACGGCTGGGCTTTGGCTGCGGCGGTGTGCTGGGGCGGGTGGGCCGGCGCGACTCGCTGCGCGCGATGGCCGCCGCGTGGGAGGCCGGTGTTCGCCTGTTTGACACGGCGCGCAGCTACGGCTATGGCGAGGCCGAAGGCCTGCTCGGCGAGTTCCTGCGCGGGCGGCGTGAGCAGGCCATCGTCGTCACCAAGTTCGGCATCGTGCCCCACCCTCTGCCGCGCTGGAAGCGTGCGGCGCGGCCGCTGGTCCGGGCCGTCTTGAAGGTGCTGCCCGCGGCGCGCGACCGTGTGCGCAGCGAAGTTGCGGCACCGCAGCCCCACTTCAATGTGCAGACCCTGCGCAGCTCACTGGAGACCAGCCTGCGCCAGCTTCAAACAGACTATGTAGATGTGCTGCTGGCGCATGAGGCCTCCGTCAGCCTGATGGCGGAGGACGACCTGATGGCGGAGCTACAGGAGATCCTACGCGAAGGCAAGGCGAGGCGCGTGGGAATCTCCGCATCCGCGCAGGATGCGGCGAATGTCTCATCGCACGGGCCGGAACTGTTGAGCGTCGTCCAGTTTCCAGGCTACCCCCTGGACGCGCACCCATGGAACCCCAGCTCCGCACCCACGCGCCTGCGCATGGTGAATCACCCCTTCGGCGGTGTTACGCGCGGCAGCGCCGCCCTGCATGCTCTTGCCGCGATGGCTGAGGACACCGCAGTCGACAGCGTCTTGGGCGAGAAGCTGCTTGGCGATGCTCGCGAACGCCTGGCGGAGGTCGTCTTTGCGTCGCTGCTTGAAACCACGGGGGCCGACGTCATCGTGCCATCCATGCTGCATCCGCAGAGTGTGCGGGCGAACGTGGCCGCCATCGACAGCGAGCGGTTCTCCTCCAAAGAGCTGGCGCTGGTGCGCAGCCGGCTGCAGGCCTCAGATGCGGGGCTGTGAGGGCAGGCGCGCTGCCACGTGCTCCGCAAGGCGCAGCGAGAGCGCCATCAGCGGAAACGTAGGCAGCGCGGGGCTGCCGTTAGGGAAGGTCGCGGCGCTGGCAAGGGAGAGGTTGGCGACGCCATGCACGGTCAGGTCAGCGTTCACCACGCTGGAGCGCGGGTCGCGGCCCATGCAGGCCCCGCCCATGGGGTGGCGCGAGTCCTGGATGCGCGAAAGCATCAGGCCGCGCGCCGGCTCATCCGTGGAGAAGATGCCCGGCAGCCACTGGATTCCTTTGGCCGGAAGATGCTTGCTCAGATACTGTGCGAAGAGGCTCAGCGTCGCCAGCTCGTGCGGAAGGATGCGCCAGTCCACAACGGCCTTCTGCATGGCGAAGGCGTCCAGTTCCCTGCTCAGGGTGATGCGCGAGCGGCTGGGCATCTCCTGCGCGGCGTTCAGGTGCAGCTTGATGGACGTACTGGGCGAGACAAAGCGGCGGCGCTGCCAGAGCGCCGCTCCGGCAAGGCGAAAGGCATCCAACACAGCGGCGGGCAGGTGCGCTGCGTGGGTGGACAGCGCCGCGCGCACATTACCGTGTTGCAGTGCCGTCAGCACCTCACGCACAACCGCTAGGCCAGAGCCGTCAAACTCCTCCAGCGTCAACTGCGCGACCACCGGGTTGATCTTTAGCTCAGCGCGCAATTGCGGCGTGGGCTCCAGCTTGATGGAATGCACCGTAGCGCCGCGAACCCACGGCCGCAACTCATGCAGCAGCCGAGCGCGGGCTGCTCCAGTGACAGTGGCGGCGGGCAACGCCAGGTGGTCATGGAAGTTGCGGCCAACCTGGCCCGACCCGTTGCCCAGTCCGTCCGGCGCAATGCTATGGGAGGCCAGCAGAAGACGCACAGTCTCCACAGTGCCGGCCGCGACGATGAAGTGGTCCGCCTCAAAGCGCACCATAGCGCCACTGCGGGTGCGCACCAGCGCGGCGATCACCCGTGAGCGCGAGGCAGCCAGCACCAGCTCCACCACCTGCGCATGGATATAGATGCGGACCGTGCCCTTCGCCAGCAGCTCACGCCCGATGGTTTGCGTGAAGTTGCGGCGGCCGAAGGGCGTCCACTTGGAGATCAGCGCCGTCAACTCCGGAAGCTCCGCGAGCAGTGGAGGCAGCTCCTTGCGGATCGCAGGGAAGAACTCTGCCGCTGTGAAAGGCAGGTCGTCTACGCCGAGCAGGCGCTCGGCCTCGGCGTGGAACGGCGCAAGGTCCGCGGCTGTGATGGGCCATGCGGGGTCCAGTTCGCTGGAGAGCGGCAGCAGTTGCCCGCCCCAGCGCAGCGACGATCCGCCCAGCACGCGGAAGCGGCCTTCCGTGGTGCCCAGGTGCGGATGGCCGGTAAGCTGCGCGCCCGCGAAGACGCTCTGGCTGTTCTCGTCAATGGTCTGGCCGCCGGCTTCAAGCAGCACCACGTCAATGCCCAGCGCGCTGAGCCGGTGCGCCAGCGTAAGCCCGGCGATGCCCGCCCCCACGATGCAGACCTGGGAGCGGACAGCTTCAGCCTCTACTTCATGGCGTTCCAGATCGATCTGCATGGCAGCTCGCTTTTAAAAAAGACAACTTGCTTCGCGGAATAAGGAGAGAATGTCTGCGCGAGCGCTAGCTGTACTTCAACCAGCGCACGATCTCCGGCAGGTTGGGCTTCTTGCCGTACATCAGGATGCCCACGCGATAGATGCGGCTGGCGAACCACAGAACGATGGCGATGGTGACCGCCATCTCCACGATGGACCCGCCGACCGCCAGAGCGCCGGGCTTGCCGACGATGACCCGCGTGTACATGATGAGCGGCGTAGTGAACGGAATAAAGGAGAAGATTTTGGCGATAGGTCCGTCTGGGTTGGTGACCACATTGAAGATCACCACCGTGCAGGAGATCAGCGGCAGCATCAGGAAGATCTGCATCTGCTGCAGCTCCTGCTCGGAGTTGGTCATCGCGCCCAGCGCCGCTGCGATGCTGGAGTACAGCAGGTAGCCAAGCAGGAAGAATACGACGAACAGAGCGGCCTGCCCAGCCGACGGCAGGATGTGGACGTTGCTGCCGACCAACTGCGACTCAACCGCCGCAACAGCCAAGGCGATCCAGATACCCACCTGCGTCAGCCCTACCGCCCCCACGCCGATCACCTTGCCAGCGAGCATGTCGGAGGGCTTCATGGTCGCCAGCAGTACCTCAAAGACACGCGATGTCTTTTCCTCGATGATGGAGCGCGCGACGTTCATGCCGTAGAACAGGATGACGAAGTACATCAGGAAGAACATGCCATAGGCGCTGCCGAAGGCCGCGCCGGAGCCTCCGCCGGAGCTGTCGGTCTTGAGCTGGATGGGCGCGAGCAGCGAGTTCACCTCCGCTGCGCCCATGCCGGAGCGGGCCAGGGTCTCGCGGGTAAGCGCGCCGCGAATGCCGTCCTCAATGCGCGCCTTGGTGATCACGTCGGCCTTGGACTTGGGCACCCACTCATACGCACCGCGCGGCGAGGCCGGTGAGGGCGGCGTGGCGACCAGGTAGCCGTCCAGCGTACCGTCCTTGGCCTTGAGCTGTGCATCCAGTTGCGCTCGGATGCCGGGCTCGCTGGGCGAGTACACATCCAGCTTCGGCTTCGCGCCGTCGCCGGAGATCATCTCGGTCTGTAGGTTGGTGGCGAACTGCGCATCGTCGGTAACGATGGCGAGGTGGCTGGCCGAGCCCAGGCTGCGATTGATCAGCGCCGAACCGAGAACGAGCGTGCCCATCAGCGCCGGGATCAGGATCGTCATGACCAGAAAGCTCTTGGCGCGCACCCGCTCCAGGTACTCGCGGCGTGCGACGAGCCAGATGTTTTGTAGCGAGGAACTATGCATCTGCCTGCCCTCCGACGGTCTCGATGAAGATCTCTTCCAGCGTTGGCTCCAGCACCTCAAAGCGGGTAATCACGGTGCCGTGCGCCAGCGCGTCGGCAAGGATCTGCTGCGCCGCCGCCTCGTCGCGCAAGGTAATCTCGGCGACCCCCGCCTCCACCTTCACGTCCGCTACTCCAGGATGCCGGATGAAGCTTCCATCGCCCGTGAAGGCGACCTGCAGCCGGTTGCGCGGATACCCGGCCTTGACCTCGCGCATGGAGCCCGAGAGCATAAGCTTGCCGCGCGAGATCAGCGCGATCTCGTCGCACATCTTCTCCACCTGGTCCATGCGGTGCGTGGAGAAGAGGATGGCCTTTCCTTCTTTGCGGAGGTCGATGAGCGTCTGCTGCAGCAGCGCGGCGTTCACCGGGTCGAGCCCGCTCATCGGCTCGTCCATGATGACCAACTCAGGGTCGTGCAGCAGCGCGGCGATGAACTGAATCTTCTGCTGCATGCCCTTGGAGAGCTCTTCGGTCTTCTTGCCGATGGCCTCGGTAATCTCAATGCGCTCGCACCATGCGAGCGAGCGTGCGCGGGCGGTCCCCTCGCTCAGGCCGTGCAGCCGGCCGAGGAAGATGAGCTGGTCCATCACCTTCATCTTCTTGTACAGGCCGCGCTCCTCAGGCAGATAGCCGACGCGGCTGAGCGCCTCGCGCGTGAACGGCTGGCCAAACAGGCTCACCGTGCCGGAGTCCGGCATGGTCATGCCGATCATCATGCGGATGGAGCTGGTCTTGCCGGAACCGTTGGGCCCGAGCAGACCGAACATTGTCCCCGGCTCAATGGACAGTGTGAGCCCTTCGACTGCGACCTTGTTGTCGTAGACCTTGCGTATGTTGTGGAGTTCAACGATGGACATAGAGTATTGCCAGTTTAGCGCAGTGTAGTAGTCACACTATTGCAGGATCGGAAGTTCATCGTAGGTCCGCCCGTTCAAAAGTCTCCCGGTCTTTGCCTTCCTGACACCGCCCCACTGTTTGAAGAAAAAGGCGACTTTTTTGGACTCGCATTGGAGACGAACAGAATCTACCCACGCAGCCTCCATGTTTCGAGCCCCGGGTCCGCTCTCGCCACCTGCGATCACCCAGTCGATTCCGTTGAGATTCAGCTTTCCGAGGTCTTCCAAAAGCGGCTCAACCGACAGGAACTTCACTACAGCAGCTGATTTCCTCAAGTGTTGAATTCGAGGAATGCCATGCTTCTTATCCTCTACACTCACGCCCCACCAAATATGCAGCGAAGATGCCGCCTTGGAGAGGTAAGTATTGAGCGCGCTCTCCAGCCTGTCGGCCCGCTTTGTGAGCACCTGAAATGTGTGCCAGTTTGCCTCAATCATCACATCCGCTACCTGCGCAACGTAGTGGTCTGGAACGCTGGGATGAAACAGGTCACTCATCGAGTTCACGAAAATTCGCTGCGGCTTCTTCCATGTAAGAGGTCTGTCCAGCATCTCGGGAACAAGCTTGATTTTGAAACCCTGTTCGTAGGGATGACCTACAACTCCCTTAAATCGCTCCGCGAAAGTGTGTGCATAGCAATGTGCACATCCGGGGCTGATTTTGGTGCAGCCGCGCACAGGATTCCAAGTGGAATCAGTCCATTCGATAGCGGATCCGAGAGCCATTAGAGTACCCCTTCCTTTCTGTACTTGTTGAAAATGTCGGTCACGATCTTTTCGCCAATGCGCCCACCTCGTGTTTCAGGCGCCGCAAAAAATAAGTAGAACAGTAATCCTCCCCGCGAGTTCCGCATAGGAACCGGTTCTGGCACATATCCGAATCCGGCCCTATCCTTTAGTCGTTCTCGAAATGCCTTTGCAATTGCATCCGCCGCTCCCCGTTCCTTAACCTCCATCTCTTCGAACAGACCCTCTTGCCTTCTGTAGACGATTTCCTTCCATGAGTCATCTCCCCAGAATCTCCGCATTCGCTCGAGATCTCTTTCGGACACCTTCTCTGTATTGCGGCGGAAGACATTGCGTTCCATATCAAGGACCGCAAAGTTGAGAAAAATCTCGACATGACCACTCTGACCTGCTCTCTGAAACAGCTCCCAGTCGAGGTGTAGTCCGTATGGATCAAGGAAACACAATATCCGTGTTTTCGTAGAGCCCAATTCTTGAGGAAATACCTGTTCCAGGAGGACTTGATTACAATCACCCTCCCATACTTTCGCTTCAGGTCTTCCCGCTGTCATCAATCTGAGGGCATTCACCCGACCAGGATCGATATCTACAAAGTGCAGTCGAGAGAAAGGCGGCTTTATATCTAGGGCTTGCTTTGGGCTACCGTCGATAATGGAGCCCGTCTGCCGAGATTCGTGCTGACCTGCTCCGGCAAATCCATCCACGTAGACAGGCGAAAGTGGAAAGCTGGAGTTTGTAAGAATCGTCGTATAGGCCTGAGCGTACTTACCCAATATCTCAAGTTTGACCTCAGACCACTTCCCAACTGCGTCAAGTCGAATTTGTGACGATTCGTCGCTCTGCATATTTCGCCTTTTGTTCACCCTTGCAAGGATAGCACTATTAGTGGGGCATATCGAGCCTACCGCACCGGGAAGTTGCATTGGTGGTTTCCTCAGTTTGAGCTGCCACTTGGTAAACAGCAAAAGGCGCGCCCGAAGGCGCGCCTTTGCGTAATGCTGTGCGGAGCAACTACTCCTTGGGCTTGTCGCCCTCGGCTCCGGCGTTGGCCTCTTCAAGCTGCTTCTGCAGCTCTTCGCGGCGCTTGGTGCG
>Ga0302319_10010642_pt1 | contig 17521 bp, 11 predicted proteins | sample Bog_T0_2_FD_203319 | JGI IMG/M metagenome (GOLD analysis project Ga0302319, IMG submission 203319) | Peat permafrost microbial communities from Stordalen Mire near Abisko, Sweden - Bog_T0_2 | ecosystem: Environmental > Terrestrial > Soil > Wetlands > Peat | place: Sweden: Abisko, Stordalen Mire...
TGTGCTTCTGGCCGATGCGCACCCCTTCGAGGCGTTTCACGCTCCACCCCTCCAGACGGATGTCCCTCCAGATTCCGCAGGTGACCAGCCTGGGCGCCCAATCCCACCCGAACTGGCATTGCTCCTTGCGGATGACCTGGCAGCGACCCACCGGATCATTGAATTCCCTTACCTGGTGTTCGGGCCGCCGACTGCGGATGTAGGCCATCGCGCTGCCAAAAAGCACCCGCATCTCATTGCGGCCCGCCCGAAGGCGGGCCTTCACGGGCACCCGATGCCCGTGGAACATGTTGTCGGATTCCAGGATCCGCTCACCGTTCAGATGGACCTCGGCCACCGTATCCAATCCGCTGGAAACCAGGTCGACCTCGTCCTCGCCGAGAAGGCTGGTGGGGACGGAAAAGTATGCCCTGTATTCCCAATCCCGTTCCTCGATCCACTGCACTCCGAGTTCATTTGCGGCCCAGAATGGATCTGGAATGCGTTTGTTACGAATAAGATCGGTATGAACGCACCCGGGGACACGGGCGGGAAGCCACGTTTTGGTGCCTGCCTCGCGGAAACTCCACGTGGCCCTGGTCAGGGAGTGCTCGATCATAATTTGGTGGTCCGGCCGTTCGGCACGGGGAAAACGCAAATTTCCGGGTCCCGCGAGGGTATTGCAAGCATTCACAAGAGGCTCCAGCCTCCACATCCGCGACATCCCACGATGCCCCTCCTGGATCCACCGCCCAACCAGAAACCGGTCCTGCCGCAGCCGCCGCGCCCCATCGTGGCCATCGGCGCGGGCGGAATTGCAAGGGACGCGCACCAGCCGGCCTATCGCGTTGCCGGGTTTGCGACCGTTTCCGTTTTCGACAGCGACGCCGGGAAGGCCGCAGCCTTCGCCCGCGACTTCGGCATTCCGCGCAGTCTCCCCACCCTGGGCGGGGCGGTCGGCACCGCGCCCGATTCGGCGGTGTACGATGTGGCGGTGCCGGCGCGGTCGCTGCTCGCCGTCCTGCCGGAGCTTCCGGACGGAGCCGCCGTGCTGATGCAGAAGCCCATGGGCGAAAACCTGGCCGAGGCCCTCGCCATCCGCGACCTGTGCCGCCGCAAGCGGCTTGTCGCCGCCGTGAACTTCCAGCTGCGCTACGCCCCCTGCGTGCTGGCGGCGCGCGACATCGCCGCCCGCGGCCTGATCGGCGAGATCCTCGACATCGAGGTCCGCGTCACCTGCTTCACGCCGTGGCACCTGTGGCCTTTCCTCGCCGGGATCCCGAGGATGGAGATATTGTATCATAGTATCCACTACATCGACCTCGTACGCTCCTTCCTCGGCGACCCGGCCGGCGTGTGGGCGTCGACCGTGGGGCACCCCAAGTCCCCGGGCCTGTCGTCCACACGCACTTCGATCGCCCTCGATTACGGGCCCCGGCTCCGCGCCACCATCACCGCAAACCATGGGCACGATTTCGGCCCCCGCCACCAGGAGAGCTACCTCAAGATCGAGGGCTCCCGGGGGGCCATCAAGGCACGCCTCGGCGTGAACCTCGACTACCCGCGCGGGCTGCCGGACAAGCTTGAATACTGCCTCGCCGACGCGGGCAACGGAGCCGCATGGGAAACGGTCGCCCTCGACGGCTGCTGGTTCCCCGATGCCTTTGTGGGACCGATGGCCGACCTCATGCGCCGCGCCAACGGGGAAACGACCGCCCTCCCGACAGGCGTCGAGGATGCCATCCGGACGATGGCCGTCGTGGAGGCGTGCTACGAGTCCAGCGCGAAAGGCTCGACACCCGTTCCGCCGTGAGATCCCCCGACCCAGGCCTGCGCCCGGTGGATTCCCATGCCCACTTCTGGGACACGGGCCGCATGGGCTATCCCTGGCTGGCCGATTTTCCCGCCATTTCCGGGCCCCATACGCCCCGCGATCTCCTGGCCGAGGCCGCCCCGTGCGTCCCTGATTCGATCGTGTTTGTGCAGGCCGAGTGCGAGCGGTCCCGCTGGCTCGAGGAGGTCGAATGGGTGGAGTCCCTGGCGGCGGCCGAACCTCGGATCGGTGGAATCGTCGCCCATGCCCCGATGGATGCGGGACCGGCGACCCTGGCCGCGATCAACCGGCTGGCCGCCCGACCGCTCGTTCGAGGAGTCCGTCACCTGATCCAGGGCGAGGCCAACCCCGTGTTCTGCCTTCGTCCGGAATTCCTCGCGGGGATCAGGGAGCTCGGGAGGCGGAACCTGACCTTCGACATCTGCTGCACGCACGGGCAGCTGCCGGCCGTCATCGAGCTGGTCCGGCGCTGCCCGGAAACGCTGTTCATACTCGATCACGGCGGGAAGCCGGCCATCGGCTGCGAAGCGGCCGATGCCTGGAAAGGCCATATCGCGAGGCTCGCGGCGGAACCGAACCTCCACTGCAAGCTCTCGGGCCTGGGCACCGAGGCCCCCGGCGGCCGCTGGAGCGTCGGGGACCTCCAGCCCTACGCCGACCACCTTCTCTCATGCTTCGGGGCCGGCCGGGTTCTCTTCGGAAGCGACTGGCCCGTGGTAAAACTTGCCGGCGGCTACCGCCTTTGGCTTGAGGGCGCGCGGCAACTACTATCCCATCTTGCCGAGGACGAGATCCGCGCCGTCTTCCGCGAAAACGCGCGGCGCGTCTACCGCCTCGGTCCCATCCCATGTTCCGACTGGACAAAAAAAACGCCCTTGTGACCGGCGCCGGTTCCGGCATCGGCCGGGCGATCGCCGAGCTTTTCTCCCTCCAGGGGGCCGTGGTCTGGGTTGCCGACCGCGACAGCGCGGCCGGACAGGAAACCGTGGGATCGATCCGCTCGGCGGGCGGCCTCGCCGAGTTCGCCGAACTCGATGTCACCGACGCCCAGGCCGCCCTGGCCCTCGGCGGCCGCATCCCGCCGGTCGACGTGCTCGTCAACAACGCCGGGATCGGCCACGTGGGCAACCTCGCCGGAACCGGGACTTCGGACCTCGACAGGCTCTATGCGGTCAATGTCCGGGGTCCGTTCAACCTTTGCAAGGCCTTCGTCCCCTCCATGCTCGGACGGGGGAGCGGAAGCGTGATCAACATGGCCTCGATCGGCGGCATCGTCGCGGTGCGCGACCGCCTGGCGTACACCGTCACCAAGTTTGCGGTTGTCGGCCTCACGAAGTCCCTAGCGCTGGACCACTCGCACACGGGCGTGCGTTTCAACGCCATCTGCCCGGGCAGGGTCGAGACCCCCTTTGTGAAGTCCCGGATCGCCGAATATCCGGACCCGGCGAAGGCCTACAGGGAAATGTCGGCCACCCAGCTCACGGGCCGCATGGCGCGGCCCGATGAGATCGCGGCCGCCGCGCTGTACCTGGCCTCCGACGCGTCGGCGATGGTCACCGGGAGCAGCCTCATGATCGACGGCGGATGGAGCGCGGGCAAATGACCCGGACTCCGTGACCATCCCGGGCAGGATCACAGGATTGCGAACGATCGACGTTCGCTTTCCGACGTCGGCGCATCGGGACGGCTCCGATGCGATGAATCCCGACCCCGACTATTCCGCGGCCTACGTCGTCCTCTCCACGGACCGGGCCGACGGCGCCGAGGGTCACGGGCTCACGTTCACGATCGGGCGCGGCAACGAGGTTGTCGTCGCCGCCGTCGAGGCATTGCGGCCCCTTGTCGTCGGCCAGCCCATCGCCGCGTTCACCTCCGCGCCGGGCGCATTCTGGCGGCACCTCACCGGAGACAGCCAGCTTCGGTGGATAGGGCCGGAAAAGGGGGTCATCCACCTCGCGACCGCCGCCGTGGTGAACGCGCTCTGGGACCTTTGGGCCAGGATCGAGGGCAGGCCCCTGTGGAAGCTTCTTTCCGCCATGTCGCCGGCGCAGATCGTCGAGATGGTCGATTGGAGATACCTCTCGGACGCACTCGGCCCCGACGAGGCGCGGGAAGGCCTGGAACGTCTCGTGTCCACCCGGGACGAGCGGGAGGCAAGGATCATGCGGAGCGGCTACCCGGCGTACACGACCTCGGCGGGCTGGCTGGGTTATTCGGACGAGAAGATCCGGCGCCTCTGCCAGGAGGCCCTTGCGGACGGTTTCACCCACTTCAAGATAAAGGTTGGCGCCAACCTGCGGGACGATATCCGCCGGGCGGCCCTTGTGAGGGCGGAGATCGGACCAAAACATTTCCTGATGATCGACGCCAACCAGGCGTGGGACGTCGGCCAGGCGATCGATTGGGTCCGCGCCCTCGCACCGAGCCGGCCGCTGTGGATCGAGGAGCCCACCTCGCCGGACGACATTCTTGGCCATGCCGCGATAGCGCGTGCCATCGAACCCCTGGGCATCGGCGTCGCAACAGGCGAACACTGCCACAATCGGGTGATGTTCAAGCAGCTCCTCCAGGCGCGGGCCATCTCCTACTGCCAGATCGACGCCTGCCGCCTCGGCGGCGTCAACGAGGTCGTTGCCGTCCTGCTTCTGGCCTCGAAATTCCGGGTTCCCGTCTGCCCCCACGCCGGGGGGGTGGGCCTCTGCGAATACGTGCAGCATGAATCGATTTTCGACTACCTCTGCGTGAGTGGCTCGCTTGAGGGCAGGGTGACGGAATACGTGGACCACCTGCACGGCCATTTCATGGATCCCTGTGTGATCCGCCACGGCCGGTATGTCGCGCCCCGGGCCCCCGGCACGAGCGCCGCCATGAAGCCCTCCTCCCTCGCCGCAAACATGTATCCCGGAGGCGACGTCTGGCGCCGCATCCTCCAGGGTCAGGCCCCGGGTTGAGCCGCCTCCCCGAGGCGCCCGCCCATCTTCGCATAGGTCTCGACCGCCTCCGCGCTGGCCGACACCAGATCCCCGTCGAGTGCGATGCTCCCGCGGGTGAAAAGCGTGATCAGGCAGGATCCACCGAATGAAAAGAACCCCTTCTCGTCGCCCTTCCGGACGGGTCTGCCGGGCACAAACGTCTGGCGGATGCCGCCGACATTGGTCGCCCCCACCTCGATCAGGGCAACGTCGCCGAAGACGGGCGACTTGATCTCGGTGATCATGCGCTTGTTCCGGACCAGGTAGCGCACATTGCGCCGCAGGGCGACCGGGCTGACGGAATAGAGGCTCCCCCTGCAGGTGCGGGGCTCGCCGGGAATCCCGTCCACCGGAAAGTGAAACCGGTGATAATCCACAGGGCAGAGACGGGAAATGAGCATGGCGCCTCCGTCAAACCGGCGGGAGAGGGTCCTCCGCTCAACGGGCAGGCCATCCTCGGCGAAGAGTTCCGGAAGCGTGAACCTGGCCCCCTTGACGTAGAACCCGTCTGCCGCCCCCAGATCGGGGAAAGCCAGGTGGCGCCCGTCCCCGGGAAGGACCGCGACCCGTTCGCCGGGCGCGATCGGCCGCGATTCCGGCTTGAGCGCCCGATAAAAGAATTCGTTGAACGTCCTGTAGTCGAACGCCGACTTTGCAAACTCGTCGACGTCCAGGTCGTAGCGGGTGATGAAGGGCAGGATCCGAAAGGCGCTCCGGCGGCGGTTCATCCTCCAGCCGTACCAGGCCGAGAACAGCCGGCGCCGGACCAGCAGCCAGACCGCAAGGCGCCCCACCGGGTTGTCATAGGCCAGCCGCAGCCACGGCTCCCCGTAGATCTGCTCGGTCTTCAGCTCACGCGTGGCGCGATCGATGTAGCGGACGGGCTGGGAGCTCATGTCATCTTGCGCCCGCCGCCTCCAGCGCCTGCCGGAGGGCGATCACCTGGGGGTTCGCCGGCTCGATCGCCAACGCCTGCCTGCAGGCCCGCATGGCCTCCCCATAGCGGCCCTCCCGCCCGTACATCACCGAGAGATCGTAGTATCCTGCCGCGCTTGGATCCATGCGGACAAGCTCCTCCGCCGTGGCAATTGCCTCCGTCACCCGCCCGGCCTTGAAGAGGGCCTCGGCGAGATCGAGTCGCGCGTCTGCCAACCCGGGGTCGATCCGAAGGGCGTTCCGCAGCTCGTCCCTCCCGCTTTCGGCCTCGCCCGCCTCAATGAGCGCCAGCCCCAGGTCGCGGTGCCCGGCGGCCCAGCCCGGCTCAGCCCTCACCGCCTCCCCAAAGGCCGCGACTTCCTCGGCCTGCCTGCCCTCGCGCTTCATCAGGGTTCCGAGGCGCCAAAGGATGTCCGCCCTGTAGGGATCCGGGCCAAGTTCGACGAGCATATGGCGGAAGAGAGTCTCGCTGTCCCTCCAGATCCCAACCTGGGCCGCGCTCGCGCGGCCCAAGGCGGCCACGACCACAAAGACAGACCCTAGAGCCGCCATGCGTCCAACCCGGGATCTTCCGAGCCTGAGAAGCGCGATGGCGATCGCCGCGGAGACGGGGATGGCCACCAGGTAGCTGTAGCGGTCGTTGGCGTAATGGGGATGCTCAGTCAGGCCAAGCACCGGCACGAGGAGGATCAAATGGCAGCACCAAAGGGCGAGCGTCTTGGGCCATGCGTGGCGCTTCCAGAGCAAAAGCGCGGATATCCCTGCGACCGCCGCCAGGCTGGCGATGAACTTGGGATCGGACGGATCGAACCAAACAAGGGTTGTGTACACCGGCGAGAGGTGGAGCGGGAAGACCGGCTTCCAGACATAATAGGCCCATATGTAACAGGCCTGCATGATCCTGGGGAAAGCGCCGAATTGCGCGAGGGTCGGCGGCGGCTCCCAGACCCCGGCCGCGTGGAACCTGGCGTTCACCGTGATCCCGAAAACAACGGCCGTCACGATGAAATACGGGATCTTCTCGGCCCAGACCCGGAGGTTGCCCGAGCCCGTCCATCCGCCGGATGCCGCGGGCAATCGCCGAAGCACGAGCGCGTCGACGACAACCAGCACCCCCGCATACCCTAGGGCCAGGGGATAGCTGGTCAGGGACATGGCAAAGGCAAGCACTGAGCCCGTCAACGCCAGCCGCCGCGCCGGGCTCCCGGCCCGGGCAGACACCGACTCAAGATAGGCCAGGAAGGAAAGCAGGAGAAAGAAGGCCGCCTGGCAATACATGCCGGACGCCCAGGAAACCGTCTCGACCCTCAGGGGATGCACGGCCCAGACCAGCGCCCCGGCCGCCGCCGCGAGGATGGCGAGCCTGCCCTGGGCCCACGGCCTGCATTCCGGGAGCATCCGCATAAGTTTCAGGACGAGAAGGAACACGAGCGCCGAGTCCGCGGAATGCAGGGCGAGGTTGAGCACATGGTAGGAGCGCGGCCCAGGTCCAAAAAAGCGATAGTCGACTGCGAACGCCAGCCAGCCGAGCGGCACATACCTGCGGACGTAGGTGGAATCCGTGAACATCCATCGGATGTTTGCCGCGGTAAGTGCCCGAAGGTGGACGTTCCCCTGCAGGTTTATGTCATCGTCCCATTGCAGCATGGACCCCCGGATCGCGTTGTGAAACACAAACCATGCCACAAGGCCGACGGCTGCCGCCACCGCCCATTTCAGTCCGCGATGCGCTGAGGTGCTGCCGTAGTTCGGGGCCATTTTAGCCCGGATATTCCACGGAAAAATCCCGGGCGACCGCAAAGGAAATCGCCCGGCGTGCGCGCGTCCGGGCCGTCAGGAAGGTGTGGCCATCGCCAGCTCGCCGCCCTTGACCGTGAACACGGCCTCGCTCCCGTCGGCAACCCCACCCGAGACAAGCGCGCGGGCCAGCTTTGTCTCGACCTGGCGCTGGAGGAACCGCTTCAGGGGCCTCGCGCCATAGACGGGATCATAGCCCTTCTCGGCGGCCCATTGCTTTGCCTTGGCGTCGAGCACCACCGTCACCCGCCTTTCGGCGAGCCGGGAGTTCAGGTCGGCCAGGAGCAGGTCGACGATTCGGGCGATCTCCTCGAGCGTCAGGGGCTTGAAGAGTATCGTCTCGTCGATGCGGTTCAGGAACTCGGGCCTGAACGCCCTGCGAAGGTCGGCAAAGACGCTCTCCCTGACGCTCTCGGGAATCACATCCCCCGTCACCCCTTCGAGCAGGTGGACGGAGCCGATGTTCGAGGTCATGATGATGATCGTGTTCTTGAAGTCCACCGTCCTCCCCTGGGCGTCGGTGATGCGGCCGTCGTCGAGCACCTGCAGGAGCACGTTGAAGACGTCGGGATGGGCCTTTTCGACCTCGTCGAACAGGACCACGGCGTACGGCTTCCTGCGGACCGCCTCGCTGAGCTGTCCGCCCTCGTCGTAGCCCACATAGCCGGGAGGCGCGCCTATCAGGCGCGAGACGCTGTGCTTCTCCATATATTCGGACATGTCGATCCGCACCATGGCGGCCTCCGAGTCGAAGAGGGTTTCGGCAAGGGCTTTCGCGAGCTCGGTCTTCCCGACCCCCGTGGGCCCCAGGAACAGAAAACTCCCCACCGGACGGCGCGGGTCCTTGATTCCGCTCCGTGCGCGCAGAATGGCGTCGGTGACCAGGGTCACGGCCTCGTCCTGGCCTATCACCCTGCGGTGGAGCACCTCCTCGAGGCGCAGGAGCTTCTCCTTCTCGCCCTCGACAAGACGGGTGACGGGAACCCCCGTCCACTTGGAGACGACCTCGGCGATTTCGCCCGTGGAAACCTCCTCCTTAAAGAGCGTGGTGCTGTTGCCCGCCTTCTCAAGCTTCCTGAGTTCCGCCTCAAGCTGGGGAATCCTGCCGTGGCGCAGTTCGGCCACCTTGTTGAGGTCATAGGCGCGCTCCGCGCGCTCCATGTCGAGCCGCGCCGCCTCGAGGTCCTTCCTGAGCCCGCGAACGCGATCGACCGAGGCCTTTTCCTTTTCCCATTGCAGGCGCAGCCCCTTGGCCTTCTCGCGGGCTCCCGCAAGCTCCTGGCGCAACGCCCCGAGGCGCCGGCGGCTCGGCTCGTCCTTCTCCTTGGCAAGCGCGGTCTCCTCGATTTCCAGCCTAAGGGCCCGGCGGGTGAGCTCGTCGAGCTCCTGCGGCATCGAATCCATCTCGGTCCGGATCATCGCGCATGCCTCGTCGACGAGGTCGATCGCCTTGTCTGGCAGGAACCTGTCGGAGATGTATCGGTTGGAGAGGACCACGGCACTCACCAGGGCATTGTCCTGGATGCGCACACCGTGGTGGAGTTCGAACCGGTCGCGGAGCCCCCGGAGGATCGAGATGGCGTCCTCGACGTCGGGCTGGTCGACCAACACCGGCTGGAAGCGCCGCTCGAGGGCGGCGTCCTTCTCGATGTGCCTGCGGTACTCGTCGAGCGTCGTGGCGCCGATGCAGTGCAGTTCGCCGCGGGCAAGCATGGGCTTGAGCAGGTTGCCCGCGTCCATCGCCCCGTCGACCTTTCCGGCGCCCACGATCAGGTGCAGCTCGTCGATAAAAAGGATGATTCTGCCCTCCGCCTGCCTGACCTCGTCGAGCACGGCCTTCAGCCGCTCCTCAAACTCCCCGCGATACTTTGCGCCGGCCACGAGGGCCCCCATGTCGAGCGCGAAAATAACCCTGTCCTTGAGCCCCTCCGGCACGTCGCCGCGGACAATCCTCTGGGCGAGGCCCTCGACTATTGCGGTCTTTCCCACTCCGGGCTCGCCGATCAGGACCGGGTTGTTCTTCGTGCGCCGGGAAAGAATCCGGATGGTGCGGCGGATCTCCTCGTCGCGCCCAATCACGGGGTCGAGCTTTCCGTTTCTTGCGCGGGCCACAAGATCGATGCCGTACTTCTCCAAAGCCTGGTAGGTCGCCTCGGGGTTGTCGGTCGTAACCCGCTGGCTGCCACGCATCTCGCGCAGGGCATGGAGGACCTTCGCCCGATCGATGCCAAAGCTCCTGAAGAATTTCCTGAGCGATTCCGGGCGGCCAACCTCCAGCAGCCCCAGCAGGAGGTGTTCCGCGCTCACAAATTCGTCCTTGAGATCCGCGGCTTCGGACTCGGCCCTCGTGAGGACGTCGTTCAGCGACTGGGTGACATAGACCTTCGACGCGTCGACGCTCCCGGTCACCTTTGGTATCCGCTCAAGCTCCCGTTCAACAGAGAGTTGCATGGCGCTGACCGTCAACCCGAGCTTTGACACCAACCCGGGGACAATACCGTTCTCCTGGGCGAGCAGCGCCGCCAGGAGATGCCAGGTGTCGACCTCGTGGTGGTTTAGGCGCCGGGCGAGGGTCTGGGCATCGGCGACAGCCTGCCTCGACATCTGGGTGAACTTTGCCATGTCCATGGGAGCCTCCCTGCATGGGGTGCGCCAACCCGCGGAGCTGGGGCGGCCGCGGGAGAACCCTGTGTTTCCAATCCCGGCTTGGTGCCAGTTTGACGCGGGGCGGGCGCGGCTTCGCGCCGTTCGGTCGCCTCCAGTTTTTCGCGACCTCAGTTTTCCCGACCCGGCACGGTGCCGGCGCTTCTTTTTCGCGAAATGGATAATCCGGGCTAAAGAAGGACATTCGGAAGCCGATTTGGCGGACTGTAAAGCGATGCCGCCGAGCGCCGACAACCCCAACCGATCCTCACTTCCGGTCGACGCCGGAAGGAAGCAGTCCCGGTATGCTCACGACATCACCTGGGGGCGGCCGATTTTCCGGGCTCCGGAATTGCCGCCATCCCGTACCCTGCCGGATCCCCTGCCGCTGCGCTCCCAATGCTTTGGCCCGTCCCGTTCGGCGGGAGGACGCTGAAGGCCCAGGCCGTGGCGAACTGAGGGGGGATCCAGCCGGCTTGGGCATCGCCGCGTTGCCGTCAAGGCAGCCAACTTCAAGGGGATGACCCCGTAGTTTTTCAACACCCTGCCAAAGGGGCGCCGACCTGCACCGTCAGGCCTGGTCGACAAAATCCGAGTTGTCGTCGTGGACCGCCGAAAACCTCGTGTTGCCGTTGCGCCGCAGAGTCTTCGCCGCACCGTTTCTGCCCAAGCCCGGCGCGCGGACCGCCCTGTGGGAGTCTCCCTGGGAGCTTCCGTTCGAGTGCCTGAGCACCGGCACCTTGACGGCGGTGCTCTGCGCCGACTCGTCGGTCTCAGATGTGTCCCCGTCGACCATCTTCATCAGCTCCGCGACGGCCGACTGCACCTGGTCCGCCTGGACCTTGAGCTCGTCGCTCGAAGCGGCGGACTGCTGGCTCAGCGCGGCATTTGACTGCGTGATCTTGTCCATGCCGGCCATTGTCGTATTCAGCTGGTTGATGCCGTCGCTCTGCTCGTGCGAGGCCTGCGCGATGCCCGCGAGCATCTCGTCGAGCTTGCGGATGCGCTCGACGATGGCCCCTAGGTTGTTGGCCATCTTCGCGCTGATCGCGACACCCTGCTCGCTCTTGGTCGCCGAACCGGAAATCTTCTCGGCCGTCTCGTGGGCGGCCTGGGCGCAGCGCTGTGCAAGGCTCCTCACCTCGTCGGCCACAACGCCGAAACCCATTCCCGCCTCGCCGGCGCGGGCCGCCTCGACGGCGGCATTCAGCGCAAGGATGTTGGTCTGGAAGGCGATCTCATCGATTGTCTTGATGATCTTCGATATCTCCGCGCTCGAGGCCTTGATCGCGGACATCGCCGCCTTCATCTCCTCCATGTCGCGGGCACCGGTGTCCGCGGTCTCGCGGGCCTCGGTGGCCAGGATCTTGGCGGACCTGGCGTTCTCGGAGTTCCGGGTGGTCATGCTCGCCATCTCATGGAGGGCCGAGCTGCTCTCCTCAATCGCGGAAGCCTGCTGGGTGGCCCCGTCGGCGATCGAATCGCTCACCTGCGCGACCTGGCGGACGGCGACATTCGTCTTGCCGGCCTCGCTTGAAAGCCTTGAGGCGATCGCCTCGATGGGGCCGCTGATCGCCCGGGCCACCAGGAAGGCCACACCCAGGCCCAGAAGGCATCCTCCAAGGGTCCCCCATGTCACGAACATCTCGTTCTGGACCTGCTCCGCGCGCATCCGGACCTCAAGATTGCTCTGCAGGTCGTGCACACCCTGGCGGACGCTGGCCAGCGCGGCGCTGAACTGCGGCCCGATCTTGTTCATCTGATTGTCCATGATGTCGATGCGCTCATTCTTGAGGGCAACGGTGCGGTCGAGGCCCTGGGCATAGGAGGCCGCGGCGCCCTTGAGCGCCTTGATCAGATCCTCCTTGGCGGAGTCCTTGAGCGACGCATCCATCTTCTCCATCTCAAGCTGGTCCTTTTCGATCCGGTTAATCTGGCCCAGCGTGATCCCCAGTGCGGTGCGGGCCGCGTCGGAGGCCTCCGATCGGGAGGTGAGCAGGAAGGAATTGACCTCGCTCGTGCATTCGAAAAACGCCTTGAGCGCATTGGCCAGCTTGAAAGCGGAGTTCATGTCGCCCTGGTCCCGGGCCGCGGTGAGCATCTTCTGGAGGTCGCTCGCGATCTCCGTGGCCTCCGGCTCCAGGGTCTCGTGGTCGACCGCGACCAGCTGGCCGGCATTGTCCACGAGGTGCCGGAACGCCGCGTCGTAATCGGCGAGCAGGCGCTTGGCCGAGGCCACCTGGGCCGCCCGCTCGGGATCGACGATCCTGTGCTCCGCCGCCGCGAATCCGGCATCGAGCGCGCTCTTGGCCTTGTCGTAATTGCCCGCGCTCGCCGAGGACCCGGTCGCCAGAAACTCGTTCACCTGCAGCTTGAGGGCCAGCATCGAGGCCTCAAGGCTGGCTGCAGTGTTTGTCTCCTGCGCACTTTCGGCGTAGAGCGTCAGCTTCCGCCCCGCGGCGCCGAGAGCCAGGTAGGCGATGACGGTGACCCCGGTAAGCAGTGCGAACACGAGGCCGAATCCACAGGCGATCTTTCGGGCTATGGTAAGATGTGAAAAATGCATTTGGGGTATTGGGGTTGGCTTCCGCTAGTCATCGACCGAGAACCGGATGGGTATGACCACCCTGAGCGCCACGATCGCCCCGTCGCGCTCGGCGGGCTTGAATTTCCACTTCTTGAGGGCCTCCACCGCAGGCTCCTCAAATGCCGAGTTGCTGGACTTGGCGACCTTCAGATCCTGAGGGTTCCCCTGGGTGTCTATGAGGACGTTGACCATCACAACCCCTGAAATCCCCCTGTTGCGCAGGTCGTTAGGAAAGTCGGGTGCAACGGTGCGGACAGGGACCGGAGGTTCGAGCCGGCTGTCTCCGCGCACAGCATGCGCCAGGGACAGGCCGAGGAGGGTAAATACCGCAGCCAACGCGATCTTTTTCATACTAATCACACCGCTGCTAATTCGGCGCAGGCGGGCCCCGATTGAGGGGTAAATCACGGGGAAGGACAAAAAGTCGCAATGCCGGGATTTGCGTCCCGCCAGCCAATTGCGTTGCCAATTTCCAGGGCGAGCACCGGAATCCCCTAAAGGACCGCCGGATTCCGCCGAAAAAGTTTTGTCGCATTGCGTCGAAGCGGCCGCATTTTGACTGCCTTGCCAGCCATGTCGTCTCCATTGCCCGCAATGTCGCCCCAGGGATCGTTGCAGCGCCGTGTCGCCATTGCCGCAGGCATTTCGCTCGTCATGGGGGTGCTCGACGCACTTGCGTCGCACCTGAGGGCCATGGTGCCCTCCGATCCCGCCGCCCGGGAGGCCGTGTCGCCCCAGGTGGCCGCGGGCCTCGTGCTCGCCGCCGGGTCTCTCTGGCTCCTGGGGGGCCCGCGATCCGCAGCCCGTCGCCTGGCAAGCAGGGGAGCGGCCGCCGTTGTGGTGCTCATTGCGGCCTTTGGTCTTGGCCTCCCCGGCGCGGGCCGGGGAATTCCGATTTCACTTGGCCTCGCCGGCATCGGACTCCTCGCCCATCACCCCGGATGGCGCCGGTCCCTGGGACTTTCCTCCTGGGCGGCCTTCGCCTCCGCCACCGTGGTGCTGGTCGTCGCACTGAACCGGATGATCGACTCCCTGTTCGTCGCGGCCCCCGGCAAGGCGGACCTCGCCGTGCTCGCGGTGCTCCCGACCACCGTCGGCCTCCTCTCGTTGTGCGCGGGGCTCGTGGTGGTCCAGCCCGAGCTCGATTTCATCCGCGTGTTTCTCGGCGAGCGATCCACGCACCGGCGGGCGCGCCAGCTCCTTGTGGTCATCCTGCTCGTGCCCCCGGCGTTCGAGTTTCTAAGGCTGGCCATGGTGCGCCAGGGTTACTTCAGCCTTGCGTCGGATATCGCGGTTTCCGTCGCCCTCGAGATGATCTTCTTCATGTTCGTGATGGTGCTGATCGCGCGCACGGGGGACCAGCAGGACCAGAACCTCGAGATCGCCGAGGTGACCCGCGATCGGGTGATGGCGCAGGCGGCGTCGCTGCAGCAGGAGGTCGCCAAGAGGACGCGCGAGCTCGAGATGGCCAATTCGAACCTTCGCGTGGTGGCGCAGGTCAATTCCCTGCTCGCCCTGACCACCCGGCACACGCCGAACGGCGTGATCATAGCAGACGCCAAGGGCGGCGTCCTCTGGACCAATCCGGTGTGGGAGCGCATCAGCGGCCGGGCCCAGGCCACGTCGCTGGGGATGGCGGCCGATCGGCTGCTGGGCGAGGTCTGGGGCGAGACGGCCTCGGCGCGCGCACGCGAGCTCATCGCCGCGGGCCAGCCGGAAAAATTCGAGGTGAGCGGCCCCGGGTCGGACGGCCTGAACCAGTGGGTGCGGGTCACCATCCAGCCCGTGCGCGACAAGGCCCAGCAGGAGCAGCTCTCACACTTCATCATCATCCTCGATGACTTCACCGCGTACCGGGAGGCCGACCGCCGCCTGCAGGCCGCGAACGACCGGCTGCAGTTCGCGCTTCACTCCTCTGGCTACGGGATCTGGCAAACCGAGATTCCGGGCAACCGGGTGGAGTGGGACGAGCACACCGCCGAGATTTACGGGGTGAGCCGCGACCTGTTCGGAGGCACGGTCGCCGACTGGGCGCGGCTCATCCATCCGGACGACGCCGACCTGGTCGCCTCCCATCGGGAGCAGGTGCTGGCCGGCACGGTGAGGAATTTCGACATCGATTTCCGGATCGTGCGCCCCGATGGCGCAATCCGGTTCGTCGAGGCGCATGGATTCCTTGTCCGCGACTCCGGGGGGGTCCCCGCCAGGCTTGTGGGCCTGAACCGTGACATCACCGCCGAGGTCGAGATGCGCGACACACTCCGGGTCGCCGAGGAACGGCTCGGCCTGGCCCTGCTCGCGACCAATGAGAGCGTGTGGGACTGGAACATCAGGACGGGAGCCATCTACAGGGACCGCCGCTGGGCCGAGCTTGTCGGCCTGGAGTCGCAGGAAAGCTTCGCCGACATTTCCGCCTGGTCGAATTCAATCCACCCCGAGGACCTCCCCGCGGCCCAGTACGCCCTCGATGCCCACCTGCAGGGCCGGACGAGCGTCTACATGGCGGAATACCGCCTGCACACGAAGTCGGGCCAGTGGATTTGGACCCTTGACCGCGGCAAGGTCGTCCTGCGCGACAAGGACGGGCGCCCGCTGCGCATGGTCGGCACCCAGGGCGACATCACGGCGCGCAAGAAGCTGGACGAGCGCCTCAGGCACAGCGAGGAGATATCGATCCAGCTGGGCCGGCTCGCCCAGATCGGTGCCTGGGAGTGGTCGCTCGAGACCCACGCGCTCACCTGGTCGCCGGAACTGTACCGCATCTGCGAGGCCGAGCTGGGCTATACGCCGACGCTCGCCTCCCTCCAGGAGTTTTTCCCGGTCGAGAACCGGGATGTCTTCACCCGCGCGATGGAACCCGGCTCCTCGGAGGGCCAGGGATTCGACTTCGAGTCGCCTATGACAACCCTGAGGGGAAACAGGCTCTGGGTCCGCGTGATCGGGAAGGTGGAGTTCAAGGACGGGCGCGCGCTGCGGCTTTTCGGAGCCATCCAGAACATCACCGTGCAGCGCGACACGGAGGCCGCCCAGCGCAAGCTCGAGGCCCAGCTCTTCCAGGTCCAGAAGATGGAGACCCTCGGCACGCTCGCCGGCGGCATCGCCCACGACTTCAACAACCTGCTGACGGGCATCCTGGGCTACCAGGAGCTCGCCCTGGACACGCTTCCCGAGGACCATCCTTCGCGCAGCTGCCTGACGGAGGCGCGGAACGCCTGCGGCCGCGCCCACGAGCTGGTCGAACAGATCCTGACCTTCAGCCGCCAGACGAGCGGGGGAAAGCCCGTTTCCGTGGACCTGGGATCCATCGTGGAGGAGGCCAGGCGCTTCCTCCGGGCCACCGTGCCGGCAACGATCCAGATCGAGGTGTCCGTCTCGGAGAATTGCGGCCGGATCATGGCGGACCCGACCCAGCTCCACCAGGTGCTTCTCAACCTCGGCACGAACGCCGCCCATGCGATGCGCATGGGCGGCGGCACGCTCCGGATCAACCTGGCCCCGGTGACCCTTGCTCCGACAAGGGCCGCGGCGATGGGCAACCTTTCCGGAGGCAACTACCTTTGCCTCAGCGTGGCCGACAACGGTCACGGCATGGACGCCGACACCCAGAAGCGAATCTTCGACCCCTTCTTCACGACCAAGGAGGTGGGCGAGGGAACCGGCCTGGGCCTGGCCGTGGTCCATGGAATCGTCCACGCCCACGGGGGCACCATCGAGGTCGTCACGGCGCCCGGCGAGGGGGCCGTTTTCAAGATCTATCTGCCCGTGGCCGGAGACGAGTCGGATGAATCCAGCGCGGGAAACGCCGCCCCGGTTCCGACCGGGAGGGGCGAGATGATCTGCGTGCTGGACGACGAACAGATCGTGGCCCAGGTGGCCCGGTTGAGCCTGGAACGCTACGGCTACCGGACAATGGTCTTCAATTCGCCGGAGGCCTGCCTTGAGGCCCTCAGGAAGGACCCGGAGGGGGTGGACGTGCTTCTCAGCGACCACACGATGCCCGGCATGACGGGCATGGAGCTTTCAACCCAGGTCCGCACTTTCGCGCCCCGGCTCCCCATCGTCATCATGTCCGGGTACTTCTCCAAGATATCGCCGCGGGCGCTTGAGGACATCGGCCACATAGCCCTTCTCGCCAAGCCCTTCTCGATGGGCGAACTCGGCAGCGTGGTCGACCGGGCGATCCATCCTGACGAGCCCGCCTGAGTTCAGGAGGTCAGCTGGCGGACGACCTCGGGATCCTGGTTCGACTGGGCGCCAAGCGCTGACGACGACGCGCCGAAGATGGCGGCGACGGCGGACTGGTTGGCGGCTGCAGCTTCAACCGGATCGCGAAGGGCTGAAAACTGGTTTTGTCGGGCGACCTGGAGCGTCGCATCGGCGGTGTCGGCGGATGCCGCGTCCGAGCCCGTATCCGCTTCGTCCGGGCCGTCCGGAATGGGGTTCTGGACAGTCGGCTGGGCTTGGGCGGAGATGCCGCGGAGCGCCTGGCTGAGCGCCTGCAGGTCCGGCGCGGTTTGAAATGGGGAAAGGTTCGAATGGATGGTGCTCATGGGGAATCGTGGTTGGGTCGAGTGGGATTGGGCTGGTTTAGCAGGGTGTTGAAAAACTACGATGAGCCGTCGTTGCGATCAGAATGGGCTCTCCGCAAGGCGGGCTGGGAGGGGGACGCAGCGCGCCAGCGCGAAGATGGCGAGGCGAAGCCGAGTCCGCATGGACGCACTCGGTGGGCGCCCTGCGGGCGGCCGAGTGCGCAATCCTCACAGAGGCTATCCC
>Ga0302319_10010643_pt1 | contig 17521 bp, 17 predicted proteins | sample Bog_T0_2_FD_203319 | JGI IMG/M metagenome (GOLD analysis project Ga0302319, IMG submission 203319) | Peat permafrost microbial communities from Stordalen Mire near Abisko, Sweden - Bog_T0_2 | ecosystem: Environmental > Terrestrial > Soil > Wetlands > Peat | place: Sweden: Abisko, Stordalen Mire...
TACCAGCCCGGCGATGTCATCGAGGCCTTTGAGATTTTGCAAATCAAGCCCACGCTGTAATTATTTCCGCCGGGCGGGCTGATTTAAGCAGCCATGGCCAGGGCTTCGGCCCGCGGCCTTCCCGAATTTCCACCATGTCGCGCCTCACCCGCATCAACGAGCTGCTTATGCGCGAAGTGAGCGACTTGCTCCATACGCGCTACCGCGACCGTTCGGTCAGCATCACCATTACCGAGGTGGACATCACGTCCGACCTGCGCAGCGCCCGTATTTATTATTCTGTGCTGGGCAGCGACAAGGCGCGAAATGACGCCGTCAAGTTGCTCGATGAAATCAAAAGCGAATTGCGCACCCAGGTCTTCAAGCGGGTGACACTGAAGTACACGCCCAGTTTCAGTTTTCATTACGATGATTCGACGGTGCGCGGCAATCGCACGCTCGCCATTCTCGACGATCTCCAGGCCAGTGGAGAATTTAAAGATCCACCGCCGCCGACGGAAACACCCGAAGAAACGCCCGAAGAATCGGAGCCCTAGTTCTGCATGTATTTCCCCAACCAATCGCCTCAATTTCGCCAGCTCGTGGACGGCTTGCGCGGCAAGCCTGTGGCTGTGGTCGGCCACCTGCGCCCGGATGGCGACTGCATCGGCTCGCAAGTGGCGCTGACGCGCATGTTGGTGGCCAGTGGGGTGAAGGCCGTCGCGGTTAATCAAGATACCCCGCCGCGGCTACTCGCCGATTTTGTGGGCGACACGCCTTGGCGCAAGGCCTCGGATTACCAGCCGGTGGCCGGTACTGTGGCCATTTGTGTGGACTGCGCCGACCATAGCCGCCTCGGCCCGCGTCTGCGCGAACTTTTCCCCAAGCCGTTTTTGGTGATCGACCACCATGTTTCCAATCTTGGTTTCGGCGAGTTTAATTTTGTGTTGTCTGAAACTTCCGCCACCGCCGAGGTGCTCGCGGGTTTATTTTTTGACAATCAATTTCCGGTCGATGCCGTTACGGCGCAGGCGCTTTACGTCGGCATCGCCACGGATACCGGTCAGTTCCGCTTTCCTTCGACGACCCCGCAGGTGTTTCAAATCTGCGGACAATTGATGACGGCTGGGGCTGAACCCGGCACTGCGGCACACCTGCTTTATGAGCGCGAAAGCCCCGGCAAAGTGCGCCTGCTGCAATCCTTTCTTAATTCCCTGCGCAGCGAATTTCAGGGCCGTGTGTGCATCGGCACTTTACGTGAAGCCGATTTTACGACCACCGGGGCTTCGCGCGAAGACACGGAAGGCCTCGTTGACTACGCCCGTGCCATTGAGGGCGTGGATGTCGGCGTCTTGCTTGAAGAGCGCCTGGGCGCGGTGAAAGGCAGCCTGCGGGCCAAGGATCCGCGCTTTGCCTTGCACAACCTTGCGCAAAAATTTTCGGGTGGCGGCCACGCCTGCGCGGCTGGTTTCAACGTCAATGAACCCCTGATCCAATTCTACCCGCGTTTCCTGGCCACTCTCGGCGAACAACTCGCTGTAGCCGACCAGTCAGCTCAGGGATAAAATTTATCTAACTATGAATGCGTCCGACCCGCATCAGCTCGAAGGCCTTCTGCTCGTGGACAAACCGTCCGGGATGACGTCGCATGACGTTGTCGCGCGCTTGCGCCACCGGCTCAAAATCCGCCAAATCGGCCACGCTGGTACGCTGGACCCGATGGCGACCGGCCTGCTCGTCATGCTTATTGGCCGCGCCACCAAGGTTTCGCAATACCTCACGAGTCTCGACAAGGAGTACGAAGGCACGTTTGAACTCGGCAAAGTCACCGATTCGCATGATGCCGACGGTGAGATTAAGGAGACCAACCCGGTGCCCGCGCTCGATACCGAAGGCCTGCGTACCGTCATGAACACTTTCGTCGGCGATCAATTTCAGACGCCGCCGATGTTTTCGGCCAAAAAAATCAAAGGCGTGCCGCTCTACAAACTGGCCCGCAAAGGCCAGGAGGTTGAACGCGAGCCGCGTTTCATCCACGTGCATTGTTTCGATTTGCTCGATTTCACGTCGCCCACGGCCTCCTTCCGTCTGCGCAGTTCCAAGGGCACCTATGTGCGCACCATCGCGCATGACCTCGGTCGCAAACTTGGTTGTGGCGCGACCCTCACCTCGCTGCGCCGCACGGGCTCGGGCACCTTCCGCCTGGCCGATGCCACGCCACTGGCGCAATTTGACACCCTGAGCCTGACCGACGTTCGACGCCGACTGATTCCCGTTTACCAGGCCGTGCCCAGCCACGTTTTGTAGTCTTTGATTTTTTTATCCGGCTCACCGGCTAAATCATGAGTGCGAAATTCAGCGCCGCTTCGCTCCACGATGTGCGGCCCACCCGCCGCCCGCTGCATCTCGCCATTGGCATGTTTGACGGCGTCCACCTCGGACATCAAGCGGTCATTGAGGCGGCCATTCGCTCCGCGCAACAAGATAACGGGGTCGCCGCCGTGCTCACCTTTCACCCGCACCCGAGCCGCCTGTTTCATCCCGATGACCCGACTCTGCTGCTGATGCCGTCGGAGCAAAAAATAAATTTCCTCCGCAAATTTGGTGTCGATTTCGTCATCGCGCAGCCGTTCACGCGTACTTTTGCCAAATTGGAGGCCGGCCATTTTCTCCCGTATTTGAAGAAACACCTGCCATCGTTGGCTGCGGTTTATGTCGGCGAAAATTTTCGTTTCGGCCGTGGGCGGGTAGGGGACGTGAAGTTGCTTATAAATTCTGGGCGCGAAACAAATCTGACCGTAGTCAGCATCGCGCGCCTGCGACGCAATGGCGAACCGGTCTCCAGCACGCGCATTCGCGATCTCCTCACCCATGGCGCGCTGGCCGAGGCCAATCATTTGCTCGGTTACAATTATTATTGCGACGGTTCCGTGCAGCCGGGGCTAAAACATGGTCGCGCGCTGGGCTTCCCTACGCTCAACGTGGCCTGGGAACCGGAGGCCCAACCGGCCTACGGCGTATACGCGGTGCGCCTGCGCGGGGCCACGGGGCGTTGGCGGCGCGGCGTGGCCAATTACGGCCTGCGCCCCACCATCGAACATTCTGCGCCGGTGCGCCCGTTGCTCGAAACGCACCTACTTGGCCGGGGTAGGGCACCCGGCCCGCGCGCTCGGGTGCGAGTCGAATGGCTTGCTTTCCTGCGCCCCGAGAAAAAATTTCCCTCGTTTGATGCCCTGCGCCAGCAGATTGCGCGCGATTGCGCTGCGGCAGAAAAGTATTTTAATCGAGCTTAAGCCCGTTCGCCATGAAAGCCCGCCCCATCCGCTGCCTCATTACCGCCGGGCCCACGCGCGAGCACCTCGACCCGGTGCGCTTTTTGAGCAACCCCTCCACTGGCAAGATGGGCTATGCGCTGGCCATTGCTGCTGCGGCCATTGGCTGGAAAGTTGACCTAGTCAGCGGCCCCGTCGCGTTGCCTGCACCTGCGGGGGTCAAAGTCCACTCGGTCGTTTCTGCTGCCGAGATGTTGGTCGCGACGAAAAAACTCTTTGCTCGCTGCGATGTGTTGTTGATGTGCGCTGCCGTCAGCGACTTTCGCCCGAAAAAAACTGCCGCCCATAAAGTCAAAAAAAACAATGCCGCCCTCGTCATTGAATTCGAGCCCACCGTGGATATTTTGAAAACCTTGGCCAAAGGCAAAAAGCCCGGGCAACTCGTAGTCGGTTTTGCCGCCGAGACCCGTAACGTCGAAACTTACGCTCGCCGCAAGCTCAAGGAAAAGAACCTCGACTTCATTATCGCCAACCACGTAGGCCGAGCCGGTTCCGGCTTTGGTGCGGATCGCAACACAGTTATCCTGCTAGGCTCCGAAGGCAAGCGGGCGAAATTTGGACCTTCATCGAAGACCAAACTTGCACATATTTTAATCGAGCATTTGCAAGCAGAACTGAAGCTAGTACCCTCAAAAAAGTAAACTAGAGAAAATGGCAAACGGCAGCTATCCCTCCGCTATCAAAGGATTCCGTTTTCTTAAACAACGGGAGCTTGCCCCTGTGTCAACTGCCTGGGACTATCAGCTTACAGAAGATTTTTCTGTCGAATCAGCAAGCAAACTTTTTTTCTACCCTGCCAGAAGATTGTTCAATCACTTTCTTTGACCCTAAATTCCCGCGTGAGGAGGCCTGTCTTTCAGTTCATCGTATACGTGAATCCTTTTTTGTAAGCGAGCTGCGACAAGGCTCATCTGGCCGGAGTTGGAAAGAATATTTATTTAGTGATCTACTCTCATGTTTTATGTCGTCTCCTCGGATTCAGAAACCTCTTGATTCGTTCGAATCATTTTCGATTTATAGTATTCCCGACCATCAGCGCTATTGGCATCGGCCTAAAACGGGAGCTTCACTCATGTCTGTTTTAAAGAAATTATTTTCCTAAAAATGGCAACCCAATGCTGGCAAAGGTCATTCTCTTGATTCAAAAACCACGATTGCCATCTACCTGTTTATTTCTCAAGCTGTTCCCATGAAAAAGTCCTTGCCAGCGCGTTTGGCCTCGCGGGTCAAAAAGGGCCGTTTGCCGCCGTCGCCGGGGTTGAAGCGGGCCAATGGCGCGGCGGTTGAGCTGGGTCCGCTGCCTTCTGACCCGCCCTTTCTCAAGGTCATCCTGAAATTGGCCAAGCCACGTGATTGGCCGCGAGATTTTGCCTTGAATCACGGGCATTACATCAAGGGATACCCCAAGCAGTGATGAGCGCAGTTTTTGCCGATACGTTTTACTTCCTTGCCTTGCTAGATAGCCGGGATGCCGCCCATGCTAAGGCAATTAATTTGAGCCGTCGTCCCGGTTTGCGGTTGGTGACGACGGACTATGTTATATTGGAACTGGCTGATGCGTTGAATAAACGAACTACTCGGGCAGAATTTATAATCCTGTGGGAATCGCTGCAAGGAGATGCGGCGGTTAAGATAATTGTCGGGAATAATAATCTCTGGCAGCGCGGCATGCAGCTTTACCAGAAGCGCCCGGATAAAGAATGGCAGCTCACCGATTGCATCTCGTTTTTAGTCATGGAGGATTTGGGCCTCAAAGAGGCATTGACCGGCGACAAGCATTTTGTCCAGGCTGGGTTTAAGCCATTGCTGGCTTAAATATTTTTCATAAGCTGTTCCCATGCCCCGTCGCGGTAATTCCCTGGAACGCATCCTCGGCCGGATCGACGACCTCGACCCGGGCAACCTCGCCATCCTCGTGCAGCGTCTCGCCCGCGAGCGCGAGATGCTCGAGACTGTCTTCAACACCATCAAGGACGGCATCCTCGTTGCTGACCGCCAGGGCGTCATCCAATACGCCAATGCTGCCGCCCGCGCGCTCATTGGCCTGCGCGAGCCGGATGTCGGCACCGCGTTGCTGTGGAAGGTAATGCCCGACTTGGCCCGTTCCCTCGACTTTGCGCCAAACGAGGCCGGCGAAATGCCGCCCGCCCGAGCGCTCACGCGGGAACTCGAAATCACTTATCCTGAGCGCCGCCACGTTCGTCTTTATGTCGTGCCGCTCGCGCCCAATCGCAAGCGCAGTACCGAGGGTCGCTTTGCCATTATCCTAACCGACATCACCGAGCAGCAGCGCAGCACGCGCGATTTGATTGAGAGTGAACGCTTTGACTCCGTGGTCATGCTTGCCGCCGGCGTGGCGCATGAATTGGGCAATCCGCTCAATTCGATGAATATCCACCTGCAACTCATCGAACGCCAACTCGCCAAGCTGCCCGCCGGCGCGGTCAAAAAGAAGGTTCAGGAATCGGCCAAAATTTGCGTGGGCGAGGTGGCGCGACTCGACGGCATCATCCGCAATTTCCTTGAAGCCATACGCCCGCAGCCACCCGATCTGGCCGAGACGGATTTGCTCGCCGTTTTGGCTGAAGTACTTGCGCTCCAACAACAGGAACTGGAAAACCTGGGCGTCCGAGTGGAACTCGACCTGCATCTGCGCCCACCGCCCGTCATGGGCGACCGCAACCAGATCAAGCAAGTGTTTTTCAACCTGCTCAAAAACTCGATGGAGGCCATGACGCACGGCGGTCGCCTGCGGATTGAAGCCCGGGTGGACGACGCGTGGGTTTACCTCGTGTTTGCCGACAATGGCGTCGGCATTGCGCAGGCGGACTTGCCGCGCGTGTTCCAGCCCTATTTCTCCACCAAGCGCGGCGGCCACGGCCTGGGTATGATGATCGTCCAGCGCATCCTGCGCGGGCACGGCGGCCAAATCGCCCTTGAAAGCACCCCCCATAAGGGCACCACGGTGACGCTACAATTTCCGCTCAAAAGCCGCCGCATCCGCCTGCTCGAGGGTGGCTCCAAGCCCGTCGAACACCCCACCGGGGGCAAGGGATAGCCCCGGCTGCAAGATATTCGCGGAAAAGGAGTTGCCACCCCGTGCCGTTTTACGTTAGACCCGTTTATCATCGTGACCATGCAAAATATCGGCGACCGGCTGGCAGAGGCGCGCAAACGCCTCGGTATCGCCCTGCGCGAGGCTTCCGAAGCCACCAAAATCCGCACGGACTATCTTCAGGCCATGGAGAACGGCACGTTCGATTTTTCCCTGCCCGAGGTCTACAAGCGCGGCTTTCTGAAAATTTACGCGAACTACCTCAAGCTGGATGCGGACAAGCTCGCGAATGAATATAGTTCCCTGGCAGCAGGCGGCAGCCGCGGCGATCGTGAAAATCTCGGTCGGGTCGACGCCCCCGGCGGCCTCGGTTCGGCTGGAGCCGTTCCACGTGAACGGGAGCAGTCCGGTGACTATGACAACAGCCGGGCGCAGGACCAGGCAGCCATGGTGCGCTTGATAGTGTACGTCGGTGGTGCGGCCGTGCTGATTGTGTTGATGATTCTCGGTTTCAAGCACCTGTTGGATTCGAGCACTGGCGCTGACGAGAGCAGCAAGACCGCCAATGCCACTCTGTCGAGCAACACTTCCACCGCTTCGACCCCGGCTCCAGTGCCTGCTCCGGCCCCGACGCTCGTTGCGCCGCCCGTACCGACCACAAATAAGTTCAACTTTTCCGCCAGTGGCGACATCGCAAGCTTGGTGATTACCGATGACGCTGGGCATCAACTTTTCAGTGGCCCGTTTAAAAAAGGCAATCAGCTGCCATTGACCGTCAAAAGCCGTGTGGCCATCAACGTCAGCCAAGTCCAATATTTGTCGATTCAAAAGAATAACGACCGGCCGCAAAGCATTGCGGACGCCAATGGCAAACCCGTCAAGGGCCCGTTGTACTTCTACTGGCCGCCGGGCACGCCCTAGTCGCAGCGTTTCAGTCGACCTAGACTTTTTTGCCATGGCGAAGTCTCTACCGTCGCCGGCTGCCAAGCCGTCCTACGACCCGGTTGAAGCCGGTTTTCTCGACGCCCGGGGCAAGTTGATTGATGTCGCCGCATTTCTCGATCGCGTTGAACGCCGTGGTCGGGCCCATGATTACCGCGTCGAGGCGCTCAAGCAGGCTTTGGAAAAACTTATATCGCCAGATGCTCCCAGTGATAGGGCCGGTTCAGTTTTGCGCAGCTTCAGCGACCCAACAGCTGCGCCAGTTGAAAAGGCCGGTGCTCCTGCCGCTGGTGCATATGAAGCGAAAAAATTAAAATCGCCAAAGATAGGGAAGCAGCCACGCACCAAGCACTAGAACACCAAGCACCAAAGCACTTTCTTTCATGCGCTACATCGAGCCCCACGCCCACATGGTCAGCCGCGTGACCGACGACTACGAGCGCATGGCGCTCGCCGGTTGCCGTGCCGTCTGCGAGCCCGCGTTTTGGGCCGGCTTCGACCGCAGTTCGGCTGATGGGTTTCGCGATTATTTTCTCCAATTGACGGACTACGAGCCGCGTCGCGCCGCGAAATTTGGCATCAAACATTACTCTTGGCTCTGCCTTAATCCTAAAGAAGCTGAGGATGCCGGTCTCGCCCGCGAGGTGCTCAAAATCATTCCTGAATTTCTCGACCGGCCCAATGTGCTCGGCATCGGTGAAATCGGCCTCAACAAAAATACCCGCACCGAACTGAAGGTTTTTGAGCAACACCTCGTAATCGCAGAAAAACATAATTCACTCGTGCTTGTTCACACCCCGCATCTGGAGGACAAACTGAAGGGCACGCGCCTCATTCTCGACGCGCTCAAAAATTTTCCAAAGATTGCGCCGGAGCGCGTCATTATCGACCACGTCGAGGAACATACCGTGCGCGAGGTGTTGAGTCGTGGACATTGGGCAGGACTCACGCTCTATCCCGTTTCCAAATGCAGTGTCCCGCGCGCCGCTGATATTTTGGAACTGTGTGGCGCGGAACGTCTGTGGGTAAATTCCGCCTGCGACTGGGGCGTCAGCGATCCGCTCGCGCCGCCAAAACTCGGACTCGAACTTCGCGCGCGTAGCCAGTCATATGCCGCGATAGATCGAGTACTGTTTCACAACCCGCGCGAATTTCTCGCCCAGGGTGGGAAGTTTTCAGTCGAGGACTAAGCCATGCGCCTTTTGCACGGACGGCATCTGGCCTATTGCACGAACGTCCACGCTGCGTCGTCGTGGCCCGAATTGCATGCGTTGCTCGACGGCCCGGTGCAGGAAGTGAGACGTCGAGTATCCCCTAAAGGAGAACCCTTTGGCCTCGGCCTGTGGCTGAGCGCGGAGACGGCGAATGATTTATCCAATACTGCCGCACTGGAGGAATTGAAAAAACAGCTCCAGAAAATCAACGCCTACGTTTTTACCCTCAACGGCTTTCCTTACGGAAAATTTCACGGCGCGCTGGTAAAGGAAAATGTTTATCGCCCGGATTGGACCACCCGCCTGCGCCTCGACCACACGAAACGCCTGTTCGATTTACTGGCGGAATTGCTGCCAGCCGATGGGTCCCTGGGCACCGTCAGCACGCTGCCTGGAACATTCAAGGGTTTTGGTCTCGATGATTCCGCCGAGGAACCGATGTTCCGCCACCTGGCCGAATGCGCCACTCACCTCGACCGCCTGCGCGATAAATACGGGCGCGATTTCGTCCTCGGTCTCGAACCCGAGCCGCTGTGCTGGCTGGAAACCATTCCCGAAACATTGGCTTTTTTCAAAAAATTCTTCGCGCGGCCTTCAACGCCGCGTTGCGCGCGCGAAGTCATCGGCGTCACTTATGACGCCTGCCACCATGCCGTGGAATTTGAGGATGCAGGAGAGAATCTAGCGATGCTGCGTGATGCCGGAATCCGCCTGGCAAAAATCCATCTTAGTTCTGCCCTGCGGCTCCAACCAACGGATACGGCATTGGTCGCCCTGCGCCGTTTCGATGAGCCGTTTTATTTGCACCAAGTCATTGCAAAAGATTCGACTGGCGCACTTCGCCGCTGGCGCGATTTGCCCGAGGCCCTCAAGGAAATGGAGGATGTTCCCGTTTCATCTCGCGGCACGGAATGGCGGGTACATTTTCACGTTCCCCTGCACGCCGCCCCAGAACCGCCGCTCTTCGACACCCGCGCACAGCTCGGCGATGTCTTTGATTTCCTCGCCCGCGACCCGTCCTGCTTCTCCCACCTCGAAATGGAAACCTACACCTGGGCCGTGCTGCCGGAATCCATTCGCTCCGCCAAAGTCGAAGAACAAATCGCCGCGGAATATGCCTGGACGCTGGGGGAGTTGAAGAAGCGAGGATTGGCGGATTGAGCGGTTGCAGGGTGCAAGTTGGAAAGTTGCAAGTTGAACCACCAACTTATATCAACGCTTAGGCCACAACCTGCACCTTGCAACCTGCAACATGCAACCAACATCCAAATTCCGTGACTGGGCCTCGATGGCCCGCCTGCCCAATGTACCGACGGTGTGGAGTAATGTGTTTACGGCATGGGTTATTGGGTGCAGTACTTTGGAGTTTTTGAATGGCGGACGCTTCTGTTTGGCATTAATTGGTGGAACTCTTTGCTATATTGGCGGGACAATTTTAAATGACGTGGCCGATGTTGAGTTTGATCATGAATTCCGGCCAGAAAGACCTATTCCCTCGGGTCGCATTTCCCGGCAAGCCGCAAAGAGAGTTTCAGTTTTATCGCTTGGAGTGGGATGCGGGTTGCTCATCGCAAGTGGCTCTCCATACGTGTTAGTTGGCCTGTTGCTCGCATGTATTTTAGCCTACACCCGGATTCACAAGCGTTCAGGGCCTATCGGCGCATGCCTGATGGGTTTGTGTCGCTTCTTGCTCGGCTTAACCATCGCTTTTTCCTCAGGCGATGGCGGAGATTTTCGATGGAATTTCGCGTTGTTCTTATATGTGCTCGGGGTTTCTTGGCTGGCACAAGGTGAGAGTCGCCTTACAAAGAGCAGTGCTTTGCCACCGCTGCTGCTTCTTATGGCATCCCCTTGGCTTCTCGCACTTCTCAGTCTTTCAGTTTACAGCACTCGTTGGGTGTGGTCATTTGCTGCCTGGGTGACGGTTTTTATTGTTTGGGTTTTTTCAATGGTTTGGATCGGATTTCCGCTGCTGGAAAATTCCAGTTGCTCGAAGCGGGGTATGGCCGTAGGGCGCGCTTTAGCAGCGATCCCGTTGGTCGATGCCATTTTTCTAATCGTAGAAACGACAGGGAAGTTTATTTATATTCCATTCGCTTGCATTTTCCTTGTTTTGATTTTCCGACGCTTTGCCGCTGCCACGTAATTATTGTCCACCTTCCTTTTGATTTGCCTGAAACGCGTTGGTTGCTTTGTTTAAGTTTTCCCCATGCCCGTTTTCCGCCATGTCATCCGTCCCGAGTTTACCCACCACGTTTTCTTCACGCGCAAGGCTTTTGACAAAAACAATCCCATCCTCGCCAAAACTTTTACTTCCGAAGGGGGCCAGCCGGCGCGAGTTTTAGTGGTTGTGGATAGTGCAGTGGCCAAAGCGCGACCAAAGCTTAACACTGAAATAAAAGCTTACATTGCTGCGCACGCAAAACGCGCGCTCCTCGTCGCCGCACCCATTTCTATCCCAGGCGGCGAAGCGTCTAAAAATAACTGGAAGCTCGTCGAAAAACTCTGGGCCGCCATTGAACGCCATAATCTCTCCCGCCAGTCCTGCGTACTCGCCATCGGCGGCGGTGCGGTGCTAGACCTCGCGGGCTTCGCCGCAGCGACGGCTCATCGTGGCATCCGTCTGGTGCGCATGCCAACGACCAGCCTGAGCCAGGCTGACGGCGGGGTGGGGGTGAAAAACGGCATAAATTATTTCGGCAAGAAAAATTGGGTCGGCGCGTTTGCAGTGCCTGCCGCCGTAGTGAATGATTTGGATTTTCTAAAATCACTCCCGCCCGCTGCCGCCCGAGGTGGGGTGGTGGAGGCATTTAAGGTCGGCCTTATTCGCGACGCTCGTCTGGCCAAACTCATCGAGAAAAATGCTTCGCGCCTCTCACGCCGTGAAAAAACCATTTTTGAAAAGGTCATCATCGCCAGCGCACGCTTGCACCTGCGCCACATTGCCACTGGCGGCGACCCGTTTGAATTCGGTTCGGCGCGTCCGCTCGATTTCGGCCACTGGGCTGCGCACAAGCTGGAGCAGATGTCGAATTTCCGCCTCTCCCATGGCGACGCCGTGGCCGTCGGCATTGCATTGGATGCCCGCTATTCCACCGCCTGTGGTTGGCTGAAGCCAAAAGACGCCACCCGCATAGGACAAGTTTTGCAAAAACTCGGCTGCGACACCGGCCACGGCAAAATCAATCCCCTCGTCCGCAAACTGCTTTCGCGCCGCGATGCCCGTGGTCAATTCGCCGTTCTAGCCGGACTCGAAGAATTCCGCCAGCATCTTGGCGGCGCGCTCACCCTTACCCTCTTACGTGGCTGGGGTCATGGTGAAGAAACGAACGATGTGGATTTTGCCCTCATGGCCCGCGTCATTGCCGAAGCCATCCACTAAATTATTTTGCCGCCTCAGGTGACGCCAATCGTCCCATAAAAAGAATCGTTCCACTTTGTTGATCGCGAATTAGAAACAGAAACGGATGGTCGGCTCGAAACACCGGCGTCGGTCCGGCTACTTCCATCGCGAGCGACATGATTACACCGGTGGCTGCCGCTGCTTCGGTGCCTTCCTCATTCACTTCCACGAATGCCTGGTGGACCACGTCACTAATACTCAAGTAGCTTGGCTTGGTCATGCCCGAGAAATCAGCCTGGGTCGCATTGAAGGCATCGGTCATGCCCAGCGCTTGCAGCGGCGAGGTCAGCCCGTAGCGGGCGTTCAGTTTGAATTTGGGCAATGCCACCTCGACTTTGGCATCCCAGCGCAGTTGGCCCAGCCAGCTTTCCCATTGTTCAGCAGTAAGATTTTTTTCCAAATCGGCCACGCCGGACGGTGATTTGGGCAGCAGCATCACCATTTGCAGCGACTTACCCTGATAGGGCAGCACGAGGATTTGCAGCGGTGCCGGCGTGCCCGATATTTCGGCATAGCCCGCTTCGCCACGCGCGAAACTTTTGTGCATAAAGGGGGTCGAAACCGTTTTAACCCCGGCCAGTTGAAACGGCGCGGGGGTCGTCGCCTGGGCGTCAAATTTTTCCGCCCAGTTGCCTTTGAAATAAATCGCGTTGACGAGAATCAGGCGCGTGGCGTCCGTAACCTGTCCGGCTGCCAGCAGGTTTTGGATGCGCTGGTTGGTTTTGCTTTCGACCCACTGGTTGATGCGTTGCCGCGCAGCCTCGGCCTGACTTTTATAATCCACCGGGAAAATCGCGGAGCCAAAACTCTCCTGCACCAATTTTATATATTCCGGGCGCAAAGGGATTTCCGGATTCTGCTCCGGCCAGAGTGAATTGGCCACGGCGAGTTGCACGCCTGATTGCTTTTCCTCCTCCGCCAGCGATTTTTGCAGTACACCAAACGCCGGGGCGACATTTTCCGCCTTCAGCGCATCAATGTGCAGCACGCTGGCCATCTGCGCGGCAGTGTTGCCGTGCGCGCCGGCCCAGGTCATCGCCAGCGCTGTCGAAATGCTGTACGGAGAAAAGAACGCGTTTTGATCTGCCGTCGGCGCGATTTGGCGATAAAGTTCGAAAGCAAAAGAGTTGTTGGCCCGGACCAGCGGAAGCGTGGCATCCGTTGACGGTTCACGCGTGGCTTGAGCCCGCCCCGGCGTGGCTAGCATTGGGCCGACTATGAGCAGCCAAATCAGAACTAATTTCCGCCCCACCGCGCCATTCCCTAATCGGATGAATTCATTCATGGGTAAAATCGGTTAAGCTAGCCCAGACGCCGCCTACAGGGCTTTCTTGGATAAATAATTCATCCACCACTTATACAGGCCAGCTAGTTTGGTGAATCTGGCCGCCGACTTTTCGTGGCGGCTTGGATATAGCCATCAATGGCCGCGAGCAGGCTTTCCCGGTCGGGTACAAAAAGAAAGCGGTCGCTCCCCAGCTCGCGGTAGGCATCGAACAACAACTCGAGCGGGGGGCGGCGGGTCTTCAGCAACTTGGAGATATTTTCATTCATGTGTTCGGAGTTGCCCAGTTGCAGATCGGCGATGATCAATTGGGCGAGGGCCGCTTGGTTATGGGGGTCGAGTTGATAGGCAGCCTGGAACAAACTTTGGGCCTGTTCGGTTGCCCCGTGAGTTAGAAAACGATTGGCCACGGCGATGAGGTTGTCGGGCCGGGTGTTGTCCGCCTTGATCAGCTTATTCAGATACATTGTAGTCAAGTCTGGCCGCTCGAGGCCATAGTCGGCCAGGGCGCGCAGGCCGTCGAACTCAGTGCGGTTGGGCTCCAGCCAGTGCGGTTTCTCATCATCCAGATTGTCGAGAAAGTTGAGCGCATTCTGATAATCATTTTTAGCCAGATAGGCTTGGACGATGACCATGGCGTAGGCCGCCACATCGAAGGTTTGCTGGAGACCGGCTTTGAGCTGCAGCGTCACCTCATTTTGGGCGTTTTGGTAAAGGCGGCGGGCTAACTCGTCATCGCCTTGGTCCATGGCAAAATCATCCAGCGCCGTCATGGCTGTGGCATCACTGTGAAATTGATCGATCAGGGTGGCGACTTTTTGGGCGGCGGCGGCATGGTCCCCTGTTTTCATCAAGATATACAGCATCTCAATGCGGGGCATGGCGTTGTTGGGGTCGTCGAGCTGGAGTTTAATAATATATTCGTACGATTTATCAAAATCGCCCATGTCGCGGTAATAACGCGAGAGCAGCCCAAAGATATCCTTGTTGTTGCCAAAGCGGTCATGGGCTTTTTCGAGGTAGGCCACGGCATCCCGCAGGCGGCCACGCTCCCAGAGCAATCGGCTGGCCAGCATCGTGCCGTCGAGCGATTGATCGAGTTTATAGCGTTCAATGATGGCTTCACTGTCATCAAAGCGACCCTGATCAATGTAGGCTTGGGCGAGGTTTAAGGCAAAAAGCATTTTCACTTCCGGCAGGCACGCCTTGGCATCGGGCGTGTCGAGGTATTGTTGGCAAACCTCAATGAGTTTGTCGGGGAAATGCCCCAGTTGCAGCTGCAAGAGGTAATTGTTGACGTAGTCCTGATTTGTCCCGACCGCGTAAGGCAGACCGTCTTCCAGGACTTTTAGCGACGGTGCCAGTTCGTTGCGGTAGTAGATATAGTAAAATTCCGCCAGCACCTCGCGACCGTGCAGGCTTTCCGGGCTGTCTGGTGCTTTCATAACCCCCAGCCGGTAGGCGTTAAAGGCTTCCTGGAGGCGAGGCGGATTGTTTTTCATGTGCAAATCGCCCATGTGCAAAAAATATTCGCCCAGTTTGCGGTTGTGTTCCTGATAGCGGAAAAACAACACGTCGGTGAATTGCTCGTCCTGAAACCCGCGGCCGAGCTTGAACCACAAATACAACCCCAGGGCGACCGTCATCCAGATGGCTACTCCGGCCACGAAAACCAGACCACCCAGGCGCAGCCAGCGCAGGCGTACTCGCTTTACCCCATTTGGTTGGCGGTGGACCGCTGCCAGCCCATGCCAAATCGGGTAAACTGTCTCAGTTGAACGGGAAGTAGATGGAGTTTCGTTCGCCATAGCCGCCGCAAAATAATCAAAATTGAAGTATAGATGTAGACCGGGGGTGAAGGGGAAGTTGTTCCCATTGAATACGCCGAAAAACAATCCGCCGCTTCTGAAGACTGGCTGGCAGACTGGTGTTTGGCAATCTTCGATACGGTGGCCATTTCAAAAGCCAGTGGCTAATGCGCGATTTAACGACTGACCTGGGTAGCATTTTAATTGGGTGACTGCATTTTAGGGTTAATTTGAACGAGCCCAAAATTAGCTGGTTATGGGTACTAAACCCCATTGTAATTCACTTTTGCCGCTAGGCCGTTTATTCCTCGTCTTTTGGTGGTTATCTTTTCAGGAAAACGCGCTTGCCAGACCATAAAAAAGATGGTTGACCAAGGGTGGCGATTAGGATTCCTTAGCTCCCATCCTCTCGCCAATCAATAATTACCAGCTAAAAATCCTATGAAACTCTTGTCGAAATCTTTGCTCTCTACGGTCACTTTGCTGGCGGTCGCCGGTCAGCTCTCAATCGCCTCCGCTGCGCCGCTGCCCCCGCCCTTTAATGATTACGGGGTGGATCTGACTTTGAATGGTGGCGTCAGAGAGGAATATAATTCCAACGTCCTTTCCGCCCCCGGCGGTCCGACCAAGGTTGAGGACTATATCACCACTTTTAATCCCGGACTCACCTTGGAATGGGGCAAGAATGCCCTCACCGACGTGACCTTCAATTATACGGAAACTTTCCTGCGCTACGCCAATCGCCCGACGCTGAACGACGAACTCTCCAATCTTGGACTGAATATTTCCCGCAAGCAGGGTCCCTTCACCTTGACGGGAACCGCTGCTTTTGTTCAAAACTATTCCAACAGTCCCAGCGCCATTGGCGGCGCGACCAATCTGGCTGGCATCATTCGCTCGGATGTACTTTCCGCTGGTGGCGATGTCCACTATGACATGTCGGAAAAATTCAATGCCGATGTAGGTTTCAATTGGGCTCGCACAAGTTACCTCTACGCGATTGGCGAAGCCTACCAAAATAGCGATTCTTATTCAGTACCGGCCTCCATTTTCTATGTTTACAGTCCCGAAATTAGCGTCGGTCTTGGCTACACCTATTCCCAAACCGATCAGAAAAACTCCATCAATCCCTATTCAGTTGGTCGTGAACGCGATAGCAACACCTTCAGCATCAACACTGTGCTCACCAAGTGGCAGAAACTGACGGGTACTGCGAATGCTGGTGTCACCATCAATAACATTCAAGGGGTTAATGCTCCGGCTGGCCAGGTACAATCCGGCCTCACCACCACGACGGGTAGTTACGGCTTGGGTTTGGAGTATGATTACAGCGAAAAAGTCGCCTTTACCCTCAATGGCACTCGTAATTTCACCGTTGGTGTCTCGGGTCAAAATATTCAGAACACCGGGGCCGGTCTTGGTCTCAACTATAACTATTCTGACAGTATCAGCTTGCAGGCTAACTTGATCACGCTGAACTATTCACAATACCTCCAGACTCCTCGTGATGATCTGTCCAAGTCCACAGGCATCACCCTCAGTTGGAAGCCCTTTGATTACTTGACCTTCTCGACGGGTTATACCTACTTCATGAACAGTTCGAATGCGCCTGCCGCCACATATAACATCAACGATGTGTTCGTCTCCGCGATGATCCATTACTAGTCCTGCTGTGGGGATTAGTTGACGCAAAAGGCCGCCCAAACGGGCGGCCTTTTGCATTTCAAGTTAGTTCATCTGGCGACCGTGCTGGTTTATTTTTTTGCCAATAAAGCGTGCAATACCCGGCTTCCCGCCCGCCAGTTGTTTTCCAAGGCGGCTTCCAGGCCAGGATAGTTGAGACTCGCTTCGCCTGTCAGATGTCGGTGGGCCGGTACACCCGGCGGCGGCAAAGTGTAGTTGCTCACACTGCGCATGACCAGCACGCGGCGCCAATCCACCCTTTGCATACGGTGGAGTTGACGCAATGCCCCCAAGGTACCGGAATCTTCCATGGAGGCCGTAGCCAGCCGCCCCCGGCCTTTTGTCCAATATTTAACCCAACGCTCAGCCCAAGCTTGGTGGCTGGCGCCGTGCCAGAAGCGAGCCGCAGATAACCCGTCGCCTTGAGCCACTGCCGGTGGGCTGTCCCCGAAGGTAAATGCGCGATAATCCTTCCGCAAAACCGCCAATTGAGCAGAATCAAACAACGGTACGCTTTGCGCCTCCCGGCAGGCCCATTTCGCCAGAAGGCCATTGAGATGAAACACTTGGGCTGGCTGCCCAAATAACCCAGCCGAGTCGCGGGTCTTTCCAAATGGTTTCCGGGCCCCCAAGGGCAGAAGCCCAGTCGGCCACTCTGGCGGGCAATCCGCTGGGTGCAGGTCAATCGCCAGGTCACCATCTACCACCCACTCGGCCAAAAGTGTGCTGCCAAGCGAGCAAACTTTCGGGTCGCCACCGGCGATTCCACACACCATCCAGTAAGTATTTCTCCAGCCCAGCCCGGGCAGTAACCCCAGCG
>Ga0302319_10010644_pt1 | contig 17520 bp, 18 predicted proteins | sample Bog_T0_2_FD_203319 | JGI IMG/M metagenome (GOLD analysis project Ga0302319, IMG submission 203319) | Peat permafrost microbial communities from Stordalen Mire near Abisko, Sweden - Bog_T0_2 | ecosystem: Environmental > Terrestrial > Soil > Wetlands > Peat | place: Sweden: Abisko, Stordalen Mire...
CATCCCGGCTTATGCGCGGAAAACGCCTGAGCACTTTCAGATTGCACCCGATCCTTTATCTCTACAACCCCAAATCATCTTGATCGCCGTTGTAAAGTAAGTGACATTGGGTTGAAACCCCCTGCTCTCTCCGTGCTGAAGCTGCGGGGTCGCTCCGCTTCGAGTCTGGACGCATGCTAGGAAGCTGCGGCCAGTTGTGCCGGCTGAGTGACGCGCACCGTACCCTTGCGCGGTCCGCGTTTACGCGCGCTCATCACCTTGATGCGCTCAAGCAGTTCCTGCGCGGAGCAGTTCTTTTTGGCGAGCAGCGCATCGGCCCCATGCATCTCGTTACCCATCTTCTGCGGATCGCCCAGCAACACCATTGGCACATGCGCTGCGATCTCCTTGAGGCGGTCGACCAACTGACATCCGCTCATCTGCGGCATGGCAAAGTCGGCGAGGACCAGGTCTACCGCGTTCTCGGCAAAAATGCCGATCGCCTCCTGGCCCGTCAAAGCCGACACTACTCGATATCCGTTGGTTGCCAGCATGAACTTGAGTACGGAAAGCTCTTGTTCGTTATCGTCTACGCAGAGGATCACTTTCTTTGGCCGCATGGTGGGGGGAACTGCTCCTTAGTCGAATTTTTTGGATCAGAATTTTTGGGCGCCTTTTCAGGCACACGTCGTCCTCAACCGCTGCAACGGCATTTGAGGATTGAAAGAAAAACGTCAGCTGCTGGTTGCGCCGGCAGAGTCTCCTGGTTGGTCGAGAATCACGAACCGCATGGCACCATGCGCAGCCCGGAGAGGGTGCGTGGATACCGACTGCGGCCGGCGGTTCGACTCAACAGGTTCTGCCTTTGCTTATGGCAACAATACCTGGGGTCAGACCGGCGAAGTGGCCGGTTAAGTTGTTTCAATGCTTGCCAAGATTACGGGGGATGGAAGCTCAATGGAAGAGAGAAAGCAAGGCGAAGTTCGCTTTCGGATTTCCTGTGAAACAACTGAAAATTAGCTAGCGCTAACACAATCCGGCACTTGCAACGATTAAAGCCTGTTGAAAGCATGTGCATCACGGCAGGAAAAGCCGACCTTTTGCCACAAGAACGGTGCTGCCCGCGACGCGGATATTCGTGACCCCGACGATTTTTTCCTGTCCCGCTTTGCTCACAGTGCGCGCGGATAAATAGAGATCGCTGGGCCTGCCAATCTCCACGCCTTGCCGCAACAGAATCGGCTGGCCAGGAGGGACCACGTTGTGACGCACAAGGTAGGCGATGGCGCACCCGGCTGCCGATCCCGTTGCCGGATCCTCACCGCCTTCAAACTGCATGCGGGACCGCCAGGCGGGCTCCGTTGCGCCGGTTGGGCCTAACGCATAGAACCACCGTGCGCCGCGCTCCCTGAGCCATGGTGTGGCTTCCTGCATGCAGACCTTGAATCGCGCCAATGCGTCATGCGAACGCAACGCGACGATGGCGAACGCGGTTCCTGTGGAGACGATCTGGGGCGGGACACCGGGAGCGAGATCTTCGACGGTCAAGCCTGTGAGGCGGACTACTTCATGAGGGTCCAAGTCCGCGCCGAACTCCGGATCGCGCTGCGTCATTTCGCCAAACAGCGCGGTGTGGGCCGGCTGCTGAACGCTCTGGCCGGAGCCTGAGGGCGCAGCGCCGAATTGCACTGGGACGGTGCCTACATTGAGCGCGAGTCGCACTATATCTCCCTGAGCTGCGTCGGGGAAATGCAGCTTCAATACACTCGCGGTTCCCAGGGTTGGGTGGCCGGCGAAGGGCAGTTCTTCTTGCGTGGTAAAGATGCGTACCCGTACGCCTTCCGCCCGCTCCAGGTCGGCAGGACGCCGTTCGACAAACGTTGTTTCGGAGAGATTGAATTCACGCGCGATGGCCTGCATCTGTTCCGTTGCCAGGCCGGCAGTATTCATGACGACAGCCAATGGATTGCCGGCGAGCGGCGTTCCTGTAAATACATCCACGATGAAGTAATCCAGTTCCATCTCTTTGCCTCGTGTAATGATTCCCACTTTTGAATTATGGAACCAATGGGTGATTCATTCCATGCTGGCGAGTGCAGCGACTTCAGCACAAGGGCTTTTCGGAGGCGGGATGGAACTCGGCTGTGTGTCTTTTCGTATCCTGCGAAGATGCAAGAGCTCTACAGTTGGCCATGGGTGGAAGCGCAGACGACACGGTGCGGCGAGTTGTGGAACGGCTGTGCTGCGTTCAGCACGCTTCCTGATTTGCCGCGATTTCCGGTCCGCGAGCAGCGCAAGCGTGAGAGGGCATATGACGACGGCTTGCGGGCGGTAAAACGCGAGGCTCGGCGGGCGACCCGTACGCGGGCTGAGCGACTGGGGATGCAAGAGCGGATTGTCGCAATTTTTCCTGGCTTTGCAGCGACGGCGCTTGGGCTTGAGGGCGAGGCTACCGAACTGCTGACGGATAGCTTTCTGCCGATGGGGACGCGGCTTGCGCGCTGGGCTCGTGCGTTCGATCCGGCGCTCAGCATGGCCGATACGATCCAGGGCTGCCGTAACGCATGGACGTGTGGTGGCATGCAGGCGTTGCTTGGCGAGCCGATGGAGCTGACACCATCTACCCTCGCCTACAGCCTGCTGTATCCCTACAGCGATAACTACCTGGATCAGCGTGGGCTTTGCCGCGAAGACAAACTCCGGTTCAGTGAGCGCTTCCGGCTGCGTTTGTGCGGACAGCGCATCCATGCCGAGAACCAGCGCGAGGCGGCTATCTGGGCACTGGTTCAATTGATTGAAGAGCAATATCCACGCGGCACCTATCCGCAGGTATTTGATTGCCTGCTGGCGATCCATCGCGCTCAGCAAGACAGCATCGCACAGCTGAGGGGAAGCGGCGGCATTGGTCAGCCGCTCGATCCCGCTGAAGTCTTGCGCATTACGTGCGCGAAGGGTGGGACATCTGTTCTTGCCAACGCAGTTCTGGCGCAGCCGTGGCTCACGGCGGAGGAGGTCGGCTTCAGCTTTGATTGGGGCGTGTTGCTGCAGTTAGGCGATGACTTGCAGGATGTGCATGAGGATTTAGATCGTGGTTCGGTGACGCTGTTCACGCTCGCGGCGGCAAGGGGCGTGGCTTTGGATGGCCTGGTTCTGCAACTGCTTCACTTCAGCCAGGTTGTCGCCGACCGCATGGACCGACTGCCGCATGGGACAGCGAGCCTGAAGCACCTGTTGCGGATGAGTTGGAGGTCGCTGATCCTGATGGCCGTTGCCAATGCACACCGGTTCTGTTCTGCGGCGTTTCTTGCAGAGCTGGAGACTTGCTCTGGATTCCGTTTTGATTTTCTTCGCGCGCGGAATCAGAAACTCGATGGTCCGGAATCGCTGTTTCCACGGATCTTCGAAGCATTTCTTGAAGCGGGGGACGGCGGAGCGCCGCAGGGGCGCGAATCTGTTGTTGCGCGGGATGTTCGCACGATTGGTGAAGTTGGCGCGCTGAATAACTCGTTTGTGTGAGCGGGTTATGTGAGACTGCGAATTTACGCGGGCGCGGCTTGACATCGCGCTCAACTGCCCATACTCTACGGATATCCGCCGCGTTGGATTTCCTGGTGGAGAAGGATTCGATGGCCTACATGTTCACTTCCGCGATGTATCGCCGCTGCTGTCAGAGCTGCCGCGCTGTGCGGGCGTGTTCGCTGGGCTAGATTCGAAGGTTGAGAATCGGAACCAAGCGACCCACCCCGCCCAAGGCGCGGTGGGTTTTTTAAATGCAGTGGTTAGTGGGTAGTGACTAGTGATTAGTTGCCAGTGGCACTAATCACTGACCACTGTTTTCAAGCACCGGTGGCGAAGCGGCTAACGCGCAGGTCTGCAAAACCTGTATACGAGGGTTCAATTCCCTCCCGGTGCTCCAAATTCTGGATGAAAAGGAAGGGCCGCTGCCCGCACATTTGGGAAGCGGCCTTTTAGTTTTTGTGGCGTTCGGCCAACGAATTTATGCGGCGCGCTCGAGGGGGGATTTAGATCTAGAGCGCAATCATCGGGCGCGGAAGACGCGTCTTAGCGCGGTCGAGAAATAGCTGCATGCGCAACGCCTCAAACCTCTGCATGGCTACCAGCCGCATCTGTCTGCGAATATGGTCGCCGTCGCGCAGGAGGTCGACTTGTTTTTCGTCGTGAGCAGCGTCGCGTTCCAGCCGCTTGATGCGTTCCTCGATGGAGCGTCGAAAGCGGGGACTGATTTCAAAGCCTTCCTGGGCAGTGCAGCTGGTCATCATGGCTGTCTCCTGGGGGCGGGGAATGTTGCCGGCCGAAAATATTCTTCAGAACGGCCTCATGTTTTCTGCCCTGGAGCCGATACTACCCACAGCAAACCGTGCGCGCCAGATTACCTTCGAATGTGTCTGTGCAGCGGTGTGTCGCGAAACTGGACACAGTGGACGAGCGGTTTGGTCCGCTGCACAGATTGTTCCCTCTTCTTAATTACCTTTGCGATGAGCCGCAGCTAATCTACTGTGCGGGCGTTGCTGCTACTTCGAGCACCACCTGCGTGCCGCCGCTCAGCCGCACGTCGCTGTTGGCCCCTATGAAAACACCGGACAATTTTGACGCGCCGACGGGCGTGTTGCTGGCCAGCAGGACCCCGGGGACGCCTGTGGTCCGAATGGGCTGGCCTCCCATTTTGCCCACGACGGTGCCTGCCGAGTTATTGCTTCCGGTTGCGGACCCCTGGCCTGGTCCCATGCCGTTGATGGATTGATCCGCAGCACCGCTGCCTGCGGGACCACTGGGACGGGAAGCTGACATGTTTGAGCCGCTCCCCGCTGCTCCGCCCATGGGTGTGTCCCTAACCACCGGGGCGTTGTCAGCCGGATTATTCGCGGCATCACTCGATGATGGGGCTACAGACTGGATGACGGACTGGATCGGCACGCTCTGACCGCCTTTCAGCTCCGCGTGATCAAAATGGATTGCCATCTCCCCATTCGCATTGTCTGAACTGTGCGGCTTGACGACTGTTACCGTACCAATCAGCTTCGATCCCTTTGGGATTTCAGTTCCCGTCGCCATCTTCACGGACTGAGTGGTCTTCACAGTCACGCTGTCGCCGGTCTTCGCGGATTTCGAATCAAGCTTAGTGACGAGTTCGCCATCCACCTGCTTCATTTCGACGGGTGCCGCGGCAGTGATTGTTTCGACGGGCCCGGCAGCGTTAGTTGAAGCCGGGTCGTTGCTTTGGGCCTGGACTTTCGGTTGCTGCCCGAGGAGAACGATGCTTCCAACCGCCATCGCCGTAATCAGAAATCGTTTGCTTGTGTTCATTCAGAAATCCTCCACATGCATATGATTGGATGGCCCCAGGTTGGGAGAGGAAGCCTTCGGCATGTTCATGGGATACACATCCAAATTTCTCGATGAGAGGTTTGTGGAGGTGTTTGCGATGGGTCCATGCAAAGAGTCTGATTAAGCCGTTCATTCAAAAAAGAGAAGGCAAGCGCTGCATGCGGAAGACCATCTCGGAGCTAACGGGATAATCTGCGGGCAACTCAGTCGTGATGAGGTTCGTCGAGAACCGCAGGGGCTGAAGCCCGCGTTATTTTATGGGACTCATCGGCACGGCTGAAGCCATGCCCTGATACAAGGCTCTACTCCGGCGAGGGGGCGAAGTAGCCCTTGCGGACCTGCACTTTCATTCCCTCGCCATTGCATTGCACGCCAATGTGGCGGAATGTGCCGTCCAGCTTGGTGTTGCTCGGTGTGTAAGTAGCCACGTACTGCGTGCGCAGTTCGTCTTCAATCAGCTGAAAGGCCGCTTCAAGCTTGGGGCCGTTATTGCCTACGTCGATGAGCCGGCCGCCCGTCTCCTCGGTCAGCCGCTTCATGGCCGAATAGCCAAAGTACCCAAAATTGCCATAGGCGGCCCGGTCGGCGATGAGAATCGTATACACCAGCACATTCGACTTCTGCGCCGCTGCGATTGCTTCGTTGATCTTGTGGTCGCTGCCTTGATCCTCGCCGTCGGTCAGCAGGATCATTGCCTTGCGGCCGGCCTCCTGGTTCATCTTCTGGCCCGACGCCAGGACTACCGCGTCGTAGAGGACTGTTCCTTTGGGGCCGCCATGCGTCGGAATTGTTCCGCCGCCAGCGCCGGGAATGCCTCCGCCGTTGCCGCCCGCGGTGTTGATCTCCGCTTTGTTCAGCGCTCGAGAAAGGGTGTGTGCGCTATTGGTGTAGTCCTGGAGAAGGTCTACGTTCACGTCGAATGAAAGAGCAAACGCCTCGTCTTTTTGTCGCAGCACGCGGGATAGAAACTCGCCGGCCACTTGCTGTTCCAGCGGCAACACGCGTTCCTGGCTGCCTGAGGTGTCCAGAAGAATGCCTAACGTCAACGGCTGCTGTGTCTCGGCTACAAAGCTCTTCAGGGTCTGGGGGACCTTGTCTTCGGTGACGGTGCAATCGTTTTTGGTCAGGTGCGGAACAAGATTTCCCTGCTTGTCCTTGACCGTGAAGAACAGGTCTACCAGGTTCACGCTCAGTTTGAGCGTGGCCACAGGCTGCTCGTCTTCCGGTTGTGCCGGCGCGGTGCTCACCGGGGGCGCGTCGGGCGAGGGGGCGAGTTGAGCCCATCCCGTCACCGCAAGAGTGGGTAGGCACAGCAACAGTCCGCAAATTCCGAGTCGAGAGCGCATCCTGTTCATTTAGACGAATTCCGGACCTCGAGGAAAGCATACCTGAAGTGTTTCCAGGCTGTCGGGCAACCTACGTTCGTCTGGCGCGTCTGATAGTCTGACGAGTGAAGTGTTGCCTTCGTTGATCGTCAGAGGCAAGTTGTTAATTGCCGCCCTCGGGTGCCTCGCAACGGCATCATAATAGTGGAGTACTGAGATCGTACTGAAGGCGGATTCATCGGCGTTTTGGGGACAGATGGTCGGTTTTCCGACCGATCACTGACTGCCCGCCGCTGATTTGATTATTGACGATTGGGACTATTGGAGAATTACCTGTGAAGCTTGGTTTGACTGCAATGGCGCTGGCCGCGCTCGTGACATTCGGCCCTAATTTGACTCAGGCGGCATTCGCCCAGCAGCAGTCCTCCGTTCCCGATGCTCCTACGCCCCAAGCTCCTCCGCCGTTAACCGGCCCGGGCGGCGCACCCATTACTCCCGGCATTGGAGCAGGCACCGAGCAAACAGGAGGCAGTTCTTCTTCGGCTACTTCTTCCGCCACACCGGATCAGGCCGACCCCAATGCACCCTCCAGTCGAGCGCCTTCCACTGAAGGCAAGGATGAAGGGCAAACCACTCCGCCGGAGACGCCTGCGGCTGGCGAGGGCATGGAGAAGCTAGACACCCTGATTCATCTCAACGTGAACTTTGTCGAAGTCCCCGTGACAGTGAAAGACAATAAGGGACATCTGGTTGCTGGTCTTACCTATCGGGATTTCAAGGTCTATGAAAACAACTCGCGCGAGCCGCTGAGGCTTTTCACGGTGGACCCAGCACCGCTCTCCATCGTGTTTGTTGTGGATCAGAGCCTGACCTCCGATGTCATGACCAAAGTCAACAACTCTCTTGGCGCAGTTCAGGGCGCGCTTACCCCCTATGACGAAGTCGCTGTCATGACATACAGTAACGGACCGCAAGACCGCTCCCATGGTTTTACTGGCGGTCAGACCGCACGGGTACCGTTCATCCTTGAAATGGCCAAGTCATCGGGCACGGAAATGATGGTCCCGGCGAATGGTGGCCCTTTGTATGGCTGCCCGATTCGCGTGAACGGAAACTGCGCCGACCCCACGATCCAGCCTGGATTCTCGGCCGGTCCCGCAGGCTCGGTAGGCGTCATACCCAAGGAGATTCATACCCTCAACGACGCGATCCTCGCCGCCGCCAATCAGTTGTCAACGCGCCCCAAGGGTCGCCGGCGCATCATTTACGTCATCTCCGACGGCAAGGAATACGGCAGCAAGGCAACGTTCAAGGAAGTGTTGCGCGTACTTGAAACCAACAAGATTGCCGTATACGGCACTGCGGTGGGTACATCTGCGATGTGGGGCGAGGGAACCATCAGCCGCCTCCACCTGCCCTTCACCATGTACGACAATATCCTATCGAAATACACCCTCGCGACCGGCGGCACGCTCGATTCGGAGATGAGCTCCAACGGCATCGAAAAGAGCTATCAGAAGATTGCCGAGGAGGCGCGTAACCAGTACACGCTGGGCTACGTGACTCACGAGCCATTTATCGACGGCAAGTTCCGCAAGATTGATGTCCGTGTGGAACGCCCCGGCCTTGAAGTGATTGCCAAGACCGGGTACTACCCCTCCGCCCAGGATGCTCGCTAGCTAGTGAGTGGTTCGGGAAGCGCGGCCGGCTTTGGACTGCTTTCGGCTACCAGTTGGGGTGGTTCAGACTTCGTGGGCGGATTGGGCGCACGCCGCTCACCCGCCCTGCTGGTAGTTGCATCCGGCCACATTTTTTCGCTGCTGCTGCTGCTCGCGATTTGCCGGGCGATGCAGGTGGCCATGCCCGGCACGTCCCCACTGCTTTATGCCGCTGTTGGCGGCTTTGAGGGTTCGCTGGCGCTGGCGCTCTTTTATCGCGCGCTGGCCATGGGAGCCATGGGGCTGACTGCCGCTCTGACCGGTTTACTGACTGCGCTGATTCCAGTCCTCTTTTCCATGGTGCACGAGGGGCTGCCGGCGCCGCTGACGTTTGTGGGGCTGGGTTCGGGGCTGGTCGCCATCTGGCTGATCACACACACGCCGGCGGCGAAGGGTACGGTATCGAATCGAGCGTCTACTCCGCGCCTGGCGCTGCTTTTGGGCGGACTGGCAGGGCTTGGCTTCGGCACCCAGTTGATCCTGTTCAAAATGGCAAGTGCCGGGAATATTCTTTGGACGATGACCAGCGCCCGCGCCGCCGGGGTGCTGGCGCTGGTGATTGTGCTCGCCATCAGGCCGCCGAAAGCTCCCTGGCGGGGATTCTGGCTCACCGGGATTGCCGCCGGATTGCTCGACACCGCAGGAAATCTCTTTTATATCCAGGCTACACGGGTGGGCCGGCTCGACGTGGCGGCGATTGTGTGCTCCATGTACCCGGCTGGGACCATTCTGCTGGCGGCAATCGTGCTGCGGGAATGGCCGACGGTTCGGCAGTTTTTGGGGATCGGGTTGGCACTGGCGGCCGTGGCGTTACTGAGCGCTTAGGCTTGAAATGGAAAGGCCTGTGCGCGGGCATAGGCCTTAAGATCTTTGCAATCAATGGTCTTGGCAATGAACTGACGACGCGTTGGACTAGCGAATTACGGCGCAACCACTATTAGTCTTTGCGGATGATCTGCGGTTCAACTGGCGCAGCAGCCGGAGGCGCGGGCGGCGGAGTGACATTGTGCTGCACGCTCGGAGGGGTGGGCGGCGGATCGCTCACGCCCTTGATGCCTTCCTTAAAACCTTTCAGGCCTTCGCCCAAACCTTTGCCCAACTCCGGGAGGCGCTTTGCGCCAAACAGCAGAAATGCAACGATTCCCAGCACGATCAGGTGCCATGGTTGTAGTAGATCGCCCATTGTTTTGTCCTCCGCGCACCAATCTTGCCCGGCGCACATTCACACTCAGTATTGTCGCACATAGCCGTATTGCCGCGAGCGGCATTGGTCACAGCACCGATGAGCGGCCTGCGTTTGGAGTACGGATGGTCAGCTTGATTGGATTTAGGCGGCCTAGTTTACCTGGGCGGGCTTGCCGAGGCGCTCCGTGACCATGCTGTAGAAGGCGCCCAAGTCTTCCTCTTCGCCCATGGTGAGGCGGCGGTACACCTTCATCAGGGGGAACAGGCGCGAGCCGCGCACATCTACGGCCGGAACGGCGACCGCGCCGCCGGGATACGGGGTCATTTCCCACCCCGCCGCGTATCGCTTGCGGAGTACCTCGCCGAGGTAGGCGCCCCACAGCCTGACTTCGAAGTCTAGATCGAGCTCCGGGCTCTCACCCACCTGTACCAGAATTTCGTCCAACTCGTCGATCGACTCGGAAGTATATTCCAGCTTGTGTCCGAAATCGCGTTTGGCCAGCTCCACTGCGGCACGCGCATACCCCTCCATCATCGCTCCCAGGTCAGGGTACGAGGTGGATTCAAGGCGTTTGCGGAGCTCGCTATGGTTCGTCATTCAGACCCATTCAAGAGTACATGGTAACGCTGGGGAAGGAGTCTGCAAAAGTGGGAGGCCAGCGAACGATTGTGTCACACTTGAAACAGGAGGGTCGCCCGTGAAGACCATCAAATTGCTTGGACTGGCTGCGTTGCTGATTGTTTGCGCCGGCACGGCCAATTCCGCTGGACGCGATATTTATCCTGACCCTTCCCAGGCCAAGCCTGATTTGGCTGCCGCTCTGAAAACCGCTGCCGCCAGCCACAAGCGTGTGCTGATTGATTTTGGCGGCAACTGGTGCGGCGACTGCCAGGTGCTGGATCTCTACTTTCATGATCCCGCCAATCTGCCCATTCTCGATGCCAACTTCGTGCTTGTGCACATCAACATTGGGCACATGGACGAGAACGTGGACATCGCCGAAAAGTACCAGGTTCCGCTGCATCGAGGCGTTCCTGCACTGGCTGTGCTGAGCGATAAGGGGACTCTGCTCTATAGCCAGAAAGCCGGCGAGTTTGAAGCTATGCGGAGGATGGAGTCGTCGGCCGTGACGAACTTCCTGGTGCAATGGAAGCCGGTGAAGCCGGGGTGCTCCGCTGTGATGATTAATTGCTGAAACTGGCAGAGAGAGCTATAACACTCGAAGGAATTGATTGAAGTCGCGGGCCTGAGCAGAGGCGTTTCCGACCTTCGATGGGTCAAGCTGAGCGAGAATTGCAAAACCGTGCTTCGTTTTGTGGTACTCGCCCTTTTGTGTCTGCCTTGAGGCGTGTTTCAGCTTGGGCTCAAGATCGTCTTTTGGAATGATTTCGATGCTTGTGGCGCTTCCAGGAAGCCTATTCGCCAAGAACCCACCATCGTAGAACGCAGCCAATGTTTCGCGGTCAGCCAGGAACCATGCCTCCATAGCTTGCACCATTAGAAAGACATCAAAGTTCCGCAGCGAAGCGAAATCCCATCCATCGCGCGTTTGGAGATGCTCAACAGCCGTACGGGAAGTCACCGGACCTTCGGAATCAACCAGCAGTGCAAACTGCTCCCCCGTGCCACTGTTCAAAATTGCAGTTCTGAACCTGTCGAAAGCCTGCTGCCGTCCACCGCAAGCAACAATGCTTGGGCGGTGCTTATGGGGCGCGAGCTTCGCGCAGTATTCGGCGAAGCCTTGCCTGCATTTTGTAAGAGTAGTCTTCGCATCCCCACCGCCCTCCACAAATATCTGCATGCTCACCAGCGATTTCCCCCGATCTGGCCGCTCGCCCACAACTGCCCAAGCGAGTAGTCGCTAAGCCAGACCTTCAGCCTATCTGCTTCGAGGCGCTTGATCTCGGTCGCTCCGTCCACCTTTTCGCAAACACAGACGCTTTCCGGATCGTCCGAGAAACATTCGACAAGCGACTGTGAGTGCGTAGTCACGATCAGCTGGGTTCGCGTAGAAGCATCGCGCAGAACGTCGGCAAGTGTAGGGATAATATCGGGGTGCAGACCGAGTTCAGGCTCTTCGATGCATGTGACTGGTGCTGGTGTGGGGTTCAGGAGGATTGCAAGCAGTGCTAGCCAGCGAAGGGTCCCGTCAGAAAGGCGATAGGCTGAAACAGAGAATCCGCCCTCTTCCACAATGGCAATTTGAAGATGGGTTCCTTGCACTCTCACTTCAACGGTCTTAAATGGCTCATAGAAGAGCTTCATCAGCTCGTTGATCCGTTCAAAAACTGGACGGTGATAGTCCCTAAAATTTGCGAGCATCTGGGCCAAGTTGTATGCATTTTCTTCAAGCCGATCCACTGGTTGGCCCGCCGGTCTGGGATCACGGGGGGTCAAGTCGGCCCCGAATTCCCAATCTTGGTGAAAGTCGAGACTCTCAAAGAAATCGCCGATCTCAAAAAGCGCGGGCATATATTTGCCGATCAGTGCATCTTGGATGTTCGGAGATGTCCGCTGGGAAAGTACCGACCGCTCAGGATTCAATTGAAAACTGAGGTTCTCAGTGAAATTGGAACGGCTCTGTTTTGAATTGAGCTTTCCCGTTGCACCACTACTTTCGAACGACGTATCAATCTTTCCATCTGTTTTGCTGATATTCGAGCGCCGGAACGATTCATCTCTCACATAAAAAGATGAATGCAATTTTGCAAGCCTTATCGAATAGTCGTACGTCCGAAAATCGGCTAATGAGTCGCCGACTGGGGTCCTTTCTAATGCAATTTTTGCAAGAATAGAGGCGAGGGTGTCTTTCTGGCTCGCGCCCTGCCAGATCCACTCGTCGACACCACCAGTTTGGAGCACCACCGTCCAAGGGTCCTTGTCGGGCAGATAATGCAGAAGCCTAATGACCTCGATTAGATTCGACTTCCCAGACCCGTTCGGACCAATCAGGATATTTAGCGGACGAAGTTCAATTTCCTCCGTCTTCGGGCCAAAGGAGAGCAGGTTGACTGGGCGAATGGATTTCAAAAACGGATGTTGGGCCATGGCTGCGCCTCCTCTCTTCCCAAAGATGCTTGTACCGTATCACTTTAACTCAACCGCGAGGAAAGTCAGGAGTTCCCGGCCCGAGTGTCAGGCGAACACAACAAAAGCTGCCTTACGGGAACGGGGAGTCCCGCTCAGCCGATGGGCGCGAGGTGCTTGGTTTTCGAATAGGTATAGATGATGCGGTGCGCAACCGTAATGGTCGAGAGCGCGGCCAAAACCCATAGCACAGGCGCCATGACTCCCCAACGATTGAACAGTGCGCCCAGCAGGATAAGCACGATCCGCTCGGGCCGCTCCATGAACCCTACTTTGCATTGGCCGATAAGCGCTTCAGCGCGCGCCCTCGTGTAGCTGACCATCAGCGACGTGACCATGACAAACGCGACCAGAACCACGTACCGCATGCGGTTGATGCGGCCGTAGTAGACCAGGAGGCCGAAGAACAGAACCACGTCGGAGTAGCGGTCGATAACCGAATCGAAGAATGATCCGAACACCGTTACCTGGTTGTTGCGGCGGGCCACGCGTCCATCGACCATGTCGAAGATGCCCGCACCAAAGATGACCAGGCCGGCATAGAAGAACATTTGTGGGTAGTTGGAGGCGTTGGCATGAGCAAACAGCACCGCTGCCACAATGTTGATGACCAGGCCTACAAAGGTGAGAACGTTTGGGGAGATGCGGGTCAGCGCCAGGCCATGCACGATTCGGTCGAGAAGCCAGCCGCAACCGCGGCCAAAAGCGCTAGTCCAGGTCATTCCAGTGTTTCCTTAGTTCTTTACGCTGACGGAATCGTCTTTCACGTCGCCTGCTTCATCGTGAATGGTGGTGAGTTTCAGAATCTCAAGCTCGCGCTTGCCATTCGGCGTCACAATTGTGGCCACATCGCCCACCTTCTTGCCCACAATTCCCCGCCCGATTGGTGAGGTGGTTGAAATCAACCCCTTGGAGACGTCGGATTCTTCGCTCGTCACGAGGCGGTAGACAATCTCTTCTTCCTTGGTGGAATCGAAAACCACGACCGTGGAGCCGAAGCCGGCCTTGTCTCTGGGAATGTTGGTGAGGTTCACCAGCGAGAGCTCGGCCATCCGCTTCTTCAGTTGCCCCAGCCGGGCGTTGACAAAATCCTGACGCTGCTTCGCCATGTGATATTCGGCATTCTCCGACAAATCTCCCATGGCCACGGCCTTCTTGATCTCCGCAGGCAGTTCGTGAGAGAGTTCGTGCTCGAGAATACTGATTTCTTCGAGAAGCTTTTTCTTTATGTGTTCAGGCATCCACGTTCCAGTGCGGGGAGCGGGCATACTCCACCGCGAGAGATAAAAACCTCGACAAACCATTATACGCGGGGGGCTGGGAATGCCCGGGCGGCTTTTGGTACTCTACTGGCAGGGAGCTTGCGCAATGCACCTTTACACACCCTTCTTCGTCGTCCCCGTGATCACGATTGTCTTCTTCTCGTGCATTTTGTGGGCCACCAGCAGCAAGGAAGACGGACACTCGTCGCACTAATCCGGGCGGCCGGACGTGCACCGAGGCGTGCCTGATCATGGGTTTTCCCCCTACATCTCGGCACAGCCGGAGACGGTTCCTCGCGGGTGCGGCTAAAGCCGCGGGAGCCGCTGTCGCGCTTCATGCTCTTCCCTCACTTTCACAAGTAAAAAGTCCGCAGCGGCCGGATTCGGATGGTCCGGCTCGGACGCCAATCTTTCCTCCCGCCGACCCGGCCTGGAAGCGGACGTGGGATGCTGCCGCTGCGGTGCTGGCAGGGAATATTCGCAGCGTGCCGGGGTACTCGCGACCTGTGTTGTTTGAAGGGAGCACCTACCAGGGGATCTGGCTGGAGTGCGGACCGCATGAGGGGCTGGTTTACGCGAATCTTGCGAAGAATGTTCCGGCAGGACTTTCAAAGACATCTCCGATAGAAGCAGCCCGCAATAATCACATGGCGTTCTTTGACCTGCAGCGGGCGGATGGACAACTGCCGGCGAGTGTGAAGACGACCGAGAACGGGTTCGGGCAGATCCAGATGGCGGTGCCGATCGCCGCGACGGCGCTGGAATTGGCTCAACTCACAGGCGATGAAGGGCTGCTGGTGACAGCGTATGCGGCTTGCGGGCGCTGGGATGCGTGGCTGCGCCAATATCGCGACACACGGAAAACGGGGCTGGTGGAGGGGTTTTGCACCTACGACACCGGGCACGACAACAGCCCGCGATGGAAGGGCATTCCCAATCGGTGTCCCGACGCGGATGCCCGCAAATGCCCGCCACTCGCGTCCATGCCGCGCCTTTGCCCGGATCTTTCCGCTACGGTGTACGGCGGCCGGGTTGCGCTGGCCGCGATGGCGAAAGCGCTGGGCAAGCCGGATGAAGCGGCGGGTTGGTTGGAGGATGCGGAGAAGATCCGTAATCTGATCATCGACAAGCTTTATTCACCGGAAGACGCGTGCTTTTACGATCTGGACGCGCAGAATCAGTTTGTGCGTGTTCGCGGGGATTTGATCAGCAGGGTGCTTGGCGAGCATGTTTTGGATCTTTCCCAAAGGCGCGACAAAGCGATCTTCGAGGCGGTGTGGACTCGGCAACTGCATAACCAGAATGCCTTCTGGGCTCCCTATCCGCTGGCGAGCATTGCGATGGACGATCCGGCGTTTGTGCGGCCGATTCCGCGCAACTCGTGGGGCGGGGCAAGCCAAGCGTTGACGGCGCTACGCGCGCCACGATGGATGAGTCACTACGGGAAGCAGGACGAGTTGGATCACCTGATGCGGCAGTGGTGTGCGGCGATCATGCGGCATGGGGAGTTTCGGCAACAGATCGATCCGATGACGGGCGAGTTTACGCAGCCTGATCCGGGTGGTTATTCGCCAGCGGCGCTGGTGTTTTTATCGTTTGCTTATGGTTTGGGCGGGAATTCCTGAGTTATGACCTCGCGGAACCTGACGAGCACAACTGCCTGCCGAGGGAGGGTCAGGTCGATATCGGCCGTGCCTTGATCCAGAGCAAGAGCGTGGTCCGGCACGGTCTGTTGGAGCGGGCCAGACCTTTGCAGGCGTTCGACCTGGTCCGGAGTGGGGTGGGCGGGGCTGCCCATATGCTGCCAGGCCAGGTACGCGTTGCTGTGGGTTGCGTCCATGCGGTATTCGGATGAGACCACAGTCAGGCCGTGCAGTCCGTCGACGGTGAGGCGGACCTGGTCCACAGGAGCTGGGATGTCGGCATCGTGGTAGTTCCAAAGGAGAACGTCGACTACCTCTCCATTGCGTGTGGCAACCGCATTCACGTCGGGCGGGCCGGTGGCGCTGTGTTCCACGATGTCATCGAGCGAGAGTGCCCCGGTGCTGACTGTGACGAGCCAAGCCGCGTCAGATAACACATTTGCTGCCGATGTTTGCTCTGCGCGGCTGCTGCCTAACATGCCGAACATGCGGAAGACGTTGAGGACGGGCTTATCGATGCCGTTGGTGGCTAACTCGCGGAATCCGGCGAAGGCGGGCTGGTCTTCAAACTCGAATGCCCATGTGACTGCGCCCTGCACGGTGAGGCCGTATTTTCGGGCGAGCTCATAGGTGCGCATGGTGGCCTCGGCGACACTGACGCCGTAGAGCGGGCCGTTGCGATAACCGTTCTGGCTGCCCTGGCACGCGGCGCAGCCTTCGGGATCGCTCTCACCGAGAATGATGGGCGTGTGCCGGAATTCTGGATAGCTGGAGATGACCTGCATGCCGCGCTCGACAGCGCGCAATTGTGCGCCGACATTCATGACCACATGTCCGTCGACGAATTTGGGACTGCCTTTGGGGTGGTAGCTGATGAAGTCAAGAGGCGCGCCCGTGCCGCCCGTGGCGGCGTTTACGCCGTGGGCGCAATGGTCGAGGAACTGGCGAAGAAAGGGCTCGGAATGATCGCTGACGCCGGTCGCCTCGGGTCCGCCGATTTTCGCGGTGGGCAGTTGCAGGCGGATGGCCGCCGCGGTGAGGTCGTAGAGGCGGTCGTATTCAGCGGGCGTGCCATGCCAGTAGCCGATGTCCGGCTCATTCCAGACTTCCCAGAGCCAGGTTGAGGTCTGGGTGCCGTAGCGATCGCGCAGGTGAGCGGCATAGGTTGAGACGAGCTTTGCCCATTTCGCTTCGTCTTTTGGGGGATAGGTCCAGCCGGTGAAGATGTCGCCTTTGGGGAAGGTATGTCGATACGGTTCTGGATGCGTGGATAGCGCTTCGGGCATGAATCCGATTTCAACGAGGGGACGGATGTGATTTTCGATCAGCGCGTCAAGAATCTGGTCAGTGATTTTAAAGTTGTAAACCGGCGTGCCGTCCGGCTTTTCCGTGTAGACGTTGGTCGAGCCCCACTTCAGAGAACCCTCGCCGTTGCCGGTGGTGGACAGATTGTGAGGGCGAAAATACACCGGGACCGGGCTCAGAGCAGCTAACTCGCCAAGGAGCTTCCTGCCATTGGGCGCATATAGATAATTCGGCTCGTCGGCGCCGAAGTAATTCCAGATGGGCGTGTAGGGGCCTGCGGGTTGAGCGGCATGAACCTGAATCGAGACCGGCACGGCAGACTGCGTCTGGGCCGACCAATCGTCTTTGAACGCGGACTGCCCGGCAACTGCCTTCAGCGCAACCAGCAAAACAAGAGCCAGGAGCGGCGGAGCCATAGCCGAGATCCGGGCTCGAGTGAATCTCAATTTCATGGCTTCCACGATAGCGGATTTGGTTCTGTGAGGGGAAACAAAACAGGGCCGCCCCGCGTGAACGGAACGACCCTGAGTTGATTCGTACTGAACCTCCCGGCTACCTGGGTGGTTCTTCCTTCTTCTCTTTTGGTCCGGGCTTTGGTTCGGCCTTCGGTGCCGGTTTTGGCGCAGGCGGTTTTGCGGCGGCGGGAGGTGCGGGCCTCACGGGTGGCGG
>Ga0302319_10010647_pt1 | contig 17514 bp, 16 predicted proteins | sample Bog_T0_2_FD_203319 | JGI IMG/M metagenome (GOLD analysis project Ga0302319, IMG submission 203319) | Peat permafrost microbial communities from Stordalen Mire near Abisko, Sweden - Bog_T0_2 | ecosystem: Environmental > Terrestrial > Soil > Wetlands > Peat | place: Sweden: Abisko, Stordalen Mire...
TCGATACCCTCGTAGTCCTGGAATCTCAACTGCCCAGATTTGACGCCGGATGGCGGCCATCTGTCTCTGCCATTTTCCGGGGTATTCTGGGGTACAAATTGGCTCAGGCGGCCTTGGAATCAGTTTTGCACCAAAACAAGTGCATTCTCTAACTTGCTGATAATACGCTAATTACATGATTCAGCCCGCGAACTACCCGGATTTTTCTTGAGAATACCCCGTGTATGTCTTGCCAATAGATGGGCAAAAGGGTGGCGAACTAGTAAAATAGGCAGATGGTGATTCGACGGAAAACACGCAACACGAATCTGAAAACGCCGCTCAGAGTCTGTCTGCTGGCGGGTGCTTCATCGGTTGCGCTGACCGCTTTGGTGGTCACGCTTTCCATGCCGGCCGTTCAAGCCGATGCGCCGCTTTCCAGACCAGCCGCAACCATGCCTCCCGCGGGTCCGGTGGAGAGCGCGGCCCCAGTTCTTGCCACCCCGCAAGTTGCCATGCATCTGACCGCAAAGGAGCGGCGGGACCATATTCTCCGGGGGCTCGCGTCCTGGTATGGCAAGGTTTTCAACGGGCGCCGAACCGCCAGCGGGGAGCGCTTTGATATGTACTCAATGACTGCCTGCCATCCCACACTGCCGTTTGGCTCCGTGGTGCGGGTGGTGAACGAGACGAACAAGCGCTCGGTCGTAGTCCGCATCACCGACCGCGGGGATCTCGGCGACCAGGGGCGCATCATCGACCTTTCCTATGCGGCGGCCGAGAAGTTGGCAATGACCAAGTCCGGCCTGGCCCACGTCGACCTTCAAGTGCTTTCGCTGGGAGGGCATTCGCGGAAACAAACAATCATCCGATAAGGTGTTGAATCGTCAGCGGAGAAGCCCGCGGGCTTCTCCGCTGCGCGTTTGCCGCCGGAGTCTACTGGTCGGTGTCAGGCAGTTTGTATGGCTTCGTCAGCCACTGGCGACCTTCGTTGACGCATCCCTGGGTGTTGTCGTTGGTCTGCACCGCCAGCCGGTACTCGGAAACCGCGCGGTCGCGCTGGCCGGTAATGTCTAATATCTGGCCAAGCGCAATGTGGCTCCAGCACTCGGTCCAGCGCGGCTCCCCGTCGCCTCTCAGCGCATCGCGATAGGAGTTGACGCTGGCCTGGTAATTGCGCTGCTTGAAGAGCAGTTCGCCGATGCGGTAGTTGGCCAGGGAACTGGACGGGTTAGCATCGAGGGCCTTTTGAAACTCGGCAAGACCGCCATTCATGTCGCCCTGGTGCACCAGTTGCTGACCCTTCAGAATGGCCACCCGCACCATCTCGTCCGGTGTCGATTTCAGCACCCAGTCGCTGGGATCGATGCTGATGCGCCGCGGCCGGCCGAACGTATCAAAGACAAACGGCGTGTCGGTCCCCACTACTTCAACCTTCTGCGATTCCGTCTTGCCGTCGGTCTCGACGCGCAGTTCCACCGGCATGCGGAATAGGTCGAGATCCTGCTGAATTTCGCCGATGGTGCGGAATCCCTTATTGTTGCCCAGCCGGTAAACGGCATATTTATTAGTGAATTGCGGCGCTCCGGTGCCGTCAATCCATTGCGCGAAGAAGGCGGTTAACTGCTGATCGCTCTGCGCTTCGGCTACCTTGATAAAGTCCGTAGTGCGGATGCTGGAGTCGGTGTACTGGCTCAAAGCTCCCTTCAAGGTGGCCAGAAACGCCTTGTCGCCCACTTCCCAGCGCAGCATGTGGAAGACCATCGCGCCCTTCTCCAGCGTCATGGACTGGAACTCGGGCGTGAACGGGCCCATACGGCCTGCGCTGGAAAGTGGGATCGTGTCGTAGGCCAGCGCGCCCGCGGCCACATCTTGCAGAGCTGTGCGCAGGGCGCTCCTGCCGCTCTGGTCCTCCAGGTACATCAACTCCCCGTAGCGCGACATGCCGTTGATAATCCAGGCGTCATTCATCGTCCGTGGACTTATCTGGGAACCCCACCACTGGTGGGCAATCGTGTTGGCCAGCAGGCGCGCTCCGCCCTTGTCGGCGATTCGAGAGCCCAGAACTGCCGCCAGTTCGGGCGCCCATACCGCCGGCAGCGTGTCGTCCGGAATCTCCACCACATTCAAATGGCTCGACTCCGGCGACCCGAAGCTGTCGGTAAAGAAGTCGTACTCCTTGGCCGCCGTCTGCGCCACCTCGTTGGCCGATGCCTGGTGGGCCACCGTCACATAGACCTTTACGTTTCCCGATCCGGCTGTCGCAGGACCCACAAATCGCCCCGCAATGATGGTGCCGGGGAAGCCGGGTTTGCTCCAGTTGAAGTTGTACTGATCACCATCCTTGCCGTTGGCTAGAGTCACAGGCTGCGGTGTGCCTGTGCTGCCGCTTGCGAACACCCGCATCCCTTTCGGCACGCGGATGTGCATCTCGGCGGTGAACCGGTCGATCAAATAGCCGGTCATGGGAAACCAGCGCGCCGGATAAAGCAGATAGGTGATCGGCTCCTGGATCGCGGCCAGCTTCAGGCCTTCCACGGGACCATCGTCGGTGCCGGTAATCATGCCTTCGTAAACGAAGGTCCAGTGATTCAACTGTCCCGCGGTGAAAGGCGCGGCCGGGCTGACGCGAATGGTTCCATCCGCCGAACGCTCGCCGGTTAGCAGCTTGCCGCCGTCGTCGGTGATGCTGGTAACCTTCAGGGCCGGGTGAAAGCCAAAAGCTACCAGCTCCATAGTTTCCGGCGCGGTAAAGGCGACTACCGCCTTGGCCGCCAAGTGGTGTGTAGACGGATCCAATTCGGCGTCGATGGTGTAGCCGGTGATGTTGAGCGTGGGCCGTTCCGCCCTTTGGGCCAGCATTGGCGCGGCCAATATCAGCGCCGCGGTCAGCATGCCGAGCGCGCCCCTCGTTACCCTACGTGCGGGGTGTTCAAGCCGCCGGTCCCGCTTCATCTTGCTCATAGCAGTCATCATCGCATTGCAGCCGTTCTTTTAGCAGGGAATCTGTTTTGGCCGGTTCCAGACCAAAATCAGGGTCACACGGTTTCAGTTCACTGGCACGGGAATCCGTGTCGGGGAAGCAGCGCCAAGTTCAGCAAGAGTGACCTCAGCAACGCGCTCGATTGCGCCGCCGCTTCCGCCCTCATGCCCTGGCCAGGTATTCAGCAGGCCGCGAATCCTCGCAAGCTCCTCCATCATGGACTCACGAGGAAGCCCGTCCGGTAGCAGCCGTTCGATCTGTTGGACGATATTTGCCGCCGTGAAGTCATGTTGGATCAGCTCCGGCACGACGCGCTTGCCGGCGATGAGGTTGGCCATGGCGACGTGGGGCACGGTCACTACCCGCCTGGCAATAGCGTAGGTGAGCGGTGAAACCCGGTAGACAACCACAAAAGGATTGCCGATAAGGGCGGCCTCGACGGTCGCCGTTCCGCTGGCCACCACGGATGCCCGGGAGTGGAAGAGCGCGGCGCGGGCATCGTCTACAAGATGGATGGGCAGGCCTGCTCCGAGGCTTGCCACCAGTTGCGTCACGGCCTCCCGCTGCGGCGCATTCAAGGTGGGGGCCAGCGGGACGACGATCTCAGGGTGGCCGCCCAGGCACCGCGCCGCAAGCAGCATCTCAGGCAAATTGTCACGGATCTCCTTGGGACGGCTGCCGGGAAGCAAGCCGATCCAGGTCTTCTCGGGGTCCAGGCCGTTCTCGGTGGCGAACCGTTGTCGGCTGATGGTTGGCAGCGGCAACTCCGCCAGCGGATGACCGACGAACTCCGCGTGCACGCCACGCTCGCGGTAAAACGCCTCCTCGAATGGAAAGATCACCAGCATCTTGCGCACGTATTTCTGCACAAGCTTGATGCGATGCTTCTTCCACGCCCACAACTGCGGGCTAACAAAGAAGATGACCGGAACGCCCAGGCTGTGAAGCTGCTCAGCCAGCTTGAAATGGATATCCGGAAAGTCGATGAGCACGGCCACATCGGGCCGCCGGTCGCGGATTGCCCGCTTCAGCTTGCGAAACTCGCGATAGATGCGCGGCAGGTGGCGGATGACCTCGGTAATGCCCATCACCGCCATATCTTCGGCCCGCACCACGCGCTCCAGGCCCGCGCCGGCCATTCGATCGCCGCCCATGCCAAAGAATTCAGCGGTTTGTCCGGATGCGGCAAGCTGCCTTTTAAGCGCCTCAATCAGCAGCGCGCCGTAGTGTTCGCCGCTGGCTTCGCCTGCCGAGATGAAGATGGTAGGGGGCATGATGCGATGGCGCCGGTGGTTGCCGCGCTGGTGACAATCATAGACGGTCGGCGCGATGGGAGCCGGCAGGCCAATGAGCTTGCCAGAAACCGGACTTGCGGGGGATGATGAGACCGAGACCGCATCTGGAGCATTTCATGGAAGAGGAACAAATACGGGAGGCCCTGAAGGCGCACTGGCAGGCGTCTGCAGCCGGCGATGCAAACGCGGAACACGCTATTTACGATGACGATGCCATTTGCGATTATCCGCAGTCAGGCGAGCGAATCCTCGGACGAAGCAATTTGCAGGCTTTGCGGAGTCATCATCCCGGCAAGCCATCCGGCTTCAGCGTCAGGCGAATTCTGGGAAAAGGGGATCTCTGGGTCACGGAATACACCATCAACTACCAGGGGAAACCGGCATACACGGTGAGCATTATGGAGTTCCGCAACGGTAAGGTGGTGCATGAGACGCAGTATTTCGCTGACCCTTTTGAGGCGCCGGCCTGGCGGAGCCAATGGGTTCAACGGGTCGAGTGACGGCGCATTCAGGCGGGATGGAGGATGGTCTGCCCCAGTTGGGCATCAATCGACGAGGCGCTAATCGGCCGGCTGGGATGCAATTCCGGGGTTCCAGGCTGGCTTTTCAGGGCTTCGAGCAGCGGTGCGCCTTAGTACTCGCCGCTGACTTCGCCTGGCGAGATGAAGATGGTAGGGGCATTGTTCGATAGCGCCAGTGGTTGCCACGCAGGTGACAATCATACTATCCAGGCAAACCAGGCAAGCACTGCGAGGCTTGTAGGCGAACCTCCGATTTGCGATACTTCCTCGTATGCCGCTCCGCGACGATCTCTACAAGTCCCTGGTTGACGAATCGAAAACCTATCGGGAGAAGGTTTCAACGATTTGGCTCCAGAAGTTCACAATGCTGGGCGCAATCATCGCGTTTGCGGCAACGCAGCGGGATTCCGCGGGACAAAACCACCTCCTGGTTGGGACGGCCATTCTCTCTCTTCCGCTGGTTGCGATCCTTCTGGACGTGAAGCTCGGCGAATTTGGCGTGCATGCAAGGATCATCGACGATTTCATCATCCGGAATTATCCTGACCCCCCAATCCTCGGTGAGTGGGAGCGCACGAAGTGGGGCATTACAGACGAGCTTGGCCCAGATCGAATGCTCGTGCGATACCGTTCGGTGGCCACGGTAGCCGTCACGGTCATACCGACGTGCATCATTGCAGTTTTGTCGGCCCTGGCGGCAACACCGTATCTCAGTGGCCAGGCGAAGCCGTGGCTTCCGATTGCCGCAATTGCTTTTTGTCCGCTTTATGCGGCCATGGCCGTGGTCTCGGGACCGACGGTCCTGTTTCGACGCGTCACAAACGGAGCGCTCAAGAAGGACCGCAACCGGCCGCCCTCAAAATGACGCGATGGGCAAGGCGCCGCTTCGCACGGGACGCGCGAAAAATTCAAAATCAAACTCGCATTTCTTCGTCTAAATTGGTACCGAGAGGTCATGCGATGCGGTCTTTCCCAGACTCACCCCGCTATTGCAAGCTTGTCTTTACGCCCGTCTATGCGGCGCTGCTGCTGGCAGGCTTTATGCTGCAACCCAGCGCACCGGCGCAGGACGCGAGCGCGCCACAACCGGAACCTCCACCTCCGCCGGTTGCTTTTGAGAACAGGATTCCCCCCGGCCAACTCGCCTTCCTCAACGACTATGCGAACCAGCCTTCCAGAGAAGTCTTCAAGGACAAGCGGTTCCACAGCGTGATGAAGATGGTGACTCCGCGCACAACCTATCACTACGGGCGCGACATGCCGCTCTCGGACGCGAGCGAGACCGTTCTCGACGGGACATCGCTCCCGGTCGACGTCCGCGATGGACGTTACGTAATGCTCGGCACCAGCGGCGGACCGTATCTGAGAGGCAAGGGCTTTGTGTGGTTCGACATGCGGGAGGGAATCGGGCTGGGAGGCGTCTACTTTCATCCCACCAACGGCGAGCCCACGCCGACGCTGGCCATCTTCTCGCGCCAGTTGAAAACAGACTCGCTTTCGATGAGCCAGCTCCCGGTGGCCTTTGCGCAGGCAGTCTCGGAGTGGTCATCGGGCGCCGGTGTGCGGCCCATTACGGTGCGCTATTTCATTCCCGACAACGGCAGAAAGTACGTCCTGATCCATGACGAGGACTATTGCGATCATCCGGAAAACGGGCCCGCGCCGCCGCAGGATGAGTGCGAGCAGATGAATGCCGACGCTGCGGACATTGACGTGAACGCCGCCTACTTTATGCAGGAGACCCACAACCAGGCAAACGCGACGGCGTGGATGCTGGGCGAGGACCAGGTGGCGTGGGTCGGTTTGCGGACTCAGAGCTGCGGTGTCTTGCTCGCCTGCCGCATCCGCGTCACGCGGCAGCGCACGCGGGTGCTGATCGGTGGCGGACCTAGAAGATAGGGGAGAACAGGGAATAGGGAATAGGGAATAAAGATTAAAGTTCGCAGGGCGGAGATGCGTGCTATGCTCCCATTCAACACCTCAAAACTTTTCAGAGCCGGAATTTGCGATTCCTGTCTGGTTCACCGGCTCGTCCCTTGCGCACCGGACAAAGTCCAGATTGAATAGTTTCCCGAGTACTGCCGATACCTCCGTACCAGCGAAATCATGCATCGAGAGAGTTGGTGGCGACTATGAAAGGTCTTGCCGTACTTCTGGCCCTTGCAGTTCCCCTCACCTTCGCCGCCGCATCCGCAGGCGCTTCCACGCCGTCGGGCACGCAGAACCCTCTTCCCCCCCCGACACAACCGAAGCTTTCGGAGCCGGCTGCGGCTGGCGCTGCCGCCAGCAGTCCACCCAACTCAAGCCGCACTTATCAGGTCAAAGATGAGAAGGGCGTGCTTTTGACATGCATCGCGCCGCAGATCGACACCAACCCGGACACCGACATTTTCAATGGCTGCACGCTGGCGCAAGGCCGGACGCTGGACGATGTGATGCATACCTTTATCCAGGCTATCCACTTTGTGCAGAAGGAGCACGCCAAAGAGCGCGCCGAATTGTTGGAGGAAGTGGAAGAGAAACAGGCGGAGAAGGCTGGGCAGAAGTAGGCGCGGCGCTACAAAGTGTGCCGGCCCATCGCTATGCCTCATTTCTCACAAGGCGCGTCAACGAATTTGTAGCGCCGGCTTCCTGGCTGGCTGAAGCATGGGTCTCCAGGCCCAGGCTGGGGACCGATTCCCCGTTACGGTGTGCGCAAATTTCATAGGTGAGCGAGCTTTCGCGCTGGCGGCGAGGACGCCGCCAGTACAGCCGACCAGGAGGTCGGCGCTACAGACCGTCGATCTGGCGGTGAGAAACGCCGGCTATCCCTGAACGGCCAGCAGGGCGGATTGGCGGGCGCGGACGGCGGCGGCGAGTTCTGACAGAAGCGAATGGGTTTCGGCCCAGTCGATGCATCCATCCGTAATGCTCTGCCCGTAGACCAGCGGCGCGCCGGGTACCAGCTTCTGCGCCCCCGCCACGAGATTGCTTTCCATCATTACTCCGACAATGTGCGGGTCTCCATCGGCAATCTGCCGGGCGACATCGTGGCACGCGATCGCCTGACGCCGGTAGTCCTTGTTGCTGTTGGCGTGGCTGAAATCGATCATGATGCGGGGCTCGACGCCCGCCTTTACCATTTGCGCCGCGGTCTCGGCCACGCTTTGGGCGGTATAGTTCACCAATTTGCGCCCGCCGCGGAGAATGATGTGGCAATCCGGATTTCCGGTAGTGACGAAGATGGCCGATTGCCCATGCTTGGTGTGGCCCAGGAAAGTGTGGGAGTGGGCGGCGGACAGGATCGCGTCAATTGCCACCTGAACGTCGCCCGACGTGGCATTCTTGAAGCCCACCGGACAGGAGACGCCGGACACAAGCTGGCGGTGAACCTGGCTCTCGGTGGTGCGCGCCCCAATGGCGCCCCAACTCACCAGGCCGGCAATGTACTGGGGCGAAATCATGTCGAGGAATTCGGTGCCGGTGGGCACGCCCATCTCGGCCAGATCGAGCAGCAAAGTCCGCGCCAGCCGCAGGCCGTCGTTAATTTTGTACGACTGATCGAGATAGGGATCGTTGATCAGGCCCTTCCAGCCGATGGTGGTGCGGGGCTTCTCAAAGTAGACCCGCATCACGATTCTGAGCTCGCTCTGAAACTCCCGAATAGCGGATTGAAGCAGCGCCGCGTATTCGCGCGCGGCACGTGTGTCGTGGATGGAGCAGGGCCCAGCCAGCACCACAAGGCGCGAATCGCGGCCCGCCAGGATGTCTGTAATCTCGTTGCGGGCGTTGAAGATGGTTGCGGACGCAGCTTCAGTGACCGGGCGTTCTTCCTCAAGAAAAACAGGAGGAAGCACAACTTTGGTCCATAAGATTCGAATATCTTCCGTGGTGCGGAGCATGGCTGGTTTCCTTGCGGTGCATATCCGGTCTCTCGTGCCAGGCTGAGGCAAGACCCAGGGCGGGGAGAGATCGGCGCACTCCTATTCAAAATTTATCAGTTTGAAGCGAAATCGGAGGCCGGCCGTCCCATGACTCAAGATCAATACTTTGGGCGGGAGCGCACTTTGCCATGCTATTCTTTCCTGCGACATGCGCACGCTCATTGTTGTTGCCGGCTATTTGACGGCTGTTGTGGCGGGTTTCGGGCAGGATTCGGCGGGTCCAACTCCTGGTCTGCCCAAGGAGCCGCGGGAGGTGTTTGCGGCAGCGGCGCAGTTCTATGACTTCTCAGCGGCCGAGTTGCAACCCTGGCACCTGAAGGTCAGTTACCTGCTTTACGACGAATCGGGAAAGAAGTCTGATCCGGGAACCTTTGAGTACTGGTGGGCGTCGCCACAGAGACATCGAAGCAGCTGGTTTCGGGGCGGCATCCGGCACACGGATTGGTACGCCAGCGATGGCAAATTTGCATACGAGTGGAAAGGCGACCCGATCAGTCTTTTTGAAGAGATGCTTCCTGCCGCGCTGCTTTCGCCGTTGCCCATTGCGGCCGACCTTAACTCGAGCGAGGTTCGTCTTGACGATAAAGCGGCAGGCGCAAGCGCGGCGAACGGGCCATGTGTCACGGTCGGCGAAAGCGCGATGCAGGACGGGGTTATCCAGCGCCCCGAGCCAAGTCCGTTTTCAACGTTCTGCTTTGAATCGCAGACGCCTGCGTTGCGGAGCGTCTCCTCTTTTGAACGGGTGCTGATCCAGCTCAAAGAGGTTGTTCCGACCCAGGGCAAATCCCTCGCGCGAGAGGTGGACTTTTACGAAGGCGATCGTCTGCTCCTTTCGGCCAAGGTAGATTTGATCGAGCCCATCAGCCCGATCGATCCTGAATTGAATGCTCCGTTTGGGACCAGCACCACCGTTATCACTCTCGCCGGACAGGATAATTCACAGCCAGTCGCAGTGGGCGCCGGCGTGGTTCCGGGCCGCTTATTCAGGCAAGCCCCGCCGGCTTACCCCTCGGAGGCCAAGGCCAGGCTCATTCAAGGCTTTGTACAGTTGGCTGCGACGATCGGGACGGATGGCAAAATCCACAACCTCCGGGTTATCTCAGCTCCTTCGGCATGGCTGGCAAATGCAGCATTCGTGGCGGTCTCTCAATGGGAATACAAGCCCTACACGCTGAACGGCCGCCCGGTGCCGGTGGAACAGACCACTTCGATAAAGTTTGCGGTGGGCAGGTAGACAGTGCCGGTCCCGCGACTCAGCATTCGGCACCGGGCGGCCGCGGCCTTTGCCATGCTAACCTTTGTTGCATCATGCGCACTCTATTTGTCGTAGCTGGCTTTTTGACGGCAGTCGTGGCGGGGTTCGGGCAGGCATCGGCCGTTCCAACGCCGGGTCTGCCGAAGGACCCAAAGGAGCTATTTGCGGCGGCGGCTCCTTTTTACGATTTCACTGCGTCGACACTGAAACCGTGGCACCTGAAGGCGAGCTATCAGCTTTATGACGAACAGGGCAATCCCAGCGAGCAGGGTACTTATGAGTATTGGTGGGTCTCGCCTCAGGCCTACCGCAGCACTTGGAGTCGGCCGGAGGCGACGCATACCGATTGGCACACGGCAGACGGAAAGCATGCACACCTGGCTACTGGCGACCGGCTCAAGTTTTTCGAATACAAATTGCAAGGCGCACTGCTTTCGCCATTGCCGGACGCGGGGGATCTGGATCCGACCAAATTTCGCCTGGACCGGGAGACGAAGTCGTCAGACGGGGCCAAATTCCCTTGCATCATGGTAATTCCGCTGATGCCGCAGCATGGGCAAGTACAGTCTGTACCGATGGGTTTGTTCCCAACGTATTGCTTCGATCCGCAAATGCCGGTCTTACGGGTCAGCTACTCATTTGGCACTGTGACGACGGGGTTCAACAAGATTGTAAAAGTGCAAAATAGGTATTTGGCCCGCGAGATCTTACTTTTCGAGGGGAAGCGGAAGATCCTCACCGCAACGGTAGACTCAATCACCAATCTGAGTCCCTCCGACCCTGCGCTCACGCCGCCGGAGGGCGCAAATGTCTCGAAAGTCGACAGAGTGCAGATTAGTGCAGGTGTCTCCGCTGGCTTTCTCCTCAAGAAACAGATACCTGTTTACCCGCAGGACGCCAAGGATGCTCGCGCATCAGGAACAGTCGTCTTGCAGGCAACGATCGGGATGGATGGCGGAGTTCACGATCTGCGTGTGGTTCAGACCCCGTGGCCGTCTTTGGCTGCTTCGGCGCTGTGGGCAGTCTCTCATTGGGAATACAGACCTTACCTCTTAGGCGGCGAGCCAGTCGAGGTGGAGACCACCGTGAACGTGATCTTTTCCCTTGGTCCATGAAACCAAAATGGAGGCGGTGGATTCCAAGGATCCCACGCGGGACCTGGAGTAACCACAATAATGCACGGGAACGAAGTTCTCTCAGAACCTGACCGAAGCGGCCCTCACCGACACGCCACTAATTTCCGCGGCGCGGGCTTCAGCGTAGGCCGCGGCACCCAGCAGGGCGGCTTTGCTCTCCAGAATAATGCGCACCGGCATGTTGATGAGCAACTGGCTCAGCCTGCCCTTGTCGGTAAACGCCTTCATGAAGGTGCCGTCCTTCAGCTTCTCCAGAATGCGCGGCGCAATGCCGCCACCCACATAAAGGCCGCCCACCGACAGCACCTTCAGCGCCAGATTTCCTGACTCCGCGCCATAGGCGGAGACGAACATATCCAGCGCCTTCTCACAGATCTCGCTCTTGGCGGCCAAAGCCAGCTCGGTGATCACCGCATTGGGGTCCTGTTCCGCAATGCGCTCGGCCAGCCAGGCCGGCTCTTCGACGCCGCGCACCTCGCGCAAGAACTCATAGATGTTGGTCAGGCCCATGCCGCTGACTACGCGTTCGAAGCTGATGCGCCCGTTGTATTTCTGCTTCAGGAAGCGCAGCAGGTCGATCTCGTCTTCGTTGCGCGGCGCGTAGTCCACATGGCCGCCCTCAGAGGGATAAGGAACATGGATGTGGCCGTTCCAGGCCAGAATGCCCTCGCCCAGGCCGGTTCCAGCGGCGATAAGCGCCCGGTTGCCAATTTGCCCTGCGTCGCCTTCGCTCAGCGAGTAAATCTGCTCGGGAGAGAGCTCGGCCACACCGTAGCCGTTCGCCTCCAGATCGTTGATCAGGAAGACGTGATCGATAGCCAGACCCGAGGCCAGCTCACGGCTGTCCAGCGTCCAGGGCAGGTTCGTCAATCGCAGGCGTCCGTCCCGCACCGGGCCGGGAACGCCAAAGCAGGCTGCGCTCACCTTGTCAGTGCCCAGAAACCCTTTTACGATCTCTTCCAGGCCGGAGTACTCCTTGGCCGGATACTGCTTATCGCGGGTATATTCAAGTTTTCCGCCGATAAAGTCATACAGTGCCAAATGAACCTTGGTGCCGCCTACATCGCCCGCCAGAATCATCGTTCTCTCTCCAAAACACCGCAACCTTCTCCGTCGGTCGCGGGTAAAAGCGCGGCTGCGGCCTTATCCAGAATCAGTGTGAGTATACCGCTTGAGGGCCAGATGAGTTGACTGGGCAGACTCTCCGGGTCGCGCGGGCCGGTTAGAACTTCCTTTAGAATGGCGGCTTTATCCGCTCCGGCAATGAGGAAGAAGACCGAACTGGCGTGATTGATAACCGGCCAGGTAAGCGTAATGCGCCAGGTATCTTTCTGCGGCACGTGGTTGGCCACCACCAGGCGGCGGCGCTCGTGAAGTGCCGCGGTATGCGGAAAAAGCGAGGCGGTATGGCCGTCTGGTCCCATGCCGAGGGCCACAAGATCGAATTGCGGTCTCTCGTCGCCTTCCAGATGGAAGTTCGTGCGCAAATCCGACTCATAGCGCAGTGCCGCGTCTTCCGGGTTCAGCTCGCCTTCCATGCGGTGAATCTGCTCTGGCCGCAGCGGCGACTGATCCAGCAGCGCCTCCCGCGTCATGCGATAGTTGCTCTCCGCGTCGTGGGGGCCAACCGCCCGCTCGTCCACCCAATAAAGCTCCAGGTTCTCCCAGGGCATGCGCCAACGCCATGGCTGGTTAGCGTCGGCGAGCAACTCGAAGGCGGCTTTGGGAGTGGAACCGCCGCTGATGGCAATGCGCGCCCTTCCTCGGCCGGCCACCGCTTCCCCGGCCATCTCCACAAAATACTGCGCAGCCCGCTGCGCCAGGGCCGCCGGGTCCGGTTCCACGTAGTATTTGACACTGAGCTTTCTGGACATTGCGGGCGTACGCCTCTTCTCTCTAGGTTACACGGCAGCAGTCGCCGAGTTATCAATATTCATAACGTTAAAGCAAGATATGAGATAGGAATGAACCGTCAAGACCGCTTGGGGCCCTGGGCGCTGCCTGAAAGCTGATATCTGCTTTTAGCCCGCAACCTCTTACCCACTTTCGGTGTCTAATCTTTTGCCCGGAGCAAGGAAGAAGTTCCGGTTTTGCGCATTCCAAAATCCAATGATGAGGTTTACCCATGTCACTTTCCCGTTGGATGACTTTGACACAGCGTGTCAGTCTTTTTTGTGGCGCGGCTCTCTTTGCTGTGGCCGCCGCAAGCGCCCAGTCTTCAATCTCTCCCAACCCAACCAGCTCCGGCTCGCTCTCGGCGGACGAGGCGAGTTCCAGCGCGTATCCGCTGGTGGACGATGACCTCGCGAGCGGAGCCTCGGCCCTCTCTGCCGCCGCGTCAGCCGCTGCCAGCTCAGGCGGGGGCGCTGGCCAGGAAGATCACGGCTGGAAGCACAATATTTCCAATAACTTTGCGGTCATGGCGGGAGCCGGCTTCAATGCCCCTGTTGGCAACGACGTTCCTTACCTTACCTGGGGCGGCAACTTTTCGCTGGGAGGGGGGCTGCACTTCTCCAAACGCTTTAGCGTGCTGGCCGAGTACCAGTTTATGGATGACAAGCTCCCTGGCGCGCTGATCGCTGCCATAGGCACTCAAGGCGGCAATGCTCACATTTGGTCGCTGACGCTCGATCCCGTGATTGACTTGTTTCCCAAACATGACAACAGCGCCTACTTAACCGGCGGCTACGGATTCTATCGCAAGCTGACCAGTTTCACAGAGCCGGTGCAAGAGGAGGAATGCACCTACTATTGCGGAATCTTTGTTGAAAACGTAGCGGTGGCCCACTTCTCTTCGAACCAGGGGGGCGGGAACATCGGCGTGGGATTGACGCACCGCTTAGGCGGACAATTCAGCGACAGCAGGACCAGGCTCTACGCTGAAGCCCGCTACGTCTTCATCGATACCCCGCCCATCACCAGTCCCAAGAGCTTCGGTTCCACTGAAGTGCTGCCAGTCACTTTCGGCGTGCGCTGGTAGCGCGGATACAAAAAAACGCGCGGCCCTCTGGGTTTCCAGACACGGAGAGCCGCGCTACAAAATCCCCAGCACCCTGAGGCGAACCAGTCCGCCGGCCAGCACCCCTAGCGGCGTCACCGCCAAGAGCGTGAGCGCATACCAAACCGGCTGCTTGCCCCGCGATTGCAGCGCGCTGAGCGCCGACATGGCCAGCACCACGATCCCCAGCGCCAGGACATGTATTAGCGGGTTGGCGACAGATGCCCAGGCCGTCACGTATCCACCGGCGGCGGCAGCAATAAATGAGTAGCCAAGATTTACAAAGATGTATGCCGGTTTCGGCTTGCCTTGGTCGCCAACCCAACCCGGCGTGAGTTTGGCAAGCAATGCCGTCAAGACAATTACCAGCAAAGCCATGGTGGCAAAACCGGCCACCAGCGCCAGAAACGCATGAAGAATCACCATCGCCTGGCCTCCTCTGGGGGTTTGGCGCCCACGTCCCCCTTCTCGATGCGGTCAAGAAACGCCCGCGCCAGCTTTCGCTCACCGGGGTTGCTTTCGCCATGGATGGAGCACAGATCCAGGAACTCATCGCATAACGGGCTCGGCTCGCCGGCCTGGGCAAAGATTCCCTGCAGGGCCAACGCCAACTCACGCAGCCGCGCGGCCTCAGGCCATTCACCTTCGTCCGGCTCGCCCAGATCGTAAGCAGAAAACAGGCCCCTTCGGCCTCCGGCGCACTCCTCCAGGCAAGCCAACAGCTGATTGCGAAAAACCTGCGCCAGCGTCTCCAACTGGCTGGGTTCTACGTCGTCGTCGGCATCCATTGTTCCCTCACTTGCTCCGCATCGCCACTTCCACGTCTTCAGCCGTATGCGGCAACGCAGCCACCAGGTCGATCAGTCTGCCATCCGCGCCAACAAGGAAGACGCATTCGATTCGCACCCCGAGCTTTTCTTCCGGAATGTAGACCCCCGGCTCGATGGTAAACACCATGCCCGGCTTCAACACCGCAGGATAAGTGGCCGGATCGTGGACATTAATCCCCACCATATGCCCCAACCCGTGCAGCCAGTATTGGCCAAGCGGCTGGCCGTGAAGATCTTTGCCGTGGGTGTTGATGTAATTGTAGGCAGCATTGTCCAGCGAATCCGGATCGCGCCGGTCACGGTCGTTGATCTTCGATTTGCCGGCCACAAACGCGTCGATGGCCGCCTGCTGCGCGCCCAGCACAATGCTGTAGATCTCGCGCTGCCGCGGGGTGAAATGCCCGTTCACAGGCACCGTCCGCGTAATGTCGGAGGCGTACATGGAGTACTCGCAGGCCGCGTCAACGAGAAGGACGTCGCCATCTTCCAGCGTGCGAGTGTTCTCAGAGTAGTGCAGCGTGGTGGAGTTGATTCCCGACCCCACGATGGGCGCATACGACGGCCTCTCGCAGCCCTGCTCAAACCACGCAGCCGTCATCTTGCCGGCCAGGGCGCGCTCGGTCACGCCTGGCTTCGCCGCCTTCATCATTACCCGTTGCGCGGTGATGGAGGCGTCCGCGGCCTTGCGCAGAAGCGCAATTTCGCCTGTGTCTTTAACCACACGCAAATCGGCGGTGAGGCTGGTTACATCGTGGGCCGCTATTGCGTTCGCGTCCATGCCCAGCGAGGCCGCGGTAAAGCCCAGCAGGGCTTTGGCTTGCGGAGCGTCAGGCTGCGCCCACAGGTTGAGTACCAGTCTCCGGTCGGCGGCGATCAGACTGTTGAGCATGGAGGGCAACTCCGTGATCGGCTTTACGGCATCCACTCCCGCAATTCCGGCCACGTCCGGCGAGGCTGCATCCAGCTTGGCGCCGGTATATTTTTCCATGCGCAGGTTGCGCGTGGGCAGAAAGAGAATTTCAGTGTAATGCGCGACGATGTTGTTCTGCCCGGTGGGCAAAGTCTGGCCTTCCTGTCCGTTTCCAAAGACGACCAATACGGCGCCCGGCTCGTTCCACCCCGTCAGGTAGTAGAAGTCCTCGTCCTGGCGGTAAGGCATGAAGTCCAGTTGCGGTTCTTCGGCGGCGAACAGCACAGCCACGCCACCGTGGAGTTTGGCAGCCAGCGCCTGGCGGCGGGCGTGGTAGACGCTGGCGGGCTGTTTCTCAAGGGTATGAGCGAAAGGCGCAATCAGAACCCCGATTGCGAAAACGAGAGCGGCAACACGCGGTGCACGGGACATGCAACCAGCCTCATGCCCAACGCGCCGGCTGTCAAGCGGTCCGGGCAGTTGCTGGTCCGCTACCGGTTACGAAACAACCGCGGGAACCGCCGCATTTCGCTGGTCCTCGGCCAGGAGAGGATGAGACTCCGCAGCCTGCAAAGTAATCCGCCTGCCGCACTTCAAGACGAGTTGTGTGAATCAACTGGGGCCAGTCAGGAAACTGAACATTCCACCGCAGCAGCAATTTCAGCGCGAATAGGCGCCGGTCTCTCTGCTTTGCCAAGGTGCTCGTGGAATTCCGGCGCCGAAATGGGACGCCCGTATAACCATCCCTGAGCCAGAACGGGCTGGCCGCAGCCGGCAAAGTATATTGCCTGCTTTGCCGTTTCCACTCCTTCCACAATCACCTGGAGCTTGAGCGCCGCGGCCATGGCAAGAATCTGCGGAAGGATGGAAACCGTGACCGCTTCCGTGCCGATGGCCTGAGTAAATGACCGGTCGATCTTGATGGCGTGGATCGCCAGACCGTTGAGGTAAGACAAGCTGGAATACCCGGTGCCAAAGTCGTCGATATGAACATCGAGGCCCCTTTGGCTAAGCTGCCGTATTGCAGCTATTGCCACCTCGTGCCGCGCGGTGGAGCTCTCCGTTACCTCAATAGCCAGGCTCCGGGGCTGAACCAGGGCCTCATTCAGCGATTTCTCCAGCATGGGCAAAAACTCGGGGTCGCTGAGGTCTGCCGCGGCTACGTTTATGCTGAGGCGGAATTCCGGGTTTCTGCGCAGAGTCTCGCCGAATTCACGCAGGGCACACCGGATAACAAATTTCGTAATCTCTCCAACAAATCCATGGTCCTCGGCGACTTTCACAAAGGTGTCGGGCCCCACATCCAAGCCCTCCTCGTCGGTCCAGCGCGCCAGTGCTTCGGCTCCTACGACTTCTCCGCTGGGAAGACTCACGATGGGCTGATATACCAGCCGCAGTTGGCCTTTTGAAATCGCGCGTCGAAGCTGATGCTCCATGTCGCGATTGCGCCGGTAGAGAAGGGAGAGGGCAAACCCCAGGAAACCGCCGGTGAGCCCGCCCAAAGCAACACAGGCCTTGAGGCCGCCGCGGTTGGCCTGAATTGCTTCGGTTACTGAAAGAGAGGCCGTCATGCAGACGTTGTTGATGCTGAGCGACGAGCATCGGGTCGAGTACAAAATCTCGCCGACGCGGTAGTCGCCATTCCTCGTAAGCTGCGCCCACGAAGGCTGCGGGGAGCCGTCCG
>Ga0302319_10010650_pt1 | contig 17513 bp, 9 predicted proteins | sample Bog_T0_2_FD_203319 | JGI IMG/M metagenome (GOLD analysis project Ga0302319, IMG submission 203319) | Peat permafrost microbial communities from Stordalen Mire near Abisko, Sweden - Bog_T0_2 | ecosystem: Environmental > Terrestrial > Soil > Wetlands > Peat | place: Sweden: Abisko, Stordalen Mire...
AAATGAGCGGCGAGATACCTGTAAAATCGCGGATTTTGAGGGGATGCGGAGAAATACCGGTCAAAAAACTTTATAACTCGGCGATTTTCAGAGGTTCCTTAAGGACGCCGCGGCAGCGGTGATACCCGGCGTGCAGGTTCGCGTGACCAACGTGGGCACCAACGCGGTGGAGACCACGACCACGGACAATACCGGCTACTACCGGATTATCAATCTGCCCATCGGCAACTACACGGTCAACCTTTCCAAGACGGGTTTCAAGAAGCTGGAGCGCAAGGGCATTACGCTGCTGATCAGCCAGGTGGCGGAGATAGACGCCACGCTGCAAGTGGGCGCGACGACGGAGACCGTGGAAGTGACCAGCGCGGCGCCGATCCTGCAGACCGAGGATTCCACACTCTCCTCCAACCTGAACGGGGAAGCGGTGAGCGAGCTTCCTTTGAACGTACAGGGCGGCCGTAGTCTTTCCAACTTCATGTTTGCGTACCTGCCGGGCGTCGAAGGCTCGGACTACAGTTCCCACATTAACGGCGGCATGGCGATGACCAAGGAAGTGCTGATCGACGGCACCTCAGCGGTTTCGCAGTTAGGCGGCTACATCAGCGAATCGCAGCCCCCGATGGAAGCCGTTCAGGAGTTCGAGGCGGACACGACGGGCATCAGCGCCGATGCGGGGCGCTCGGGCGGCGGCGTATTCAAGTATGAGTTGAAGTCCGGAACCAACAAGATTCACGGGAGCGCATTCGGCTTCATGCACTCGACGGGCCTGGATGCGCTGAGTGCCTCCAACAAGCTGGCGGCCTTGGTCAACGATACCGCGAATGCCAAGGCCTATCTGACCAAGAGCGATTCGCTCTCTGACTGGGGCGGCGGTTTTGGCGGCGCGATCAAGAAGGACAAGCTCTTCTACTATGTTTCGTTCGAGCGCTATATGCAGTCAATGTGGGGCCTGGGGGCCAATTCGCGCACCGTTCCTACGGATGCGATGATGGGCCTGGATCCTACCAGCGGCAACCCACTTGTAAACGGATACGCCGACCTGAGTCCGATGCTGACCAAGACCAACATCGTCACCACGGATGCCTGCAATAACACGGTATATCAAGGCGCGGTCTACAACCCAGCAACAAGTTGCGTCTTTGCCAACAATCAGATTCCCACCACCATGATTAGCACGACGTCGGCGAAAATTCTTCAGCTTTACCACCAGTACTACAAGCCGGAATCGAATTTGACGGCCAACAATGCTGGGCCGGCCTATAATCCCGATCCCTGGTTCCACAACACGCAGAGCAGCATCAAGGCGGACTACAACCTGAGCGAGAAGCAGCACATCGCCGGGTCGTTCTATTGGAATGACTATCCGCGCATCAATGCCGACCAGGGCGGGGCGTGGTCGCCGACGGCCAAGTATGGCGGCCCGATGGCCAACTCTTACTGGCACAACACTACGGCTCCCGGCGCGCGTCTGAGCGACACCATCACCATCACGCCCAACCTGTTGAATACCGTTTATGCCACCTTCAACCGCTTCCGCAATCCCAGCAAGGCGACCGATGAGACAGGCTGGGACAGCAAACTGGGCTTGGCCAGCGGTATAGTGAACCCCGCCGGTAACTTTCCACAGATCGACTTTGATTCCGGTGATTACTTCAGCGGCGCCAACTACCAGAACGGCTGGAACTTCTCTCCGCTGGGCAGCCAGTACAACGACTTCTACGTGGGTAACACTTTCATCTACAGCGATCAACTGGTCTGGAGCCATAAACATCACAACGTGAAGGCGGGCGTCGAGTTCCGCGCCATGCAATTCAACTCCACCGCGGACAATGGAACGTTCACGGGCGGCTATCCACTCATCTTCGATCCGTCGACAACCGCCGGACCGTGGTGGACCTATGGCACCCAGAATTTAACAGGCAATGCCTTTGCCAGCTTCCTTCTGGGTGATGTCTACAGTGCGACTAGCAACAACCCCAACAATGTGTACGGCCGGCGCAAGGCTCTCTCGTTCTATGCCAGCGATGACATCAAGGTGAGTTCGAGGTTGACCGTAAACCTGAGCCTGCGCTGGGACTTCAACAATCCCTACAAGGAAAAGTACGGCCACTGGTCCACCTTCGATCTCACTGCCCTGAACTCAACCACCGGCGAGATGGGCAAATATGAGTATTTGACCAGCGGCAGCCAGTCGTTTGAAAAGCGCCAGGACTGGTACAATTACTCGCCGCACGTTGGCGCTTCCTACAGGCTGAACGACAAGACGGTGGTGCGCGGCAACGGCAGCGTATTCTTTGCGCCGCTGAACATGAACACCTGGGGCGGCATCCCTTATTCGGGATCGGGCAATGTAGGCTTCCATAACAACACCAGTGAAAGCAACTTCAACTGGGATGCTGGTTACAAGCCCACCTTGACCACAGGAGCACAGGTAAAGGCAAATGGCGCGTATACGCAGGCTGACGTCATCAGCGTCGATCCGCGCGCGCTGACGCCGGGCAACACCTGGCAGTACAACGTGGGCGTGCAGCGCGAGTTGGACAAGGTGACCAAGCTGGACGTGAATTGGATTCAAAGCCGCAGCACTCACCTGCAGAGCGGCATCTTCCAGCACAATCAGCCGAAGTTTTCCGACTACCAGAACTTTGTTGTAACGGGTGCAATGCCCGCCTCGTATAACGGGTACTGGGGTGGCGCCGGCCCTGGCTGGGAGGGACTTACTCCTTATCCAGAGGCCGAGGCCGGATATGGTCCGCTGCTCTCAGTGGGAACTCCGCTGGGCAACTCCGACTACAAGAGTCTGCAATTCAGCGTGACTCGCCGCGCTGCCAAGGGGCTCTCATTGCAAATGAGCTATAACTGGTCGCGCACACACGGAGATGTCGACTCGGACTTCGAAGAGGCGTGGTGGATCGGTGCGCTGCAGGACACCAACAACCTGAAGGAAGAGGCCAAGGACATCTCCGGCTTCGACGTCACGCATATCGTCAAGGGATATGTGATCTACAACCTTCCCTTTGGCCGGGGCAAACAGTTGTTCGCCAATGACAGTACGCTGGTGGATGCGTTCATCGGCGGATGGAGCCTGGATGGCGACGTCCACTACAACACCGGTACTCCCATCTCTGTGCATTCAACCAATTCTTATCTTGGCTTCGCTTCGGTGTATATCAACATCGTTCCGGGTTGCAAGCTGACACTTGGAAAGGCGAAGCTCAACCAGCCGTGGCTGAATCCTGCCTGCTTCCAGAATCCGGTCGCGGGATCGAGTGGCGGGCCTGCGCCTCAACTGGGCAATGGCAAGAACTTTCAGGAGCAGGTGCGCAATCCCGGCACTGCAACAGAGGATCTCAGCGTTCACAAGAGCTTTGCGGTGGGTGCGGACAAGCGGTACAACCTGACCCTGCGCATTGAGTTCTTCAATCTCTTCAACCGCGATGCGTTGGCCGGTCCTGACACAGGTTTGAACGATACAAAGACCGTGGGATCGACACAGATCAAAGATTTTGGCTACATCAACGGTTATGGCGGAGTCGGTGGCCGCGTGGGTCAGTTTGGCGCGCGCTTTACCTTCTAAATCAACCCATCAACCTCCGGGCGGCCGCGCGACGGCTGCCCGGAGAAAAGCTCCGCACCCAGGGCTGGCCGCGCAAAGCAATGCCGGAAACAGGACTGGATCATGGAAGCCGAGGAGAAATTGAAAGTATGGCAAATTCCATCACGTCAGGTTTATGGTTTGCGCTTTGCGCAATGATGGTTCAAATCGCCGGCTGCGGCGGGGGCGGCGGTGCGAGCACGACGACCACCGCGCAGGTAACAGCGCCCGCGATCACGGCAGCAACTAACTCCCACACGCAAAATGGCGCGGAGATGGTGACCCTGGCCACCACGACCTCCGGCGCTACGATTTACTACACCATCGACGGCACTACGCCGACGACTTCTTCGATTGTCTACGAAGCGCCGTTTCTGGTGGCTTCGAACCTGACCATCAACTCAATCGCCGTACTTTCGGGCGAGACTAACAGCAGCGTCGCCACGAAAACTATTGCGCCCAGCATTGCCTCGGGAACGCTGGTGTGGAGCGATGAATTTTCCAACTCGACCAGCGCCAATGCCGCGCCGGATTCGTCGGTGTGGACCTACGAAACGGGCGCCGGCGGCTGGGGCAACGGCGAACTGGAAACCTACTGTGCTTATGGATCTTCCACATCGCCGTGCAGCACAAGCAGCCCGAATGCATTAGTAGACACCAGCGGCTACCTGAACATTGTGGCCGAGCAACCGTCGAGCGGCGTGTACACTTCGGCGCGGATGAAAACCGAGGGTTTGTTCAGCTTCCAGTACGGACGCATCGAGGTGCGCGCCAAGGTTCCGGAGGCACAGGGCTTCTGGCCGGCGTTTTGGCTGATGGGCAATAACATAACGACAGTGAACTGGCCGGCTTGCGGCGAGATGGATGTGCTGGAGCGGGTCAATGCGGCGACAACGCCGGACTGGAACGCGGGATCGGTTCATGGAACTGGCTTTACCGGGAGCAATCTGGGCACGGATTACTACTTTTCCGGCGGCGCAACAGCGGCTGTGTGGCACACCTACGGCATGATCTGGAGCAAGAACAGCGTGGCGTATTACGTGGACGATTCCACCAGCCCTTACGTCACCTATACGCCGTCAAGCATCAGTGGATTGAGCGGCGCGGTATGGCCTTTCAATAGCGGGCCGAGCTTCATCATCCTCAACCTGGCCGTGGGCGGAAGTTGGCCGGGGAACCCCACTTCCAGCACTCCGTTTCCTTCCGCCATGCTGGTGGACTACGTGCGGGTGTATACCAATTAAGAAGTAAATTGAATACACCCGGCGCCTCAAGGCGTACCGGACACGTGAGGCGCGTATGAAAGCAGCGAAAATGATAGTTCCGTTCACAGACCGCATCTCCCTCAAGGAGAAGATTGGATATTCTTTCGGGGACGCGGCTTCTAATTTCTACTGGAAGACCTTCGAGTACTTCGTCTTCTTCTTCTATACCGACGTATTTGGCATCACGGCGGCCGCGGTCGGCACCATGCTGCTGGTCACGCGCGTCCTCGATGCAGTGGCTGATCCGGTGATGGGTTCCATCGCCGACCGCACCAGAACGCGCTGGGGACATTTCCGGCCTTATTTATTGTGGGGTGCGCTTCCGTTCGCAGTGGCAGGCGTGTTAACTTTCACTACGCCTAACCTGGGTAGCGGGGCAAAGCTCATTTATGCCTACATTACTTACACTTCACTGATGTTCATCTACACGGCGGTGAACATTCCTTACAGTGCGCTGATGGGCGTGATCTCACCTAACTCGCAAGAGCGAACCTCGATCTCGTCGATTCGCTTCATCGGCGCTTTCACTGTCGGAATTTTTGTCCAGTTCTGTACGCTTCCGCTGGTCAAGTTTTTCGGCCATGGCAGCGATACGCGCGGCTGGCAATTGACCATGGTGCTGTATGGCGCCTTGGCCGTTATCTTGCTGCTGCTCTGCTTTGTCAGCACCCGTGAGCGCGTCACGCCGTCTCCGCAGCAGCACGCTGACCTCAAGCGCGATCTGCGCGACCTCTTTGGCAGCAAGCCATGGATCGTTCTGGTGGGAGTATTGCTGCTGACCCTGGCAGCATTCGCCGTTAAAGGCTCAGTCACAATTTCCTATTTCAAATATTTTGTAAAGCGCGAGGATCTTATCGGCTGGTTCCTGTTATCGAACGGCTTTGCTTTTATCGCAGCAGTCTTGATCACGCCGTATTTGGCTAAATGGCTCGGCAAAAAGACTCTCTTTATGTTCGCGCTCGGTGTAGGCGGCTTAGTGATTGGCTTCTTCTCGTTTGCCAAGCCCGCGGACATCTGGTTCATGTTCGCGCTGCAGATAGCTTCCAGTTTCATTATCGGGTTCAACTCCCCGCTAGTTTGGGCCATGTTCGCGGATACGGCCGACCACGCTGAATGGCGCACTGGCCGCCGCAATACAGGATTGATATTTGCATCAGCGATTTTTGCAACCAAGATCGGTTTTGCAGTTGGCGCTTGGATATTGGGACTGATTCTTACCTACTTCGGATACGCGGCGAATGTAGCACAAACCGGTCGATCGCTTCACGGAATCATCCTTTCCATGAGTTGGATTCCGTGCGTGATGCTGGTGCTAGCCGCCGTTGCAATGGCGGCTTATCCACTGAACGACACTCTGATGGTACAGATCGAGGCAGATCTGAAGGAGCGGCGAGGGGAGATTGAATCATGAAACGCGCTTTCATAAAGAGTGTTTTACTTTTCGTGCTCGCGTTCGGGTATCCGGCTTTGGCGGAAGCGGACAAAGCAGCCCCACGGAAGCCTGATCTTGCCGCGCAGCAATGGAATGGCAACGCCATCGACTACTCCGGTTACCGCACGGGACAGAGCCCGCAACTGAAGAAATATCCGAGTCAGGCGCAGATTCTCGAAGATCTGACGATCCTGAAGAAGAACTGGACGCTCATTCGCCTTTATGGCGCCGACCAGCACTCTCAAGATGTTTTGGAAGTGATTCAGCATCACAAGTTGGGGATCAAGGTGCTTCTAGGTATCTGGCTTGATGGCCGCGCCGACTACGAAAGCGAAAACGCGGAGCAGATTGCATACGGCATCCGCCTGGCAAACAAGTTCGACAAGATTGTTCTGGCGGTGAGCGTGGGCAACGAGATTTTGGTTTCCTGGTCCGATCATAGGCTGACCGAAGAGCAAGCAACCGCTTTCGTCGAGCAGGTCCGGAAGTCCGTGCACTGCCCGGTCACCGAAGCCGACGATTTCCTTTACTGGCAGCAGCCGCAGGCCAAGCTCACAGGCCACGTGGATTTCATCCTCATGCACGCATATCCCATGTGGGGCCATGAGGACATCGACACGGCCATGGCGTCGACCATCAAAGATTATCAGAGCGTGCGCAAGGCTCATCCGGAAAAGACAATCGTGCTTGGCGAGGCAGGCTGGGCCAGCTTCACCGTTGGCGACCAGCATGTTCCGCGTGCGGGAGACGAACAAAAGCAGAAGCGTTACTACGAGGAGCTGATGGCGTGGGCTAAGGCCAACAACATCACCATTTTTTACTTCGAGGCGTTTGACGAGCCTTGGAAGGGAGCCGGAACCGAAGGCCACTGGGGACTTTTTTCCGTAGAACGCAAGGCCAAGATGGCTATGCGCGGGTTGTATCCCGAGCTAATACCGGTCGGACCAACGTCGCCGAGTTACGATTCACCGCTCGCTGAAAAGTAGTCAGCTTTTTGGCTTGTAACAGAAAAGGCGTTATCACATGGAATCGACAAACTGCGAAGAGTAAGAAGTTAGTAAGTTGCCGAATAAGTGAGGCATGTAATTTAGTTCTGACAGATTTTGGAAGGAATTGGAACTAATCAGAGGCTATTTGATGAACACGGCTTTTGTGGGTGAAGCGCCCCTCCATCAGGAGACACGGAAGGTGGAGGGAGGTCAAATCGAAATCGAAGGCGAGCGCCTCTACCGCATCGTCAACTATGACGCAATGCCCCCGTTCTTGATGAGCATCGTCAGCGACTCGGACCATTGGATGTTCGTTTCCTCTACTGGTGCGCTGACCGCTGGCCGCCGGGATCCTGATTGTGCACTCTTTCCCTACACAACCGATGACCGCATTCATGACAGCCAAGATCAGACCGGCGGCAAGACCATCTTCCAAGTAACTTCCGCCGGGCGCACCTCGCTGTGGGAGCCTTTCACGCAGCGTTTCAATGGCCTGTATCGCGTCACCAGAAGTCTGGCAAAGAGCGTCCAGAGTAACAAGCTCATCTTCGAGGAGGTCAACCATGACCTCTGCTTGTCCTTTTCGTGTGGTTGGATGTCAAGCGATAAATTTGGATTCGTGCGACGCGCAGTTTTGATTAACCTGGGCGCGGAGCCTATAGAGATCGATCTTCTTGATGGTATCCAGAATCTCTTGCCACACGGGCTGACGTGCCGCTTCCGACAGGAATACAGCACTTTGGCGGATGGCTACAAAGAGAATGAGCTGGATTCGGAAACAGGTCTGGGTCTCTTCAAGCTCAGCTCTGTACCAGTTGACCGACCTGAGCCCAGCGAGGCGCTGCGTGTGACCACGGTCTGGTCAGAGGGGCTTGAGTCCGCGCGACGGCTTCTATGCTCGGTGCAGCTTCATCGCTTCCGACGGGGCGAGGAAGTGGAAGAGGAAAAGCTGATTCGCGGCCGCCGCGGCGCTTATTTCGTCAACGCTCGGCTAGCACTTCCCGTAGAAGGACGCAAGGAATGGAGCATAGTGGCGGAAGTTGAGCAGGACGCCGCGGACGTTGCGGCCTTGGTCAGCACTCTCAACTCTGGTAAGAACCTGCGCGCGCTGCTTGACGAGGACATCGAACGTGGGAATACGAATCTAGTTCGCATCGTGGCCGCGGCCGACGGTCTGCAATGTACGGGAGACGATCTTAGCACCGACCGGCATTTCTCCAATGCTCTTTTCAATATTATGCGCGGAGGAATTCCCGAGCGTGGCTATCTAATTTCCCGATCCGATCTCAAATCGTTCATTGGCAAAGCAAACCACGCTTTGGCCCTGCGCCAGGCCGTTTTTCTCGATGCGCTGCCTGAAACCCTGCCACACAACCAGCTTCTTGCGCTGGCGCGCGAGCAGGACGACCCTGATCTGGAGAGGCTGGCGTACGAGTACCTGCCTCTGACCTTCAGTCGCCGTCACGGTGATCCCAGTCGTCCCTGGAACAAATTTGCTATCGAGGTCAAGAACGATCAAGGCGAGAGGATACTGAATTACGAGGGCAACTGGCGCGACATTTTCCAGAACTGGGAGGCTCTGGTGCTGTCCTTTCCCGGCTACATCGAAAGTATGATCTTCAAGTTTGTTAATTCCTCGACTGCCGATGGCCATAACCCTTACCGCATCATGCGCGACGGCTACGACTGGGAAGTGCTCGACTCGCACGACACGTGGTCGTACATCGGCTACTGGGGCGACCATCAGGTTCCCTATCTTTTAAAGCTGCTCGAACTTTCGGAGCGCTATCATCCCGGTACACTTGCCGGCCTGCTGACAAGCCGCGTCTTCACCTACGCCAACGTTCCCTATCGCATCAAATCGTATAACTCGCTTCTCGAAGATCCGCGTAACACCATCGAATTCGACGCTGCACTGGATCGCGAAATTCAACAGAGGGTAGCGGCGACGGGTTCGGACGGCAAAGCACTTCCAGGCCCGGACGGCACGCCTTACCGTGCGAATTTAGCCGAAAAGCTGCTCGTGCTAGTGCTGGCACGGCTCTTTAACTTCATTCCAGAGGCCGGCCTATGGATGAATACACAGCGGCCGGAGTGGAACGACGCCAATAATGCACTGGTCGGTCCCGGCGTCTCGATGGTGACACTATGCTACCTACGCCGATTTCTGTCGCTTTGCCGAGACATTTTTGGCGCGGCCGGCACACACGCAATCGAGGTTTCCTCAGAGGTCGCCGAAGCCTATCATCGGGTAACAGAAACGCTAGAACGCTATGTGAACGTGCTCGGCGTACCGGTCTCAGACCGGGACCGTAAGCTTGTCCTCGATTCACTAGGCAGCGCGGGAAGCACCTATCGGGCCAAAATTTACGCTCATGGGTTTTCAGGCAGCCAGGAATCGCTCGGCGCTGCTGAACTGGTAGCTTTCTGCGATGTTGCGCTCCAGCATATTGACCATTCGATTCACGCCAACCGGCGCAAAGATGGCCTGTACCACTCCTACAATCTCATGAAGGTTGACAACGACAGAATCGTGATTCGCCGCCTCTACGAAATGCTTGAAGGCCAGGTAGCTGCACTTAGTTCAGGAGCTATCTCCGCGCGTGATTCGATTGCACTGCTTGATGCGCTTCGCAGCAGCCGTCTTTACCGCGCCGACCAGAATAGCTATGTTCTCTATCCGGACCGCAAGTTGCCTGGCTTCTTTGAGAAAAACAACATCCCTGCCGCGGCCATCGCCAAATCGAAGCCGCTGACGGAAATGGTTAAATCCGGCGATCGCCGCATTGTGGTTCAGGATTTGAACGGAGTGGCTCACTTCAATGCGGCATTCCGGAACGCAGCGCTCTTAAAGGATTCGCTCCGCGCGCTGAATCTGCCGGAAGAGGAGAACGGGCGCATTCTTGCGTTGTATGAGGAGATCTTCGATCACCAGTCCTTCACCGGCCGTTCGGGCACATTCTATAAGTACGAAGGGCTTGGCTGCATTTACTGGCACATGGTTTCCAAGCTTCTTCTGGCCGTTCAGGAGGTACTGAACCAGGCAGTGTACGCGGGTGAAGATCCCGATCTGGTCGAACGTCTCATCAACCACTATCGCGAAATCCGCGAAGGCATCGGCGTCCACAAGTCGCCAGAGCTATATGGCGCGATCCCCACCGATCCCTACTCACACACGCCTGGATTCGCGGGAGCACAGCAGCCCGGCATGACCGGTCAGGTGAAGGAGGATCTCATCTCTCGGTTCGGCGAGATGGGTATCGCCGTCGAAGACGGACGGCTCTGTTTTCACCGCTATCAGGTATGCCGTAACGAGTTTCTGACGGAAGCGAAGCTGTTCCAGTTCTACGATCTTGACGGCCAGGAGCATAGCCTCGATCTTGAACCCGGCACGATGGCGTATACCGCCTGCCAAGTACCCGTGGTGGCACATCAGTCGGGACCGCCGAGGATCGAGATTACTCGTGCTGACGGATCGTGCAGTACGGTTGAAGAGCTTAACCTGGATGCCGCAACGAGTGCTGCTGTCTTTGAACGTACCGGAGCAGTCCGCCGCATGGATGTCTTCTTCGACTTAGAGCGCGGTGGATGCCCGTTCGATAATCAGATTGCGCTCTAGCCAATTCACATGGTTGCCGCTAAGAAGCATCATTTTTTCCACTATTGATATGGCGTCGTTTGAAGATTCACCAGATGCCAACCGTCATGATGGAAATTCGATCCCGCGAGAGCTGCTGGCAAAGGAATGGAGAAATCGTCTATTGCACCCATTAACACGCCCCTTCCTCGACCTCCGCGGGCAGCGCAAGGCGCGAAGGAGGACCTCGTGAGACGTTGGAACTTCTGGCAATTTTAGCAGGTGGAGGAGCCAAGCAGCTTGGACGCGTTTTTCCTATGGCGCCGCGATAGAAATGTTATTTCTTTTTGAGAAGATTGATGGCGATATTTGGCAGTTCAAACTAAGGCTGCACAATTTCAAACGGAATAGCCGGAAGAATGCCCAATGACACCGGGCGCTTGTTTTTCGGCTGCGGATCTGATGCGCTGGGCGGCCTGAGCGCGGAGGCCTCGACAATCAGGTTTCCAGCCAATCCCGGTTTAACCTTGCGATCCGCGCTGAAGCGAACCATGAGAAAGCCGCCGGCCTGGCTTACATCCGCGATGCTGACTCCATCGGGAGGATCGCTAAGCGCAAACTGAATCTGATTTCCTGTCTGCCCCGGCGGCATTGGAAGCCGGAGCGGCACTGTTCCGCCAACCGGAAGGCGCAGGCGGTTTTCGATCGTGCTCCAGGGAGGCTTGCGGTGGTCGTTGCCCAAGACGCAGAGCATGGCTTCCTCGACGGGAACGAGACGATGCCACAAAAAGGCCTGCATCATGTCTTCCGCCGGAACGCCAGTATGGCGCACAATTCGTCCGTCAATCGAGGCTTCTCCCTCCAGCAGAAATCTGTGAGGCGCCATGACTGCCTCCGCCAGAGCGGTCAGAGTGACGCGCACCGTATCGGTCCCGGAGGAAATCGTGCCCCCGCCGAGGACGAGCCCCGGAGGTCCATCCTTGATGCGCAGGGTAACGGCGCCATTAAATCCATCCCGCCGAATCAGGAGAATTGTGGCGGAAATCGTACTGCCGGGGTGCAGATTGATGCTGGAAGGAGCGATTCGCAGTTCGAAATCCGGAAGCGGATGGCTGATGCGAAGCCGGTAAGTGTAATCGGGTCCGCCGTTCTGTTCGGTGTCGGCGAGTTGCAGATAATACGCGCCCTTTGCGGGGAAGCGATACATGAGACGCGAGTCGGCCTGATGGGTCAGGAGAGTCGCGCCCTTGTCCTCGAAGTCGTCATTGAAGGCGAGCTGCTTGCCGTGGGAGTCGGTCAGCGTGAGCGAGGAGTCCAGCGGCGATCCCAGGCGGCGCGCCTCGACCTCGGCTACCATCTCTTCCCCTGCTTTGACCTCGATACGGAAGAACTGCACATCGCCGGGATGATCGATGCGCCCGTTGACGATCTGCGGCAGTTTGATGTGGCGGGCATTGGCGGCACCAGAAGAATGATGCTTCTCGATTGTCTCTGGTAGCGTGTCCACGGAATACGTAACGGGATTTACCGCACTCCAGATCTTGTCTCCGGCAGAAAACTCATGAATTCCCGGCTCGCCCAGGGAAGACTTGAACTGCGTTGCAGCAAGATTCCATCCCTCTGTTTCAAATCTCGTATGAGCGCCGGATTTTCCGCCCATTGGAAATATGCCGGTGACAAACGGAATCTCGCCAATTGCGATCCGGTAAACAAAGTCTTCGCGGCCGCGATTCAAAATGTCGCGCACCGAGAGGATATAGTCTCCCTTCTCGGCGATCTCCTCTTCGATTACCGGTTCCTGATTGAAGCGGAAATGGTCGGTCGAAACCAGTTCCCGGCCCTTCGCGTCTGTAAGCGTGAGAGATGCCTGGAACCATCCCGGCACCGCATCCGACATATACGGAATCAGCGCGCGGGTCATGGCAATGATGACGATCTTCTGCCCCTTCTCCGCATGAAAGCGATAGCGGTCGATGCTTCCCGGCATCATCTGTCCATTCACAATCGCTGGCAAGGCGATCACTAATGGAGCTTCCGAAGCTTCAACGTGCGCCTGCGCGGAGAGCGGCAAACCGCCGCCCGATGCCAGCGAAAGCGGTACAAGCTGGAAGGGGCGCGTGGTCTCAGGAAACCAATCAATAAGAAAGTTGAGCGGATTGGTTAGTCCCTGGTTGGTCAGCAGGCGCAACTCATGGTTGCCAGGGGCGGCATGTGCGTCTACCGTAACGCGCAACAGAACCGACTGCGAGAGCGCCGGCGCGGCCCTCATGCGCATCGTTGCGTCAATCTGCTTGTGCAGATCGGCGGCGAGCTTCTTGTCCTCAGGCGTCCACGGCGTAGCGACGCGGAGCTTTAGCGGTTCTGGCAGTGCGTCCTTGGCGGAGGGAGTAACGGCGCTGGCCGGGGTGGCAGTAAATTCCGGTTTGTTCGCGGCTGTTCCTGCAGGCGGCTTCGCCGGCTGAGGACTCGGGTCAGGCTTTGCGGTAACGGGAGCGTTGGAATGGCTTTGCTCCAGTTCCTTCAACTGAGCGCGAAGATCGTCCAGTTCCTTCTGCGAAAGAGGTTTGGAAAACCCGGCTATCTCGGCCTTCACGCCATCTCCGGCGAAGAAAGCCTGCTTTGCTCCATCCAGAAACTGGCCGCCAACGGTGACATCAAAAACGCTTCCGAGCCTGCCTCCAGCGGGATAAACAAATGCGGTGCGAGGCGAGTTCTGCTGCCCGCAGGCCACTGCAACTTCCAGAATCGCTCCCAGAATCGGCAGAAGAAGAGATCCGCCCATGCGCGAGATCACGCGTGCGCTCCCATGATCTCGCGCAGCATTCCAGCGGTTCTCACGTTCTCTTCCTTACTCGGAGCGACGAACACGGATTGGCCAAGAGGATGCGGCAGGCTGGCGTGAAGATCGATTCCCAGTTGCGTATAAATGCTTGAAATCAGGTCCATCGGATAGACTGGACGGCCCTTGACCTCTTCGCCGCGCGCATCCGAGGAGCCGACTACATGGCCACCGGCAAAACCTCCGCCGGCAACCATCGCCGAGAAGACTTGTCCCCAGTGACCTCGGCCCCCGTTCCATGGAGCCTCCCACTGCACCTTCGGGGTGCGGCCGAACTCGCCGCTCCACCACACAATCGTGCTGTCGAGCAGACCTTGCTCAGAGAGATCCAGCAGCAGGGCCGCCATCGCTTTGTCCATCTCCGGAACTCGGTGGCGCATCGTCTGGAAGTTCTCCTTATGGGTATCCCATCCACCCTGATAGTTGATGGTGATGTAGGGAACGCCGCGCTCCACCAGCCGCCGAGCCGCCAGGCAGGACTGTCCGAAAGTGTTTCTTCCGTAGCGGTCGCGCATTTCGTTCTTTTCCTGGGAGAGATCGAAGACCTTGCCGCCGTCGCCGAGGATCAGATCATAGGCCTGCTGTTCGCTCTCCTTCCAAGGAGTTATGCGGGGATCGTCGCGCAGGGACTTATCGAACATATTCAGATCGTGCAGCAACTGGCGGCGGCTCTGCTGGCGCTGGTCACTGATGCCCTGCAGCACCACTCCCTCGACAGCAAAGCGATTCTGCGCCGGGTCGCCTCCCGTGGCAAAGGGCTTGTAACGCAAACCGAGAAATCCCTCTTCCGAGAAGCGCCCCTGCGGCTCGGTAAGAACAATGTAGGGAGGAATCAAACCCTTGTAACCGGCGTTGACCCCTTTGAAGTAAGAAGCCACCGCGCCCACGCAGGGAAAGACGTCCTTGCCGCCCGACGCGCGGCCTGTCTGCACCTCGTAGGAAGCAGTCTCGTGGCTATTGACTCCGTGCGTCATGCCGCGGATGATCGAATACTTCTCGGCGCATTTGGCTAGATTGGGCATCAGCTCGCAGATGCGTATGCCGCTGACGTTGGTCTCGATGGGATGGTCTAGCGGGCCGGCATAATCACTTCCGGCTTCCGGCTTGGGATCGAATGTATCGAGATGCGATGGGCCGCCCCACATCCAGATCTGAATCACCGCTTTGGCCTTGGCCGCCGGCTTGGGCTGCGCGGCAAACGCTGGCAGAAACCAGAGATCGCCCAGCGCCATCCCTGCGCAACCCATCGCTCCCAGGCGCAACAGGTTGCGCCGTGTGAGGTCGCCAATTGACGGAAGCTTCAGGTTCTTGTTCCGGTCGTCGTCGCGCATGGTATTCGTCTCCCACGGAAAAAACTCGGCCATTAGTGGCGATAAAGAAACTCCGTGCTGTTGATCAACGCCCAGGCCACATCGATTGCGGCTTTGCGGCGGTCGAGACCACTGGATTGAGAGTACGCGGCGGCGATCTTCACTTCCTCTTCCGTCGGATAGCGGGAGAGGATGGTCAAGTAAAGACCGGTCAGCACGGCGCGCGGATCCGATTTGCGATAGATCTCCTGCAACCCCGGACCCTGTTCGATCCTGCGCTCAATCTGGCTGGAGTTCAACAGGTGGAGGCGTTGCGCGGCGGTGGGGCGGTTGTTGCGTTCAGACTCCATGCCGGTGTTGCGCGGCGAGCGGCCGAAGAGTTCGAGAAAGGAACTGGAGATGCTGCCGTCGGGCAGCGCGACGGCTCGCTCGCCATTGGGCATGATCGTATAGGGCTCAGGCACGGCACTGGAATACTGCTCACTCGTCCCCGTGATCTGGCTGAGCGCATCGATCAGCACCTCGGCGTCGAGGCGCCGCACTGGGTAGCTCGCGAAGTTTCTTGCCGCTTCCGGTTTTGTACTACGCGGAATGGAACTGAGTTGATAGGTGCTGGAATTCAAGATCAGGCGATAGATGTGCTTGAGATCGTAGCCCGAGGCGATCAGTTCCGCATCCAGAAAGCCGAGAAGATCGGGATAGAGCGGCGGATTGTCGGGACGAATATCGTCGGGCTCGTCGATGATTCCCCGGCCGTAGAGCCACGCCCATACCCGATTGACGATATTGCGGACAAAATACGGGTTGCGCGGGCTGATCAGCCAGTCGGCAAATTCCACGCGCGGATCGCGTCCGGCATCGAGACGAGTTCTGGTTCCGTCCGGAAAGATCGCTTCGGTTGAAGATGTGGATTTGTTCCGATCGTAGAAGACAATCTCCTCCTTCCATTCACCCGTCGGCTTGTATCCGACCTGCGAGAAAAACACCGCCATCTCGGCGCGCCGCACCGGTGGCCACTTCTCCGTGCGCACGCCCATGAAAGTCAGCGCCACCGCCTGCGCCAGCGACAGCGGATCACGGTTCTGCACCGCGCGATAAAAGTTCACCGGCCCAACGCGGAAGTTGCTCCCGCTGGAGGTCAGCAGCTCTCGCGCGAACTGGTCGTAAGGTTTGTTCTTCTCCAGTGACTCGCGTAGCCAGCGGTAATATTCCTGCGCGGCGGTTGGCCAGAGATTGATGGGGAACTCGGCCTTGATGCGGAGCAGGTCGCTCCATTTCATCGCACAGTAGACGGGGAATTCATCGCGTTGAAGTAGCCGGTCGACCAAAACCGTCCGCCGCTTCGGGTCGGTGCTGGCCAGAAAGGTCACCGCTTCCTGAGCCGTCGCTAATGTGCCAATCGTGTCAAGGTAGGCACGGCGGAGAAAGACTTCGTCCGAAGAGAGACCGGCGGGCTCCACTCCCGCCTTCACGAGATGCGCAAAGACCAACTCATCGATCTTGCCGCGGGCAACGGCATTGCTGCCGCGCACAGGCGTAGAAACTGCATCGAGGCCCGGATGGACCTCATTGCCTGTGGGATGAGAAACAAAATGACTCAACCTGCACCCTTGAACGCCGCTTCAGCTTGTTTTACGCGTGCGAAGATTCGCTCTTCAATAGGTTAGACACGATTTCCGCTCACAAGTTGCGGCAGTCTTCGATGCCGTGGGCTGGCTGCACACCGGCGACCTGGCCCGCGTGGACGATGAAGGTTACTATTCGATTGCCGGACGTCAAAAGGAGATGTTGATCTCCGGCGGCGTCAACATCTATCCGGCGGAGATTGAATCCGCGCTGCTCAATCATCCGGCCATCGCCGCCGCGGCCGTTGTTCCCATGCCTGACCCGCAATGGGGAGAGGTTCCCGCGGCTTTTGTGGTAGTGCGCGTGCCGCTGAGCTCCGCTGAAATCCTGGACTTTCTCGGCGCGCGGCTGGCTCGCTACAAGCTGCCCAAGCGCATTGAGCTTCTGGCAGATCTGCCGCGCACATCTTCGGGGACTGCCACATGGGAGTTACTGCCGAAACCGTCGCGTCGCGCTGGGGCATCTCGCGAACCGATCAGGATGCATTCGCGCTTGAAAGCCATCGCCGCGCGGCAGCGGCCATCGCCGCCGGATATTTCCGCGATGAAATTGTGCCGGTCGAAATACCTTCACGCAAAGGGACGGTAACCTTCCAGCAGGATGAGCATGTGCGGCCCGATACGACAATGGAAGGATTGCAAAAGCTCGCCCGGCCTTCAGGCTGGAGGGCGGAACCGTCACGCCGGCGAGTCCGGCTTGATTTGCCCGGCAGCCGTTACAAGATCGGCTGCTTCAGCGTCCTTTCCCGTAGCCTTGGTGATGGCATCCAGCAGCCAATAAAGCTGTGGGGGTTTAGTTCGTACACTTAGGGAACCTCTGATCAACCCATCATTTTCTCGCACACAAGAAAAAATCTGACCAAGTCGGCGATTTCGTGCGC
>Ga0302319_10010656_pt1 | contig 17509 bp, 8 predicted proteins | sample Bog_T0_2_FD_203319 | JGI IMG/M metagenome (GOLD analysis project Ga0302319, IMG submission 203319) | Peat permafrost microbial communities from Stordalen Mire near Abisko, Sweden - Bog_T0_2 | ecosystem: Environmental > Terrestrial > Soil > Wetlands > Peat | place: Sweden: Abisko, Stordalen Mire...
CGGCTGACGAGGTCGCGGGAGCCAAGGCCGACGGCGAGAGAGAGCGTGAGGACGATGCCGCCAAAGAGGATGCCGAAGGCCAGCGCAACGATGTTGCCGCCCAACTGGAGATGGTCGAGGACCATGGCGGCGGTGAGCACGAGGACGAGCCACTTGATGCCGAGCGACAGGAAGCGCGCGTATTGGAGCTGCTCATTGACGGCTCCGATGAGGACCGAACGAGCCAGGAAGCGCGCGATGAGAGTGCCGGCGATGAGCAGCAAGGCGGCGCCTACGACGCGGGTGAGGTAGGGCAGGAGCGAGGTGGGCAACATGGCGGCGGTAGCGTAGGAGGCGTCGAAGGCGGAGATGCCGATGATGAGTCCGAGCAGGATGCTGGCCCAGAAGGAGACCCGTGCGATCAGCGCAGTGGGGGAAGTTGCGGGCGCCCAGTCGACATTGCCGCGGCCGCGCGCCAGATGGTCGTCAAACCTGGCTGCGGTGAGCCCTCGGCGCAGGAGCGCGGAAACCACCATACCGATCAGGGTAAACACGGCCAAAGCAACGACAAAGGCCAGGATACCGGGCAGGATGGCGAGGAGCAGGGAGAGAACGCGATCGAGCGACTGGTGGAGCGCGTCGGCCATATGGTGCCAGATGGAGCCGCCGTTGGCAGACGCGGGCAGCGGAATCTGGTTTGGGGCTGGCTGGAGCATGGCGGAAAAGATGTATTGCATCGGACTCACTCCTTGAATCGACTCACTTGCTTCAAACCGGAAACGGGATTGATACGCGGCCTTACGGATTGAACCGGTCGGGCCATCGCCAGCGCGAGAGGAGATAAGTCTTGTCGGCCTCGAAAGCGGCGGCGACGGTTTCGATATGTCGTTCGGGGTCGATACCGGAGGCGGTGATGTTGATGTGGCTTGCGACCCATGCGAGGTAGAGCGGGATAAGGGAGCCGAGGAGATGCCCACGATTGATGGTGCGGAGCCGGTAGGCGAGGAGAAAGTCGAAGACAATGCGGGCCCAGAGGCTCTCAGGCATGCGGAAGGCTGCGGCATCGGTTGTGGAGAGCCGCTTGAGCCCGACCAGCGAGTTGGGCGGCAGGACGAGCGACCAGATTTCGTGGAGGTTGGTATAAGCGAGATGAAAAGCCGAGAGCATGGGGGCGATATCTGCGGCCGCGTCGGTGGAAGGCGCGATGGGCACGGGCGTGGGATTGTCCGGGGGCAGCCACTGGCGGGGTCTCTGCCAGAACGCCGCCTTGGCGTCGATATCGGAGAACAGAGATCCGGTGAGCAGGGGAAGGATGGTGTTGAGATCGGGTCCGCCGGGTTGGGGTTGGGGTTGGACGCGCGGACCGACGTCGAACTGGTCAATGTTGAAGCGGGCGACTGCGGCCTCGTTGACGGGCCAGAGCGTTTCCCCGCCCTGGTTGAGCGCGGTGAAGCGATGGGCGGCGCCGGCGAGGCGATCTGCCATGCGAAGCGAGAGTCCAAGATCGGCGGCCAGGGGGAAGCGCACGGGGGAGGCAAACAGGGCGCGAGTCAGCGGGTAGAGGATGGCGGAATTGACCAGACCGGAGTGCGGCGGCAGGTCATAGCAGGGCATTGCGAGGTCAGTGGGGGTAGTGAGAACGGCGTTGGCGAGGGCACGGATGGCGGACGAAGCGAGCGAGCCGGAGCCCGCGCCGAGCATGAGGATGGCGCGCGCATTGCTTTTGCCGGCGAGTTCGTACGCGTTGAGGAAATGAGCGGCGCTGAGGGTCCAGGTGGGAGGGGTGGCGGGAAGTGCCACGGTTTGGAAAGGCGGATGGGAGTCTTCCGGGAGCGCATGAGGAGAAGCGATGAGCAGACTTTCCGCTGGAAAAGAGGCGGCCAGGCTGGCGAGAACTTGTTCGAGTTGCTCCGGCGTCATGTCGGCGAGCACGACGAGGAGGTCGGCGCCGGGGGGCGCGGAAGGGGTAGTGCTGTCGGAAATTGATTGTGTTGTCGCCATGGATGTACGAGTGGCCTGATGCTAAATCGATCTGGAGGCCTGCAACTGTCTCCAAATGACCAGCCTCCATGCGGCCAGGAGGTACTACAAGGCTAGGATGCGGAATTCTGGTGCGAGGGCTGCAGCTCGAGCCAGAGAAAGGAGTAAGGAGCGAGGGTGAGCACGTACGGGGCTTCAGTGATGGTCGGGAAGGGCACGTAGCCCAGCATCTCGACAGGCTCGGCACCTTTGTGATCGGCGAGGTCGAGAGAGACGGGCTGGGCAAACCGGCTGAGGTTGGCCACGCAGAGAACGGTCTCGTGGGAGCCGTCGCCGCGATCGAGGTCGCGGAGGTAGGCGAGGATTTTGCGATTTGCCGGGTTCAGAAAACTGAGGGTTCCACGGCCGAAGACCTGAAAGAGTTTACGCAAGGCGATCATGTTGCGGGTCCAGTGCAGGAGGCTGGACTGATCGCTGAGCTGGGCTTCCACATTGATGGCCTGGTAGCCGTAGATTGGATCCATGATGATGGGCAGGAAGAGCCGGGCGGGGTCGCACTTGGAGAAACCGGCGTTGCGATCCGAGTTCCACTGCATGGGGGTTCGAACGCTGTTGCGATCGCCGAGGTAGATGTTGTCGCCCATGCCGATTTCGTCGCCGTAATAGAGGATCGGCGTACCCGGAAAGCTGAGCAGAAGTGAGTTGAGCAACTCGATACGGTGGCGGTTGTTGTCGACCAGGGGCGCGAGCCGGCGACGGATGCCGCCGTTGACCCGCATGCGAGGGTCGTTGGAGTAAGCGATGTGCATATAGTCGCGCTCATCATCGCTGACCAAAGCAAGCGTGAGTTCGTCGTGATTGCGAAGAAACAGGCCCCATTGGCAGTTGTCGGGGATGGGCGGCATCTGGGACATGATATCGGTGATGGGGCGGCGATCTTCCTGACGAAGGGCCATATAAATGCGTGGCATCAGGGGAAAGTTGAAAGCCATGTGGCACTCGTCTCCATCGCCGAAGTAGGGGCGGACATCGACGGGCGCCTCATTGGCTTCGGCCAGGATGAGACGGTTGGCGTATTCGGCATCGATGGCGGCGCGGATTTTTTTGACGACAAGATGGGTTTCGGGCAGATTCTCGCAGGAGGTGCCGTCCCGTTCGACCAGGTACGGGATGGCGTCCATGCGCAGCGCGTCAACGCCCATGTCGAGCCAGAAGCGCATGGCTTTGAGGACCTCTTCCATCACCGCGGGATTATCGAAGTTGAGGTCGGGCTGATGTGAAAAGAAACGGTGCCAGTAGTAGGCCTTGGCCTTCTCGTCCCAGGTCCAATTGGACGTTTCCGTGTCAGTGAATATGATGCCGGCGCCCTGATAGCGTTGTTTTGTATTGGACCAGACGTACATTTCGCGCGCCGGGCTGCCGGTCGGCGCGATGCGGGCGGCCTTGAACCAGGGGTGCTGATCGCTGGTGTGATTGATGACCAGTTCGATCAGTACCTGCATGTTGCGCTGGTGAGCGGCGTCCAGAAACGCCTTGAAATCGCGCAGGGTTCCGTAGGACGGGTTGACGTCGACATAGTCGGCGATGTCGTAGCCGTCGTCCCGCAAGGGCGAGGGATAGAAAGGCAGGAGCCAGATGCAGGTGACGCCGAGATCCTGGAGGTAGTCGAGCCGCGAGAGCAGACCGGGGAAGTCCCCGATGCCGTCGCCGTTCGAGTCGTCAAAGGCCCGGACGTGAAGTTCGTAGATAATTGCATCTTTGTACCAGAGGGGATCGGTTGCGCTTGCCAGTTTCTTCACGCTTTAGTTCTCCTACTTGGTGATTAGATGCCATGCCCGCTGCAAACCCCGGCGGTGGCAGAAATGTTCGCTCGGCATCCCGGCTGACACGACCAGTCAAGAACTGCCGGGCTGTTCGACGAAACCTGTTAACCGACAAAGACGACTTTACCGCACTTCCGGCTCGATTGGCGAAGCGGTAGTTGGGTTGTTTTCAAGGGTTGCGACGACGATTTGTGTTTTTGGATCCGGCCCTATTGTGTTCGAACGGAGAAGAAGGAGAAACAGCGGCAGGTCATTCGACTCCTCTACGCTTTCGTCAGGATGAACAAAAAGTGGAATGGAGAGTTTTATAAACAAAATCAGCAAGTTAGGTTCCGCTTCGCGGAAATCGCGAGTTAGCGAGTTGGCGGCAGTTCATCCCAGCCGTAACTCGCCGCAGCGAGTCGGACTGTTCAGGATGACAGTCCTGTGACGGGCGTGAGTATTTTGAAATGTCCCTCCAAATGGCGGATCGGCTCTTCATTCCGGGCTCTGGCTTTTGCTGTGGCCATATAAAATGGTTATGTCATGAACAAAGCGACAATTCGCAGTGATTGGGTAGGACAGGTCGTCAACGGAAGATTCACTCTTCTCCAATGGTTGGGTGGCTCTGGAGGGGGTGGTGTGTTCCTCACGGAACTGGAGGGACCCGGATCGCAGAAAGTAGCCATCAAGCTGATTCCGGCCGATGCCGACGACGCGGAGTCTCGCATCGCTTGCTGGGCTCTGGCATCCACCCTGTCTCACCCCCACCTGATGCGCCTGTTTCACAGCGGACGTTGCCAGATGAGCGGTTCCTGGCTGCTCTACTCCGTGACGGAATATGCCGACGAGGTTCTCTCACAGATTCTTCGGGACCGGCCGCTCACGTCTTCCGAAGCCAAAGAGATGCTCGTCCCGGTCCTCGAGGCGCTTTTCTACCTTCATGAGAAGGGTGTCGTGCACGGTCATCTCAAGCCATCGAACATCATGGTCGTCAACGATCAGTTGAAGCTTTCTTCGGACAGCCTACATACCGCGGGCGAGCCGGGCAAACAGTTTTTCACGCCGGGAGTTTATGGCGCACCGGAATGCTCCACAGAGTGGATTTCCCCGGCCGCGGACGTCTGGTCGCTCGGCGTCACCCTGGTCGAAGCCCTGACCCAACATCCGCCGGTCTGGGACAGATCGACACAGAGGGATCCGGTGGTGCCGGAATCCATGCCGCAGCCCTTCCTCAACATCGCGCAGGAATGTCTCCAGATTGACCCCGCGCGCCGATGCAGCATCAGCGATGTCAAGGCTCGCCTGGAACCTGCCCGATCTCTCCCGGCTCCGGCCGTCAAACCGGCTAAGAAGGCGCCTGCCAAACACCGCGTGACGGCCATCGTTTTAGCAGTGCTCATCCTGTTTGCGGTGATCGCAATTCTGCACCTGCGATCTCACAAGAAGGGGCCATCCCTGGCCACCGGAACCGGGCAGTCCGAGACTGCGGGAGCCGGGGTGAAAGGCGCGGTCGCTGCGCGGGTTGTGCCCGACATCCTTCCACGCGGACGGGCGTCGATTCAAGGCCAAGTCAACGTGGTGATACGGGTCACGGTAGATCCGACGGGCAATGTTTCGGATGCCAGGTTCGACTCGCCGGGGACAAGCAGGTATTTTGCCAAACAGACACTCGAGGCAGCGCAGCAATGGAAGTTCAAGCCTGCGCATGTGAACGGACGGGCCGTCCCCAGCGTATGGACCCTGCGATTTCACTTTACGCAGACCGCGACTGAGATCACGGCCGCCGAAGTTACTCCGTAGGGCTACAGTTATATTTCCTTTAAAACTTGGAATAGAAGGAACGGCCCGGGCCTAACGGCCCGACATGTTCGCTCTCCTTCAGGGGGCTGAAGCCCCCTGCTCCCTCCGGTTTTCGCCTTCAAAATGCCTGCATCTCTCTGCGTTGCTCATGCATTCCGGAGGTCGGACATCCAAACCTTGCCCGGTCTTCGGCAGGCTGCGATGCTGCTGCAATAGAATCTCTCAGGGGCTGCATCTGCTTGAAAACCAGGTGTGTACAGAACCCAGGGAAAGGTGTCTCTTGAGAAGACTTATCGCGGTACTCATGCTCCTCGGCATTCCAGCCTGCTTGTGTGCGCAGGCCAATCAGGCGTTCGCGGACGGACCGCGACCGGGTGAGGCCGATGGGATTCTGCAGTCATTTGAGAACGCCAATCTGACCGCCGCCGGAGATCATGATCTGGTGACACGAAAAGATCGCAGCGTACCGGTGGAGATGGTCTTCACGCGTTGTCAGGGGTTGGGTGTGAACCGCGAGCACGATCAATGGTGGGTTCTGCCGATCGGCGCGACGGGCGGCCGGATCGATGTGAACACTAACCTATGGATTTTGCCGGTAGATGCCACTTCAAAAGATCACTCCTGGTATCTCCATCTAAAGGACGGCGGCGCGAGCGCGACGAAGACAGTGGATGGGCTGAAGGTTCAGGTGCAAGCGGACAGCTTTGAGCTTTACGAGAGAGAAGCGCGGCCCCACAGCGATCCATTCAATCACAGATTTTCATTCAAGATCGACGGCGGTGTGGAACTTGAAGACGCGCTGGCTGCCTTCTATTGGGGAACGATGCTGCCCTCGGTGGTGGAGAAGACGATGGCGGCGAATTTCCCGTATAGCAGCGGGTATGTTCTGAGCACGTTGAATATCGATTCGTATGCGGGCTCGTATCCGGCGGTGGATCACGAATTCCAGATCAAGGGGCGGCTGGCGATGGGATCCGAGGCCGATCTGGACATTGTGAAGCGCATGATCGAGCTTCAGTTCAAGCTGATGAACGACGACCCCGAGGGGCTCTATCGCTTTCCCTGCGCGGTGCAGCCGGATGGCCGCCGCGAGTACCACGTGCGCAGGAACAGCAAAGACAACCAGCAAAACGCGGCGATGTTTCCATTGACAGGAAACATCGAAGTGATGGAAGAGGCTTGGCACTACTACGAAGCCAGGAAAGATGCGGCGTGGCTTGGGGCCAATATTTCGAACCTGGAACATGCCGCATCCTGGACTCTGGCACACGTGGATGGATACGGACGTGTGTGGTCGGATGTCTACTACGAAGACCAGGTGATCAAGGATGGGCGCACCACGCAGGCCCAGGCTTTCGCGGCCTATTCGTTTGGCTTGCTGGCCGACATGGAGAGTTCTCTCGGGCGCAAGAAGCAAGCTGATTACTATTCCGGCGAATCAAAGAAGATTGCCGGCGCGCTGATTCAGCCGCTTCCGATGGGGTATTGGGATGAGAAGAATCAGCGCTTCATCGACTGGGTGGATCGCAACGGACGGGCTCACGATCACATTCATCTGCTGGCCAATACGCTGCCGGTGATGTTTGGGTATGCGACCGCAGCGCAGGCCAATGCCGTACGGCACCTGGTCGACGCGGACGAAGGTTTATTTGAAAGATTTCCCAGCTTTGTGGCGGCGGACATTGCGGGGTATGACAACTCGGAGATCGGGAGCGGAGGCCCGTACGATCTTTGCGCGGCGGGAAGGTATTGGTACTGGGATGCCGCCTTCCGTGCATCACGCGATCAGGGCGAGGTCCTCTTGCATCAGCTAAAAGCTGTGGCGATGGAAGGTGCGAAAGACAACTACTTCATGGGCGAGCGATATGACATGGATTATGTCTATTACATTAATGGCAAGAACGCGCACGGGGCCGAGAAGTACTACGAATACCCCAATGTCTATGCGGCGGTGCTGATCTCGAAGCTTTTGGGTCTGACGATCCCCGCAGATGCGGATGTGTCTCTGGCGCCGCACATCAAGGGTTATGGCAGCGTGGAGTTTGGGACTCCTGAGTACGCCTTGCGCTACAGCTATGACGAGAATGGGTTTGTGCTGAAGAACCTGTCTGACAAGCGGCGGCGATTCAAAGTGGAGCTATCGGGCCTGAGCGCAGGGACGGTGAGCTACCGGCTGAAGAGCAAGTCAGGCAGCGGGGTGATGGGAGCAACAGACACAGTGGAATTGTCTGCGCAGGAAGAGGCGCGTTGGGTCCCGGTGCGGTGAGGGAATGAGGCCAGGTGCGGGCAGCCAGCGATCTGAGTGCGCCGGAGCAGGAGTATTTCACCTGCCCGGCTGCGATTGAAGATCGAGAAGCTTTCGGAGGTTCGGCTTCACGCTGGCCGGTTGTACAGGCGGCAGCAGGGCCAAGCCTTCCCGGGCGGTTGCCCGGCTCTGTTCGATCTGGCCATTGGCGCGATAGGCGTGGGCCATAGTCAGCAACGGTGTGGGCCGTTTTCGATGGCTCATGGCGACCTCGCGCTGGGCGCAGGAAAGCGCGAGTGCTGGATCTCTGAGCGAAAGCGGGACGACTTTCAGAAAGGCATTCGCGGCCTGATCAAGAATCAACGGTGAAACCTGACCGTTGTTGGCCATTTCTTTCAGGGTGGCAATACCTTTTTTTGCGAGTGTCGCAGCGTCTGCCTGGGTATGCAAGATGGACTGAATGGTGGCGAGCCGAACTTGCGCATCTGCCAGGAGCGCTTTCCAACTCTCATTCAAGGGATCCTGTTTCAGCATTTCTTCCAGGATGGGTACGATTTGAGCCAACAGGTCGCTGGCAGCGACAAGGTTGCGCCGCTGGTCGCTGCCCGAGACAGCCAAAGCGGGATCGGCCGCCGCTTCATAGCCTATCGCTTCATCGTTCAAGACAACCTGCAGGTCCGCGAGGGCGCGCAAGTCCTGGCGGTCTGCGGCCGCGAGCCGCCGATGAACCTGGATATCTTCAGCAAGAAGCGGGAATGCCTCGGAAAAATCTCCCAGCGCAAGCATGCAGTTTGCTTCCTTGCGCCGGAGCATGGAGCGCAACCGCACGGTGGCTAGGCTGGTTTGGTCAGCCTGCGGCAGGGCATCGGTGCGCTGCATGGCGGTGCGAAAGTCCTTGAGCGCCTGGGCCGGGTCAGTTTCCATTTCGACATTGGCGATCTTCAATGAGACGATGGCGAGAGCCCGCCTGGCACGCATGAGGCCGGGGTCGATGCTCAATGCACGGTTGACCAGGCTGAGGTCTTGCCTGTACGCAGAGAGAGCGCCTGCCTGGTCGTCGAGGCTTTGCGTTCCTGGCTGGCCCAACTCATCGCCCATTGTGTTGTAGGCTCCGGCGGCTTCGGCAATCAGCGCAGGAGAGGCGTGCGGATCTGCGACCAGTTGGTCGAAGCTGTTGACGGCAGTCTGCATGGCGGAAACAGCCTCTGGCGTTTTGCCGATTTGCCACAGAATTTCGCTGCGGGACTGCTCGACCAGGGCAAGCGTGCGGATTGCCTCGCGATCCTTGGGGCCGGCGTCCGCGAGCAGCTTTGCGAGGATCAGCGCCTTGCCAAGGCTGGCGAATGCGCCTGCGGGATCTCCGAGATTCTGATCGTAGGCATTGCCCTGAATGTTTCCCAGGCGCGTATAGGCATCAATGAGATCGAGTTGGGTCTGGCGGTCGCCTTGCGCGTCCTTAGCCATGCGGTCAAGGTGCTCCAGCACGCGCGTCACCAGCAACTTCTGCGCGCCGGTTGAACCGGGTAACTGCTTGATGGCATCATCCAACTCGGAAAGAAGACTGTTACTCAACTGTCTGAGGTCGGCGGAGCGCGCCTCAGATTTACGCCGCTCGCGATTTGCCACCTGGGCCTGCCACACTACGCCCACAACGCCCGTGGCCAGAGTGGCGACGAGCAGGGCCGCGCCGGCCAAGCCGAACCAGTGGCGACGGACAAACTTTGCGGCATGATAACGCAACGTGCCTTGGCGTGCGGCAACGGGGCGCCCGTCAAGATAGGCGCGCACATCCGTGGCCAATTGCTCGGCGGTGCGATAGCGCTCCGCTGGTTCCTTGCGCAGGGCCTTGAGCAGGATCGCTTCGAGATCGGAATCGAGCCGCTTGCTGGGGGCCGCGGATTGAGACGGCTTGCGTGGAGGTTCTTCGCAAATCACGCGCAGCATTTCTGCGGTGGTAAGCTCCTTCAGTTCATACGGCAGAGATTTGGTCAACAGCACGTACAGCAGAACGCCGAGCGAGTAAGTGTCTGACGCGGTGGTGATGGGGTTGCCTAACACCTGTTCCGGGCTTGCATATTGCGGGGTGAAAGACTGGAATCCATCGCGCGTAAGTTGGTTTCCAGGTTTGCCGGAGGAAGGTGATAGTAACTTGGCGGTGCCGAAGTCCAGCAGGCGGGGAGTGCCATCTTCCGCGACCAGGATGTTATCCGGCTTCAAGTCGCGATGGACTACGAAGTGCTGGTGGGCAAACTGCACGGCCTCGCAAACGCGCAGGAACAAGGCCAGACGCTGGGGCACGGAAAGATGTTGGTCTTCACAAAAGCGATGGATGGGAACTCCATCCACATATTCCATCACCAGATATAGATCGCCATCCTGAGTAACGCCGCCATCCATCAGGCGAGCGATGAACGGATGCTGTAGCCCGGCGAGAATCTGACGTTCCTGACGAAACCTCTCCCGGAAGAGGTCGGTTGCAAGCGGCAGGTCGATCAATTTGATCGCGACCTTCTGCTCAAACTGGCCATCGGCGCGGTGGGCCAGATAAACGGCGCCCATGCCGCCGCGTCCCAACAGGCGATCCAGCACAAAAGGACCAATGCGCTTGAATCTGGGTGTGGCGTCGTGGTCAGCTTCAGGGTCCGAGCGGCGCGATGCCGCAAATTGCTCTTCCGCTTCGCAGGCTTTGAGCAGCGACCAGACTTCTTCCGCGAGTTCCCTGTCGCCATGACATCGGGTTTCAATCAAAACCATTCGCGCTTCAACGGGAGCCACGATCGCTTCGTTGAAAACCGCTTCGGTACGGAGGAATCTTTCAGTGGTTTCTTCCATTTGAATTGTGACCCCGCCTGTGGCTTGTAACTCTAACTAAAGACTGCGGGAACTGGAGCCGAACTGGGTCACAGTGCGACTGCATCGCTGGCCACGCCCAGGTGAATGCGCCGATAGAGCCAGCTTTTTATGAATTTCAAGTCCCGGTCGACAGTGGACTTGGAAACTTCCATCAAGGTGGCAGTTTCCTCGGCCGTGCAGCCGAGAAAGTAACGCAATTCAACGAGCTGAACCTTGTATGGGTCGAGGGCGTTGAGCTCATCCAATGCGCGATTCAGGTCAAGGAGTTCCGGACTGTCGATATTGATCCACGAAAGGTCGTCGCTGAGCTGAATGCGCTCAAGGCAGCCTCCGCGCATCTGGGCCTGGCATTCGCGTGCATGATCGATCAGGATCATGCGCATCACCTTGGCCGCGAAGGTGTAGAAATGCCGGCGGTCTTCCCAGGCGGCTTTCTTCTGGTTCAAGAGTCTCAAGTAGAGTTCGTGGACCAGAGCCGTGCCCTGCAGAAGGTCGGGATTGCGTTCGCGCCGGATATAGGCGGCAGCTACCTCCCGCAGGTGGGGGTAAACCAGTGGCATTAATTCATCAAATGCTGACAGCTCGCCATTCTTCCACCTTGCCAAAAGCAGTGTTATCTCTCCCCTGGCTGGTTGCATAACCGCCTCCGTGCGTGCTGCGGGCCTCTAATTTAAGTCGTGGAAAGCGTATCACTTTCCGCTCCGTATAGATATCCTGCGGAGGATGTTTTCATTTATGCCATCGGCGCGCGGAGAGCTTACGGAGGGCCATCTGACGGGCATTTGCTCGCTGCCAGGGTGCCTGGCGCTTCCGAAGTTTTTCATGACTTCTTCTGCGCCGGGGTGAGGGCTTCGGATTTCAGGATCTTGCCACCCTCCTGGATCACGTAAAGTCGGTTCACATCCAGATCTTTCAGCGTGTTCACTTCGCCGGAGGGCCAACTGATTTCGAGCAGGTCCACTTTTTTTGCATCGCCCAGGCCGAAGTGGATGCGCAGATCGCTGGCCGAGTAGTATCCGTTGCAGGAGCGGACCTCGTCGATCTGGACCAGGGGGGTGCCTGGCTTGGCGGTCAGGACGGGGGTGCCGGTTTGCGCCACCACCTTCAACCGCGCGCCGATGCCGGTGCGATTGCTTTTAGTTCCCACGAGGCGGATTTTGATCCAGCTGCGGGTCAAGGTGGAGTCGCAGCGGAGCAATTGCGGGACCGCATTGACGCAGTTGACGATGGCGTCCAGGTCGCCGTCGTTGTCGTAGTCGCCCAGGGCAAAGCCGCGAGCCTTGGCGGGAGCGGTGATGCCGCTGCCCCCGATCGCACTGACATCTTCAAACTGGCCATTGCGCAGGTTGCGGTAGAGATATTTTCGCTCGGCATAGGCGGCGTCCACCTGGGTTCCGTCCACTTCGGGATAGACATGGCCGTTGGCGATGAGGATGTCGAGCCATCCGTCGTTGTCCATGTCAAGAAAACTCACCCCCCAACCCATGAGGCGAGTATTGATGCCCATGCCGGCCTGGTAGGTAAGGTCGTCGAAGGAGCCGTCGCCGAGATTCTGAAAGAGCGAGTCGGTGTCGCCGGAGAAGTTGGTCTTGATGATGTCCAACAGGCCGTCGCGGTTGTAATCGCCGAAGGAAACGCCCATGCCGGCCTGCGGCTTGCCATCGGGCGAGTAAGCGATACCGGCCTCGATGGCCTGGTCCTTGAAGGTGCCGTTTTTCTGGTTCACGTAATAGGTGGCGGAGGTGGAGTCGTTGGCCACGTAGATATTGGGCCAGCCGGAGTTGTCCAGGTCGGCCGCGCCACAACTGAGCGCATAGGTTCCCTGCGTGGCCCACATGCCGGCGCGCTCGCTTACATCGGTAAAGGTGCCGTTGCCGTTGTTGTGGTAAAGCAGGTTCTTGCCGCCCATCAAGCCGGGCGGCCCGCAGGCCACCTGAATGCCTTTGTAGGTGCAGTTGGCGTCCTCGGGCAAGGGCGCTGTCTTGATGTCGAAGTCGATGTAGTTACCCACGAACAGGTCGAGGTGGCCGTCCTTGTCGTAATCGAGAAAGGTGCAGCCCGAGTTCCAGCGCAGGCGGTCCTGCAAGAGGCCGGCTTCCTTGGTCACCTCGGTGAAGGTTCCATTGCCGTTGTTGCGGAACAGGGCGTTCTGGCCGTAGTAGCTGACGAACAGGTCGTTCCAGCCGTCATTGTTGTAGTCGCCGACGCAGCAGGCCTGGCCCCAGCCGGAGCGCGCGAGGCCTGCCTTCAGGGTGACATCGGTAAAGGTGCCGTCGCGGTTGTTCTTGAAGAGGTGACAGACGGGTTCGTGGCCTTTGGGGAAGCCCTCCAGCCGCCAGCCGTTGACCAGGAAGATGTCGACCCAGTCGTCCTGGTCATAGTCAAAAAACGCTGCGCCGCAACCCGTGGTTTCAAGCAGGTATTTGTTGCGGTGCTCGCCGCCGTAGATCATTTCGACGTTGAGGCCGGCTTCGGCGGCAACATCGACGAACTGGACTCCAAGCGGCGTGCCGGTGACCGGCGAAGGAGCCCCCTTGGGCGCGGGACGGGACGGGGCCGAATAGGTGTCGCGGGCCATGCCCGCGGCGGGCTTTTGCGATGGCTCGGGCTGCTGGGAGCGCAGCCCAAAAGCCGGGCGAGCCAAGCTTAAAACATCTGCAAGCGGCAAGACCAGTGCAGTCCTCGAAAGCGACTTCAAAAATCCGCGACGGGTAAAAGACAAAGCGGGAATCTCCTTGGGACCGCTGCCGATTTTTTTGGATGCGACCGGTGATTGAGTATAAGAAGCGACAACCCCTGAATGCAATTCGGATTGCCTGGTGCATCAGGGTCGATACATCGTTTCGGTGCGACAAGCGGAAGGATCGGGTTTTTCAGGAGGCGGCGTTCTGGCCTGCACGGCATTCATTCTGACGTTTGCAGATTAAATAGAACTCTCTGCCGACACGGCGCAACGAATGATTCGTGGATTTGATGCAAAAAGCGGTGTTTTTGACCAAAAACGGGCTAAAACAGCTCGAAAACGGGCAAAAAACAGGCCTGTCTGTTTACCGATAAGTTAACTGACTTAATTTTTAAGTTGTTCATTCCTTGTTGCTTACTTAAATTTTAGAGCGGAAATAACCCTAAAAAAACATAGGGGGGGTGGGGGTCGGGGCCAGATTTCGGGCTGAAAACCGTGACTGAGCGGCTTTATGGATCAGGTCTCTTACCTTCATTGTGCGCGGGATGAGGGAAATGATCTGCAAAAAAGGATTGGCTTGAGCATTCATCCTGATGGCATAGAGGAAAAAGAATTTCCTCAGGGGGGCTTTGCTTGAAAAGTGGGTCAATCGCCCGCCTTGCCCAAAAATTCCGGATCTCTCCCACAGAAGGTTTGCCTGGACGCTTATCAACTGGTAGCTGACGAACCGGCGGTCAACCGCTCAGAGCAGGGTCGGGAACAGAAAACGTGCGCGATGGCGACATTTCAGGACTGACCCGGGGAAAAACTGTGGCGAGCGCGAAAGGTACCGCACAATCGCCATTTAGGTTTCAAGCTTCTCGGTCAGTGTCGGAGGAGGGTCGACATAGAGATAGACGTACTGCGCCTCACGATTCAGCCCATCGGCAGGGTATGTCCTTACAATCCTTTGGCTCGCAGCATCATAGGTTACGCCATCTACGAGACAGGCTTCACCGACCCGTGGGTTCTCGTTATACAGCCAGGCAAAGTTCTTCCTTGTCCAGATTAGAATTGCTTTGTGCAGTGCGCGGCTATCCTTAAAGCAGTCATCCTGCCTCTTTTCCAATCCCATGACGTTCAGGCAAAAGCCAAGGATTCTTGCGCCTTTGAAGTTCGGAAATGAAAGACGTTTCATCTCCACGATATCGTTGTACAGGAGCCGGTAGACCCTAGACTTCACGACATTGCCTGCTTGTCCGTCCAAATGACCAAAGTTGAACAATTCGCCCCAGAGTGCGTTGTGCTGAACCCACCAACACTGGTCTCGCGGGGAGGTCACGGCGGAGGCCGCAAAGATCACCTCGAAGATCAGGTTAGCAATTTGGTCGTAGATATTCTCAGAATGATGAAGGTTTTTGCCCGTGCTTCGCCTCCCCAAACCAGTAGGAACGCCCTTTTTCTCTAAGATCTGTACTGCCTCCGCAATGAAATCAACGACAACCCGAAGTCGGGCTAGGAGATCGTCATTCCAGCTGCTGCTTTCCACTCCGTTGAGCCTGTAGAGATCAACTAGCGCATTCCCGACGTCCTTTAACGCTCTGTAGAGCACGTACGAGTGGCCGCTGTTCCCCCTTCCGACGTAGTCACCAAAGGTCATAAGAACAATGCGACAATAGGCCTCCCACTGGTCGCTATCCCATCTGGTCCTACTTCTGTAGTCACTATCGAGCTCTGTACCAATAGTTTCGACCATTTCGTAATTGGAGAATATTGACTGGCAGATGGGCTTGTAGTTGCCGATCAGTCCAGACTCGTAGCCTGCTGTCTCGTGGTAGAGAAATGAGCCCTTGTTTTCCAGCGCCTCGCTGACAATGTTGCGGGCAAAGGTTTGAATTTGGATGCCGTACTTCTTTTGCTCTCCCATCTCGCCGAAGAAGGCCCATGCTGTGCCAGGCGAAGACTCGACAATGGCGCGGCAAAATCGCCTGTCTGCTATGAGGGACAGAATATCGTTCGCATACAGCTCAATCTTTGAGGGCTCTTTTTTCTTTCTTGCTGAATTGGGGAGAAAACGCTGGATTTCACCTCTAGGTGTTGCGTAGAACACAAGCGCCTTTGCCGAGCGCATCAGTTCGTCAGCCACGACAGCCAACTCCGTCGGCGAGCCTTTCACTATAACTCGGAAAAGAGTCTCCGCATAGCGCTTGGCATTCCACCTGCCGAAGGTCGCTGGTTTAATAAACGCGAAAATCGTCCAAGTCAGAAAGGTCAAAAGATAAAGTCCCGCAAGTAGCGCTTGCCAGGAGGCCGGAGTGAAAAAGCTGACTTTCGGAACAAGCCATCCTTGAGCACGCCAAAGATCAGTTACTAGGGTGAGTACCCCAACTGCGGTGACCGTCGCGAAGGTGATCCCCTGAAGGGGAATTGGAGCGGATCGGATGCGAAATCGGTAGCGCACGTCTGCAATTGTCCAAGCCAGTACCATGAGCGCAAGACCAGCAAGAAACTCGGAAAAGCCAAAGAATTTGGGCGCGCTCGTTTCCAGCGGAACGAGACAGATACGCACAACGCACATTGCAACCATCACTCGGCTCCCCTTTTACGCGCATTAAGCAGCAGATTATTCCACGCCTACGATTATCCACGAGGAAGCTCCGCCGTGGCAGCGTAGGGGCCGGGTCAAAGCACCCGCCCTCATCTCCTGGCTAACTCCAGAATTCCTGATGGAAAGCAATCCTTGTGCGCGTCTTAATGACAACCGTGACAATTACTCCTGACAAACGCCCCAGGGTCCAGGAAGAAGGTTGCGCCTGGTTCGTCGCCAGTCGCCAGTCCGACAGTTACCATGCAGTCACCCTAGGCAAGCCTCAAGGTAGTACGGCAGAATCAGGGCAAATCCGCGAAATTCGGCTCCTGCCCAAAAACTCTTCGTCTTGCCCAGAAAGTCACCCGAAAGCAGGAGTATTTAAGCAAAGCCCCCCCCTCAGGGGCTAAAGAGGCTGCGGAAGAACTCCGTTTTTTACACAGAAACCGCAAGAAACATCCCTCCGCGGCTAAAGCCGCGCTGATTTTGTGGCTTTTGCGGAACGGCTGGGTTGGGCAATCTCTGTTTTTCCAATCTCAGTGGGCAATCTTTGACGTTCCAATCTCAAACGGTCTGAGCGCAACCGGATCGAGGGTGTCCCGGCCTTCCAATATGTGCAAGGCGCGATCCACCGGCACGTTGCTGAAGTGTTGGCGGAGTTTTGAAACCGGCCACCAAATCTCGAGGTCGCGGATGGAAGTGGCCGAGCCGACGCCAATGTGCTGGCGCATGGGGTTGCCGCCAAAGCTGGAGACCGAACCGACTGCGCGATAGATCGATCGCTCGCGGCCTTGCTCTTCGACGGTGACTTTGATGCGCGCGCCATAGGCGGCGCGATTGGTCTTTACGCCTTCCAGCAGCAGCGTGATGGAGTGATTGCCGTGCCCCGGATTGCGATAGAGCGTGGGCAGGAAGACGTCGCCGGGAAAGGCCCCGCCCAACTCCTCGAAGACGTCTTCGTTGCCGTTGTTCTCAATGTCGGCAAAGGCGATGCCGTGGCCTTTTTGCAGATTTCCGAAGCCGCCCGCGGTGGTGACATCCTGAAAGTAACGGCCGTGGTCGTTGCGGAACATATGCTTGGGCAGCAGCGACTCGTAGGAGGACTCGCCCAGGCCCAGATACACGTCGAGCCAGCCGTCGTTGTCCAGATCGCCGAAGTTGGCGGCCATGGTGGTAATTGAGCGGTCCAGCCCGGCGGCGTGAGGCACGTCGGTGAAGGTGCCGTCGCGGTTGTTGCGAAAGAGGTGGGAGACGGAGGCGTGGTGCGGCAGGTTCAATTCGAAGGCGCCCACATCCTCCTCCGAGGTGGTCGCGTAGCCGCCGGCAAAGATGTCGAGCCAGCCGTCGTTGTCGTAGTCGAAGAACCAGGTGGGGAAGGTGTAGCGCTGGCCGCCCAGGCCGGCCTTTTCGGTAATGTCGGTGAACTTCCATTCGCCGGTTTCAGGATGCGCTGGGTCGCGTGGTCCGTCGTTGCGGAACAGGTAGCTTGCGCCGGACATGGTGGAAACGAAGAGGTCCGGGCGGCCGTTGTTGTTGTAGTCGCCCCAGGTGACGCCCTTGACAAAGCCGAGGTTGGAGCCCAACCTGTCTGGCCGCGC
>Ga0302319_10010657_pt1 | contig 17507 bp, 26 predicted proteins | sample Bog_T0_2_FD_203319 | JGI IMG/M metagenome (GOLD analysis project Ga0302319, IMG submission 203319) | Peat permafrost microbial communities from Stordalen Mire near Abisko, Sweden - Bog_T0_2 | ecosystem: Environmental > Terrestrial > Soil > Wetlands > Peat | place: Sweden: Abisko, Stordalen Mire...
CCAGGCAATCGACCCATTCCTTTCTGGAAAGCTCAAGGCCCGAGTACGCAGCCCATCCCCGATCCACTCAAGCACTTCGTCGGTTGTAGCCGAGATTAGGACTGGTCGGCACCCAATACCGTCGAGCGGCTTGATGCGCTCTTCCGCCTCGACAATGCCGAGAACATGATCTGCCCACGATGGTTCGGCAGGGAGTCCAAGAAAACTCACCAGCGTAGCCCATGCTTGATCGCGCTGATAACCAAGCAGAATCGTCCGCCCGATATCGCCGTTGGCGTATAGTTCCTCCGAGACGGCCACCAGATGCCGCACAGGATGCTTCCGGTCTGGCAAGCTCACGGCTCCCTTATAGCAGGAGGCGTGTTCGCCGAGAGAGACTTCCTTCACTTCGCCGTCGGGGAAAGTCAGCGTGAACGTGGCCTTCTCGTGAACCGCCGCCGTGATTGCGCCAACGTCGGAGTCGTTGCCGAAGACGCTGATGAGATGCGCCTGTTCGTCTTCCCCTACATACCGGTCAACTCGCAACCGAATCCGGGTCGAGGTCTTCTCCGTCATCCGGTGATACTCAAGCAACCCTAGCCTCAGGTGTGCATTCTGCATCGGCTTCTCCTTCCGGCCTCGCCGGCGTCTCGGTCAGCTTCAAGGTCCGTCCGTCGGCGTAGACCAATCGCAGTTCATTGGCCCACCGTTCCCTGTGATGGATGATCTGCTCATCGCCGTCCTCTTCGACAAAGGTGGTCACGTGCTTGACCGATCTCCAGCGCGCGATGTGTCGGTCATCGCCCTGGCCGAAGACTCCATTCAGCAGGCCCGCCGTACACAACAATCCCACATGGCCTCCGTGCAGCGGCGTAATCGGACGCCCTGTTGTCACGTCCTCCCGCGGCATCAGAAACGGCAACGTCTGCTTCCATGCGCCCGACAGCGGCAACAGGTCCTCCAGCAGGTCATATGGTAGGCCGCGATAGCTCAACGCGGCCTCGCCGGTCGAAGGTACGGTATACGGTTCACACGCGCCTGGCGACAATTCCGGCAACGCCTGAAAGCTGCCATATGGACTAATGCGCTGGAGTTGCCGTCTCGCCTCCTCTACTGCGACACCGCGCACATTCTGGCGAACACCGAGCACAGCGATCTGCCGGAAGCTGACCGACTCGTCATCGGTCATGCGAAAGATGTTCAGTCCGGTGAAGTGCGAACTCAAGATCCCGGCGCACTCGTGCAGGCGCTCGAACGGTATGACCAGCACCAGCACGCCCTCAATCACCAGCCAGCGGAAGGTGTGTTCGAGAAACAGGCGTTCCATGCGGTTGTTGCCAACTGAACCGATTTCGGAGTCATAGGGCGGATTTAGGTACAACAGCGAGAATGATTCAGGCTTGGCAACGGCGTCAAACGTATTTCCCTGGATCGTCTCGATGCCCGTGGAGCTTGCGGCCAGCGCACGCTCCGCATCAAGTTCAACCCCGTAACGGCGCACTTCCGCACCTTGGGTAAGCAGGTTGAACGCTGTGCCTTGGCCCACGCACGGATCGACCACCGAAGCTGGTCCTGTGAAGCTGAGAAGCTGACGAAGTTTGGCGCCTTCGCTCTCAGGGAGCGGATAAAATCCCATTTTCAAACGCGCGACATTTCGAGCCATATCTTTCCTTTACCCTGCCTCACAAAGGCACGGTATGATCAGAGGTTTCCAAGCGTTTCTGATGGACCCGGCAAATCATGGCCAGGGTGACCACCGGCGTCACATAGACGACGAAAGGCGACTACGATATGAACCATGGCTGCGTTTTCGGTGGTCAGCTTCTCAACTTCCTTTGAGGCAAGCAATGCTCGCTCATACTGGTCGGCCTGAGGTATTCGACAACGGTCGTGGTGAATGATACGGGAATGAATCCGTTCTTATTATGAGCGTAACCATTTTAGGTAGAAGCGCCAAAGGGTTACTGCAGCTAATATGCCGACTGGAAAGAAAACCCAGATCAACACACAACTCAGAATGATCATTCCGATGAACGTTACCGGAACGATGATCAGCCCAGAGAGGAACTGTTCGGTTTGCGTACTTCTCTGATCAACCAGACGAATCTCTTCCTCTGTGAAGCCAGCTTGCCGGGCTTTTTGACGGCGTTGATCTGCCTTCGCCAGGCCCCTCACGATCCAGATAAAACCCACGACCAGGATCAGAAAAAGAACACCCATAACACCCTCCTATTGGTGTTGTGTCAAAGCGATTACTTCAGCGACAAAAGCGGATGGCAGTGCTTGGGAGCCAAAGACTAGGAACTCCAGTAGCATTACCGTGACAAGGAATTCCTTTTACAAAGAAGGCACTCCTTAGGAGACTCGAGGTCCAGACGCTTTAGTCGATAGTTAAACCACCCGAGACTGGATGCTTATAGGACAGGCGAGTGTCGAGGGCGGCGACGGGTTTTCCTGATATGCCCGGCTTTGCCTCACAGAGCTAGAACTGGAGCTATATAGTGTTCGTTGAGGATTAACAGACTGGGCCTCAGCGTCGTCTGTGCTTCTGATAACAGAAATTGCAGAAGGAGATGCCACTACGCCGCTCTGGCCATCACGAGACGGCGAATTGGAACGATGCAACCTGATGAAGCTGGACCGGAGTCCGGACCACCGGGCGTTTCATCTATCAGCGTGGCCAGATGCAGAACGAATGTGCTTCCACACTTGCCACACCGACCAGCCGGAGAATTCGTGATGTTGTCGCAGTGCCGACAATAAATGGCCTTGCCGACGGGGATGCTGACGAGGCTATGCGCAAGGCGAAGAGCCTGGACCTGACACATGAGATTCCTCCTGTTCGATGCTGCACTGCTACGCCACCTGCTGATCTGGGATGGCTTCGAGTTCCTCGACCAATTGCTTCAACGCTGCCAGACTGGGAAGGCAAGTGGTCGTGGAAAACTCCAAGTGCTCCATAGCGGCGATGAACCTGGCGTCGCCGACCATCTCAACCAGCCCATGTAGGCGCTCAAATCCACGTGCCGCTGCTTGCATCCACTCGACAACATTCTTTTGCCGGTCGGCATTCGGGATCGTCCGAGCATCTCTACTGTGGCCCGCCCGCCGCAGGATCTCAGCGTAGATGTCCGTTCCCAGGGCGCTCTGAAAGCCCTCAATCTCGGCCGTCAATTTGTGATCGACAGGACCGCGTACATCTACGGATTGGCCGCTTGCCGGCTGCACGGTCACTCCCGGCGGCAGCGCCCATGCTGGAAGCACAGGAAGCGCCAACGGTTCTCCGCGATGGTCCAATTTCACCCAGGTCTCACCGAAGCTATAGAGGTAGCGGCCCAGCCCAAAGCACGCACAGGCCCTCTTAAATGCCTGTGCGTCTGCGGTCGTCACGGCGTTTTCCCGGTCAGCCCACTCTTCGCCTGTGCCGGTGTGGCTGCCGAGACGATTAATGGTCACGCCGGTCGCAATCATCACCTTGCTGGTGACAATCGACTTTCCCCTCTCCATACGACACAGCGACGGCACGGTCGAGATTGTGTACTCTCGCGTCCATCCAGCCGGCGTGAAGAGTTGGTTCAGCCGGTCCGTGTACGCGCGCGGATCAGCGAATGGAAGAACAACGCCCGAGCGTCCATCGTTCGATGTGCGCATGACCCGCCATTTGACCTGACCTGGATCGAATGGCACTTCTAACTGAGCGAAGAGTTTCTCCCGCTCGGCCCCCGCGAGTTTCGCTGTTGCTGCCATACTCAGCTCCTTTTGCTTGCTTTCGCGATCAAGGAGTCGCGCCTGTGCCCAGACCATCAAGAGCGCCTCAAGCGGCGCTCTTGGCAGATGTCTGGAAGACGTGCGTCCTAATAGGGAACTTCGTCGCGAGCAATTTCCTGCTCGCTACTGAACTCTTGAGGCGCGTTGCCGTTCATGCTGTCATCTTGCGCCGGTTCGCCGGCGCCGTTCGATGCGATGGCCGGGGATAGAAGGTTGATATCCGTCACAATCACCTCGGCGCGATACCTGCGCTGCCCAGACTCCCGATCCTCCCAGGAGCGGGTACGAAGGGTGCCCTCGACGTAGATCCGTGAGCCCTTCTTGACATAGTCACGGAGTATCTCGCCAATCCTCTGGTACCCGACGAGGTTGTGCCATTCGGTGCGTTCTTGCCATTCCCCGCGGCTGTCTTTGAAACGCTCGCTCGTAGCCAGAGAAAGGTTGACCAGGGTCCCGCTTGGAAGAGTGTGAACCTGCGGATCCTTCCCTGCATGGCCCAGCAATGTAACTCGATTGAGGCTTTTGCTCATGCACTTCTCCTTCCCATCAGTTCGGGTTGTGTACATCTTCGATTGCCGGTGAGTTCACTTATCTAGGCCGCCTGCTTCATGCGAATCGGCCGGCGAAGCGCCATGCGTATTTCATCCTTTGTGCAGCCGGCCCAACACTTATAGAATCGTGTGTCCTTAACTTGGATTGAAAGATTGTCGCCAGTACGATCGCGCCCAGCCAGCGCACAGGATGGGCACCGAGCCCACCAATTGCGACTGTCTTTACGCGTGGTGCGGACATGATCGAGAATCTTGAACTCTAGCTGTCCAGCGGAAACAGAAATGTACGAAACGGCAGCGACTGGCCGGTAGACTTCAGGAAAACTCAACCCGTTAATAAGCGCTTTGAGCCTGTGCTCAGAGAGCTCTGGCAGTTTACTGAGATAGTCAAGCTGCGCTTCTGGCGTTGGTGCGGCTTCTTCGAACCAATATCGAAGGTTAGTTTTGCGATGCACGCCAAGCGGCGCGCGAATTGCGTTCCCGTATTCGCCTTCTTCAAGGCGATCCTGACGCGGGAAGACCTCGATGCCATCTTTGACGCCGCATTTGACTGAAATGCGAAGTCTCAGAGCCAAGTTGTAGATGTAGGTGCGGCACTCGGCGGCCAGCAGCGGCGTTTCGCAGAATATCCAGAGATGACCACCGCGGCGTGATTGTTCCAACGCAGATTCGATTCCGTCTTGCTTCAACTGTTGTTGCAGTTGAATCAAAGACTGCATCGCGCCGTCATAATCGGCGTCAATGGCGATCCACTTCGAGCGTTGGTCCTTCGGATTGATCGCGAACAAATTGATGGTAACGTCGCCATTCAGATGCGCGCACACTACATCTGCGTCGAGCTTCTTCGGCGCTTTGGTCAGCCAGTCGCGCGCCAGATAGTAGGGGACAGAGCCATTTGGCAATGGTTTGGCTGCCTGCACGCCGTAAGCGAGCCGGTTGGCGAACAAGCGCAAGAAGTTGTTCGCTGTCATCCGGCTGACACAGAATTTCAGATCCATGGCACGGCCTCCTTCCCAGGCGCTCCGCAATTCCTCCCGGTGGATCACACTGTGGAATTTACGGCGCTGTCATGCGGGAATTCGGTCGCGGGACTTCGCTTTTCGGGTACGCTGGCTCGCCCCTTGCGCGTGCTGGGGACAATCCTAAAAAGGACCGAGGTGTAAATCCTGGCCAGATAGTCGTCGAGCCGGCGAATACAGCCTGCAATCTGGCGGCATACGCTGCTCAGCTTCTCCAGATCGGTCTTCTTCTGCTCCGGCTTGCGAATGATCAGATACAAGCCGCCGCTGATTGCAACGGCAGCAACGAACAACAGGAATCCAAAGATTAGCTTCATGATGCATTGCTCCTTGATTTGAATTGATTGGTTTCTACTGCGTGGCAGCGGGATGCTTCGCAGGCTGTCTGGCCGTGCGAATCAACTCCCATACCGACATTCCGAAGAACAGAATGAAGAACACAGACAGCATGAAATATGCGAGCTTGACTACGCCGATGTAGATCAGACCGACGATAGCGAGCAATGTAAGCTTGCTCATGCGACTCCTTTCAAAACATCTCGTTGGCGCTTCTTTGCTGCACGTGCAATGCGAAATGGCAGAAATATCCAAAGAAACAGAAGGTTGACGACCGTGTTGCCGAGTGCAAAGAACACGCTGTTGGGATCGAGAATTCCGTGTATGCCATAGTTGACGCTCTCTAGGCCCAACAGACTCAAGCCTCTGTTCTTGTTGACCCACGCCAGAGTTTCGTCTTTGCGCCTCGTGGTCAGCAATACTTTGAGCCACGGCACCTTGTCGGCCTTCAGGAATGCGCCCCAGGCGAAAAAGCCCAGGCCAGCGCCGGCCAAAAGGCTGCCACTGTTTGTTGGCGTAATTACCATGTGTTCGCTCCTTGCATGAAAATCACAGACAGATATGGATATTCGAGTCGATGATCTGCCGCTTCGGCCAACTCCGTTTCAAGCCAATCAGTAACACGTGCTCGATCGCACGCGTATTGGCGAGCCAGCGAATAAATGCTGCCGTATGTCGAACCAGGGAGGCCTGCGATTTCGTCGGTGTCCCCGCGGCTTTGCGCAGCCGCTCATCAATAAGCGGCAGATGCGTTCGTGAACGGCTTCCGTAGACAAGAAGCTCGCGGCTCTTGCCCTGACCGCGGAGCTTGCCAGCAAGCAGGGCAGACCAGAATCCTGCCTCAAACGAGGGCAGGAACCACAACAGCCAAGTTGCCATTGGGTTTCTCCAGTTGAATTAAAGGACGGGAAGCCAGTCACTATCGAACGGCGATGCGTATCACCCAATCGTGGCCAGCGTGAATCAGACCGGATGCCGTTCCCAGCAGAAGGAGGGAAAGGATTGTGCCGAACAGCCCAACCAGTAACTTGAGGCCGGCGGGTATCTGTTTGTCGGGGACACACAAGCTATTTAGATCGGCCAAGGCTGGCGCCTCGGCCTCGATGATGGCGATGTCCACGCTCCACTTTGAAGCGAAGGCGTGTATCTTCGCATCTGCCGTATCGCGCAGGACGCAGTATGCAGGCGATCCCTTCGGTAGGCCTTTAGCCCGATGGCCGTTGGCCGTCTCGATGATCTGCGCCAAGGCTCGTTCCAGAGAGTTTTGATCGAGGCGCTTGCGCCAGGTGTTGAACTTGCTGACGCTGCGGGTACCCATCTTGCGAAATCCTTCCAGTACTTTTCCCAAAAGGTGCATTGGACCGGCGGGTTGGCCGATGATCGTCGTGCTCATATTTTCCTCTCTGTGACGCAACGATAAATGCCAGGGTAAAACCGGCATAAGTTGGCTGATTCTTGAGCCCCGAAAGCATCTCAAAAAGCGGTGTGCCGAATTGTAAATTATCTACTTTGAGCATGTTCTCCTATACTAGAGCGAGAAATCTCTGACCCTAAAACAGGCAAAGTGTGTCAAAAGTATCAAGAATCAAAAGGTACTGTATACACTACCCGAGGTCTCACATACATTTCGTTACATCAGACGCGAAACCAGAATTGGCACGAGATTTAGGTTTTTTCCGCCTCGCGGCTGCGGCAGCTAAAACCGCCGGCAATTGGTGAAATCTATCGCTTGATTTACATCCGTTTTGATCGAAAGGCTCACCGGGGAGGCAAGAAGATGACCTCCCCGGCATCTTCGTAGTGGAGTACGAAGAGTTCATCCGCTACTTTCGGCCGACTAAGCCGGTTGAGTATGCGAGCATATCGTCGGCAGACCCGATCACTTGGGGCGTCCGCGGCATACAGTGGCGGATCATCGAGTCTTGCGCAGCAACGAAGCGGAGATGGACACTGCGTGAATACTTTTGTTGGGCGTGAGCGAACATGGGCGAGGCTCTCCTAAAAGCCTGATTTACTTGGTTGAATTGTGAAGGGTTTACCACAGGATGGCTGTAAGCTTTAACGGGTAACGTGCAGCGGAACGACGGATTCACCGGCGAGGGTTCAATCTTCTCGCCGGCAGTAAATGATCTCCCTCGTCCCGATTCTTCTCATGGCGTCATCGTCAGTTCCTTGGGCCTGACTACGTTCCCGCCAAACGAACATGGCAACGATTACGCCGACCAGCAAGACTTCACTGAGCAAGCGCGGAATCAGGTCGCCGTGCTCCCACAGCCAGGTTGAGGCGGCCTCAGAAGCAATCGGGATACACGATGGCTCCGTCAGCGGGTTGATGACAATCAGACCACATGTCATGCCACCTATACGGAAGCAGTTGCGGCGGCAGAGAACTGGACGGCCTTGTTGCATTGGCGGTTGAAGATCATTGCAAGAATCATCGCCGTCATTACACCGGCGATGACCCTGGCAGCCACGTAGCTAAGAAACTCAAGCATGGACCTTTTCCTCCGATGGAGCAGAGTCGTTCACTCAATTGGGATTTGTCACAGAGCAGCGACACTCTGGTGGAACAGCAGTACATGACGCACCAAACAGAATTGTTGGATTCCTACGCCGCACTCTTCAGCAGACCAGGACTCTTCGTCCTGCCGAACTAAAAGCCTCTCGCACGCGCACGCGAGATGTTGACAAAACCCCAACCTATTTGGCGCGCCTCAATCAACAACCCAATAGGCAGAGATCGATCAGTGCGATGGCCTGGCTCTGCGAAGTTCCGCTAAATGCTGAGGTCTATCCGTCGGAGCCAACAGTTTGCTTCGCCATCGACAACGACTGCCACAGCGCGATCTCACTGACAAGCCTCTCACCGAAGCTAAAAGCTTCGGGACATACCGGCTATTCGCAGCCTTAATGCGGCGGCAGGTAGAAAGCGTCAGTTGCGTTGTCCTCTCGGCCATTCCTGGCCTCGGGGTTGTAAGCCTCGATCAGACAAGAAGTCCCGCTTGGACACACTGACTCAGCCGATTCCCGGGCGGACCCGGTCATCAGGATGGGCATAACCCATCAAGGGCAGCATGAACTCTGCCCTTTCGGCCTTGAAACGGGGCCGAACCGGCTGTGTTGTGAAGGAATGAAATACTAGAGACCCGGGTCCTCATCGAACTCAAAGCCGCAGGCTGTCAATGAGGCAACGTGCTGCGACTTGAAGTTTGATTTCAGCTCCGGTACGGCATCCGCGACACGGATGATGCCCTGATCGGACATCATGTAGCAACCATCTGGGATGGTTGCGTTGGGCCGCTGCGATAACTCACGGCCGTTGCTCATGTGGAAGATGTGGCCGCCCTCCGCCTTGACCAGCATCTCGTCGCCGTTGGCAAGCTTCTTGTGGGCGTAGCCGTTCAGGTCAATGAATTCAACCTGTCCAGTCAGACCCATTTCCTCCTCGGCATCCAGGATGTCGTGGAGTATTTCGTTGATGAGAATTCCATCGCTGACCGACATCGTGAAACCGGCGTCATCGAGGCGTGGTTCCCGATCATCGGTATAGCGATTGTTTGCGAGGTGAATCCCGATCTTTCGCCGGGTTTCCTGGGACCACGGGCTAACGCTCACGCTGAAGACAGTTCCCGAAACGGAAAACTGATTCGTGTAGAGGTCGATCAAACCAGGCTGATGGATCTCCTCCAGCTTGATTTTGCCATCTGGCAACTTCACTTCCATTAATGAGGAGTAGCCATAGGCCGCACGCTGGAAGGTTTCCGGTGGAATTGCTCCACCAAATTGTTTCCTCGCGCTGTCGAACTGCTCACGCCACCAGTAGGTCAGTTCTGCGATGATGCGCAGTATCGCATCATCGACTGGATACCGGTCGAGCAGCGCCGTTGCCAGCGGGCGCTTGATGAGATGCTCCAGTTGCCGATTGTCTTCGATCAGTTGATCGCGCCGTGACCTGAGAACGGCCAATGCGCGACATAGTTTGGTTTCCACGAGGACGTAGTCGCCGGCCTCCCGGCGATCTTTGGGAATTCTGGATGCAAAGCATAGTGGGAAGATCGGCGTCTTGAGGGCCAGCATTGCATTGGCAACAAGATCAAGATAGGTATCCTTATCGCCCTTCTTCATCTGCAACCAGTCGATCATTCGGTCGGAATTGGATGCCGCCTTGGCAGTCACAAAATCCACCTTGAGTTCAGCGAAAGCCGTAGCCACCTTCACAAAGCCAGCCTCGGTGCGCTCATACTCGCCAACTGCGGCAAGCACATTGTCACCGAGATAGCCGCTCAGAGTCTCCAAACTGGGCGGATTGAAATTCGCCGGCAACACGTACCGTTTGTTTTCCAAGCAAGAGCGAATTGCGTGTCTGTGCTCGCCTGACAACAACGCGTCGATCCAGACGAGATTGATGATGCGGCCCAGGCTCTCGGAGCCATGCTCGAACTCCTTCAATTGCTCGAAGAAGACGCATGGCGTCCACTCTTCACCGATGCCCTTCCAAAGGGCTTCGTTGCGTTTCGTTAGTTCAGACTTTGCCTTGCCAGTTTGATCCTTGATCCGCGGCTGAACAGGGTATTGCATCTGGCGAAACTTTGCCAGATACTCTGCGCCCCAGAAGACGAACAGCAGGTCATCCATATCGCCGCCATTGAGCTTGCCGAGTATTTCGCCAGCGTCGGCGCCGAAGAACACGCGTCCCTGCCCCTTGAAGTGCATCAGTTCAAGAAGATGGATGTTGTACACTTCGACAATTTCGCTGCTGTTGGTGTTCGGAGAACGCCCCACGCCAATCGGTCCTTCGGGCGCATCAGGAGCGCATACGCTTGGCAAGCCATTCCGTATGCCGCTGACGGTGTCCTTGGACAAGTCGGGCATGCCATCAGGACCGTCTACCAATGGATTTGGAAATGCGTATCCTCTGAAGCCATTCGGCAACAGTATCCGTCCGCGCGCAATATCTACGGACTCCTCTGTCGCATGACTGAACATCCTGCGCATCAGTGCCGGCATCGTTTTGCTCTCATGGCCCAGATGAATGGCTCGGATCAACGGCCAGACCGGCTTATCCGTGTCGGCAGCCGAATCGACCGCCTTGACTGTTGCGGCGAAGTCAGAGATGATTGCGTCCTCATCGTCGCCCGAGTACAACTCGGCTAACTCGTCCATGCGATTCAACCCTGCCTTAACAGCCAGATGCTCCTCGTACAGACCTGTGTTGGTCATGGTTTGCAGATCCATTTTGAACGGATGCAATCCTGTGTGGGAGAGCACGCCGAAGTAGACGCTGCGATCCTCGCCGGCGAAGACAACTTCTTTCTTCGAGTCATAGATAACCAGGTCGTACATCCAGACCTGTGGGTTGTCGTGAGCGATGCCTTTGCCTTGTCCCCACGGTCCGCCGAAGGTGGCAGTGGCTCCGTCAAAGCCGGGAATCCTGCAGATGCAGGAGCCATCCTTGAGCGCGCGTTGCCGCTCATCGAGTTCGTTCATATCAAAGTCAAGAACGCTGAAGAGCCTCCCGTCTTCCATCTGAACTGCATACTGCATTCCTAGTGGCGACGCGGCCCGGTCAATGACGCGGCCCCTCAACATCAATGAATGTGCGGCAAAGAATCTGCGCACCCGCTTGGCCGCCTTCGAATCGCTGGAGATTGAAATTCCCAGATCGTTCAGGCTGTGGATGCTGCTCTTGGCATCGACGAAGAGCATAAGGCCCGTGTCCGCTACCTGACCATAAATGCAGCGAAAGCGTTTATCATTGTCGGTCCAACCGCGAGAGAGATGCTCGACCACTCTCCGCGTCTCTTCGCGGGCAGCCTTGCTGCCACCCTCAAAGGTGACGAGGCCATACTCGACACCAGCAGGCATGCGATCGTCGAGGATCTGGCGACTCTCATGCGCCATAAAGTCACGACGCTGGTTATACGGCCTGGACGTGTCCCGATACGGTCGACGAATGACTGGAGTCAACTTTCCGTTGATATCCAGGTGACCATCGAGGACGATATGGAACGCCATATGACTCGGAACATTCCATCCAGGCAGCCTATTATTCTCGTTAGTGCTCAGAGCGTCTGCATTGACGCTCGATAGGTTTGTTTCAGTAAACATAACTACTCCTTCCCCCCTCCACGGGGGCCGGTTAGGTGCGAATAGATTGTGAGTGATCTTGTTCGCAGAACTATAAGGCATGGGCTTCCTGTTGCCAATCAGTTCCCCGCCCCGCTAAGTTGAATTATCTAAGCATCGGCAGAGGCCGTGCCGGCCATCTTACTGTACTGGCTGAACAACGCAGCCAGAATGACTGCTGTGATGACACCGGCAATGACACGAGCGAGGATGTAAGCCAAGACTTCAAGCATCTTGATTCTCCATGTATAGGTCGTATTGCGGGCACAACAAAGGGCATGAGCTTCCTGTTTCCAGTCAGTTCCCATGCCCTATTGAGTTGTTAGGTAGTAACTAGAGGGAGGCAGGAGCCTCAGCCGTCTTTTTGGACAAGAGCCCGGTGAACCGAGTCCATGCTTCCTTGGCTACTGGGATCGCAGTGAGCTGGGTGATGCCAGCACCATAGGCAGTCTTGTCGGCTGCCCACTGGACGCCATCAGCCACCTTGTGAATCCCCTTGGCAAGACGATCACCAACGGCGTGAACGGCGATTGAACTGAATGCTCCGTTGACCATGATGTTCAGGACGGCGATCTGTTCAGGCGTGAGTTGTTTCTTCGTGGTCATTTCATTCTCCTTGTGACAGCCAGTTGTAATTAGCCCCCGGTGGGCTCAAACCAAATGAGCCCTTAACCAAGTCCTACTAGCTACCTGCTCTCTTCATCGCCGAAGCATTTTCTGCTTCGCGCGGAGCGCACTTTGCCCGAGCAGGGGCGGAGAAGCCTCCGGCCTGCTGGGTATCGACATTTCAAGCTGATTCCTTGGAGGGATGCTGTAATTTATGCAGTGCAATATGTAATCAGATTCCAGATGAATCTTTAAATCGTGAAATCGATTCAGGGCACAAACAAAAAAGGCCTCGCATGAGGACCTTCTCTTACGGCCGGAAGATGTTTGCGGATGAAGATGTTTGCGGATCTTGTTAGAAGTCTTCTATTTAAAACATTGCCTCCTTGAACCACAATGTGGCTTGAATTGAGCCTTGTCTCCTACGAACGAACCATGTACGTCAGGCGCGCTTGTCGACTTCAGAGTAGGCTCATCCAGGCATGCATCGCCGCTCTGACTGCATACACCGCAGCGATACGGGGCATTCGTTTCCAGTGCCAGACGGATCCGCGTTGCCCACCGTTCGAGTGCCCTGCGCCCCGGCATTTATGCAGCCTTATCGATCAGGCTGGACCATGATGGCATGTCAACTTGGAGGCTGGCCTGAGCTGCCGCTAGTTGATCGCATCGCTCGTTGTCAAGGTGCCCTGAGTGCCCTTTGATCCACTGCCCTCTTACGATGTGCGTTGTGGCGAGCTGATCAAGTTCTTCCCACAGATCGGAGTTAGCAAGCGGATAAGTTGTCGCCTTTCGCCGTCGAGTCCATCCATTCACACGCCACTTGTGCCGCCAGGAAGTGATGCCGTCCAGCATGTATTGGCTGTCCGATATGAGCAGCACTTCGCAGGGTTCCCGAAGGGCCTTGAGGCCCTCAATGGCCGCCTGGATCTCCATCCTGTTGTTTGTGGTGTCTGGAATGCCACCCGCACGCTCTATACTGGCCTGCCCGTAGCGCAGAATGTAAGCCCAGCCGCCAGGGCCGGGATTGTTGACGCAAGCGCCGTCGGTGATGAGAGTGACTTGCTTCATGTTTACATTCTCTTCTTGTTCAACCCGCTGGTGCTCGAGTCTTTGCCCGATGCACCGCAGCTCACACTGGCCGAGTAGACTGCTTTGAAAAGTACTTAGAGGTAAGAGTAGCTAAGTGCTTTACTTTGACTATACTCAAATGTTTGAGTATATCCGGGTACTTAAAGGATGAGGGTGGTGAATTGGGAGAATGCCTCAGCTAACCCGTTCTTATCACATTCAAGCGATAAGCTTCGACGTTTACTACTTCGTTGAGGGTGGCGGTTCCCTTTCGGAAACCCCATGGATGAGTCACGGAGCCATGGTCGGCATTTCTCGCATCGTCTAATGCTGTACCCCTGCCGTGGAGCCTGATTGCTGATCACCCGATTGTTTGGCATCCATGGTGGCACGGATGTTGGTCTACGATGTCAGGTGAGGTTTGCAACTGGCTGCGCCGTCGAATGCTTACGCTGCGGGTTTTCTCTCCCGCCTAGTCTGTCCGGTTCACTCCGGACAAATCAACCTCTAACCCACCGCGACGATTCCTCGCCGATTTCTACAGTTTGAGTGTCAGCCCTTTTCATCGGGATCATCTCAGGAGACCGGGGAGGCTGCCACGCCGGACCGGTTCCGTCTTTCATGTTCAATACTGCCTGAAGCCTTCGATTTACCAAAGCTACCGAATGACAATTGCCTGTAACTTTCTAATTCCGAGAAATGAGTACGATCCGTATTTGGCGGCGCAGTCGAGTCAAACTTTGAAAAGCTCTGCACCGCCTCCATACATTTAGCTGATATCGACCTGATTTTTACAGTTGTTAATCGGCGACTCGTCTTCTGGATAAGGCGGCTCAGACCCTGGACGGCGCAAGGCCAACCCCGCTAGCGCTCCAGCCGCACGGCACCAGCCGAATCTCGGTTCATACTCTAGAATTTTCTCCGGCCCGGCTCAGGCCCTTTAGCGGCCTGCTCCCAGCGGCCTTGAGACCAGCGGCACTGTCCATATTCATTGGACTACTCAGCAACATAGTAAAGGCGCCGATAGAGGATAGGGCAGCGTCCGCTGTGAGACCCAGGGGTCCGGGCTCGTTCCTGAATCCTTCAAGCCAATACACGAAGCACTTGTACTCCTTGATTGGCAGTCCGTTTGGTGAGGCATGGATAGCTTTTCGCTTCGCGCTCGGCTTCCACGGGGCTTTCGCCGGCTTTGGCACAACTAATTGGGCTTGCCTCTTAAACAGGGTCACAAGTTTTGTATCAGGAAGTCTCTTAATCTGGACCATGCGGGGGACTTGGTTCCCTGGCGAAGTGATTCTCACCTTCACTTTGCGGGGGACTTGGTTCTCTGGCGGAGTGATTCTCACCTTCACTTTGCGTTCGGCATTTGTAGGTGTGGCGATGGCATGCTTAGTTTTGGTTGCTCCACTGACTGGTTTCTTCGTTGGCATCTTTCCTCTTACGCCAGATTTCCGCTCTGGCTAACGGCTAGGGTTTGACCCGAAGTGTATCAGACAAAACAGGAAGTCTTTTCACCGCGCGCCCGAGGGCGGCTGGTGGCCGCCCCTTTCGCGTCTGTGGTCATGCTGCCGACCGTTCCCTCGCCGGATCGCTCCAGCAGAGAACCGGTCCCGTTGACACGGCCTCTTTCTCGTCTTCGTCTTCGTCCTCGTCCTCATCCTCGTCGGGCTCGTCGGTCACGCCGATCCGGAGCGCAGCCTCGATGCCATTGAGGAATCCAAGGCGCTTGCGGAGAAGGCTGCGCCAATATGCGCGCTCACCGCGCCTCAGAGTGCCGCTCGGTGCAGTACAGTAGCTCTCGAGCCTCGACTCGGTGACCTTGCGATCCTCCAAGAGCGCCGCCAGCGCCTGGCCTTCCCCCACGCACCTTGCGAAATGGATGAAAATATCCCTCAAGGTATCTTCCGCCATGATGACTTGCAGAGTTTTTGCCATTATGCTGCCTCCTGATAGCGCGCCACTGCGCGCCGGTTCTTTTTGTTGAGGTGAAAGAGGATACCCCTCTTGGCCCCAATGCGGTTCACTGTGGCATCCAGGGCCTGTTCGCGTTGGGTTTCCGTCAGGCCGCTGAAGATTCGATTGAGGCTGGCAACGGCCTTGTCCACCGCCGTGTCGAAGGTGTACCGGACCGGCAGTCTGAACATCTTGCCGGCAGAGCTGGTTTGTACGGATTCCGGACCATCAGTATCCCTGTCCTCTTCTCTGGATGCCCCCAAAAGGTCGTAAGACGTTTGCCGTCGCAAGTTGACGATTCGGCAAAACTGCGACCATTGCCGCCTCGGACCATAAATGGATTTGAAACCGGCGACGATCTTGGCACGCTCACGGCGGGTCAGAAAAAGGGTGTGTTCCGCATCGATCAACTGCCCCCGCAGCTTGAGTTCGACCCGCGCTTCCTCCGGCTCTAGCCCGCCGGCCAACCTGGCCAGTGCGTCGGCCAGCCTTGTCAGTTCACCTTCGTCCCGCCCGGCGATCTCGCGTTCTTCCTCCTCAGATGGCCGCCGGGGCACCGCGAAGAGTTTGCTCTGCGTCGTCATACCGCCGCCGCCCTCGTCGGTTTCGCCGTGCTGGTTCCATAGTTGAGGAGGGCGTTGCGGATGGTGGCTGGGTCCTCAACAAGCCTGTCGAGTACCCGGTCGAGCAGGGCCGCCTGTGCCTCCTTTTCCTTCCGCGCCGCGAGGTAAAACTTCACGACCTCGCAGTGGACCCTCCATGCCAAATCATCATCGAAAGGCATGATGATCTTCAGATAGCCGGCCCTGGTGAAGAGGTATTCGCCGCATTCCATGGAGAAAAAGTCGATGCCCTCTGCGAACTGCTCGTGATTCTGTCCGAAACTCTCAGCTGCCGTGCCCTCCGGCACTCCGTGACGCGCGTCAATCGTGGCAAGCGTGACCATGGGTTGCTCTCTGTATTCATCAGTTTGTTTCAGCATGCGTTCCTTCCAGATCCTCTCCAGTTCAGGTATCAGCCAGTCGAGCTTGGCCATGTGCTTCTGCAGCGCTTCGCTCTCTGCTTGGGCAATAATCCGCTGCACCGAGGATCCAGAAGAACAACATTCCTTCCGCACAGTTCAACCACCAACGAGATCGCTTCTGTCAGCGCGGTCATACGCTTTATTCCAATAGTTCCTTGTCGAGTAGATCCTGAACTTCTTTGTGCACTTCATACATTGCTTGAACCCTAAGAAACTGGTTCAGGGCCACCCCGCGTTGCGCGTAAAGACCAGCCACAACGACTCGACGTATATCTGCTTCATCGTCACTTCGCGATGCCTTGCTCAACACGTCGAGAGCCCCATCCATAATTGTCATATCGCCGGATATTTTAACTGCCTTCGCTTTCTTCATCTCCGAAGATTATGCAAACTGGAAAGACGTTTCTATCAGGTAAAGACCCTAGCCTGCATTGATATTAGCGACGCATTTCATGAGCAGCCCCGCGCTAAATAATCGCAGTGCGCACAGTATCTATCCAAGAATGTCCACACTGACGTACGAGCTGCAGGCACCGCAGGTAATACCATGCCAGACGTTTCTGTAGCCCGTACCCCAGTCACTGTACACCTGTGACCTCATTCTTAGTGGGTAACTGGGTTCCTGCTCCCGATTACTTGTGGGACAGGGAATTGCAATGGACTACGACGTTCGGGGCTTACCGGAAGATACTTTGACCCAACATCTCGCTTCTTCATCGAACCATAGATCGCTTCGACATCGGCTTTGAACCGCCGGGTGGCGAATGGCAAGCGTAGAGAAGTGTCTTTCAGGAACTCAACCACTACTGATGAAACATCAATCAGTTGTGCCGCCAGTTTCGCTTCGGCACCAACGGGCGGGAACTTCGCGAGTTCGGCCAATGCTGCATCCAAATGATCAGATGAGGCCTTGAGGTCTTCCACAAGTTGCTGCTGCAGCGTGACCGACATGTTCTTGATGAGCGTTACAACCTTGCTTGCCTCAGCACCGCTAGGTGTATCTGTCGATGCGATGCCAAGCAACCATTTAAGCGCTGTGTTTGACTCTTCGATGCCTGAGCTGGCTCAGCAAAA
>Ga0302319_10010658_pt1 | contig 17504 bp, 18 predicted proteins | sample Bog_T0_2_FD_203319 | JGI IMG/M metagenome (GOLD analysis project Ga0302319, IMG submission 203319) | Peat permafrost microbial communities from Stordalen Mire near Abisko, Sweden - Bog_T0_2 | ecosystem: Environmental > Terrestrial > Soil > Wetlands > Peat | place: Sweden: Abisko, Stordalen Mire...
TCGCGGATGCACCCCGCCTGACCGCGGCAAGCCGCCGATGGAGACCACTCCACAAAGTGAATTCCAACCGGGTAGGCTGTCTGCAACAGGCGAACTAGCCAAGGAAAAGAGCCGACGCCCCGGCGGGGCATCATCGGAAGCGCGCCTGCTGAGCCGCACGACCCCGGGTGTGCCTTTGTGGCCACACTTGGGGGTCATTCCGAAAAAATTTCATCGGATTGCCCTGGGTCGCATCGGGCGTTCATATGACAAATTGCCCTGTGAACCCAGTGATGCCAGCCGTCGGCAGACGCATGCGTCCGCTGCCCGTATGGGATCCACGTGATGGGCGGAACCATTCCTGGTTGATTGCTTCTCATTGGCTGGCTTGGGCTGCACATCGCCCGGCGGCGATTGGCATGGCAGCTACGCGGCCAAGCTTCCGGATGGCGATCCTCATGAAGGCGGACGGCATGAGGGAGGCGAGCACCCACATTTTCCGTCAGATCCGGAATCCGGCGTTGTCCCCTTCGTTGTTGACGCCATCAAGTTTGGTGCCCACGCCCCAACGCAAGCCCAGACCCAAGCGATCAGGCCCCACTGCCCGTGATGGGTGTTGCCATTCCGGGCAGATTGCCCGTCCTCGGATGGCCGGGGTGGCGGCTCGCACGGCACCGGGCGGCGTAGCTGCTGCGCGGCCGCTTCCGGCCGACGGCTATCCGGAAGCCGGCCCCATCGGACAGGACGCCACCCCCTTGGCGGAAGTCAATTACGCCGGGCACCTCCGTCAGGCCGACGGCATCAGGGAAGGGCGACTGCCTGCGCATCAGTATTTCCTTTGTGGTTGAAACCAGCCTCCATGCCGGCGTGGCCGCAGGGCTCCTGAACCCAAGGAAATCCGATTTCCCGACAATGGGACCACCTTGGGAGGCCGTTCGCCACGGGCCGGCCAATCCCCCCCCCGGACCGAAGCCCCATCCCGCGAGGCGGGAAGCCATCCTACCCGCCGGGGGCGACGCCAATTGGGAGCGTACACGTTGACAAATCCAGAGCTTGGCAGATAGTGGCGTCATCGCTTGGCGGAGGCTGCCCATGGACGCCGAAGACTCGGATGTTCGCGACTATGCCGGGGAATCTGTGCGGGATCACGCATTCCAGCGCCTGCCCGGACATGGAGCCGCGCCCGTTCTGGCCAGCGGTGCGTCGCTGGCGGATGCGCTGTTCAACTATTCCACATCGAACGGCAACGTCGTCGAGGGGCTGAACCTGAACGGGCTCGACCTGACAGGCATGACCCTTTGCGGCTGCGTTGTCCGCCACTGCTCATTCGACGGCGCGCTCCTGCACGACGCCAGGATCTCCGGCACGCTGCTCCAGGATGTGTCCTTTGTGGGTGCTGATTTCTCCGCGCAGGCGGATCTGGATGCGCTTCGCACGAGCTTCTATCGGTGCAAGTTCATGTGGGTCCGGGGCGGGCGGGCGGACTTCACCGAAGTAAAGTTCAAAAACTGCTCGTTCCAGTTCTCCGCGTTCAGGGATTGCAGCTTCAAACGGGCGCTTATCGAGGGGAGCGACATCATCTCCGATCCGGACTGGGAGCCCAGCGACTTCACCGGATCGGTGTTCGACGGCGCCTCTGTCCGGGCCAGCGTGATCGCCCATGCCGACATGGCGCGGACCTCATGGAAGGGGGCTGAGGTCTTTCTTTCGGACTTCGCCCGCCATGGCGACGGGAAAGCCAGCATCATGCGCTACGTCAACCTTGACGGTGCAGTATTCGGCAAGACCGTGTTCCGCCTGGCGAAGGACACCTCGCTGCTGGAGCTTGGCTCGGCCGACCCGTCCGGCCTCAGGCTGCTCCGGGCGGACGCCCTGTGGCCAAGCGACGCCATCGTCAGGGGCGGCGTGCGGAGGTCGGCCGCCGGTCGCCTGGCCGAAGCCTTTCGGCACCGCCTTGGCGGCCGCGCGAACCTGGGGGCGCCTTGGCATGGCGCCGTCGCGGGGACGATGGCCGATCTGGAGGAGGAGTGGCTGGCAAAGGGCGCGATGGCGGCAGCGCCCGACTGAACCCGCCTTGCTTGCATCGGGGCTGACGACAGTTCCGCGATAGATGATCAAATCTGATCATTCTGGCATGATATTTGGCAGGCGCGGCCGTTCTGGGATCATCTCGATTTGCGGCATTATGGAGCAAATGCCCCGGGGCATTTTGGCCGCGGGGCAACCGCCTTCGTCACGGCCGCACCCGCGGGTTCCCGCCGTGAACGATTCAGTGCCGCCTATGACCGCACCTGGAACACGAGACTCCAGCGACGATCCTCACATTTCGGGACGGCGAGGGGCTGAGGCGGCGTCTGGGCCTGCATCCATGATGCTGTCGATGCGCTCGAAAAGTTCCTTTTGCATGCCGATCGGGAGCATCGAAACGCGTGGCAACAGCTTCTCAAAGGCAAACTGCCCGGTGAACTCCACATCCGAACGGATCCCCATGGCGGTCCGAAGATCTGGGGTCATCACGGCGCGGAACGCCGACCGGAAGGCGGGGAGGACCTCGCCGAGGTAATCCCGTGGCGTCGCCGCTTCTCCGGGCTTGGCGACTCCACCCGGGCGAGGCGGAGCCACGCGTTCGGCGACAATTTCCCAGGTGGCATCGAATGCAGCCCGGTCGATCCCCGTGACCGAGCCGTCACCGTTCCGCTTCAGAACGGCACCGGCCGCCAGGAATTGATGTTGGTCCGGCCCCCAGGCATCCCTGATGCAAGAAGGGCGATCGACAGCTCCAAGTCGCAGCCGGAAGCTGGTGCCGTTCTTCACGATAACACCGCCCAGACTGTCGTCCAGGCGCACCGTGACGTAGCCATTCCTGGCGATCTGCGATGCCTGCCACCGGGTGCCGTCTGGACTGCCTGGCACGTAGACGTCGGCCGGATTGTGAAGATTGACGAAAATTGCATCGCCAGACTTGGCCACGTAGACGCTTTCGATGCGGCCGTCCGGTGCCTTCGTCTCAATGCGCTCGCCGCCCTTCGCCTCCTTGACCAAAGTCTCAGCGGACTTTCTGCCCAAGGCCGCCAAATCGAAGTTTACCCGCGAGGTGTCGATAACCGCGCACTCAATGCCGTCCGGCGAGATCGCGGTTTCGCCCGTGTAGATGCCCATTGGCCTGTCCTCAAATCACGATAGGTCACCCTCCGCTTTCTCGATGAAAGGCACAACCCGCTTGTCGCACGGCTGAGGCGCGGCGGAGTTCACGAACGGAATACGGCGAGCGCCCGGACGAACTCTACGCGCGGGCGGAACTCGCGGTGCTCCGTACGCGGATGCTGTTCGCCGCCGCACGCGACGGCGGCGCGCTTTCCATGGGGTTGGGACAGATCAGGAAGCTACTCGGAGTCACCCAGGTCGAACTTGCAACCGCCCTCTCTCTGACCCAGACGAACATCTCGCGGCTGGAAAGCCGGAGCAATATCACGCTCGGCTCGCTGCGTTCCGTCATCGAGGCGATGGGTGGATCCGTGGATCTGCGGGTGCGCTTCCCGTCACTCGACGTGCCGATCGCGCTTCCGGAACACGATGGAGATTGGAAGGGTGAACCTGGAGATGCTGGTCGTCGTGCGCGCGGGAGGGCACGGAACGTGTCCAGGTGTCACGCGGTGGGTGTCTTGGCTACCATGTCTATTGGTTCCGACCGGCGTCCTCCGGCCAGCCGCCCTGCGCGTGATCCGAGGGGTGCCGCCGCCGCGGACGACGTCCCTGTGTTGACCGATCTGCTGGGCCGCCGCGCCGTGAGGGTGTCCGATGTCGGATGTGCCGCCAGGGAATCACGCCGCTGGGGTCTGATCGCCGATCTCGTCCAATCGGCGATGTGCCTGGCTTGCCGACTGCCCGACGCTCAGAATCTGGTTCGCCAACAGCAGTTGCTCGGACGCATAGCCACGCACGGTGCCTTCCAAGCTGCCCATCCGAGCTTCCAGGCTGACCATCCCCGCCTCGATCCGATCCATGCGGGCTCGCATATCGCCAAATTGCAGCGCGAACATGCGCGTCATGCTGCCAATCGTCTCGACCAGAGAGTCCATCTGTCGGCCGAGTCGATTGATCCGTTCCAGCGTTAGCTGGGTGGGTTCGTCTGGCATCGTTGTCTCGAATGTTAGGCGGATCTCGTTGCGATTTTGGCAGGCTGACGTGGCCGTGCACGCCAGTCGTCCGGCGGAGGGTGGGCATCAAGCCATATATCCGCCGCGTCAAGCCAGCGAAGCACCGTGGCTGGCGTTCTTGCCGCTCCGGATTCCCACTCGCGGACCAACGCCTCGTCGCACCCGAGGAAGCGGGCCAGGGCAGCGCGGGTCCACTGCATGCGGCATCGGACCCGGCTGATGCGATCCGGGAGGGCTCCGTCGCCCGCTGGATCCGGCTTGTGCCCGACGGTGCCTGTATCTGCCTGCATCTCGAACTCCGAAATTCGCGGGCTATCATCCTCCGTGTTTCCCGGAGGAGTCAAGTGCTGTTTTTGGCGATGCGCTCCGCTTTTCCCCTTGCCTGTGATGGGGGGACCATCCCCGGCGGGTTGCTTGTCCTCGAATGGCTGGGGCGGCGCCTCACGCGGCGGCGGAAGGCGCAGCTGTTGCGCGGCCACCTTCCGGATGGCAACCGTCCGGAAGGTGGCCGGCATCGGGCAGGGCGCCGCCCATACGTATCTGGATTTCCCCGGGACCGGGAACGAAATCCATCCGGCAGAAGAGGTCCGCCGCCGCTGCCGCCTTCCTCGCCATGCGGCCATGTTCCCCCACGCTGGAAGCTCTCCCGCCAGCCCGCGGCTTACCGCCGACACCCCGGTTGCCCTCGGCGGAAGCAGCCGCATCCCCGGTGTCCAGGATTGCCACAGCCGTCCGCAGATTGCCGTGCACGGCGGCGATGTCCATGATTCCGGCTGATGGCCGGCGGCGGCCGGGATGAGGCCATCTGCCCGTGCGGACCGCTTCAATCGAGGGTGTCCGCCGCGGGCATCAGGATTTCCTTGGTTTACCGATGAAATCCGTCATGCCGGGGATCGCCGCAGTGGCATGATGATGGCCTCCGCAGCGGAGGAGGCCCGGACGAACGGGAAACAATGGGACGAAGCCGACCGGCATCAACGAAGATATCGGCGAGTGTTGAGAGACCGGGCAATTTGACGGCTTTCCGGCCACGCCTGACGGATGGCACCCTGCCGGACGCCGCGGTTGTCCTGATCGGGCTGAAAGGGCGCTTCGCCCAGCCGCGGCAACCGCGGCTGCTGCGCGGCCATCTGCCGGATGATGGACGGCCGCCGTCGGGGAAGCCACCACCCATGCGGCGCATCGGATTTCCAACGCCTCGGGGGGAAATCCGCCCCCCGGGAGGGCTGCCGCCAGAGCCGAAGTCAGCCTGCGGCCAGCCACGCGTTCCGCTGGCCCTGAAGCAGCCCTTCCGGCGCCTGTGCTCACCGTTGGAGCTGGTGGCATCCCGCAGGTCCTCCCGCAGGCGTTTGGCGAGGAACCCGCCAGTCCCGCTGGGGGGGCAGCCGCGGTCGAAAGGGATGCCGTCATTGTTCTGGCAGGCTCGCCCGGCTGACGCCATCTTCCTGGGCCGCGCACCCCGCAAAGGCGGGATATTCATCGGTCCCGCGGTCATCCTTCCCCTCGCGGGCGACAATCGCCAGTCGCGGACATGTGAACGCGCCTTCTTTGCGCCCGCGGCCCCCCGCAGAACCGGAGGCCCCGTCCCGGACTGCGGCACCACCAGCCCGAAAGGCCAAGGCCCGGAAATAACAAGGAAAACCACATGGCCAGAAGCACCCCTGACGCTGCGGTGGCAACCCGGTCATTTGCAATGCTGTATGCAACGGTAACGGTGTCCAGACAGGAGTTTCTCCGATGCCGGTCCCCGATGCCGCAGGACAGGCGCAGGCATGCCAGCGCCACCCCGCATTTTCGAACAACCGCGAAAAGCCGGTCCAGGTTCCCGGACTGGGCACCTTCGCTTTCCAATTGATCGGAGGCCGCGGCTGGGGCTGCCCGACGGGGCTTGACGTCTTTTTCCTTCCGGAAGGCGCCGCCGAGCCGTCCTGCGGCCGCATGCGCTTCCACGCCGCAATCGGCCCGGACTACAGGGTCACATGGAATCCCGGCGGGAACACGCTGGATGCTGGCGGCCAGGACGGAGCCTTGGAGGAAATGGCCCTGGAGGCCGCCGCCGGGTTGGTGGACACCCTGCATCTGAGGTCGGAATCCAGCTGGGCCTTCCACGTGGTCGACGCGGCAACCACGGAAATCCGGACGACGCAAAAGGTCCTGGGCGACATGGCAGGCAGCGTCAGGCACCTGGCCGGTGTGCTGGCACGCAGGCCGAACAGCGTCGATGAGCCCGAGGAGGTCATGCGCACTCTGGTTCACAAGCAAAGCCGCCTGAGGACAGCGGAAGAGCGGATGTCGCCGCGTCTGGACACACTCCGGGCCATGGTTGCGGCGTGCGACGACTGGAGCCGCAAGCGCCACACCGGGCTCTGCGGGTCGATCCGCGACATCATTCTCCGTGCCCTGGACGCTGACCCGGCACCGGTGCTGGCCGCGCCGGCTTTTGCCCGCTAAGGCCGCCAGCGCGCTGCCTGACGCCGGGAAGCATACAGCCGCATGCGCGCTGGCGTCAGGTGGAGCCTTCCAGGCTACGAAAAGAAAACCAGGGGATAAAGCCTCTTGGCCCCCAGCCTGTCCGTGGCTTATCATCATGAAGCGCCCGGCCATCCCCGGCTGGCGCTTGTGCTTGCCGCACGCGGCCGAAAGAACTCCGATGACAAATATCATGAAGGTCCTCCCGGCGGATGGCGCGGATGCGCCCATGTCCAGCCTGCCCGACGGCGGCTGCGGACCGGTGCCGGACGGCGCGGGCAGCCAGGCCGCGGCGGCCGGTTCCGTGGTGACGGCCCAGACGCCTGCGTCCGGGGACCCGCTATGGTACAAGGACGCGGTCATCTACCAGGTCCACGTCAAGTCATTCTTTGATTCCAACGGTGACGGGGTTGGCGATTTCCCGGGGCTTGTCTCCAAGCTGGACTACATCGCCGGGCTCGGGGTGGACACGATCTGGCTGCTGCCGTTCTACCCGTCGCCGCGCCGGGATGACGGCTACGACATCGCCGACTACAAGGGCGTGCATCCGGACTACGGCACACTGGATGACGTGAAGGCATTCATCGCCGCGGTGCACGCGCGCGGCATGCGGGTGATCACGGAGCTGGTGATGAACCACACCTCGGACCAGCATCCATGGTTCCAGCGCGCCCGCAACGCCGAGCCCGGATCGGCCTGGCGCGACTACTACGTCTGGTCGGACGACGACCGGAAATACGGCGGCACCAGGATTATATTCACCGACACCGAGCGGTCCAACTGGACCTGGGACCCGGTCGCCAAGGCATACTACTGGCACCGCTTCTTTTCCCACCAGCCCGACCTGAACTTCGACAATCCCCAGGTCATGAAGGAAATGCTCGGGGTCCTGCACTGCTGGCTGGAAATGGGCGTGGACGGCCTGCGGCTGGATGCGGTGCCCTACCTGATCGAGCGCGACGGCACCAACAACGAGAACCTGCCGGAAACACACGACGCCCTGAAGCGCGTCCGTGCCGAGATGAACACGCATTTCGGCGACCGGATGCTGCTCGCGGAAGCCAACCAGTGGCCAGAGGACACCAAGGACTACTTCGGCGACGGCGACGAGTGCCACATGGCATTCAACTTCCCGCTGATGCCGCGCATGTACATGGCCATCGCGCGGGAGGACCGCTTCCCGATCAGTGACATCCTGCGCCAGATACCGGAAATTCCGGAGAGCTGTCAGTGGGCGGTCTTCCTGCGCAACCACGACGAGCTGACCCTGGAGATGGTCACCGCCAGTGAGCGTGAGTTCCTGTGGGACACCTACGCACCCGACCGGCGCGCGCGGATCAACGTCGGGATCCGCCGCCGGCTGGCCCCGCTGCTGGAAAACGACCGCCGTCGGATCGAGCTGCTGAACTGCCTGCTGTTCTCGATGCGCGGCACGCCTGTGATCTACTATGGCGACGAGATCGGCATGGGCGACAACATCAACCTCGGCGACCGGGACGGGGTGCGCACCCCGATGCAGTGGTCTCCCGACCGCAACGGCGGATTCTCCAGCGCCGACTACGCGCGGTGCGTCCTGCCCGCCATCATGGATCCGCTGTACGGTTTCGGGTCGGTCAACGTCGAATCCCAGCAGCGCGAGCCGTACTCGCTGCTGAACTGGACCCGGCGCACCCTGGCGGTGCGCCGCCAGCACAAGGCGTTCGGCCGCGGCACGCTCCGCCTGCTCTATCCGGAGAACCGCAAAATCCTGGCTTACCTGCGCGAGCATGAGGGCACCACCATCCTCTGTGTGGCGAACCTTTCCCGGACTCCGCAGGCGACGGAACTCGGCCTCGCCGAATTCGCGGGGCGCGTGCCCGTTGAACTGGGTGGCGGGTCGGTGTTTCCGCCGATCGGGCAATCCGGCTACCCGCTGACGCTGCCGCCGTTCGGGTTCTACTGGTTCTCCCTGCCGGAGGCAGCCGCTGGCCGGACGGAAGGCCCGGCACCAGCGCCCCTGCCGGAGCTGCGGACAGTCGTCATGCGTGGTGACCTGGCCGGGTCGCTGGCGGCATGGCAGGACATGGTGGAAAACGAGGTGCTGCCGCCCTGGCTTGCGCAGCGCCGCTGGTTCGCCGCCAAGGACCTGGAACTGCAGGACGTGCGGATCGCGTCGCTCACGCCGCTGCCGGACACGGAGATCGTGCTGGCGGAGGTCGAAACCGACACCCTCTCCGGCACCTCGCGCTGGCTGCTGCCGATGGCCGCTATGTGGGAAGATCACCAGGCGGACGGGTCGGCCCCGGCACAGCCCGCGATCGCGCGGGTGCGCCGCGGGCCGAGTGCAGGCCTGCTGTCCGACGGCTTTGCGCTGCCGGAATTCGCGCACACGGTCATCGCCGGGTTCGCCGCCAGCGCATCGGTGCCAGCGCGTGACGGAGAAATCAGGTTCGAACCGACACCTGCGCTCCATGAGGCCGGCGTGCAGCCCGGCGCCGAAGTGACCTGTCTGGCGGCGGAGCAGTCCAACAGCTCCGTGATCATTGGGCACACCGCGGTCCTGAAGCTCTTCCGCCGGATCACCGACGGGCCTCACCCGGAAGCCGAGATGAGCCGTTATCTGACTGCGCAGGGTTTTGCCAACACGCCGCCCCTTCTGGGCGAGATGGTGCGGGTCGGCGCGGACGGCACACGGCATACGCTGGCCGTCGCCCACGGGTTCGTTGCCAACCAGGGGGATGCCTGGAACTGGACGCTTGATCTGCTGATGCGCGGGCTGTCCGGCCTGGCCTGCGGCGCGTGCGCCGGGGCGGATGCCGTGCTGCACCGGGACTACGCCAGGTTCGCCCGTCTGATGGGCCAGAGGATTGCGGAAATGCACGCCATTCTGGCCCGGCCTTCGGAGGATCCTGCCTTCGCGCCAGAACGGGCGGGGACTGACACCGTGGCACAGTGGGCGGCGCAGGCAGGAGCGCAGCTCGGGGCCGCGTCCGGAGCGCTCGGCGCGCGAAGGGGATGGGACCGCGGCGCCCTGGAAGACGCAAGCACGTTCACGGCCGCTATCGGTTACCTGTCCGGGCGTATCCCGGCGCTGGCAGCAGCGGCCGTCGGCACGCAGATCACGAGAATCCATGGGGACCTGCATCTCGGCCAGCTTCTGGTGGCAGACGGCGATGTGCACATCATCGACTTCGAGGGCGAGCCTTCCAGGCCGGCGTCGGCCAGGCGGGCAAAAAGCCACCGGATGCGCGATGCCGCCGGCATGATCCGCTCGTTCGGCTATGCGGCGGCGGTTGCGCAGCGCCAAAGCGCCGATAGCCACCCCGGTCTGACGGAAGCCATGCGGGACGCCTACCTTGATGGCTTCGTCGCCACCGCCACCGAGGCGTTCCTGTCGGGCTACGGCTCCATGGCCGGCGAAGCGGCTTACCCCGATGCCGCGCTGCTCGACCTCTTTCTTCTCGAGAAGGCAGCATACGAGGTGTGCTATGAGGCCGCCAACCGTCCACACTGGATCGGCGTGCCGCTGCGCGGGCTCGCGCAGATGGCCGGGCGTATGGCGCGCTGACGCCATTCCATCCGGCCTGCCTGGGCATCCAGGCGAGCCGGATGGAATGGATGGGTCGTCCATTGTGCCGCCACCATCCAGTTGCCGAAGCGTGGTGGACCGCCATCGGCCGCTGCTGCAATCCGCAACGGGAGTTTTCGGGATTTCGCTGAGCCGGACTGACCGAACGGCAACTCGTGCAGGGCCTCCTGCACGATCGGCTGGCCCATTGCATCGGACGCGGCACCCGTGCTGTCGGGATGTAGACCCGTATACAACGCCGCTCCCCCCGTCCGCAAGGAATCGCACGCCACGCCGACATGCACGGGCAATTCCGTCACCTTACGAAAAGTCTTGCAATTCGCGTCAGGGCATGCCATTATGATTGCAGGACACACGGTGTCCCGATGTTCCAGTCCCCTTTGAGGGTTCACGGCAACCGCGGCACCGCCGCAGCAAGGAATCCTTCCGATGGGCAGCACGCATCCGAACTCCGAAATCCAGCGCTTCCTCGCCGACGCGCTGGCCGCCCACCACCCCTGCATCGTGCCGCCTGGCGGCGACCGCTGGCTGGCACTGGTCGTCGATGGCCCCCTGCGCGTTGTCATCACGCGCGTTGACAGCGCCGCCGTTGACCCGATTGGGTCGGCGCTGACGGCAATCGATGTCTCGCTCTCAAGTGAGAACATCGATTACGACCGGCTGGAGGACGGCACCGTCGACGAGTCCGAATTTACCTACGGCGAGCAGGACGAACAGGCGTGGGATGTCCATGTCGAGTCGAACCTGGCGGCATGGACCGCCGCCATCGGGGATGCGGTCGCGGCCCCCACCGGGGTGGCCCCGTGAGCCGCAGCCCGCAGCAGGCCAGCCCCCGCACCGTCGAAGTCCGGTGCGGGGCGCAGGCCCTGGCCGAGGGCGCCAGGCTGTTCGGCCTGGCGGCGGCGGACCCCCTCGATCCGGCCGACTATTGGGAAACGCCCGACATCATCCGCGACGCGCTGGCGCGCCTGGCGGATGCGTTCGCCGAGGCGGCGCCGCGCAGCCATGCCCGCCGTGTCATCAAGTCCGCCCAGGTGTGGGCCGCCGAGGCACTGGAAGCGGACTCCCTGGAACCGGGCGGGGAAGGCTGGCAGGCCGCGTCAAATGCCATGCGCTGGCATGCCCGGGAGCTGGACGTGCTGGCGGGCGGCCCGCCGCCCAAGCGTGTCGGCAGGCCGCCCGCGAACGGCATGGCCGCCGTGAGCAATGCCGCGCGCCAGCGGGACTATGAGCGGCGCCAGCGGGAGGCGCGGAGCGCGCTGGCGGCGGCGCTGCTCACGGTTGTCGACGCGGTGCCCGAAGCCCGCACGTTCTTTGCGGCGCTTTATGGCCGCAATGGCGATGTCCGCCGCGGGGTCGAGGCCAGCGCGTCCGATCCGGTGCGCGGCAGGCTGCTGGCGGTCCTGGACGGGCAGCCAGCCGTCCGGAACCGGCAGCAGCCTGGGCAAAGGGAAATCAGCGAATGACCGAAGTCACCCGCATCCTTCTCAGCACTGGGATCTCCGAAACCGAGACCCTGCCCGCCGCCGCCGACAGCAGGATCGCCGAAGCCGTCGCGGCAGGCAGCGGGCCCGCACCGGGGCTTCCGGGGTGGCACCTGGCATTCATCGACATCATGGAGCAAAACCATGAAGCCAGTAGGCCGCGTCCCGTGGGCCACTGCTGTCATCGCGGCCCCATAGAACAATGGCGGAGCCGTTGTGCCGCCATTGCCACTTCTCACCAATCCCGCGGTTCGACCGGTGTGTCAAACGAAACCTTGCGTACGCCGAGGCGCTGGACCGCAATGGCGGCTCCATACTGCCAGATCATGGCCGCCGCGCATTCGTCCTCGCGTTCCCATGCCGCCTCGGGATCGCCGCCGTAACGCCGGAATGCAGAGATCGCCGCTGGGGGGACGGTGACGGCCCGCAGCGCGGCGGTCCTTTCGGCATCCTCATCGGCGAGCTTCGCCTTTCGAGCCCCGTCCTCCTGGGCCAAGGCAGCCGTCTCGGCGACCAGCGCGTCCCAATCGGCATCCGCTACGAGCAACAAGCTGTTGCTGTGGCCAGGCAATGACCCCCACGGCTCGCTCCGCGCCACGATTGCCGTCAGCGATGGGCAGCGGGAATCAACGATGATGCCATTGCAGTCGGGGAGACCAAACTTGACCCAGTCGGCGTAACCAGTCCCCGGGTTGGCATATGCCTCATCAAGTCCCCATTGATCCGGCCACGCCGGACTGTGCCTCAGCACACGACGGACATCCTTGGTTGCACGGATGTCGTCGCAAAGCGCAGCACGATGCGCGTCCCAGGCCTGTTTGGCGTAGGCAGTGCTCTCGGCCAGCCGCTGGGTGACGACAGCGGCTGTATCGGCATCCAGTCCCCGGACAAGCCCGGCCACCCGCGCGTAATGCGCGATGCCATTCCGGCCGCGCCCCCCGGCGTGACTGAGTCCATATAGCCGGAATATCGGGTGCCGTTTGCCTCAACGGTTGCGGCCGCGAGCAACCGTCCGTCCGGCGGCGTCGTGACCTGGAACACGACATCAACACGGGCGCCAGACACGTCCTTGAAGGACATCTCTCCGATCTTGGTTGGCAGATCAGCTGGCATGGCTTCCTCCATCCACTGATGGGGCGCGGGCCACGCGCATCCCCGCCGCGGCCATCCGCTGTGCGGCATCGCCCCCGGTCAGCCACCACCGGTCAACGGCTTCCAGGATGGCCAACCGTTGCGCCATCCCCATAGCGTGGATTCGCGCCGCCAACCCGGCCCGGTCAACCCCGCCGAGCTGGGTGCAAACCCCGGGCTCGGCATCTCCGACCGAGTGGGCAAGCCCATCCAGGACGTTCTCCGGCATCTGCAGCGCGCTGCCGATGCGGGCGCTACGGCTGCGCGGGTTGCCGCCGCGACCGCCGCGCCCCGCCGGAATCCCGGCGAGGCACTCCAGCACGGGCTCATCCGCGTAGATGTTGAGGCTTTCCCGCCGATAGAGCAGATCCTCGATTTTGACCTTTACCGGGCTGCGAACGACAGGCATGTGATTTCCTCCATTTCTGCGGCGGCGGCGCGGTGGGCCGGGCACTTGTCGAGCGTCGGCAGGAAATCCTCGTCGTAGTCGAGCGACCTGTACCTGGACGCCTCGGCGTATCGCCGTCAGCCCAGGCAGACAGAAACAGGCCAATCCAGCGCCAGCCCAGCGCCACGGGTCGTCGACCCGGCCAGTTCGCTCAGACCCGCTTCCGGGTGGCCATCGCGTTGGCAACGGCCACTGCCTGCCGGAGCTGGAAGTCCGTCGCGTCCGGTTTGGCCGGGTCGAACGCCGGGAAACCCTCCGGCGGCCTGTCGGGGATTTCCTTCGCGATCGGCGGGAGGTCGGTACGCACCGGAGCGCTTTGCTGGCCGATGCCGCCCGGGTTGGTCAGCACGTGGTTCAGATCGGATTCCCGCTCGGCACCGAAGCGCCGCGGCTCCTCCCGGCTCTCGGCCACGGTGATGTCGGGCGCGATGCCGAGCGCCTGGATGGAGCGGCCGGACGGCGTGTAGTACCGCGCGGTGGTCAGCCGGATGGCGCCGTTGCCCGGCTCCGGGATCACCGTCTGGACCGAGCCCTTGCCGAAGCTGCGCGTGCCGAGCAGCACCGCACGCTGGTGGTCCTGCAGCGCGCCGGCCACGATTTCAGACGACGATGCCGAGCCGCCATTGATCAGCACCACCAGCGGCAGGCCGCCAAGGATGTCGCCGCCTTTGACACCCCAGCGCTGGTTGTCTTCCGGGTGCCGGGCGCGGGTGGACACGATCTCCCCCCTGTCCAGGAAGTCCGACGAGACAGCGACCGCCTGATCCAGCAGCCCGCCAGGATTGTTGCGCAAATCCAGGATCACCGCCCGCAGCTTGCCGCCTGCCTGCGCCTTCAGTGCACCATATGCCTGCTGGATGCCGGAATCCGCCTTCTCGGTGAACTGCGTCAGGCGGATGTAGCCGATACCGTCAGGCAACAGCCGCGACTTCACCACCTGGATATGGATGACCTCGCGCGTCATCGTCAGGCCGACTGGCTTTTCCACGCCGTCCCGCCTGAGGGTCAGCGTGATCCTGGTGTTCGGCGCGCCGCGCATCCTGTCGACCATGTCGTTGAGCGACAGGCCCTGCACGGTCTTGCCGTCCAGCGCGGTGATGATGTCGCCAGCCTTCACGCCGGCCCTGGCGGCGGGGGTATCATCGATCGGGCTGACCACCTTGGTTAACCCGTTTTCCTGGGTGACCTCCAGACCAAGACCGCCGAACTCTCCCTTGGTCTGCACCTGCATGTTGCGGAAAGCCTTCGCGTTCATGTAGGCGGAATGCGGATCGAGACCGGTGAGCATGCCGTTGAGCGCGTTCTCGATCAGATCCTGGTCGTTCACCGGGTCCACGTAATCGGCGTGCACCCGCTCCAGCACATCACCGAACAGCGTCAGCAGGCGGTAGGTGTCGGGCCGGCCGTCGGTTTCCGCGTAGGCACTGACAACGCCGAGACGCGCTCCAACCAACGGAACAACGGCAATGCCGACGACAAAGGCGGTTCCGATCAACAGGGCGGAGCGGAGACGCCCAGGGCAGCGCGTGGGACGGTTGTCCATGGTCTCATCCTCTGCACCGGCATCAACGGGAAGGGCGCTCTTTCTGCCAACGGCAACCTGGCCCATTAGCGCGCGGCGCGTAAAGCCATCGGCAGCAGCGCCGGCTTCGCCAACTGTCATCGAATACAATGAGGTGCGACTTCCTGGCAAGCATCCTGTGCTCCCGAGCCCGATATCACGCCAAGATCTGGACAGGCTGTCCCGGCTTCACGTCCCCGCCGCCCAAACCGGCCAGGACGGCGCGGCTGCCGCGCCGTCCAAAAGTCGGCTGGCGCTAGCCGTAATGCCGGGCAGGTGTGCCGTTTCCCGGTTCGCAATCACCGGGCGGCGGAGGTTCGCATTCAAAGCACCCGAAGCCTGCCTGGTGCTCGAAGGTCAGCATCCCGCACCGCCGTGACCTCGGGTTCCCGCAGACACCCCAGTCGCTATCCCCTGCGCCACGGTCCGGGTCGTGCAGGGGGTGCCACCAGCGGCAGCCGCCGGAGCAGTCCGCATAGACCGCATTTTCGCTGCGCCACCGGACAACGTCCCCACCGAAAAAATGGTAGTCGGTCGGGAGAATGCGGCACCCCATGGCCAATGCGGCGTGCCGCGTGTCCGGCTGGCGCGTCCACTTCGGCGATGCATCGGCGAGCACGCCGGGGGCGCGCGCCGTCCCGTCCCTGCGGACTGGGACGATCCACTGCATCCCGCCATCGGCGAAGCGCGCCGCCTGGCGCGGCAGGCGCCCGGACGGATCGTCAAGGAAGACCCACCCGTGGAAGGATGCCGCCGGTGTCCGGCACGCCAGGTCCCAAAGGCCATCGCCTGGCAAAGACAGGGAACCATCCGGCAAGCTGACGAGGTCGCCGGAGGTTGCCACGACCCATGCATGTCCGTGCTGCGGATGCGGAAGCCCGTCCGCCAGCAGCGGGACCCATTCATCGTGGCGGCCGCCATCGGCGCCATCCTGGCCCGGCCATGGGGATGGGAAAAACGCGACTGGAACGGGACCGCTTCCGGGCGGTGATGCCCCGGCGTCCCACGCATCATTGGCGCCTGGCCGCACGGCATCCAGCGTCCCGGCGGTGAACAGCAGGGAGAGGTGGACCTTGCGGCTCCGGCTATGGATGCACATGGGTCCAGAGAAGGGGAACGGATCGCCCGGGTCCCCCTCGAAGCGGGGCTCGCCGCATCCGCCGTTGGCCTCCCAAAGACGCCCGCCGGCGTCCAGGCGGAGGGAGGAAAACATCAGGTCGGCGTCGAACGTGAGATAGGAGCCTGGCGACAGGCCTGCCAGCAACCCGGCTTCGACGGCAATGTCAGTGGCGATCGACATCGTTGCTCCCCCTGTGGGCGCCGCCTCCGGGCAGCGCGGCAGCAGAGGCCGCCAACCCGCCGCCCTCCGCGTTCCCCATCAGCTGGATGCCATCCTCCACCCGCAACGTGTAGCATCCTGCCGCGGGAAAGTAACCGTTGGCAGCCAAAGGCAATCCTGGCACCGTCGCGGCAATTGCCGCCGCCACCCATTCGGCTGGCCCGGGCCGGACGGGAGTGCCATGGCGCATCATGGCGGACGCCAGGATGTGGCGGTCGGCATCCGGTCCGACCAGGGTTAGCCCGCCGGAGCGGTTTGGCATGGCCACCCCGGACAATGGCGGACGTCCCAAGTGACCGATGGTGTCCTTCCGCCAGCCAGACCCGTTGCCATGTTCGCCACGGTGTGATGGCCATGGCGGCGCTCCCGCACTTCCACCGGCCCGGCGGCGCGCTTCCGCGGACCATGCCATGTGCCGGATCCGTCCTTGCGTGACTGGCCGCCGGAGCAGCCCTGGGTATTTTCCGAACCATGACGCAGACCCGATCCGTGCCTACGGTGGCTCCTGATCACGAGGTGCAGGAAGGGAAGAAGCTTCATGACCGCTGAGCAGGGCGCCTTGCGCCACCACACATCAGCCGCCGCGCATCACGGCCATGCGGCTGAATTCCACACGGCGGCGTCGCGGCACTATCAGATTGGCAAAGACTACGCCCATGCCGCGCACCAGGCGCTGGTCGCGCATGGCCACGCCATGCTAGCTCTCGAGCATGGGCAGGAGGCACGCGATTGCTACGCCGGGTCGGCCGGCGGCCCCCTGCCTGGATGTGTCGAGCGCGCAAAAATCAGGTCGCCGGAGACATCGCTGACGTCTCCGCCAAGCCTCAGCGAAGCGGAACGGCATACCGCCGCTGCCTGGCATCACGTCGAAGCGTCGCGGCATCATGCGAAGGCATCGACACATTGCGACGCGATACACTACGTGCGGGCCGCCGACGAGACCGAAGCGGCCCTCGGCCACGCCCGGCACGCGCTGCACCACGGCAACGGGGCCGCGATGCGCCATGCCGAACGCGACATCAGCCCGTCAGCGAAGCCCGCCTCCAATGGCGCCATGGACACCATGAACAGCATTCCTGACGCGTCCCATGGGGCGGCCTTTGCGTTCGCCGCGGCCCCTGGCTTGGCAGGGCAGGCTTCCCCGCCGCCGTAACGCCGGGTGGCCTTATCCAACCAGCCGCCGGTGCCGTGCCGTTGCGCAGGCTCAGCCGCCATCGGCAATCGGCTGCCACGCCATCCCGCAGCAGATCTCATTTTGGGAAATCTGCGGATTCAATGCGTTAGGCACACGTGAAAGGTGTGGTGGCTTGCTAGCGTCGGTGCTGGCATGGATGCATGAGCGTTGTAGACACGTTGATCGCCAGCCTG
>Ga0302319_10010661_pt1 | contig 17502 bp, 14 predicted proteins | sample Bog_T0_2_FD_203319 | JGI IMG/M metagenome (GOLD analysis project Ga0302319, IMG submission 203319) | Peat permafrost microbial communities from Stordalen Mire near Abisko, Sweden - Bog_T0_2 | ecosystem: Environmental > Terrestrial > Soil > Wetlands > Peat | place: Sweden: Abisko, Stordalen Mire...
GGGATGGATAGGTACACGTCCAGACTCTCCTGGTCCGGTTCGAAGCGGCCCTCCAAAGCCCTGGGCGCGGGAGCCGGGTCCGATTCGGGGATATCGAAAAGCAGTCCGTCCGGCATTATTCCGGAAACCTCGGCGACTGCGAACGTGCCGTTGGTCAACGCCTGCTGATCGATCCGCAAGCGCTGCACTCCGTAGGGCCGGAAGCTGAGAGCCTGCAGGTGGAATTGCAGGGAGTCTACTAGAAATCGATCCTGAATCTGCAGGTGTTGCGGGTTGAGAAACGTGCCTTTCGCCCAGATGACAGGCTCGAGTAGCGGCATCGGTCTTCACGTTAACAGAATCCTGGTGCGAGAGCAAAGGGAGTAGGAGGATTTGTCGTTCCCAAACCTTTTGCCGAAAATTCTCGCGCCGAGTTGGGAATTTTGGGATAGAATATCATCCGGGATCGAAGCAGGCCTCTTGCATCGGCTAAAGTCTGGTGCTAAAGTCAGGGTTTCTGCCGACAAAGCCCGCGTGCTTACCCTCTGGAGGTTAACGAATGGCCGAGAGTCTTCAACATAAACTGGATCGTGTCCGATCCCCCCGAGTACACATTACCTACGACGTCGAAACTGGCGGAGCGGTGGAACAGAAGGAACTGCCCTTCGTCATGGGCGTGTTCGGCGATTTCACCGGAATGCCGGAAGAGCCGCTTCCTAAGCTGAAAGACCGGAAATTCGTTGAGGTGAACCCCGACAATTTCGATGCCGTTTTATCGGCGATGAAGCCTCACATTGCGTTCTCGGTAGAGAACAAATTGAGCGATGAACCGGAGGCCGGGCAACTGAAGGTCGATCTTCGATTCCGCAGCTTGGACGATTTCGAGCCGACGCAAGTGGCTAAACAGATCCGCCCGCTGAAGGAATTGCTGGACCTGCGGACCAAATTGTCGGATCTTCGCGGCAGCCTGCAGGGAAACGATAAGCTGGACGAGATTCTTCAGAACACCTTGCGCGATCAGGAGAAGCTCGCCAAGCTGAAGACCGAGTTCGCCGGTAAGGGAGGAAGTAATGAGTAGTGAGGCACAAAAGGCGCCGGGCGGCGTGGCGGTCGAGACAACCGCGCAGCGTTCCCTCCTCGACGATATCGTCGACGAAGGGCGGCTGGCGCGCGATCCTGCCGCGCGGGAGTACGGCAAGGATCTGGTAAAAGAGTTCGTTTCGCAGTTCCTCGAAGGATCGATGACCCTTTCGCGGGACTCGGAGGCGATGATCAACGCGCGCATAGCGCAGATCGATCACCTGCTCTCGCTGCAGTTGAATGAAGTGCTGCACCATCCAACCTTTCAAAAGCTGGAGGCGACCTGGCGGGGATTGAAGTACCTGCTGTCCCGCACCGAAACCAGCGTTAATTTGAAGCTGAAGGTTCTGAACTGTTCGAAGAAGGATCTGCTGCGCGACCTGGAGCGAGCTCCCGAGTTCGACCAGAGCGCGATGTTCAAAAAGGTGTACGAAGAAGAATTCGGTATTTTCGGCGGACACCCCTTCGGAGCTTTGATCGGCGACTACGAATTTTCGAAGAGCAACGAGGATATGGCGCTGCTTGAGAAGGTTTCGCAGGTGGCCGCCGCGGCACACGCGCCGTTCATCAGCGCGGTTAGCGCAAACATGATGAACCTGGACAGCTTCACGGAACTGTCGGCCCCGCGCGATCTGGCTAAAATCTTCGATACCACGGAATACGCCAAGTGGAAGTCGTTCCGCAGTTCCGACGACGCCCGCTATGTGGCGTTGACCTGCCCGCATATTCTGATGCGCGATCCTTATGGCAAGGCGACCCGTCCGGTGGACGAATTCGATTACGAAGAGGCCGTCGACGGTACCGACCACCACAAATATCTGTGGGGGAATGCGGCGTGGGCGCTAGGAGCGCGGATCACCGAGTCGTTCGCCAAGTACAACTGGTGCGCGACCATCCGCGGCGTCGAAGGCGGCGGCAAGGTGGAAGGCCTTACGGTCCACAACTTCACCACCGACGACGGCGACATCGCCATGAAATGTCCCACCGAGGCGGCTATTACGGACCGCCGCGAAAAAGAGCTGGCGGACCTGGGATTCGTTCCATTGGTGCATTGCAAGAACACCGATTATGCCGCGTTCTTCAGCGTGCAGTCTGCCCAGAAGCCGAAGAAATACGACACGGACGCAGCCACGGCGAACGCCCGATTGTCCACCAACATGAGCTATATTCTGGCTGTATCGCGCTTCGCCCACTATCTGAAGGCGATGATGCGCGACAAGATCGGTAGTTTCATGAGCCGCGGCCAGTGTGAGGACTTCTTGAATCGTTGGATCCAGCAATATGTCATTGACTCCAGCGCGTCGGCCGAATCGAAGGCGGCGCATCCGCTCTCCGAAGCGCGGGTAGATGTTCTGGACGTTCCTGGTAAGCCTGGGGCCTATCGAGCGGTCGCGTTCCTCAAGCCTCACTTCCAATTGGAAGAACTAACCGTCTCTATGCGCCTGGTGGCCGATCTACCGCCACCTGCCGCGTAACTCCATTCGAGGTATTTAAGTAGAAATATTGTTTTTGTTTAAGGAGCTATCAAGATATGGCGGGAGCAACTGCTGCTGATAATTTTTTGTGGATCCCCGAAGCTGCGAAAGGCGGGCTGCTGACCGGCAAAGCGGCTCAGCCGGAAGGGGAAACTACCGACACATGGTTCTCGGCGAAGAAGGCGTTTGAGGTCTCTTCGTTTGGGTGGGGCGTCGAGCAGGCGGAAACCACTGGGTCGGGTTCCACCGGTTCCGGCGCGGGTAAAGCAAAGTTCAAGGAATTTACGATTTCAAAAGCCGTCGACTTGGCCAGCGTGCCGTTGTTTAACGCATGCACAGCCGGCGCCCACTTTCCGCACGTCTGTGTGGCGTTACGAAAGGCCGGCGGAAGCAATTTGTTGTACTTGCAATATATCTTTACGCAGGTCTTCGTGATCAGCATTCACTGGTCAGGCGGCCAAGGTGAAGACGCGGCGAAGGAAGATATCACCTTCAAGTTCGGCGCGTATAGCATGCAGTACGTTCAGCAGAACGCGGATGGAACCGAAGGCACCAAACAGGAAGGATCCTGGAGCGCGACGCAGAACAAGGATACCGGGAAGGTAACGGGGCTCAGCGATCCTCCCGCCTTCATGCCGGCTTCGCAAGCTTAAATAGCGTAGGAGAAAAACTATATGGCAGCTGATAATTTTATGTGGTTCCCGGAAGCCGCTAAAGGCGGCTTGCTAGCCGGTAAAGCGGCTCAGCCGGCCGGAGAGACAACCGACAAGTGGTTCAAGAAGTACAAAGCGTTTGAACTGCAGGAATTTGAATTTGGGGTCAAGCAGGCGGAAACGACCGGCTCGGCCGCTACCGGCGCCGGCGCCGGCAAGGTAGAGTTCGAAGAGTTCAAAATAAAGAAGTCCGTGGACCTTGGAACAGTGCCGCTCTATCAGGCGTGCGCGGGCGGCGCCCACTTTCCTACCGTCATGATTGCCGTTCGCAAAGCGGGCGGCGCTGGACTGATTTACGTTCAGTTCATGTTCCGCCAAGTCTTCGTGAAGAGTATAGATCACGAGGGCGGTAGCGGCGACGAAGCGCCCAGCGAATCCATCACCTTCAAGTTTGGCGCCATGGGTATCCGTTATGTCCAGCAGCTTGCGGACGGCGGACAGGGAACCAAGATGGAAGGGATGTGGAACTGTACCGAGAACGCGAATACGCTCAACGTAACGGGATTGGGTCCAGCTCCGCCCTACATCCTCAACGTTACAGCGTAGGGGCGGTGGATTCGTAAGCTTCCCATGACTGCCCGAGAGCTTTTTCAAGCCGGCAAGCTTAAGGAAGCGATTCAGTCGTTGGGAAGCGAACTGCGTGACAATCCCATGGACACGCAGCGCCGTACTTTCCTGTATGAATTGCTGTGCTTCTCCGGCGACTACGGTCGCGCGGAGAAGCACCTTAGTTTGCTGGCACAAGCAAGCCCAGACGCTGAAGTTGGCGCGCTCCTTTATCGCTCGGCGATGATGGCCGAACGCAAGCGGGAAGCGTTCTTCGACGCCAGGGAATATCTTAAGCCCGATCAGGAATCCGAGATCAAGCCGCTGGCCGGCACACTGAATGGCGAGCCATTCGAAACTATCGAGGATGCCGATCCCCGTATCGGGCCGCGCCTTGAAGTCTTCGTTGCCGGGGAGTACGTCTGGCTGCCATTCGAGCATTTGGGGTCCTTGACGATGGAACAGCCACGCCGCCTGCGCGACTTGATCTGGTCGAACGCGGTAGTGACAGCCGGTCCGGCTCTGCAAGGCAAGGATTTCGGACAGGTGCTGCTACCGGTGCTGTATCCAGCATCGTGGAAGCACCCTAAAGACTCCGTAAAGTTGGGCCGCGAGACTGAATGGACAACTTCGGAAGCGGATGGTGATATTCCATCCGGGCAAAAGTTGCTTCTGCTGGACGGAGAGAAGGTAGTCCCCTTCCTGGAAATCAGATCACTGGAAATCCAACACGGCGAGCCAGCGCAAGCAGCACCGGTTAATTAGGAGCGATCCGGAATCTCATGCCATTCCGCGCCGATCTTCTCAATCCGATTCCTGGGGATAGCCCCAGCGGCGTTGACCTGAAGTACGATCCCATCACCGACAAGATAAAGGAAGCCCGGCGCGAGGACCTGGACGTACCGCAGGGCGAATGGAAGACCGCCATCAAGACGGCGGATTACAACCAGGTCATTAAGCTCGCCAGCGATGCCCTTGCAAAGAAGGGCAAGGATCTGCAAATTGCCGTCTGGCTGGCGGATGCGCACATTCGGAAAGAGGGCTTCTCCATGCTGGAGCCTGCTTTCCAATTTCTGCAGAATTTGCTCGACCAATACTGGGACACGCTGTATCCAGAGATTGAAGACGGCGACGTCGAAGTCCGCAGCGCGCCCCTGGCGTGGTTTGGAGCGAAACTCGAAGAACCGATCAAATCGCTGCCGCTGACCTCCAGCAAACTGAACTGGACCCAGTATCAGGAATCGCGGCTGGTGGGCTACGAAGCGGACGCCAACACTCCGGACAAGGAAGAAGCTCGCGAGAACCGTATCCGCGAAGGGAAGCTGTCGGCAGAGCTTTTCGATGACGCGGTGACAGGCACGCCGACGTCGTTTTACCTCGATATTTGGAACGCCGTAAAGAAGGCGGAACCGGCGCTCGAATCACTGTCCGAATTCTGCGACGTGAAATTCGGCGAGTTTGCGCCCAGCTTCATCAAGACGCGCAACGCTCTCGAAGGCGTTCACTCGACGGTGGAGAAAATACTTCGGCAGAAGGGTGGGTTCCCCGAAGAGGCGCCCGAGCCCGAGGAGGAACCCGAAGAGGAACTGGCTTCCATAGAAGCCCTGCCCGCCACTCCCGAACCGAGTGCGGCGATGACTTGGGAAGAGATGAGCGGCAGCGTGGAAGAAGCGCCTTCTCGTAAAGGGAGCCGTGACGCCTATGTGCGGCAGATCGTCGATATCTGCCGGAGCATGAGAACGCTCGATCCCGAGGATCCGGCGCCCTACATGCTGATTCGGGCTTTGCGTTGGTCGGAGTTGCAGGTGGATGCGCCGATGATCAACCGCGAAGCGCTGGAAGCTCCACCGACCAGTCTGCGCATTGGGATCAAACGCCAAGCCGCGGATTCGGACTGGGCCAAGGTGTTGGAGTCCACCGAAACCGCGATGACGTTGCCGAGCGGACGCACGTGGATCGATCTGCAAAGATACGCGGTGCAGGCGCTGTCCAGCAGTGGATACCCGGCGGCGGCGCGCGGCGTTACCACTGCCTTGCGTGGCATCCTGACCGATGTCCCGGACTTGGTGGACCTGATCCTTCCCGACGATACTCCCGCCGCCAACGCCGATACCAAATCGTGGCTGGAACAAATGGTTCTCGAGCAGAAATATACCTTTGAACCGAAAGCCCCCGGCAGTGACGAAGAGAGTTCCGACAGTTCCAGTTCGGACGATTCTTCTTCGTCCATGGATGAAACTCCAACCGAGGAGACTCCGGCTGAAGAGCCTCTCGCCGACTTCAATCTCGACAGTTTCGATACGCTCGAAGTACCGGCGGAAGAGCCCGCCAAGGTTGAGGAAGTCTCCGCTTTCGCGCTCGACGAGGACCCTCCGATTCTGGACGAACAGACGATCGCCACCGAGGAACCGGAGCCGGGCGAGCCGCTTGACGCGTTTCACCAGGCCATTGAGACCGTGAAGGGCGGAAACACCAGCGAAGGTCTGGCTGTGATCTCTAAGATGCTAGCCACCGAACGCTCTGGGCGGCTGCGGTTCAAACGCCGTACGCAATTGGCGCATCTGCTGATGGCCGGCGGAAAAGAAAAAATCGCTCAGCCGCTACTCGATCAGTTAGCATTGGAGATCGAAGACCGGCGCCTGGAGGATTGGGAAGAATCCGAAGCGATTGCCTACCCGCTCTCGCTGCTGCTCCAGTGCCTGGCGCAGAATGGCGACGACGAAAGGAGAACGCAACTCTACGCCCGGATCTGCAAGCTGGACCCCATTCGCGCGTTGAGTTGCTCCCCTTAAACCATGGCTGATGCCAAGTTCGAAAGGGCCGTTCAGCTGGGTCTTCTTGACAGACTCCTTGACTTCGAACCGGACACCCGCTCCGAAGCGCCTATCACGCGAGCTGAGTCGTTGCGGCGTTTCCGCGCCGCCGTGAAGCGGGATTTAGAGGCGCTGCTAAACACGGTTCGGATCTCGTTCGAAATTCCCGAGTCCTGCCCGGAGCTGAAAAAATCGCTGCTTAATTATGGTTTGCCCGATTGCAGCAGCATGTCCCTGCAAAGTCCCACCGACGAACGCCGCCTGCTGCGTGGGTTGGAACTCGCCATCGAAATGTTCGAGCCCCGGCTAGCGCGCGCCAAGGTGACTAGCTCTGAGCAAATTACCTCCTCCATGCAGGCGGTCCGCTTTCACGTGGAAGCGATCCTGCTGATCGACCCCGCGCCGGAGCGCATAGCCTTCGATACCGTTCTCGAAATCTCCAAAGGCGCCTATAGCGTGAAGGAAGGCTAAGTTGCGCGACGATCTGCTGTTTCATTACGAGCGCGAACTGACATACCTGCGCTACATGGGGGCCGAATTTGCTAAGAAGTATCCGAAGGTCGCCAGCCGCCTGTTGCTGGAAGCGGGCAAGTGCGACGACCCCCATGTAGAGAGGCTGCTTGAAGGATTTGCCTTTCTCGCGGCGCGCGTCTACTTGAAGATCGATGATGAGTTCCCGGATATTGTCGAATCGTTGCTGACCATCCTGTATCCGCACTATCTGCGGCCCATCCCATCCGCATCGATCGCGCAGTTTCACATGGATCCCGATCAGGGCAAGATGACCAGCGGGCTGAAGATCCCCAAAGAGGCGGTGCTCTACACTGCGCCCGTGGCCGGCACACCCTGTAAGTTCCGCACCTGCTATGAGAGCACGCTCTGGCCGATTCAAGTAAAGAATGCGGACTGGCGTTCGCCGGATCGCGTCCAGCCTCCCGTGCAGGATACCGGAGCGGTAGCAGTCGTGCGGTTGGAATTGCAGTGTTTACCGGAGGTCCGCTTTTCTAAACTGGAGCTGAAGACACTGCGTATGTTCGTGCAGGGCGATGGATCGGTGGTCCATGGCCTGATCGAGCTGCTCTGCAACAATTGCACGCAGATCGTGGTTCGCGATTTGGCTTCTCCTGGGAAGAAAGCCGTCACTCTTCCGCCCGGCTCGTTACGGCAGTTCGGCTTTGGTCCTGATGATGGCTTGGTGCCGTTTCCACGCCGTAGTTTCTGGGGCTACCGGTTGCTCCAAGAGTATTTTGCCTTCCCGGAGAAATTCTGCTTCCTCGATCTCTCCGGGTTCGAGCGCGTGGCGGCGGCCGGGTTCGGCGACCGCATTGAAGTCCTCTTCTACCTATCCGAATTCGAGCGTAGCGACCGCCGCCAGATGCTGGAATTAGGCGTTTCGCAAAGCACCTTTCAGTTAGACTGCGTGCCGGTGGTGAATCTGTTCGAGCAAGTGGCCGAGCCGATTCTGATGGAGCAAAAGAAGTTCGACTATCGCATCGTCCCAGACGCGCGGCGCGAAGAGGCGCTGGATATTTTCTCGGTCGACGAAGTGGTCGGCGTGATGAGCGGCTCTTCCGAGACCGTGATCTACGAGCCGTTTTATTCCTACCGGCATTCCGCCAAGGAAGGGCCTCAGCAGACCTTTTGGCATCTATCGCGGCGTCCTTCGGGGTGGCGCACGAATCGGGCGTTGGATGTGTACGTCAACTTCGTCGACCTGTCGGGCCAGAAGCTGACGCCGGATCGCGACACCATTACGGTCCGGTTGACCTGCACTAACGGCGACTGGCCGTCGCGCCTGCCCTTCGGACACGAGCAAGGAGATTTTCAACTGAAGGGCGGCGGTCCCATCACGCGCATTGTCGCGCTCACCAAGCCGACCGATACCCTGCAACCGCCCGAGCGCAAGGGTATGCTGTGGCGCTTGATTTCACAGCTTTCGCTAAACTATTTATCTCTGGTTTCAGAAGGGGGGGACGCGTTCAAGGAGTTGCTTCGGCTGCACAATTTTGCCGGATCGCTGGCCGGAGACAAACAGATTGACGGCGTCCTGAATGTACGGAACTCTCCGCACTTCGCTCGCCTGAAATCGGAACATGGCATCACTTTTGCGCGGGGTACGCGCGTTGAGATGGATCTCGACGAAGAGCAGTTTACTGGCACCGGCGCCTACACTTTCGCCAGCGTAATAGAGGTGTTTTTGGGATTGTATACTTCCATGAACAGCTTCAGCCAGTTGGTGGTGCGGACGCGGCAACGGAAAAGGATCTTGAAACAATGGCCCCCCCGATCGGGACAACGAATCCTGATGTAGCACCCGCGCTCGCAGAGGTGCGCAAGCGGTTGTTCGGTGCGCCCTATGATTTCGAGTTCTTCCAAGCCGTCCGCTTGCTAGGGCAATTGCAGCCGGGGAAGTCGCCGGTCGGCCGGTACGTCCATCCGCAGGAAGAAATCGTTCGCTTCGGCGCTTACCCGTCGCTGAGCTTTCCGGCCAGCCAGATCTACTCCTTGTCGCAAACCAAGGACGGCTATCTGAAGATGGACGTCAACTTCATTGGTTTGGTGGGTCCACTCGGTTTGTTGCCGGCTCACATCACGGAGTTGATCACGAACCGGGTGCGGGCGCGCGATAACGCGCTACTCGATTTTCTGAATATTTTCAACCACCGTATGACGTCGTTCTTCTACCAGGCTTGGGAGAAGAATCATTTCACGGTAGCTTACGAGCGCGACCAGAACGATCCCATGACGGGTTTCTTGCTGGCCATCGCCGGCTTGGGATCGCCCAGCCTGCGGCATCGCCAAACCGTCCGCGATGAAACTTTCGTCTACTATGCTGGGATTCTCGGAGCATCGCCCAAATCGGCGACTGCGCTGGAGGCGGTGCTGGCGGACTATTTCAACGTACCGGTGGAGATTGAGCCATTCATTGGCGTCTGGCGTCGCTTGGACCAGCCAGACCAGACGCAGGTAGGCGACGAGTCGATGGACGCAGCGACGTTAGGATTCGGAGCAGTGGTAGGCGATGAGGTGTGGGACCAGCAATCGCGAGTGAGAATCAAACTGGGGCCGCTGACGGCGGCGCGGTACCGCGAGTTTCTACCCACCGGGTCCGCTTGGCCGGCGCTTCAGGCAATCACGCGCACCTATCGCGGAACAGACATGGAATTTGAAGTTCAACTGATACTGAAGCGCGAGGAAGTGCCAGTTGTCGAATTGAAGAAACTCGCGGACGACAGCCCCAGGCTCGGATGGGACACTTGGATGAAATCCAGACCGCGGTTCAATCGCGACCCGGGCGATACAATTTTGCTACTGATGGAGACGTTTAATGGCGACTAATTTACGTGCCCTAATTGGAAAACTCAACGGCACTACCCGGAATGCTCTCGAGGGAGCGGCCGGGCTTTGTCTTTCCCGAACTCACTATGACATCGAGATTGAACACTTCCTCATGAAGCTGCTCGATTCCTCGGGTTCGGATTTTGCGCTGATTGCCAAACACTTCGAACTGGACAAATCCCGCTTGGCTACTGAACTGACGCGCAGCCTCGACAAGCTGAAGTCGGGAAACGCGCGCACGCCGGCCATCAGCCCGTCGGTGCTGAAGATGCTGCGCGAGGCGTGGACTTTTGGATCGCTGGAATTCGGCGCCACCGTGGTCCGCACCGGTTACGCGATCGTGGCGATCAATGAATCCGAGGATCTGACGCGCATGATGAGCGCCGTCAGCAAGGAATTTCAGAAGATCAACCCCGAGGTGTTGCGGAAAGATTTCGCGGCCATCGTGGCGCTTTCGGAGGAAGAAGTCCAGCAGGTGGCCACCGCCGCCGACGCGCCGGAGGGCCAGCGGGCCGCCGCGGGCAGCAAGACTCCGTTCCTCGATCAGTACACGGTGAACCTTACAGAAAACGCGCGGAGGGGCAAGATCGACACCGTTCTGGCGCGCGATTTCGAGATTCGCCAGGTGGTCGATATTCTTACCCGGCGGCGCCAAAATAATCCGATTCTGGTTGGCGAAGCCGGCGTCGGAAAAACGGCGGTTGTCGAAGGTTTTGCGCTCCGCGTAGCGCAGGGCGATGTGCCGCCTCCGCTGAAGAACGTCGCAATCCATACTTTGGATATGGCGCTGCTGCAAGCCGGCGCTGGCGTAAAAGGTGAATTCGAGAACCGGCTGAAAGGCTTGGTGAGCGAGGTGAAGTCCTCGCCGACGCCCATCATCCTGTTCATCGACGAAGCTCATACCATGATCGGCGCTGGTGGTCAGGCCGGCCAGAACGATGCCGCCAATATTCTCAAGCCGGCCTTGGCGCGCGGCGAGTTACGGACCCTGGCAGCGACCACCTGGTCTGAGTACAAAAAGTACTTCGAGAAGGATCCAGCCTTGGCGCGCCGCTTCCAGTTGGTGAAGGTGGAAGAGCCGTCCGAAGTCCAGTGTCAGTTGATGCTGCGCGGTATCGTGCCAGCCCTTGAAAAGCATCACAAAGTGAGAATTCTCGACGAAGGTTTGGCCGCCGCCGCCAGACTCTCCAATCGTTATCTGCCGGACCGGCAGTTGCCTGACAAAGCCGTCAGCGTTCTCGACACTGCATGTGCTCGACTGGCTTTGGGGCAATCAGCGATACCTTCGGCGATCGAGGACGCCACCAGGACCCTCGAGGATTTGGCAGTCCAAAAGCGCGTTCTCGACCGCGAAGTCGCGGTGGGCGCCGACCACTCCGAGCGATTGGCCAACATCGAAACTCAGCGCGCCGAGACGGAAGCCAAGCTGGCCGCCATGAAGGAACGCTGGGAAAAAGAGCGCGGCCTGGTGAACGAAATCCGCGATCTTCGAGTGAAGTTGGAAGATCAACATGCCGCCGGTAGCATCAACGGCCAATCCGCCGGCATGAAGGCGAAACTGGCCGATTTGAATCATCAACTCGACACGCTTCAGGGCGAGACCCCACTGGTCCGCGTGTGCGTCGACGAGCAGATCGTGGGCGAAGTGATCTCCGGCTGGACCGGCATTCCCGTCGGCAAAATGGTCAAGGACGAGGTTGGCACCGTCCTGATGCTGGAGAAACACTTAGGCCGCCGCGTAATTGGGCAGGACCACGCGTTGTTTGCCATTAGCCAGCGGATTCGGACCTCGCGAGCCAGTCTCGACGATCCCGGCAAACCCGTGGGCGTGTTCTTACTCGTTGGACCCAGCGGCGTCGGCAAAACCGAGACGGCATTAACTCTTTCGGACCTGCTTTATGGCGGCGAACGGAACCTGATCACCATCAATATGTCGGAGTTTCAGGAGGCGCATACCGTCTCGACTTTGAAAGGATCGCCCCCCGGATACGTCGGCTACGGGGAAGGCGGCGTTCTGACGGAGGCCGTCCGCCGCAGGCCTTATTCCGTGGTGCTGCTCGACGAAGTGGAGAAGGCGCATCCCGATGTGCTGGAGCTCTTCTTCCAGGTTTTCGACAAAGGACAAATGGAAGATGGAGAAGGCCGCCAAATCGATTTCAAGAACTGCATTATCATCCTGACTTCGAATGCCGGCACCGATACTCTCGCCAAGATCTGCGCCGATCCGGAAACAATGCCCGGGCCGGATGGACTGGTCAAAGTCTTGAAACCGGAACTGAATAAGATTTTCAAACCGGCGTTCCTGGGGCGCCTGGTGATCATTCCGTACTTCCCCATCCGCGATGAGGCGCTGAAACAAATCATTGTTCTCAAGCTCGGGAAAATCCAGCGCCGCTTAATGGAGACCCACAAGCTGCCATTGACCTACGATCCGGCCCTTATCGACGAAGTCGCCAAGCGCTGCACCGAAGTAGAGAGCGGAGCTCGCAACGTCGACAACATCCTCACGAACACCATGCTTCCCGATATTTCGCGGCAGCTGCTGAACTCATTCGCCGAAGGGACGCGGCCGGAATCGATTCACGTCGGAATCGGAGCGGATGGCTCGTTTGTATATAACGCCGAGAGTCAGGTGGCGGCCACCAGTTCCTGACGGACAGGGCCGCCGGCCTGTCCTACTATTGAAAGGAGAATTCCGTGACGCCCGCAGAATCGGAAGCAAAGTATTCAGAAGAAAATCGCTTAATTAAAATCGATACTGTTCTTAGCGAAACGGAATTGTTCCTCGAGCGATTCTCCGGCAGCGAAGAGATGTCCAAGCCGTTCGAATTCCACGTCACCTTGCTGTCGACGGATTTTGACATCAATCTCAAAAACCTGCTTCGTACTCGCGCCACCGTCACCATCGCCCTTTCCGATGAAACTGAACGCACGCTCAACGGGATGTTCAGCAGCATCCGCCAGAAGGGCTTGACCGAGCAGGATTTCGTGTACTACGAAGCGGTCCTCGTTCCCCAGATTTGGTTTCTCTCGCTCGATTCTAACTGCCGTATCTTTCAAACCATGTCGGTGCCGGACATCGTCGAGCAGATTCTGAAGGAAAATAGCATCCAGGATTACCAGTTTCGGTCGCCGTTGCGCGAATACAGCCGCTATCCGAAACGCGATTATACAGTCCAATATCGCGAAAGCAGCCTCAACTTCATTTCACGCCTGCTCGAAGAGGAGGGCATCTTCTACTACTTCGATCACACCGATTCGAAACACACCATTGTATTCGGCGATAACAGTCCGGGGCTGGCCGCGTGTCCCGGCCAGCCTTCGGCTTTTTACTCTTTCAGCAAGACCGGTTGGGTGAAGAACATGGAGGATGCCGTCATTGGTCTGGAGCGCATCGAGGAAGCTTATACCGGCAAGCTGATGCTGACCGATTACAACTTCGAGACACCCAGCACCAACCTGAAAGCCCAAGTCGGATCGGAGAACGAGCAGGATTACGACTATCCCGGAAAATATGCCGACCAGGACGAAGGTAGCCGGTATGCTGGAATCCGGATCGATGAGCGCGAACTCGATCAATTCGTAGTCCAGGGCATGAGCCGCTGCCGTTGCTTCCGGCCGGGGTACTACTTTAAACTGCAAGATCATTTCCGCAAGGACACGAATCAGGACTATTTCCTGACCTCGGTGAGCCACGAGATCGTCGACACCACTTATCGCGGCGGGGACGATGTGGTAACGGACTACCGGAATTATTTCACCGCGATCCCCAAGGCTACTCGCTATCGGCCGCCCCGCCGGACCCGCAAGCCGGTGGTCCAAGGATCCCAGACCGCTGTCGTAGTGGGTAAAGCGGGCGAAGAAATCTGGGTGGATAACTATGGCCGCGTGAAAGTGCAGTTCTTCTGGGACCAGTTGGGACAAAAGAACGAGATGAGCTCCTGCTGGGTCCGGGTGTCTCAAATCTGGGCCGGTAAAGCTTGGGGATGGATCACCATCCCAAGGATCGGCCAGGAGGTGATCGTCGACTTTTTAGAAGGCGATCCAGACCGGCCCATCATTACCGGCCGCGTCTACAACGCGGATCAGACCGTGCCCTACTCGCTACCGGCGAATCAAACTCAATCGGGTATCAAAACCCGTAGCAGTAAAGGCGGGGGCAGCGACAACTACAACGAAATCCGATTCGAGGACAAAATAGGCAACGAACTGGTCAACGTGCAGGCGGAAAAGGATATGAATACGCTGATTAAGAACAACGACACCCAGACGGTGCAGAACAACCGTACGATCGGCGTTGATGGCACACACACGGAAACCATCCAGAAGGACACCACTATCGAAATTACTGAGGGTAATCTATCAGTAACGCTCGACAAAGGAAACGAGACGCGCATGTTAACCATGGGCAATCAGTCGATCACGCTTTCTACAGGGAACCAAACCACCAGCGTCGCCCTCGGCAGTATCTCCACCGAAGCCATGCAATCTATCAGTTTGACCGTGGGTCCCAGCAGCATCGTGATCAGTCCGGAGGGCGTCACGATCTCAGCCCCAATGGTCAGCATCACCGGGGAGACGATGGTCTCGGTGGATGCCGACGTCATGCTAAGTCTTACCGGCACTATCACCATGATCAACTGAGATGGCGAACCCCACTCTAGCAACACAAATCGCGGCAAATGCAGGTGTCGGCGATGCAGCGAAGGAGCTACTGCGCGACGATCTGAGCCCTGCTGCCTACCTGGATTTGCTCGCGGCCAAAGCTCTTTTCAAAGACGCGTTGGGGTTCTTCGCGCATGCCGTGCCGGTGGATGTCACGTTAAGGTGGGCCGTCGATTGTGTGAAGGAGTTTCAACCGGAGGGCCAACAGCAGCCGGAGGCGGCCACTCAATCTCTCGCGCTGTGCGAGCAATGGTTGAAGACCCGGTCCGACAGCGACCGTTTCGAGGTCAACAAATCCGCAAAAAAGGCCGGCTTGTCCACACCCCCCGGCTGCGTCGCGATGGCCGTGTTCCTGGCGGGGAAGAGTATGACGCCGCAGGGGGCGCCCCCAGCACCGCCTCCGCCCTTTGCGGCGGAAAAGATGGCCGCCGGCGCCGTGCGGGCCGCGGTGCTTAAGCTGGATCCCCAAAAGGCGACGCAAAATTATAGCCGCGCACTAGAGATGGGTAAGACGATCGCCAAGGGCAAGGGCGCGGCGAATTTTGCGGCGGCAGGCTGAACCGCCTACCCGATAAATACTGTGAAATCGCCCATGGCGATCACGTCCGGCGGACCCACACATGTGGCCATATCGCTCATGCGCGCCGCAGGAAGGCCTCCGATAAGAACCGTGATCGCACAGGGTGGGATGATCGGGCCTCCCACGTGAGGCACGATGACGGTCACCATCGGGCAGACATGCATGTCGGTCACCCGCGCCGCCGGCAGCCCCCCGATCAGTACCGTGAAATCACCCAGAACGATCAGTCCGCCATGCGCAGTGATATCCGTGATACGGGCTGCCGGCAATCCACCGCCGCCTCCGGGAGGGGACGGCGGAACCACCGGGGCCGGAGCGGGCGGAGGTCCGGAGGTCTTCTCGTACGCGGCCTTCTGGTCTTGATATTCAGCCTTCTCCTTATCGGTCGCGTTCGGTCCAGGAGGCTGGGGCGCCGCCGCATAGTAGGCTTGCATGCTGGCGGGAGAGGCCATACGGATCAATATAGCAAGGTCCTGAATTACCCTGCCGCTTGCCGGTTGTTGTATACTCCGCATGTAAACCCACTGAGGCAACCCCCGGAATCGATGCGTCTTGAAATAGGCCAAATTGTTGGCGGCTATGAAGTTGTCGGAGTTCTTGGGTCGGGTGGTATGGGCAGCGTCTATAAGGTCCGAAACACAATTTCGGGCCGCATCGACGCCATGAAGATTCTGCTCCCCGAATTACGGGAATCTTCCGACATCGGCGATCGCTTCCTGAACGAAATTAAGGTTCTCGCGAATCTCTCTCATCCCAATATTGCGGCGTTACATACCGCATTAAAAATCGACAACCAGTTATTGATGATAATGGAGTTTATCGAAGGACAAGATCTGGATCTGCGCCTGAAAGGAGGCCCACTGCCCACCAGCGAAGGCGTGTCTTACATCTCGCAAGTCCTGTCGGCTTTGGATTACGCCCATCGCCGCGGCGTCGTTCATCGCGATATCAAACCCGCCAACATCGCTATTCAAGGCGATCAGGTGAAGTTGCTCGATTTCGGGATCGCCCGCGCGGGCTCCATTCGCCTGACCCGCACCGGCATGGTGCTCGGATCTCTTTATTACATGTCCCCGGAGCAGGTTAACGGTCATGACGCGGACCCCCGCTCCGACTTGTACTCGGTCGCGGCCACGCTCTACCGCGTTATTACTGGACACAAGCCGATAGACGGCGACAGCGAGTTTGCGGTGATGCGCGCCCAGGTGGCTGAAATGCCCGTGCCGCCCTTCCGCCGCAATCCCTCGATCCCGCCGATTGTCTCCGACGCCATCATGCGCGGCATGATGAAGGATCCCAACCATCGCTTCCAAACGGCCCTTGAATTCCAGACTGCGCTCGAATCGTTCCTGCCCGACTCCCAGGCTCGCCGTCCGATCACGCCCGTGGATCCTCCGCCTTCGTGGCAGGCGTCACCCGTTACCACTACCTATGGATTCAGCGGGTCGACGCCCATCCCTTCAGCGCCGTTGTTCAGTTCGAAGGTTCTCGAAACCCTGCATAAAAATCTCGCCGGAGTCATTGGCCCGATCGCCAAGACATTCGTCCGTAAGTACAGCCAGTCCGCTGGTTCGTTGGCCGAGTTGTGTCAGAAACTGGCAGGGGAAATCACCAACGACGCGCAACGTCAGTCGTTTCTAAAAGCCTGTCAGACCGATTTGGGTGGCGAGTCCTTGGGGCACTTGGTGACGGACGCCCCGCGCATCACCACTCCCGTTCCACCTGGAGCCCAGACCATGACCTGGGATCCGGCCTTGCTGGAGCGCGCCAAGACCAGCCTAGCCGCCATCATCGGTCCATTGGCAAAGGTAATTGTGTCCCGAGCGGCCAAACGTGCTCGCTCATTGGACGAACTGTACTCCCTGATCACAGCCGATCTTTCACCCAAGGATCGCGACAAGTTTCTCTCCTCACGCTTATGAACCTATCTCTGAAATTCAATTTGATTTTCATCACGGTTTTCGGGCTTGGCCTGGCGGCGACCGTCTTCATCGCAAACCGGTTTCTTCAGGACAATGCGCGCGAGGAAACCGTTCAACAGGCGCGCCTGATGATGGAAAGCGCGGGGTCGACCAGGAATTACACGTCCACTGAGATCCGGCCGATCCTGGAACGCTATCAACGCGCCAACGGAGTTTTCTACCCTGAGACGGTGCCGGCGTTTTCGGCCATCAAGATTTTCAGTTATCTTCGCAAGACCTACCCGAATTATTCCTACCGCGAGGCGACCCTCAATCCGACGAATCCGGAAGACCGGGCCGTCGACTGGGAATCGGATATAATCAACGTCTTCCGCAACGATCCCACCAAAC
>Ga0302319_10010662_pt1 | contig 17501 bp, 15 predicted proteins | sample Bog_T0_2_FD_203319 | JGI IMG/M metagenome (GOLD analysis project Ga0302319, IMG submission 203319) | Peat permafrost microbial communities from Stordalen Mire near Abisko, Sweden - Bog_T0_2 | ecosystem: Environmental > Terrestrial > Soil > Wetlands > Peat | place: Sweden: Abisko, Stordalen Mire...
ATCCGACGGGTACTCCTGACGCGGAGCAATCGATCTTCGAGCAAATGGCCGCTCAAGGCCAAACCGTCATTGCGGCGTCGGGTGACTCGGGCTCCTCGGACTGTGCGGATAACCCCGACGGGTACACCCCCACGACGCTCGCCGTGGACGATCCCGCGTCCCAGCCCTTCGTCACCGGGGTAGGCGGACTGACCGTTTCAAACTTCAGCCCCCTCAGTGAGACGGTATGGAACGGCGGGGTGAGTGGAGGATCTGGTGGCGGTGGAGAATCCGTACTGTGGAGTCGGCCGACCTGGCAGAGCGGAAGCGGGATCACCGCGAGCGACACCATGCGCATGGTGCCCGACGTGTCACTCATGGCTGATCCGAACACTGGTTTCATCGAGTACTACTCGGGCACGAGTACGGGTGTCGTGCGTTGTCGACGCGTGTGTGCGTCGGGTTGGGACAGCATTGGCGGCACGTCAATCGCGGCACCCCTTTTGAGTTCGATCGTTGCCGTCGCCACACAAGCGTGCGGCACTTCACGCCTCGGTTTTATTAATCCCACGCTGTATCAAATGGCGAGCGAAGGGGTGGGTTTCAACGACGTCACCACGGGAGCGAACAATATCTATAACGTCGCTGGCTATAGCGCTGGTGTTGGCTACGACATGGCGTCGGGCCTCGGCAGTCCTAACGGTGCCGCGTTCATCGCTGGACTCTGTCCGCCAAAGCTTGATGCCGCGAAGAGTTCCTTCGCGGTCGCCATGTCGAGCACCACCGTGAACGCGAACGCGACTGTGAATGTCGCGCTGAAGGACGCGAACGGTAACCCCGTCGCGAACGCCTCGCTTTTGGTTACGGCGAGTGCCGCCTCGGGGACGATTCTGATTAATGCAGAGTCATCGAGCTCGACCGGTGCCGGACAGTCGAGTGCGAACGTCACGTCGAACACGACGGGTGCGGCGAACTTCACCATCACGACGAACACGGCGGGACCCGTGAGCGTGATCTTGTCGTACGAGGGAACGACGTTACATACGTTCACGTTGAATTTCTCCGCGTCGCATACGACCTCGCTGCCGACGAGACCTCGAATCGCGAGCCTCGTCGCTCTCGCCGGCGGTTTTCGTCTGAGCGTCGCGGCGAGTACCAACAACGTCACCAGTTATCAGTACAGCGTGAACGGTGGTGCGACATGGATTAGTTTCTCCGCCGTCACGCGAAGCGTGACGGTAAGCAACTTGTTGAAGTCACACACCTACGTCGTCTACGTCCGCGCCCGTAACGTAGCGGGCATCGGGCCTGCTTCGATCCCACAACGCTTCACCACACTCAAATAAAAAATATTGAGAGTTCGTGACACTCCTTTAGGTAGCCAAAAATCCAACAGGCGCCATCTAGACTTTCTAAAGGCTCACGCCAAGAAATCATGAGGTGACACCTCACAAAGGATGCGAGTGAAGTTTCCACGTGCCGCGCTGGTGGCGAACATTGTGATTGTCGGCACCACCTTGCCGGTGGCGCTCTTACCGGTCTCGACGAGTAATTCTCCAGCGGCGCTCCCGCTCTACCAGTTCATCGATTCTGGATCAGGTCCTCTTCCGTGGAACGCGGTCTCCTTCGAAAGTTCGATCAACGGCACAAAGATGCTGGGTAACCCACATTCGGCGAGCGAGGACGGAGAAAATGTCCTCACGTATCGGATGGCCAATGCCCAGATTGGTCTGTACGTGCAAAACGCGAGTGGCACCACGTCATGGACCAACGTATCAACGCTGGTCGCGACGCCCACGCCCGGTTCGGATCCCGTTCCGTTCTTCAATCCGGCGGGCGAACTCAACATTCTGTACGTCAGCACGACCAACCACTTGATTCTGATAAGCGCGACGACGACGCGCGACGCCCAGTCAAGCCATCTCGCTGGGACCGCCATCGCCCGCCCTTTTCTCGAGACTGACGTGACGGGCGAGAGCGGTCTCAGCGTGGCGAGCGGTCTGGCGAGTGTGGCCATCAACGCTCAAAGCGGCATCATTGCGGTTCGTTCGACAACTAACGCCGCCGAAGTCCTTCCCCTCTCCTGGCACTACAACCAAGACGTGCCAAGTATCGGTGCGCCCGTCAATGTCTCGAGCATGACGGGAACGTCGTCGATTCAAAGCGATCCCGTGGCCCTTCACGAGGAAGTCAGTGCGTTCGCCGCCGTCACCAGTGCGGGCGACGTCGATGTGTTCTCCAACGTCGGTTCGTCAACGTCTGCGTGGAGCGTCGAGAATCTCACGACGTCGAGTGGGGCGAGCCTCGCCGCCGGGGCCCTCGCGACGACGAGCACGTCGTTAAACACCTACCTCGGCGCGCTCGCCACCAACGGCGACGTCGAGTTGTTCAGCGCTCCCCTCAGCGCCGGAGTCGCGTCGTCGATCTGGGCCCTCGACAACGTCACCGCGAGTACGTCGGGTTCTCCTCCCCTCGACGGCGACCTCTATCTGGGGGCGAGCGGCACGCAAGTATTCATTGCGGGACAGGCCGCCAACTGGGGCGACCTCTTTGTACTTTCCAGCACGCTCGGCACCATCTCGTGGACCTCAACCGACGTCTCAGCGACTGCGGGGAGTGCCGCGCGCAGTGTCGGGACTGGTGTGACCGGGCTCTTCGAAGGTTCGTCGCTCGAACTATTCGCTGCTGGCGTGAACTCACCGCCCCCCGAAGGTGTTGGTGTGTACGCAATCCCAACCAAGGACTGGTCCAGTGCCATTAGCAGCGGTTGGCCCATCATCAGTGAGACCGGTGGCCTCGGCACCCAGAGTGCGCCATGGGTTGGCTTTACCAGTGCGACCAGTGTCGCGACATCGCCGGATTTCCTGCTCGGCCAGAGCATCTATAACTCACATAAGCGTGTCACGTGGCTTTCGTTTTGGACCGTGAGCGGACCACTGACGACCGCGACGCGCACGTCGGCCAACTACTACAGCCACGGTTTCGCCGCGGGTGCTTGGGTCGCACAACAGATCGATCAGTACCGCGGCCTCGGCGTAGGACTCAAACCCGACTGGGTCATCGTCGATCCAGAGGGCTACCCGGACAATCATTCCGCTCTCGACGCCCCCACTGGTTCTTCCAACGCCACCCTCGCGACGTACGCCACCTACTGGGCCGCGATGCTCACGGGGTGGTCCGCGGGCATTGCGTCGGTGGACCCGTCGCTCAAAGCGGCCGTGTACGCGACGCAAAGCGAATACCGCAATTACGGCCTCGTGAATCAATCACTGCCGATCTTCGAGGCGCTCGCCTTCGGCAACGGCGGACCTCTCCAGATCGCGGGCGCGAGCGGCAGCAATATCCGCGGTTACATTGCGTTTAATGCGTCGTGCTCGCCAACCTCGACCCTGCAATCTGAGACCAACACCTTGATCAACCCGCCCTGGTCGGGGCAGTTCAATACCCTCCAATTCAACGCCGGGGTCTACTGTCCCCCGGCGTAGGCCTAATGTTTGTCCATGAGTGATGAACCCACGACGGAAAACGAGAAATCGCCGGACCTCAAAGCCCGCTTCAAACAACTCACCCAACCCATCATGGACTCACTCGATTCCAAAATCCGCGAACAGGTCGATCACCGAGTTGACGAACGGGTCGACCAATCGCTCTCTGCGCGGCTCTCGGTGATCGAGCGCGCAATCGCTGACCTCGACCGTGAAGTCAAGGAGCTGAAGAAGAAGGCTTCGTCGTAGTTTCCGCCGCCATTTGGGCGCGGCGTTCTCGGTCTCGACGAATCGCGAACCGTACCGTCAAAACACACAGCACCACGACAGCGATGATGAAGATGGAAAAGACGGCGACAAACACCCTTCAAAACTAGTCGTGTGACAGGGTTGCGCCAAAGTAGTTGCATGCCTACTTTGAGCGAATCTCACCGAAACGTCATGGAGGCGCTACGAGGCGACCGTAAGCGCCGCCCTCGAGTTGACACCTCGAGCGCCGCTGGTCTTCGCGCCATGCTCGAAGATGGAATATTCGAATTCTGGACCGATGCACCGGAGCCGCCTCTCATAGTACGCGCTTCATCATTGCGCAACGTCAAAGACACCACCGACATCGCGTTGTCGAATCACGCTCGACTCCGCGGGGTGCTCGTGCATGAACTCGTTCGACTCTTCAGCGTCGGAGCGGAAATCTCCTCCGCCTTCGATGATGCGTTTCGCGCGTGGCAACTCGAAACCGTCGCGGGCGAGCTCTTTGACTATGCGCAGCGACTCGACGGTGACGACCTCGCTCGTCTGGCGACCGATGTGATGAGTCACTACGTCACCCTCTCTCGTGCTCTCGGCGTGATTCCCGCCACATTCCAACCACGAAGTGCGGTACGGGCGTCGGTGATGATGCACGGCGGGACCATCGTCCTACGCGACGTCATTGATTTGATGGTGGGTACGACGCTCGGCGAGGTAGCGAGCGTGGCGCTCTTTGACGTGACGACATCGCCCCTCGGCACGGGAGCAGAACGTTCGATGCGCTATCACGCCCTCGTGCAAACCCTTCGCTCGGGGGTCGTGCCGCTTCGCACGTCGGTGTTCTCGAGTGCCACGGGCGAGATGTGGACCCTCGACGTCGACGGTGAGTTGTTGCGGCGAAGCGTCAACGACGTCCTCGACGTACTTCGAGCAATGGTGAAACACGCGTGACGACCTTCATTCATCGACGTACGGGCGTGAGCGAACTCAACGACCTTATCAGGAGTGCGCCACCTGAGATCGTCCAACTCGGTGACGATCACCGTCGTAGCTTGGCCGCGCGCTTTCGAGCCGTGCCGTCAAACGGACACCGACGAATCGACTCGTGGAATGTCGAGCGAGCGGGGCAGCCCGCGCACGCCTTTCGTTGGTCGCCCGCCACCGCACGACGCACGCTAGGTAACGCGGCACTCCGCCGTATGCTCCGCGATCCACTTTGCAGCGTCATTGACGCGATCAATCGCGAGATTGACGATCAGTTGATGCGAGACGTCGCAGGTTACGCGCAGCGCGGTTCGATGGCGTCATGGTTCGCAACGTTGCACCAAAGTGAACTCGCCCTCGTAAAAGCCGACGCGGCGAACTGGACGCTACAGATGCACGAGATCGCACTCAGTATCGAGGATCAATGGAGCGTATGCGCGAGTGATGCGTTTTACGACGTGGCTCGGGCTCGCACGACACTTCGCGGCCGTCGCGACCTCGAAGTAGTCCTGGAGGATCGATGCGTACTTCTGAGGATTCGCTCCGGCAGCCCCGGAAAGAGTTCCGGTCCTGGACTTCGAAGCGATCTCACCATCGCGACGTTGGCGCACCCACAAGGGATCGCACCTGCTCGAATGATTGGCTTGTGGCCCGAATCAGGTGTGTGCCTCGGCGTCGATGGCACGATGAGTGATTTGCGAGCCGGTGCAAGGGATCTGGTGCGTACCGCCGTTGCACAACAGCGCTACCACCAATCAATCGCCGCATAGAGATTTTTTAATGGTCCTCGGCTAGTAGCGTGGTACAGCCATGCCATTACGTACGTCGCTCAGAAACATCGCCATAATCGCCCACGTGGACCACGGAAAGACCACGTTGGTCGACAAAATGCTGCGCCAGACCGGCTCCTTTACCGCTCACGAGGAGTTGACCGACCGAGTCCTCGACTCCGGGGACCTCGAGCGTGAAAAAGGAATCACCATTCTCGCGAAGAACACCGCTGTCAAGTGGAACGACCTCACGATCAACATCATCGACACCCCCGGGCACGCCGACTTTGGTGGCGAGGTGGAGCGAGGTCTGTCGATGGTCGACGCCGTCGTCTTGCTCGTCGACGCCGCCGAGGGCCCGCTACCCCAGACGCGCTTCGTCCTACGAAAAACGCTGGAGCGCCGTTTGCCCGTCGTGCTCGTCATCAACAAGGTCGATCGGCCCGACGCGCGCGTCAGCGAAGTAGTCGAAGAGGTGGAGAACCTCTTTCTCGACCTCGACGCCGACGAACACCAGATCTCGTTTCCGATCCTCTACGCGAGTGCTCGCCAAGGCTGGGCGTCGCACAAACCCGACGAGACGGGCGGTGACCTCACGCCCCTCTTCGAAACGATCGCCGACTATGTCCCGGCACCCGAGTACGAAGAGGGTCACGGACTCCAAGCGCTCGTCTGCAACCTTGACGCCTCGCCCTACCTCGGTCGACTCGCCCTTTGCCGCGTCATCAACGGCACCCTCGAGCGCGGCCAGCGCGTGGCGTGGTGTCGGATTGACGGCACGATCGAGCACGCGAAAGTGACCGAGCTCTTCATCACCGAGGCATTGGAGCGCGTACCCGCCCAAAGCGCCGGACCCGGCGACATCGTCGCGGTCGCGGGCTTCGAGGACATATTTATTGGTGAGACGCTCGCCGACCCCGAGAATCCAATCGCCCTCGAGCCGTTGCACGTCGATGAGCCGAGTCTCTCGATGACCATCGGCATCAATACCTCTCCCGTCGCGGGGACCGAGGGAAAACTGCTCACCGCACGAATGGTCAAGGACCGTCTCGACAAGGAACTCGTGGGCAACGTGTCGCTGCGAGTGTTGACGACTGAGCGTCCCGACGCCTGGGAGGTCCAGGGCCGAGGAGAGTTGCAGTTGGCGATTCTCATCGAGACCATGCGCCGCGAAGGTTTCGAGCTCACCGTGGGCAAGCCTCAGGTCGTCACCAAAACGATTGACGGCAAACTTAACGAGCCGGTCGAACACGTCACCATCGACGTGCCCGAAGAGTTCGTGGGCGCGGTCACCACCTTGCTCGCCACGCGTAAGGGCACGATGGTCGACATGGTCAATCACGGCACCGGTTGGGTCCGACTCGAGTGGCGAATTCCTGCGCGTGGTCTCGTCGGCATTCGAACTGAATTCATGACCGAGACCCGAGGTGCAGGCATGATGCACTCGAACTTCGACGGCTACGCACCGTGGTTCGGTGATATTCGCATCCGCCAAAACGGCGTGTTGGTGGCGGATCGTCGAGGTCCGACGACGGCGAACGCCCTCATCGACCTCGAAAGTCGCGGCACGATGTTCGTGGGACCCGGTGTCGAGGTGTACGAAGGCATGATCGTTGGCGAGAACTCGCGTTCCGATGAAATGAACGTGAACCCGACCAAAGAAAAGAAGCTCACGAACATGCGCGCCTCGGGCAGCGACCACACCGAACGGATCACACCCGCGACGATTCTCTCCCTCGAGCAAGCGCTCGAATTCATCGCTGACGACGAAGCTGTCGAGGTCACGCCAAAGTCAGTACGGCTGCGCAAGGTGCACCTCGATCAAGCGACCCGCGCGCGAAATCGCAAAAAGGTCTAGACCGCGTTTCCACTAGCATCGTCCCCGGAGGGATGACAGAGCGGACGAATGTACCGGTCTTGAAAACCGGCGTGGGCTTGCCCACCGTGGGTTCAAATCCCACTCCCTCCGCTCGTTGACCTTGAATCCGTTTACTAGACCGGGGACCAGACCACATTTCCAATGAACGTGGTCTGGTCATTCGGTGTGACGGCGACGAATAACACGGCCGTGGCTTCAAACAAATTCATCGGATGAGTCCTACACTGGGGACGTGATAAGGGAAAGCCCGAGCCACAGTCCATCGCAGACTGATTTGGTTCTTTACGGCATCAAGAAGATGATCACCGACGGCCAACTTCGGGCGGGATCGCGACTCCCCAACGAGAAGGACCTTGCAGAATCGCTTGGTACCTCGCGCGGATCATTACGTGAGGGAGTGCGCGCACTGTGCATCATGGGTGTGCTGGAAACACGTCAGGGTGACGGCACGTACGTCACGGCCCTCGATCCGTCAGCCCTCCTCTCACCCATGACGTTCTTGGTTGACCTGCACAGTCCGGCGAATACCGGACACCTTCAAACGGTGCGCCGGATTCTCGAATCAGAGGCCGCGGCTACGGCCGCGTTGCGTATGACACCTGAAGAAACGAAAAAGGCGCAGAAGGTCCTCGACTCGATTGAGACTTTCGTAACGGGTGAAACGCCGATCGACTATGACGCCGTGATGGAGGCGGACATTGAATTTCACCGCATCATCGCTCACGCTTCGGGGAACCCGGCCCTCGAAGCACTCATCGACGCGCTGGGTAATCGAACAATCCGTAGCCGCACGTGGCACGCCATAAGCGACCGCGGCGCCGTACCGAGTGCCCAGCGGGACCACCGCGGCATTCTCGAGGCACTACGCCAACGAGAACCCGAACACGCACGACTTCGCATGGCGGTACACCTACTCAACGTCGAAGAGTTCATCTACGCTCACCCGACCGACGTGTTGAGCGAGGGCTAACGGACTCTGACCGACATTGCCCGCATCAAGGTGCGGTGACGATGAACGGTGGTTTCGCCACCTCTGCGGAGTGTCCACAAAGTAGTCCTATCAATCGGAGCAATATCGAGAGAACTGTGTCGAATTTCAGTATTTCTGTGGAACGAAGTACAAAATTCATCAGATGATTTTGTGATAAAAAGTTGATGGCGTCGTGAGCCACGTGGCGCTAGAGCGTGGGGGTGAGCGTGGGCTCGAGTTTCGTCATTCGAAGTATCCGTCCCGTGTTGTTGTCCTACGTCTACCCCGAGGGTGAAGAACTGGTGTGGGTGGCGGGAACGATTCATTCCTGGGATGCCGCCCTGGTCGAAGTCACCTTGAATGATGGCACGACGGGGATCGGTGAAGCAGGCGCGGGGATCATGGCGGCGCTCGCCGTACCCGGTCTCGTCGCGGCGTATCGTCCTTACGCCGAGGGCCAATCTTTCGAGGATCCACTCGACGTCGGCGATCACCTGCGCGCCTACACCGCTTTTTGGTCACGCGGTGGCATCGCGAGTGGCGTCGCCGGCGCGTTAGAAATTGCCGCGCTCGACGCGGTCGCCAAACGAGAAGGCGTGCCCGCCTACGAGTTGCTCGGCGGGCGAAAGCGCGATCTCATTGAGGCCTACGCCAGCGGCGGTCTCGGCTCGACCTTCGATCACGTCGACGCATGGGCCCAAGCCCAAGTTCGCGCGGGGTTTAAGACGGTCAAATTCCGCGCGATGAGCGACCCCGCAACGACGGTGCAGCTGATCGAGTATCTGGCACCTCGTCTCCCTCGTGACGTGCGTTTCGTTCTCGACGTCGTCCAAGCGAGTGCGTCGCACCCGTGGTCGGTGGACGACGCAATCGCGGTGGGGCGAGTCGCCGAGAAGTTCGGCGCTCGATGGTATGAGGAACCGTGCTTCGCCACTGACGTGGCGGGCTACACGCGTACGAACGCCGCCCTCTCCATACCGGTGTCGGGCATCGAATCGAGCGGCACTTTCGAAGAGTTCGCGACGCTGATCAACGCGCGAGGCGTCGACCTCGCTCAACCGGACGTGACCTTCCTAGGCGGTTATCGTAATTTCCAACGTGTAGCGGACCTAGCCCGCGACAAGGGTGTTGCCTGCGTGCCGCACGTGTGGGGAAGCGGTGTGACCTTTAGCGCAAATTTGCATGCGGCGCTCGCCCACGAGCACGTGGAATTGTTCGAGTACTGCACGCTACCGAACCCACTTCGAGAAGAAGTGCTCGTCGAGCCAATCAAGCTTGAGAACGGATTCATTCACGCGCCCGAGACGCCTGGCCTGGGAGTCGTCGTTGACGCCCAGATCGAAGCTCGTTTCGCGTTCTCTACGATAGGCGGCCATGTCATCAAGTGACAAGTTCGTACCCGGGACCGAAGATGTCGGACTTAGCGCAGCAATGATCTCTGACTCCCTCGACGCAGTGGGAGTTCGCGGTTACGTTCTCGCGACCACCGTGATTCCCCTCTTTGAAGGGTCGCGCGCCTTTGGGCGGGCGTCGACCGTTCAATTCGAACCTTCCATTGAAGACAGCGAACATCCCTACGACGACGCCATCGACTACATCGACACGTTGCGCCCAGGCGACGTCGCGGTCATCGCCACGGGCGAAAACCTCTCGACCGCCTACTGGGGCGAGCTCTTCAGTGCCGCGGCGATAGGGCGGGGCGCCGTCGGCGTGGTGACCGATGGCAATGTTCGCGACGCCCAGAAAGTCATCGACCTGAAGTTTCCCGTCTGGTCACAGGGACGCCGTCCCATTGACTTTCGCGCGCGAATGAAGATCGTGTCTATGGCGCAGCGAGTCAGAGTGGGGGGCGTCGACATTGAACACGGTGACCTCGTCATCGCCGACGACGACGGTGTGGTGGTCATTCCGCAAGCGCTGGAAACCGAAGTCTTGATGCACGCTCGACAACGCGCCTCCGGTGAAGGAATCGTTCTCGACAGGCTTCTGAAGGGTGCCACACTGCGTGAAGTCTGGGACGAGTACCGAATCCTCTGACGTTGTTCGACACTCGACGCCGCACACGACTCTTCAATGACGTTCGAGCGCCTTCCAGAGTCCCTCGGGGATCGCGTCGGTCATCCAGCGCACGCCATCACGGATCTGTGCGGCTGAACGAAATCCCGCCACTACGGACACCACGCTCTTCTCTCGAAGCGGGAAATTGATTGCCGCCGCCGGAAGTTCCACGCCAAAGGAGTCACACGTCGCCGCCAACGCTTGGGCGCGCACGAACAACTCTGCAGAGACGCCTTGGTAATCGAAATGCGCGTCGCTTTGGGGCTTCGCACGCGAAAGAATGCCTGAATTGAAGGGCGCCGCGGAGACGACAGCGACGCCGCGTTCTTCGCACGCCTGCAACAACGGCGCGCCAGTGCGGTCAAGCAGGGTCCAGCGTCCCGCCAGCATGACCACATCGATATCGGACGTCTGCACGAACTTGAGCAACGGTTGCCAATAGTTCATGCCCGCTCCGATTGCGCGTACTAGCCCTTCATCGCGAAGTTTCACGAGGGCGGGAAACGTCTCTCGAATGGCTTGATCTACGTGGTCGTCGGGATCGTGGACGTAGACAATGTCCACGTAGTCCGTGCCCAATCGACGAAGGCTCTCCTCGATGCTTTTCTTCACACCATCGGGCGAATAGTCAAGCGTGCGAGTGAGGTCATCGGGTACGTCGAACGCCCCCGTCTCCAAGTCAGATCCCACGGGATGGGGGTTCGGCGTCAACAGTCGACCCACCTTGGTCGAGAGCACGAATTCACCGCGGACTTTTGCTGCAAGTGCGCGACCCAATCGACGTTCGGACAGACCAAGCCCATAGTGAGGTGCCGTGTCGAAGTAGCGAACGCCATCGTCCCACGCAACCCTCACCGCCTCATCGGCGTCGTCGTCGCTTGTCGCGCGGTAGAGATTGCCGATCGGCGCACCGCCAAATCCCAGCGACGTGACCATGACGTTCGTGCGACCAATAGGGTTTTTCTTCATTCGACGTCCAATGAGTACCATTTCGCGCCCGTCGCCCCGAAGAACGCCAACGCTTCATCGCGACTCAGCGACGCGGTCAACGATTGCGCCGCGCGCGTGACCTCGTCGTACGTCGCGGCAAGTAGACACACCGGCCAGTCCGAGCCAAACATGACGCGCTGTGGCGTAAACACTTCAAGTACGACGTCGGCGTAGGGCTTCAGATCGCGCTCGGTCCACTGGGCGTGATCGGCCTCGGTCACGAGTCCCGAAAATTTCACCGCGACGTTGTCGCACGCGGCGAGTAGTCCCATCTGGCGTCGCCACTCATCGATGACACCATCCATGATGCGAGGCTTACCACAATGATCGAGGACGAACTTCACGTCGGGCAAGGCGCGCACCGTGCTGATCGCAACATCGAGCTGATGAGGATAGACGAGAATGTCGTAGACCAGATTCGAATTGCCGACGTCGCGAAGTCCCTCTCGTACGTCGGGTCGAGCCAACCAGTTCACATCGGACTCACCCTGGACGAGGTGGCGCACCCCTTTTAAGAAAGCACCACCCGGGAGCGACTGTAGGTAGGCAATATGCGCTGCCGTTTCGCTCGTCAAATCGACCCATCCCACGACGCCGAGTATGTAGGGGCTCTTCTGCGCCTGGATCAAGAACTCCGGCGTCTCATCGGGATCGTTCACGGTTTGCACCAGCACCGTGCCGGCGATGCGATTATCGACGAGATGTGGAATCAAATTGTCCATCGTGAAGGTTCGATGGAGTGCGGGCATTCCTTCAGTCCAGGTCTGATCCCGTAGGGTGAGGTCCCATAAGTGATGGTGCGCGTCAATTCGAACATCGAGCGTCATTCGAGGTGAAACACTTCCTCGAGCGGTGCCCACCACTCACCTGGCTGCGCGGATTCGACCGCCTGCTGACACGGATCGGTGTGTTGCCACCATTCTCTCGTCACCGGATCTTCACCAATGCGCGCCATCGACGCCTCATAGTCGTCGCCCGCGTACTCGAGGTAGGAGAACAGGAGGCCGTCGCGAAGAAAAATCGAATAGTTGGTGACTCCATTGGCCCGCAACGTGTCGAGAACGCCAGGCCACACTGCGGCGTGTAGTTCGCGGTAGACGGCCTCTTTCTCAGGGCGCAAACGAATAATCGAGGCGACTCGCGTGGGCTTCATGACTTCGGTCGACTTCGCACGCGCTGCATCCCCCCGTCGACGGCGAGGTACGTGCCAGTCGTCGAACCCGACTTCGCGGACGCGAGATAGACAATGGCGTCGGCCACTTCGTCTGCCGTCACGAGACGACCGTGCGGTTGGCGCGCTTCGAGTGCGTCGCGCTCGTGCGCTGGGTCAGCCGCACTCTCTAGCAGGCGACCGATCCAAGGGGTGTCCGTGGTCCCAGGATTGACGGCGTTCACTCGTATGTCGAGCGGCAAGAGGTCAGCTGCCATCGCGAGCGTCATCGAGAGCACTGCCCCTTTCGTCGCCGAGTACAGTACCCGATCGGGCAGACCAACAGTGGCGGCGATCGAACTCACATTGACAATCGCACCACTCGATGATGCGCTGAGAGCTCCCAGCGCCGCCCGCGTCACTCGAGCGATGCCGACGACGTTCACGTCAAGAACGAAATGCCACTCTTCGTCAGTGTTCGTTTCGACACCACCTTGGGCACCGACGCCGGCGCAGTTCACCAAGACGTCAAGTCCTCCGAGTTGTTTTATGGCCGCCGACACCGACTCGCGCACTTGTGCGTCGTTGGTCACGTCGACTGACGAAAAAAAGAAGCCTTCCGGACCACTGGGCGCGCGATCGAGTATCGCGACGTTCACGCCGCTTTCCTTGAGAGCGTGCGCCGTCGCAAGTCCGATCCCCGACGCGCCGCCAGTGACGATCGCCGTTCGGCGTGCGTCGGGCGCCACCTTACGCCGCTCCAAAAACTTGACGCTGACGTCCCAGCCCTTCGATTTCGACTTCAACCACGTCACCGCTTCGCAAGTAGGGATGATCTGCGAGGCCGAGCGCCACACCGTGCGGGGTACCGGTGTTGATCACGTCGCCTGGACGCAGGACCAGGAACTGGCTGAGGTACCAGACGAGATGATCGATACCAAAGAGCATGTTGCTCGTGTTGCCGTCTTGGCGAAGAACTCCGTTCACCCACAGTCGCATCGCGAGATGTTGAGGGTCACCGAGTTCTTCTTCGTCGACGATCCAGGGACCGAAGGGATTGAACGTCTCGCAATTCTTTCCTTTGTCCCATTGACCACCGCGTTCAATTTGAAACTCCCGCTCCGAGACGTCATTACTGATTGCGTAGCCCGCAATGCACGCTCGCGCGTCGCTCGGATCGCTCAGGTAGCGCGCCGTCGAACCAATGACGATCGCGAGTTCCACCTCCCAGTCCGTCTTTACGGATTTACGGGGGATCAAGACTTCGTCGTTGGGTCCAACCACGGTGTCGGGAGTCTTGAGGAAAACCACCGGCTCGGCGGGAGTCTCCGCGTTCGTCTCCTTGATGTGATCGACGTAATTGAGACCAATGCAAATTATCTTGCCGATCCCGCTGAGTGGTGGTCCAAAACGTGTAATGGGACCGGACACTTTCGGTAGGGCGCCGGAACCGAGCGCCACTCGCACCGGCTCCCAGCCTCGCGCGAGAAACGCGCCCGTGACATCGTCAGTGAGGGGACGCAGATCATGCCAGACGCCGTCGGCGTCAGCGACAATTGGCGCTTCGTATCCCGTTGCGCCGTGGCGAGCTATACGCACAATCACGTGTCCTTTCGTTCGACGACGCTAGGAGCTGGTCGTCATCGCCTTCCACTTGGCCCCTTGAGGATACTCAAAGTCCGTGACCGATTCCGCGTGCATCGCTGCCCCGCTACCTGTGTAACGAGGCGCGAGGTAGCGGCCCTTGACGACTTGCACAGGATCAACGAAATGTTCGTGGAGGTGATCAACGAATTCAATCCAGTGCTCTTCGATGTTGGCGCTCACGGCGACGTAGTCGAACATGGAGAGATGTTGGACAATCTCGCAGAGCCCAACGCCACCAGCATGGGGGCATACCGGTATTTGGAATTTGGCGGCCATCAAGAGAATGGCGATGTTCTCGTTGACGCCGGCCACGCGGCACGCATCAATCTGACAGACGTCAATCGCCCCGCTCGACAAAAGCTGCTTGAACACGACGCGATTCGCGACGTGCTCACCCGTTGCGACCTTGATGGGTCGCACCATCCGAGAAATCTCTCCAAAGCCGAGAACATCATCGGGACTCGTAGGTTCCTCGACCCAGTAGATATCGTGCGCCGCAAGTCGACGAACATTGAAAATCGCCTCGTTGACGTCCCACACTTGATTGGCGTCCACGGACAATCGCACGTCGGGTCCCACCAATTTGCGCACCATGGCAACGCGACGAAGATCGTCTTCAATATCCCCACCGACCTTGAACTTGAGGTGCGTGAAGCCGCTCTCCAACGCTTGGCGCACGAGATGGCTCACTTTCTCGTCGGAATAGCCAATCCACCCCGCGGACGTCGTGTAGGCCGGGTACCCGCGCTCCAACAGTTCCTGCGTTCGACGCTCACGGCCGTCTTCGGCTTTTTCGAGAATGGCGAGCGCCTCTGCGGGAGTCAACTGGTCGGTGAGGTGGCGAAAGTCAACGAGGTCCACAATCTGTTGAGGAGTGAACCCGCTCAACAACTGCCACAGAGGTACCCCTTGTCGCTTCGCGTAGAGATCCCACACCGCGTTCACGACGGCGCCAATCGCCATATGAATTACGCCCTTCTCGGGTCCTAACCAGCGCAACTGGCTGTCGTGAGTGAGTCGTCGCCAAAATGAGCCCATGTCCGCCAAGACTTCGTCGACGGCGAGTCCGACAACCAACTGCTCCACCGCGCGAATCGCCGCCACCTCGACTTCGTTACCACGACCAATAGTGAAGACAAAGCCGTGACCTGTGGCGCCACCGGTCGTGTGGACGGTGACGTAGGCCGCCGAATAATCTGGGTCACGATTCATCGCGTCACTGCCGTCAAGGTCGCGCGAAGTCGGAAACCGTACGTCGTTGACGACGAAATGACTAAACGTCTCCCGGTCCGAAATCATTCAGCGCTCTCCTTGCCACCTATCACACGCGCGAGCACAAGCGCGAAGAGAATCACCACACCGTCAATTGCCTCAATCCAGTAGTTAGAGACGTTGGCGAGGTCGAGAATGTTTTGGACCAGACCGAGCAGGACCACGCCCGACGCGGCTCCCACCATGTTGCCCCGCCCACCCTTCAAACTCACGCCGCCAATCACGGCAGCGGCGAAGACGGTGAATATGATGCCTTCGCCGTATCCCTGAGTCCCGGTAACAGCCGACACGCGTCCCGCCTCCATCAATCCGCCTAGCGCCGCCAACATGCTGCCCGCGACGTAGACCCCAATCTTGATTCGATCTACGCGAATGCCGGCTGCTCGCGCAGCATCGGGGTTCCCCCCTACCGCGTAGATGGCGCGACCGATTCGGTGATAGCGCAGGAACAAACCCACGACAATGAAGACGATCGCTGCAGCGATCGCTGACACCGGTACCACGCCCACGTCAGCGGAGCCGAGCCACACGAACGCCGAAGGAAGATTGAAGAGTGTTTGTGCCTTGACAATTCCGTTCTGCATGCCGGCGAGCACAATCGTCATACCGAGCGTCACGATGAAACCATTGAGACGCGCTTTGACAATCAAGAATCCATTGACGAGTCCGACCACGGCGCCCACGGCGAGAAGAATGAGAATTCCGAGGAAGGGGCTGAGTTGCAAACCATTGCCGTAGTCCGCGATGGGAAGGATCATCCACGCGGCAACCATCGGTGCAAGTCCGTATGTCGACTCAAGCGACAGATCCATACCTCCAATCAGGAGGATGAGACTCTCACCCACCACTGTGACCGCGAGTGCCGAGATCTGTTGTGCGATACCGGCGATGTTGTCAACGGTGAAGAAGAACGGACTCGCTAACGCCCCGACGATCAATACGATCACAAGCACTGGTACCAGCGCCGCTTGACGAATCAAATTCGTGGCACCGCTGTTCCGGCTGACAAATCTCTTCAATCCACCGGATTGGGCGATGAGCTCAATCTCCGGGTCCTGTCGTTTGGCTTTATCCGTCATAGTCATGTGGCTGTCCGATCACTAAAGGAGATTCCTTCGGTCGCGGCGATGAGCGCCTCACGATCGAACGGAGGTGTCGAAAATTCATGGTAAATACTTCCTCGAAACAAGACGATGACTCGATCGCATTCAATGAGGTCGTCGAGTTCGTCACTGCATATCAAAAGTGCCGCGCCCGTCAATCGAGCGGCCTCAAGGAGCGACTGCAACAGCAAACTCTTCGACGCCACGTCTACACCGCGGGTTGGAGTCACCGCGACAATCAGACTGGGGTTGCTCATCAACGACCTCGCAACCGTCACCTTTTGTTGATTTCCCCCCGAGAGTTCGCCCACGGGTTGCTTCATTCCCGCTGATATCACGGAGAGCGCCTTCGTCAGGGCGACCGCTGCGCCATCACGACGACGAGGACTTAGCAAACCAAAGCGTCTGGCGAGACGATTGGTGATCGTCATCGTGACGTTCTCGCCCACTCCGAGATGCGCTACGAATCCCTCCAATTGGCGGTTCTCGGGAATGTACCCAACGCCATTCTTCAGCGAAAGGTCCCGTCGCCCAGAGGGCAGCGCTCGATTATTCAACGTCATTTTTCCACTGTCAAACTTCTGTGACCCCGCGACTGCGCGTCCCAACGTCGCGACGCCCGCCCCAAGCAATCCGGTCACTCCCACGCATTCGCCCGGCTTCACCGTCAACGAAACGCCGAGTACGTCACCCCGTGATGACGTCACTCGCAAGTCCTCTACCACGAGTCCTTGGCTTACGGCGACATCTTCGTCGTCACTTGAGCGTTTGAGAAGTACGCCAAGTTCATTTGCAACATTGGTGGTCGCGGGAAGCTCGCCCACCATCGCGGCGACCATTTGATCCTTGTCGATTTTTCCAATTGGACTTGTGACGACGACCTCACCATCTCTCAGCACCGTGACGTCACTGCAGATGTCAAAAACCTCTTCGAGGTGGTGCGAGATGTAGAGCACTGCTACGCC